>OLOB01001086.1_pt1 | contig 18733 bp, 20 predicted proteins | sample 1671911 | NCBI WGS metagenome assembly OLOB01 (sample SAMEA3136625, study PRJEB25190) | human gut metagenome | biome: human gut; feature: human-associated habitat; material: faeces | place: Austria | collected 2013
AGATGTATAACTTATTCTGTAATTATATTTAATACATAAACTTTGTATATATTCTGTTCTTCAATACAGTACTAAACTATTTTTAAATTTTTTGCTACTGTTTTTAAATAAATTGACTTTATTGCTTATCTATATAATTTTTGGGTATATATATTAAATTTGCATCCTTCTATGAAATTAATTTTTATAAATAAAAAGCAAGCTATAAGCTTGCTTTTATATTTATTCACATTTATCAACAACTCTTTTGTGGATATTGTGGATAACAATTTATTAAAATTTCAATGTTTGTAGATTTTTCAAGACAAATATCCACAATATAGTATTTACAGTTACTCACTTTATGTGGATATTTGTAGATATCTTCCATATTACATCTCTCTAGATTTATCCGCAAATTTTTGAATTTCTCCAAGCCAAACTAATTCAACTGAACCCGTTTCACCATGTCTATTTTTCGCAATTATAACTTCGCCTATATTTTTTCTATCAGAATCTGGATGATAATATTCATCTCTATATAAAAACATAACTATATCTGCATCCTGTTCTATAGATCCAGATTCTCTTAAATCGGATAACATAGGTCTATGATCAGCTCTTTGTTCAGGTGCACGAGATAGCTGAGAAAGTGCAACTACTGGACAGTTCAACTCTTTTGCGATTATTTTTAAAGATCTTGATATTTTAGCTATTTCTTGCTGTCTACTTTCATTATTACCCTCACCTTCCATAAGTTGAAGATAATCTATCAATATTAGGTCTAAACCTTGCTCCATTTTTAATTTTCTACATTTTGATCTTAATTCTGAAATTTTTATACCAGGAGTATCATCTATATGAATTTTAGCATTAGATAAAACTGCCATAGCGTCTATTATCCTTGGCCAATCATTTTCATTAAGCTTACCTGTTTTTAGCTTACTAAGTTCAACATTTGATTGTGCAGACAACATACGTTGTACTAACTGTTCTTTAGACATCTCTAAACTAAATACTGCTACAGATGCATCACCCTTTAATGCAGCATTTTGTACAAGATTTAATGAAAATGCAGTCTTACCCATTGCTGGACGAGCTGCAATTAGTAATAAATCAGTTCTTTGCATTCCATTAATTTTCTTATTTAGATCCCTAAATCCAGTTGTTATTCCTGTTATTTCAGATTTATTTGTGTATAACTGCTCTATCATATCATATGTATCCATTAAAACTGAATTTATAGATTTAAAATCATCACTAGTTTTTTCTTGTGATATATCAAATATCTTTTTTTCAGCTACTTCTAGAACATCTTCAATTTTAGTTGATCCATCATACCCTAAATTTATTATATCATTAGAAACTTTTATAAGCTTTCTAAGTACTGATTTCTCTTTTACTATATCTGCATAATACTTAACATTTGATGTTGTTGGAACAATTGTAGATAAACTTGTTATATAACTAATTCCTCCTACATCATCTAAGTGACCTTGCTTCTTTAGTTCTTCTGTTAGTGTTATTAAATCTATCGGTTCAGACTTATTACTTAATTTAATCATAGATTCATATATAATCTTATGAGCCTCTTTATAAAAGTCATCTGGATTTATTGTTTCACTGACCGTTATAATAGCCTCTTTATCAAGTAATATAGAACCTAATATAGACTGCTCTGATTCCACACTATGCGGAGGGATTCTAGTCATATCCTCCATTTTTATCACCTCAAGATTTTGTCTATTGTTTTTCCTTTACGTCTACTCTTAGTCTTGTAGTTACTTTTTGATGTATTTTTATATCAACAAATCTTGAACCTAATACTCTTATTGGTTCATCTAAAGTTATTTTTCTCTTATCTACTTCTATATTGTGTTGTTTTTTGATTTGTTCAGCTATATCTTTTGATGTTATTGACCCAAAAAGTCTTCCTCCATCACCCGCTTTAGCATATATAACTACATTTAGTTCTTCCATTTTCTTACCTAATTCTACTGCTGCTTCATATTCTTTTTGAGCTTTTAATTCCTTTGACTTGTTCTTTTCATTTAATTCTTTCATGTTTGTATTATCAGCAGGTACTGCTAATTTTTTAGGTAATAAGTAATTTCTTGCGTATCCATCACTTACTTCTTTTACTTCATTTTTCTTTCCTGTTCCTTTTACATCTTTTAATAATATAACTTTCATCTATTCTTCCTCCTTAATACATGTCTGTATTGTATCTTTCACCATTTCATATGCTTTTTCTAGTGAAGTATCTAATTGAGCACCAGCCATGTCTCTGTGCCCACCTCCACCTAGATTTTCCATTAACACATGTACATTTATATTTCCTAATGATCTAGCACTTATGAATACTCTATCATCTTTTCTAGCTAAAACAAATGATGCCTCTACTTCTTTTATATTTAATAATTCATCAGCAGCTTGCGCTATTACTATATTTATATTATCAGTTTCTGTCTTAGTGTATGCTAAACATATATTATTGTTAATGACTTTTGCATTTTGAATAATTTCTGCCTTAGTTATAAAGTCTTTTATATCTGAGTTAAATAACTTCTTAACCTCAATAGTATCTGCTCCAGATTTCTTTAAATATGATGCAGCTTCAAATGTTCTTACACCCGTTTTAAATGCAAAGTTTTTAGTATCTAAACTAATACCTGCTAGTAATCCTTCTGCAGTCAATTTATTTATTCTTACATCATCTTCAATATATTGTACAAGCTCTGTTACCATTTCACATGTAGATGATACATAAATTTCATGGAATAAAAGTACTGTATCATTAATAAAGTCTACACCTCTTCTATGGTGGTCTATAACAACTACTTTATCCGATATTTCTAATAATTGTGGACATTCTGTGAAATTTGGTCTATGTGTATCTACAACTACTACAAGAGTATTTTTCATACATTCTCTTATTGCATAATCACAATCAACAAAAATACCATCATGATAATCTGATCTTTTAATTTTTTTTATAAATTCTTCTATAGATTCATTTGAATGATCTAAAACTATATTAGCTGTTTTATTACATGATTTACATATATCATATATACCAACAGCTGCACCCATAGCATCCATATCTGGATACTTATGTCCCATTATAAATACATGATCACTTTCTAAAATAACTTCTCTTAAAGCATGCCCTATAAGTCTTGATTTTACTTTAGTAGTTTTTTCTACTGCTTTAGATTTACCCCCGTAGAAAGCAAACTTATCTTTTGTTTTTATAACAGCTTGGTCTCCACCTCTACCTAAAGCTAAATCAAGTGCTCCTGTTGCAAGTTTTAAGTTTTCATTTATTGTATCGCCATCTATTCCAATTCCAATACTTATTGTCACAGGAAGATTATTTCCATAGTCAATCTTTCTTATTTGATCTAGTACTGAAAACTTGTCTGTTTCTAATTTCTTTAATTCTTTCTTATTCATTATTAAGAAAAATTTATCTTTAGAAGTTCTCTTTAATGCTCCATTAGAGTTCATTTCTAATGCTGTTAATTCTTTTTCTATTGCTACACTTAAAAGTGGTCTATTTTCTTCATCTGCACTCTTTAAAACTTCATCATATCCATCTACTTGTATTAGCATTATTGCATTTTTTTCTTCGTTATATTTTTTTTGCATCTGTAAAAAGTCTGTTTTATCTATCCAATATAACATCATTAGATATTTTGCACTTTTTCCATTTTCATTTTTTATTACGTTATAAACTATAGTATACTCTCTATCTTTATAGCTTATATCTGTGTACATTTCTTTATTTTCATTTAATACTTTTCTAAGATTTAAGTTTTTTATAAGATCATCAATATTTACACCTAGTAAGTCATCCTCACCTATCATAAACTTCCCATTATACCAAGTAATGCTACCATCAAATTCAAGTATACATAAAGGTATCGGAAGATTCATTACTGCTTTTTTAGTAGTTTCATCTATATCCAATGATAAATTTTGAATATAATTAGTCCATTCTTTTCTTCTTATATTAGTTGTCTTCCAATTATTAATAACCATATATAAAAATCCAATAAAGAATAAAACTCCTATATAAAAATTATAGTAAAGCAGAAATATAGATGCTATTCCTACAGTAACTATATATAGGTTTACTTCTGGCATATTCATTTTTAAGATTTTTTTACTAGTCATCTATACCTCCTAAGTAGATTTATAGCTTCTTACCCTTCTAAAGTCTATTATACTATCTAACATACCCACAAAAGATATTCCCATAAACCCAAATACACTTAAAATCAATAATGACATAAATATCATTTTTAATGAACCGCCTCTAATCCACTTTTTCAAATAGTAAATAGAGACTGATATACCTTGAAGCATAAACATAAAATTAAATACTAGTTGTAAATTCAACATTATTAAATCAGTGTATAGATTTACTTTAATTAAATCCATAAATAAAACAAGTATATATATTGTAAATGATGCAGTTACAGCATTCCCTGGTAAATAAAAATCTATGAATTTAGGCAATCTTAAATTTACCACTCTTATTCTTCTCAAAACAAAAGTTTCTAGGGCATATATGATAAATGTAACTATCATACCTTGTAGGAATAATATTGCAGGTAACATGTTATTAATATAATTTACGATATCTGATGTATTAAATCCTTCTTTTAAAGACATGCCTGCGTTTTCCATAATTGCTACTTGAACATTTATAGATTCTTTTAATATATTCATAAAGTCATCTAATATATTTGTTTTAAATACTATATTTGCAATAAAGAAAAATACTATGACACATATCATAGTTACGATAGTACCTATATATATTGGATCAAATTTATTAAAATCATCTTCTTTTCTGTTATTTCTTATTGCACTTCCTATAAAAATTCCTGGAACTATACTCATTATACATACACTAACCGAGTATAGTGGGTTTACAGTAAATATTAATATGAAAAATGTTGCTATTAAAGATAATATAGAGTATTTATTATCAGTTAATGTTCCTATAATTGCATAAGGTACTGGTACTGCCATACTAAGTATACTTAACATAGGTACATATGCTGTCATTAAACATAATAAGATACCTAATGCCGTTATTAGTAATGCTTGAGGCAGCCTTAATTTATTATTCAATTTAAAATCACTCCCTGTTTTCCATATGTTTTTTTAAATTTGAAAAATCTCCATACCAACTTTCTACACTATGATTTTGATCTATTCCTATTCTTATCTTTTCCTTTATCTTGTAATCTATTTCACTAAAACTTATTCCTAATCTTTTAGCTAGTAAGTATGTTATCATTATTATATTTGCTAAAGTGTCTTGAAGTGCTTCATCTAAAGGCTTTACACCTTTGAAAATCAAATCAAATACATCTCCTACACTAAGTATAAGCTCCTTCTTCATCCACTCTATTATTTTTACATTTTTAGTTACATCTGAATTTCTATCGAATTTCACAGCTTCCCCCCCTTAATATATAAATATTATATCATAAATTATAACAGATTTAACCAGATAAACAAAAAAACGAGCCATAAGGCTCGTCCTTTTCTTAGTCTAATGTATATGGTAAAAGTGCTATGTTTCTAGCTCTCTTTATTGCAACTGTTAATTCTCTTTGGTGCTTAGCACAAGTTCCAGAGATTCTTCTTGGTAATATTTTACCTCTTTCAGTTACGTATTTTTGTAATCTTTGAGTGTTTTTGTAATCTATTCTAGCATCTTTAGAAGCACAGAATTGACAAACTCTCTTCTTCTTACGTCTCTTCTTGTTTATCATAGTAAATTTCCCTCCTTTTTTAGAATGGTATATCGTCATCATCTATTGCTTGGAATCCTTGTGGATCTAATCCAGTTGGCTCAAAGCTAGGTTCAAAGTTCGGCTCGAACCCTTGATGATTTCCTTTATATGAACTCTCAGATTTATTTTTTGTATCTAAGAACTGTACTCTATTTGCATTTACTCTAGTAGCTCTTCTAGTTTCTCCGGCTTGATTTTGGTAACTATCGATTCTTAATGAACCTTGTATAGCTACTAAACTTCCTTTTCCTATATAGTTAGCGCAATTCTCTGCAGATTTGCCCCAAACTTGTATATCTATAAAGTCAGTTTCTTTTTTCCCATCTTTACCTGAGAATTCTCTATCAACAGCTATTGCAAAATTTGCAACAGGCGTTCCAGTCCCTGCGATGTATCTTAACTCAGGATCCCTAGTTAATCTACCAATTAATACAACATGGTTCATAATAACACCGCCTTTTTAGTAATAAAACTAGTTATTAAGCAACAACTATCATGTGTCTTATTACGTTTTCGTTTATCTTTAAGTTTCTATCTAATTCTTTAGGTACTTCAACACCAGCTGCGAAGTTAACTAATACGTAGTGACCTTCAGTGAACTTAGCTATTGGGTAAGCTAATTTCTTGTTCCCCCATACGTCAACTTTAACTACTTCTCCGTTAGTAGCAACTACTTCCTTAACTTTGTTAAGAACAGCTTCTCTTGTTTCTTCATCAGCGTTTGGCTTTACTACGAAAACTAATTCATAATTTTTCATTATCTTTTCACCTCCCTTTGGACTTAACGGCTCTACATTTGTAGAGCAGAGAAATGAGATTTATATCTCATACCTACACATTTTATCATTAGTTTTTACAAATGTCAATTCGATTTTATGTCACATCTTCTATTATTACATTTTTTTGCCTCCTAATACGTATATATTTAAATTAATCTGCTAATAATATATACATATAGCCCCCATAACTTAAATATATTTCATCCCAATCTCCCATAAAAAAATGGTGGTAATATACCACCATTTTTTTATGTATAATTTTAATTAAACGTTTTGTTTAACAGCCATATATTTTCTTAAAACTAACCCTATCCTCTTTATTCCTTCAACTATTCTATCATCCGACATATTTGAGTAATTTAATCTAAAGCAGTTTTCCGTTCCTCCATTAGGGAAAAATGACCCACCAGGTACATATGCAACATTATTTGCCAAGCAATCTTTCATTATAATTCTTGAATCTAAATGTTTTGGAAGCTCTACCCATATAAATAATCCACCCTCTGGATAAGTATATTCTACTCCTTCTGGGAATTCTTCTTTCATAGTTTCTAACATTAAATCTCTACGTCTTGCATATACTTCATTTATTTTTTTTACATGATTATCTAAATTATATAAATCTATAAATTTACTTACTTCTATTTGGGATATACTTGATGCTTGTAGGTCTGCTACTTGTTTTACAAATATGAATTTCTTTAATATGTTTTGAGATGCACATGTCCAACCTAGTCTATATCCTGGACATAATATTTTCGAGAAAGTACCTAAGAAAATAACTAATCCTTTTTTATCCATAGATTTTAAAGATGGTAGACTTTCACCTTTAAATCTTAATTCACCATATGGATTATCCTCTAAAACAGGTATTTCATACTTACTTATTATTTCTATGAATTTTTTACGTCTTTCAAGTGTCCATGTTATGCCTGTAGGATTTTGAAAATCAGGTATTACATAAATCATTTTTACATTTTCTGTAACCTCTAATATCTTTTCTAACTCTTCCATAATCATTCCATCTTTATCAGTAGGAACTTCTATGAATTTAGATCCATATGATTTAAATGCATTTATTGCTCCTAAATATGATGGACTTTCACATAAAACTACGTCACCTTCATTTAAGAATACTCTTCCTGCGAAGTCTAATCCTTGTTGAGAGCCATTGGTTATTAGTATATCATCTTTAGTTACATTTGTTTTATTTTTACTATTCATTCTTCTTGCTATTTGTTCTCTTAATGGTTGGAATCCTTCTGTTGTTGAGTATTGAAGTGCTTGTGTTCCTGATTCCTCTAATACTATTCTAGATATTTCTTTCATTTCCTCTATAGGAAATAGCTCTGGGGCCGGTAAACCACCAGCAAAAGATATTACTTCCGGTTTTTCTATAAGCTTTAAAAGTTCACGAATTTCTGATCCATTTAACGCTTCCATTCTTTTGGCAAATCTAATAGCCATAATTAAAGCACCCCCTGAAAATAATTCCCTTACTTTAATTATAGCAAATCAAATTCTGTTTCTATGTCTATTCACATTACTTTTTTATTATTTTTTTAATTTTTTTTTCGACAGTTTCTCTATCAAGCATTATACTTCTTAAGCATTTTGTACACTTTATTTTTATATCCATGCCTACTCTTGTTATTTCAAACTCTTTACATCCACAAGCATGTTGCTTTTTTAATTCTACAACATCACCAATCTTTATATCCATTGGCATAAATACTCACTCTCCTAGTCTATATTTTCTACTTCTTTTGTTCCATTTTCTAACCTAGTTATTTTATATATTCCCTTATACTCAATGTTATTTTCAACTAAAGTATTCTTTACTTTTTCTATGTCTTCGTATAAGAATCTTATAGATATACCGCAGCTAGCTGTTATCTCTCTTGGTGTAGGTAATGTAGTCGCTCTTACCGAAGCTTCACCTAATAATTTATCTAATCTTATTGCATGATGTGTTGAGTTAAATGAAACTATATACATTTCGTTCATATTGTCATCCTCTTTCTACTTTATAATATTATATAGATATAGTTTGTGATGAATTTTTCATTGTATCCACTATAGTATACATATTAGTAACGCTTCCTACTTTTAAACTTTCCTTAAGTCCATAATAATCAAGGCAAGTTCCACAAGATAGTATCTCAACTCCAGCTTCCTCAAGTATTTTTAAATTTCCGATAGTATCATAATTTTCTGTACTTAATTTTACACCTGAATTTACTAAAAGTATACTTTTAGGATATGGTTTTGATTCTGTAAGGGTATATATAAATCCTTTCATAAGTACCTCACCTAATTCATCATTTCCATTTCCCATTTTATTTGAAGATATAAATATACACTTATCCTCTAATTCCTCTTGTTTTTTTTCTTCTATTATAACATTTTCTCCCTTTTTTATCTCTATAGAAATTAAGTCTTTTTCTTCTTTAATCACTCTTGATTCACAGTTTAAAGAGCTAGATAATTTTAATATATTTTGTTTTGCAACATCATTATCTACTGTAACTATTACTATACCTTGTTCAATATTATCTAATTCTTTCTTTGTATTTATAACAGGTTTAGGACAGGCTAAACCTCTTGCATCTATTTCTATATACATTTATAATCATCTCCTTAAAATTATTCACATTTATTCTATCACACTTATATTTTTACCGGTTATAGATTATTTCTATATACAAAAAGATTCCTAAAAGGAATCTTTTATATTATCTCTAAATTTTTATATATACAGACACCTTTTTGATAATACTCTAATTCTTTTTCTTTTGAGATATCTGAATATAATTCACCAAGATTTATGTATAGATCTGCTAATATCTTTTCATCATTTAATTCAGATATTATATTTATACATTTATGTAAATATTCTATAGCTATGATATTTTCATTTTGAGCTTTATGCATATCTGAATAATATTTTAAAACTCTATATTCATTTAATCTATTTTTATTTTTTATTGAAGATGCTAATGCTATTTTACAGTATTTTTTAGCCATATCATATTCATAGTTAGATATATAAGTCTCTATTATTCTAAATAGACTTTTCATCATATATTCATCTTCATCACTCTTTTTAATGTCATATACTCTTTGTGAATACTCTAAAGATCTATCTAGCTTACCTACGCTTTTATATATTTCAGATATAGTTAAATAGATAGATGCTAATTCTGTTTTATTTTTTTCTTTATCTAAAATTTCTAATGCTTTTTTAAAATATTCTTTAGACTTTTCAAATTCCCCAACATTTAAAAAATTATTTGCTTTTAATATTAATACATCTAATTCTTCTTCTGGATTGTTTTTTATATCTATTTCATCCATTTTATTTATATAATCTAAAGACTTCTCATTGTTATCTAGTTTTATATAGCAATATGCCATTTTACTATATAAATCCTTATATATATCTACATCTTCAACTTGTATTTCATTTAATATGCCCTCTGAAAATTCAAATTGAAGTATTGCTCCTTTATAAAACTCTTCTATCATATAAATTTTACCTATATTTAGATAACATTTATACAGTTTATCTTTATCGTTATTTTTTATAAAGTAATATAGTGCTTTTTCATAACCCATAACTGATTCACTATACTTACCTTTTTTAAAATTTATATCTGCTAGTAAGAAATTGCATGTTGCATAATTGTCTAAAACTTTATATTCATCACATATTTTAATTGCTTCATTTAATTGATCTTCTGCTTTTTCTAGATCATTACATTTAATTAAAATCTCACCTTGAAGTATTAGGTTATCTGTTAACTTTTTAGACTGCATCTCTTTAGTCTCTAATAAATAATCCACACTTACATCTAGTTGACTCGCTAAGTATTCTAGTAACTCACGACTAGTGTGCGATTTATCCCTCTCTATATGACTTATTTGGGCTGCAGTAATTCTATCCCCTGCTAATTCTTTTAACGTCATATTTTTTTCTTTTCTTAACTTTTTTATCTTTTCTCCTAAACTTAAAATATTCATACTACTCCCCCATGAAATCATTTTCTTACAATTCAATTATAACTTATATTTATTCTAAAAACACTATATATTTTCAAAGTATTTTCTTATTCGATTAAATAATGTTCGTTTCTACAAAAAAGTTAAATATATTTTTTATATTTTCATAAGTATAACATACTTTATTTCTAAATTTTACATTTCATTTTAATTTATACTGTTTATTTAGTGTATTTATACTATTTTAGTTTGCATATTGCTTTTGAAATAGTTTTTTTATTAATTTAAATTTATATTTCATACTGCAAAAAAGGATTATCTCAAATCAAAATTATATATTAATAATTTAATTAAGATAATCCCTATTATTCTATTTAATTATTTTTAGATATTTCCTTTAGTGCCTCTATTGCCTTATCTATTTCTTCTTTAGTATTAAAATATCCTATACTAAATCTTACGGCACCTTGTTCAAGTGTTCCTAGTGTTTTATGAGCTAAAGGAGCACAATGTATTCCTGATCTAGTGGCTATATCATATTCGCTATCTAGTAAGAATGTTATTTCACCAGAGTCCATATTTCCTATATTTATAGTTATAACAGCTGCTCTTTTAGTTGCATCTTTAGGACCATAAATTTTTATATTTGGTATTTCTTCTAATCGTTCTAGCATGTATCTACATAATTCTTCTTCATGCTCTTTTATTTTGTTTATACCTTCTTTAAATATAAACTTAACTCCTTCATTTAATCCCACTATCCCAGGAGTATTATGTGTTCCCGATTCATATTTATCTGGAAGAATTTCTGGTTGGAATAAATCTTCAGATTTACTTCCTGTTCCACCCTCTTTTAATATATTTAAGTTTAATCCTTCTCTTATGTATAAAATTCCTGTTCCCTGTGGACCTAATAATCCTTTATGTCCAGGTGCTGCTAACATATCTGCAGAAATTTCTTTTAAGTCTATATTATATACACCTGCTGTTTGAGAAGCATCTACTAAGTATAATATATTATGAGATTTTGCAATCTCTGATACTGATTTTATATCTACTAATGTTCCACATACATTTGATGCATGTGTCGTTACTATTAGTTTAGTATTCGATCTTATTGCTTCTTCTAAGTCCTTTACATTTAAAAATCCGTCTTTATCACATTGTACTATAGTATTTTCTATGCCTAATTTTTCAAGAGCTTTTATCGGTCTTATTACAGAATTATGTTCCATACTAGTAGTTATTATATGGTCTCCTGCATTCACAACCCCTTTTATAGCTAAATTTAACGACTCTGTAGCATTGTTAGTAAATACTATATTCATAGGATTATCTATATTAAATAGTTTAGCTATATTTTCTCTTGTATCATATATTTCTCTAGCTGCTTTCATAGCTAGCTTATGTCCAGCTCTACCAGGATTTGCACAGTAATTTTTCATACAATCCATCATAGCATCATATACAGCTTCTGGCTTAGGAAATGTCGTTGCTGCATTATCTAAATAAATCATATTATGATTCCTTTCCTTGTCTTAATTGTCCTCAAGAAGCATAGATACTATATTATTTAAATCATCTTCATTATAGTATTCTATTTCTATTTTACCTTTTTTCTTTCCTTTAGATATATTTACCTTAGTTCCAAATATATTTCTTAGTTTCTCTTCTACATCAACAATAAATACATCTTTTTCTTTTGATTTTTTAGGAACTTCTTTAATATTATCCTCACATATTTTCTTAGCTAAAGCTTCTGTTGCTCTAACTGAAAGCTCTTCAGCTATAACTTTATTTGCTAATTCTAATTGAAGATTTTCATCATTTACTCTAAGTAATGCTTTACCATGTCCTGCAGTTATTTGACCTTGGTCTATCATATCCATTATTTTTTGCGGAAGATTTAATAATCTTAATGTATTTGTTATATGCGGTCTACTTTTTCCTACAGCTTCTGATATTTCTTCTTGAGTAACTTCATAATTTTTTATTAAACTTCTATAAGCTAATGCTTCTTCTATCGGGTTTAACTCTTCTCTTTGTAAGTTTTCTATAAGTGCTATTTCCATTATATCTTTCATAGGTATATCTTTTATAACTGCAGGTATATCACTTTTACGAGCTAGCTTAGATGCTCTATATCTTCTTTCTCCTGCTATTATCATATATTTACCTTTATCATCAGGTTTTAACACTATTGGTTGTAATACTCCGTAATTCTTTATCGATTCACTTAGTATCTTTATTTTTTCTTCATCAAATACTCTTCTAGGTTGATCTTGATTTGGATATATATTTTTTAAATCTATCGTTATTATATCTTTTTTATCTATTTCTGTACTAATATCAGGTATTAATGCACTAAGACCTCTTCCTAATCTATTAGTTCTTTTTGTCGCTTTATTCTCCATATTATATTATATCCTCCTCTAAATCTATAAATTCTTCTGCTAGTTCCATATATGCTACTGCACCCTTGCACTTTGAATCATAATAAATTACTGGTTTACCATGACTAGGTGCTTCTGCTAATCTAACATTTCTTGGTATTAGCGTCGTATATACACTTCCTTTAAAGTATCTTTTGACTTCATCTACTACTTGAATTGACAAGTTAGCTCTTCCATCAAACATACTTAATACAACTCCTTGTATATCTAGGTCTGGATTTAGTCTAGACTTTACTAACTTTATAGTACCCATAAGCTGACTAACACCTTCTAGTGCATAGTATTCACATTGTATAGGTATTAAAACACTGTCTACTGCAGTTAAACTATTTATAGTTAACATCCCTAATGACGGAGGACAATCTATAAATATATAATCATAATTATCTCTTACTTTATCTATAGAGTTTTTTAATATGTACTCTCTACTTTCTCTTGATGTAAGCTCTATTTCGCACCCCGCTAAATCTGTATCTGATGCTATTATATCAATATTTTCAAATTCAGTGTTTAATATTGTTTCATTTATATCCACACCATCTATTATGACATCATATATAGTTCCGTCAACTGACTGTTTATCTATACCATATCCACTAGTTGTATTTCCCTGTGGATCTAAATCTAATACTAATATTTTTTTTCCCATTGCTCCTAAACTTGCAGTTAGGTTTACATTTGTAGTAGTTTTTCCTACTCCTCCCTTTTGATTAAATACTGCTATTACTTTACCCATTTTGACTTTTCCCCCCGTAATCTTTTAAAAAAAGATTACTGCAAAGCAGTAACCCTTTTATTTTTTAGGAATCTTTACGACAACTTCCATATAATCGCCTTTATCTACTTCATTATATTTAGCTTCAATTCCTGTACCAATTATTGCATCAAAGGCTTGCTTCATCGTGTTTAAATATATTCTTATGCCCATAGTTCCCTTTATATTTTGTTTTTTATCTGAATCTTGAGGGCTTTCAAGCCCCTCTAAAAGATCCTTTATCATCTTTTCTGTTTTCTTTACAGTTAATTCATTTTTTATTACCTTATCAAGAACTTCATTAATTAATTCTTCTGTTGGTAGTTTAAGAAGAGCTCTTGCATGTCTTTCTGTTAGGTTATTTTCTACTAACTTTATTTTTACGCTATTTGGTAACCTAAGTATTCTTAGCTTATTCGCTATAGTAGATTGATTTTTACCTAATTTCTCAGCTAACTGTTGTTGCGTAAATTCATGTTCTTTTATTAGGTTTTCATAACCCATTGCTTCTTCTATAAAATTTAAATCTTCTCTTTGTAAATTTTCTAATAAAGCTAGCACTGCAGATGATTCATCCGACATGTTATTTATGATAGCTGGAACAGCTTGAAGATTCGCTAATTTTGCTGCCCTAAATCTTCTTTCCCCCGCAATTAATTCATACTTATCATCTTTTTGCCTAACTGTTATTGGTTGAAGTATTCCATAAACTTTTATAGAATTGCTTAGCTCTTCTAACGCTGCTTGTGAAAATACCTTTCTTGGTTGATATGGATTAGGGACTATATTTTCTATAGGTATCTCCATAACTTTTTTATCTTCCATAACATACCTCTCTCATTTAGAATAAATATATTTTAATTTAATTCTTTACAAATTAATACTTCATTTTAATCCTTCATTAGATATATAAATAACATTTCTTCACAATACTTATATAATCCTTCTATTTTATTTTATTTTTAACATACGTTTTATGATTATTGCTGTATGAATAACTTATAGTAGGAATTAGAGCTTGACTAATAGCGTTAGTAAAAAATGATGGAAGTAATATTAAAGGCATAATATAACCAGTGATAATTCCATATTCGCTTACAATAAAATCACTAGAATAACCAATTTTTAATAAAGTAGATGTGATAATAATGGGCTCTAAGAAATAACCAAACGAACCAATTAAACGACTCATTGTAGTAGGAATACTAATTTTTAAAACCTTTTTTATGTTTTTATTAATAATAAAATCGTTTTTATTGATTTTAAAGTTTTTGGGCAAGAAGAAGAAAAACACTAAAATTGATACTAATTCACTAGCAATATTAGATAGTACAGTAAACATAACCGCAAATTCTATTCCTTTTAATAAAAACAAAGGGATAAATAAAGAAAGCAATATTAATCTAGTTATATCTTCAATAGCATTTGATAATACATGCGGTAACATTTTTTCTTTGCCAAAAAAGTAACCTCTTAAAATAGAGGAAACACTTATAAATGGTAAAACAAAACTAATAGCTATTAAACCATAATAAGTTCTACTTTCGTGAAGTAAATTATTTGCAACAAAATAACTAGAAAAAGTTAATAAAAATATAATTGAGTCAGATGAATATTTATAAATAAAGCTATTATTAATGAAGAAAAGACCATATTTTTATTATTATATTTGTTTTCAGCTACTAATTTAGATATTGCAACTGGAAATCCAAATTGTGATAATGCAATAAACGTAGAAAAAGTTGGCATAATCATCATATAAATTCCCATACCAACACTACCTAAATTACGGCTCATAACAATTCTAATAACCATTCCAAGAAGTTTAGTGATTAAACCACCTAGTAGAAGAATAACAGTTGATTTGATAAATTTACTTTTTTTCATAAATTCTCCTTTAAAAATATTTTGTAATCATATATAATATATATGTAGCAAATCATAAATTTATTTGTACAAGTTATGTGGAGGATATAATAATGGACATTAATTTTAACTCTTTAGAAGAATTATATAGAAGAATAAAACCAGCACTTATTACAAAAAAAGAAGAAATGAATAGGGGTTTATATCCATATATTGAAGAAGAAGATATTTGGAATTATCTAAAGGAAGTAAAATGGAAAAAAACTTTGGATTTATCTTTATCAGAAATGGTAAATGATATATTAAATTGTGATGATATAGAAAAGCTTGTACTAGCTTTAGATAAAGTTTTTATACATACAGATAATGAATTAGGAAAATCAGACTTTTTAGAATTAATAAAAGGTTATACTACAGAAGAACTTATATATAATGAGAATAATAAAGACTTGATAATAGATACAAACAGCGACGTATATAAGGGATACATAAAAGGAATAAATGCTATTAAAGAAATATTAGAGTATCCTATAACAAGATTAGATTTATTAATATTATTTATTGGAGAAAAATTAGAGCTAGAAAAAGAAGATAGAGCAGTGATTGATTATGTATCTTTTTATATAAAATATTTATCACTAGAAAATGTAAATATGTCTCTTATAGATGTATATGAAATAATATCAAATACTAAGAATAGAGTATTTAACTATATTATAGATGTTGTATATGAAATGAATGGATATGAGCCAGAGCCAGGAAGTATAACGGTATGTAATTATCATAAGTCAAAAGGTTTAGAATGGGATTGTGTGTTTTTATTAGGACTTGTACAATATAATTTTCCAGATAATACAAAACAAAAGTTTCAAAGTGATAGATGGTATCTAAAAGATAGATATAAAAACCCAATAGCCATAGTAAAATCAGAAATAGATAATATACTAAATAAGAACGTAGGTACAGACTATATGTATCAAAGTAAAATAGATGTTATAAATGAAAAAATAAGATTGTTATATGTTGGAATAACAAGAGCTAAAGAAATGTTAATATTATCATGTAGTTCATATAAAGATGAAACTGAAATTGGTAAGAAAAATAAAGAACAAAAACCATCTATATATATAAATGAACTGGAAACACATATTCAACAAAAAAGAAGTATAAAAGCTTAATATAAAGAGAGGTTATAAGTTTTGAATAATAAATTAAAGTATTTTATATACAGTCAAAACTCAATTAATACTTATAAATCTTGTCCTACAAAATTTAAATATAAGTATATAGATAAAATAAATTGGAAGTATGATGACATAGAAAGTAGAGAATATTACGATAGTTTAAAAGTAGGAAGTGAATTTCATCTATTATGTGAAAGATACTTTAGCAATATTCCTTTAGGATTAAATGAATATACTAATTCTAAATTTAAAGTATGGATAGATAAAATAAAAAATATGTTTCCTATGAATAAAAAAAATAATAAAATTTATCTTCCAGAATATGAAGTAAGATTTAATTTAGACGGAAATATAATAACAGCAAAATATGATTTAATAATTATAGATGAAAATAGCATAGAAGTATGGGATTGGAAAACTGAAAATGTAAAATTAGAATACATTAAGGTTAAAGATAGAATTCAGACTGTAGTTTATATGTTTTTAGCAAAAGAGGCAGTTTGTAAAATATTTAATTTAAATATAGATTACAATAACATAAAAATGAAATATTATCAGCCACAGTATGATGATATACCTATAGAAATTATATATAATGAAAGACAACATGAACTTAATAAATCTAATATAATTAGATATATAGATATGATAAACAATACAAATTACGAAAAAAATGATAACTATAAGTATGAGCTTATTAAAAATGATAAGCATTGTAGTTTTTGTGAATTTAATAAGCTATGTAATAGACAGGATGTAGTTTATAGCATGCTAGAGGAGGATATATATGAGTGTTAAATTCATATTAGGTAGAGGAGGAAGTGGAAAATCTACCTATATGTTAGATAAGATACAAGAAAGAGTTCAAGATAATGAAACATCTCCAGTAATTCTTTTACTTCCGGAACAGTATACATTTGAAATGGAAAAAAGGATTAGTAAACTATTCTCAGGAGATAAGAAAGATAAATATTTAAGAGCAAGGGTCTTAAGTTTTAAGACTATGGGTAATATAGTATTTTCTAATGTAGGTGGATTAACTGATGTTAATATAAATTCAAGTGGTAAAGCTATGATAACTTATAGAGCTATAGAAAGTGCTAGTAATGACCTTGAAATATTTTCAAAATCAGCGTCTCAATCAGGGTTTGTAAATTCTATATCTGAGATGATAAGTGAATTAAAACAATTCAATATAAGTTATGAAAAACTAGAAGTAATAGCAGAAGAGATAGAGAATGAAACATTAAAATTAAAATTAAAAGATTTAAGTAAAATATATAAGCAATTTGAAGAAAAGTTACATGAAAATTATATAGATTCTCAAGATATGCTAAATTCATTAGCCGAAAAAATAGAAGCTTGTGATTATTTTAAAGATGCTTATATATACATAGATGAATTTACTGGATTTACACCGAATCAGTATAAAGTATTAAGAACAATTTTTAATAAAGCTAAGGAAGTAAATATAAGCTTAACTGTAGATAACCCACATTTACTTACATATAGTAAGAGTGATGCATTTTCTAGAACAAAAGATACATATGCAAAAATAGTTAAACTTTGTAATGAAGAAAGTATAAAGTTATTACCTTCTGTAGATTTAAATAAAGATGTCCTACCTAGATTTAAAAATAGTAAAGAATTGCAGCACTTAGAAAAATATTATAATTCTTACCCATATAAAATTTATGAAGAAAAGACTAACAATATATTTATAAAAGAATTTAATAACTTATATTCTGAGGTAGAGCAAGTTGCAAAAGAAATAGTAGATTTAGTAAGAGATAAAGGTGTAAGATATAGAGATATAACAGTAGCTACTAGGGATTTAAATAAATATGACTTTTTAGTTAGGTCTATATTTAATGAATATAAAATACCAAACTTTATAGAT
>OLOB01001089.1_pt1 | contig 18711 bp, 20 predicted proteins | sample 1671911 | NCBI WGS metagenome assembly OLOB01 (sample SAMEA3136625, study PRJEB25190) | human gut metagenome | biome: human gut; feature: human-associated habitat; material: faeces | place: Austria | collected 2013
ACTCGCCCAGCGAGTGGTTTTCGGGACACAAAAAAACACCCCCGGCACTGCCGGGGGTGTTCGCTTATGCCTTGCGGCCGTAGAGCGCGGTCATGCGGTCGATCCTGACAGAGAGCGCATCGCTCAGCTCGCCGGGCAGCAGCCGCCAGGTCCAGTTGCCGCCCTGGGTGCCGGGGATGTTCATGCGGTTTCCCTCGCCCAGGCCCAGATAGTCCTGCATCTGCGCCACGAACAGCTCCGCCACGCTGGACATACCGCCGCGGATAATACCCCAGTGGAAGCCCTCCTGCTCAGTCAGCGCCAGGTATTCCACCGCGTGGGCCACATCCTCCGGCGCGGCCTCCTGCCGCCACAGTGCCAGGGGGCTGTTGTCGTGGGTGCCGGTATAGCAGATGCAGTGCGGCGTATAGGCGTGGGGCAGATAGCCGCTGGAATCCCGGGAGTCAAAGGCGAATTCCAGTACCTTCATACCGGGCCAGCCGGACTCGCAGAGCAGCTGCGCCACCTCCGGGGTGGGGTAGCCCAGATCCTCGGCGATGAACTCCAGCTGCGGGAACCAGCCGTTGAGCCGTTCGATCAGGTCCATGCCGGGACCGGCGATCCAGCGGCCGTTTTTGGCGGTGGGCTGACCGTAGGGCACGGCCCAGTAGTTGGCAAAGCCGCGGAAGTGGTCGATGCGGATCACATCATACAGCTTGCCGGCGCCGTCGATCCGGCGGATCCACCAGCCGAAGCCGTCGTCACGCATGGCGTCCCAGTCGTAGAGGGGGTTGCCCCACAGCTGGCCGTCGGCGGTAAAGTAATCCGGCGGGACGCCGGCCACAGCCTTGGGAACCAGATCGTCGTCCAGCTGGAAGAACTGCGGCTCGGCCCAGACGTCGGCGGAGTCCATGGCCACGTAGATGGGCAGATCGCCGATGATGCGGATGCCCTGCTGGTGGACGTAGTCGCGCAGAGCGGTCCACTGCCTGAAAAACAGAAATTGCAGATAGGTGAAGAACTGCACATCCTCCCGCAGAAGTGTGCGGTACTTGTCCAGCACGGCCTCGTTCTTACGAAGGCGAAGGTCGTCGTCGGGCCACTCCGTCCATGCCTTCATGCCGAAGTGCCGCTTGCAGGCCATGTACAGGGCGTAGTCCGGCAGCCACCGCGCATTGTCCTGCGCAAAGGCCGCTACGGCCTCCGCGTCCCGCTCCCAGCCCCGTTTGTAGGCCTTGTGCAGCAGGGTAAAGCGGTTCTCGTAGATCTTTCCGTAGTCCACATGGCGCGGGTCGCTGCCCCAGTCGGGGGCGGCGCACTCGGCGGCCGTCAGCAGTCCGTCAGCCGCCAGCATATCCGGGTCGATAAAATAGGGGTTGCCGGCGTAGGCGGAAAAGCTCTGGTAGGGGGAGTCGCCATAGCTGGTGGGGCCCAGGGGGAGCATTTGCCAGTAGGACTGGCCGGCGTCTTTCAGGAAATCGGCGAAATCATAGGCCGCCTTGCCCAAGGTACCGATGCCATAGGGGGAGGGCAGGGAGGATACCGCCATTAAAATACCGCTGCTTCGTTTCATAACTCAACTTCTCTCTTGGATAGGATTTGACTTTCAGCCGGACGGTCCCGGCCAAAATATACGGGGGCGATCAGCCCGCCCCCGGCGTGTTGTAAGAGTTTAGCCCTTGACGGCGCCTGCCGCCACGCCCTTGATGATGTGCTTCTGGCAGCAGAGATAGAAGATGATGACCGGGACGATGCTCAGCAGGATCAGCGCCATGGTGGCGCCCATATCCACCTGCCCGTAGCTGCCCTTCAGATACTGGATGACGATGGGGATGGTGCGGTATTTGTTCAGATCCAGCACCAGGTACGGCAGCAGAAAGTCGTTCCACACCCACATGATCTCCAGCACGCCCACGGAGATAAATGTGGGCTTCATCATGGGCAGCACCACCAGGAAGAAGGTACGCACAGGCCCGCAGCCGTCAATGGCGGCAGCCTCCTCGATCTCCAGCGGGATCGTCTTGACAAACCCGGAGAACATGAATACCGCCAGTCCCGCGCCGAAGCCCAGGTACACGATAGGTATTGTCCACGGTGTGTTCAATCCGATCTTGGCAAAAGCCATAGAGGTGAAGCTAAAGTAGGGAAGCTTGACCTGCTCGGCGGTGCGGGACAGGGTGAACATCACCATCTGGAACGGCACCACCATGGAGAACACGCACAGGTAGTACACGATCTTGCTGAACAGACTGCCCACACGGGCCACATACCACGCGGCCATAGAGGTGCAGATCAGGATCAGCGCCGAGGAGACCAGGGTGATGAACAGACTGTAGAACACCGCCTTGATAAACGGATAGTTGCCGAAGGTCATGCCCTTGATATAGTTCTGCCAGCCCACAAAGGTGTCCTCATTGGGCAGGGCGAACGTATCGGTATTGACAGCGGCATTGGTTTTGAAGGAGTTGATCAGAACGATGACGATGGGCAGCACATACACGATGCAGATCACCGTGAACGCTATGGTCAACACCATTTTGCTGCGGTCATGCTTTTTGGCAAGGCTCGTCTGCATTACTGCTGCACCTCCTTTTTACGGGTAGCCCGGAGTTGGATCAGTCCGATAGCCGCCACCAGTATGAAGAACAGCACGGCTTTGGCCTGGGCCACGCCGCGGTTGTTGCCGCTGCCGGAGTAGAAGGAGTTGTAGATGTTCAGGGCCAGCATTTCCGTGGTCTTGACAACGCTGCCGTCCGCCTGCTGCAGGAAAGGGCGGCCGCCGGTCAGGGCCAGGTTCTGGTCAAACAGCTTGAAGCCGTTGGTCAGCGTCAGGAAAATGCAGATGGTGAAGGAGCTCATCATGTTGGGGATAGTGACCTTCCACAGGGTCTGCCAGTTGGTGGCGCCGTCGATGCGGGCCGCCTCCAGCATATCCTCCGGCACGGACTGCAATCCGGCGATATAGATGATCATCATATAGCCCACCTGCTGCCAGCACAGCAGGATGATCAACCCCCAGAAACCGAAGTGGCTGTTCAGTACCACGGACTGGCCGTAAGCGACCAGAAAGCCGTCGAAGATCATGGACCAGATGTAGCCCAGCACGATGCCGCCGATCAGGTTCGGCATGAAGAACACCGTCCGGAACAGATTGGAGCCCTTGATGCCCCGCGTCAGCGCATAGGCCACCGCGAAGGCCAGCGCGTTGATGAACAGCACCGACACAAAGGCAAACAGCGCCGTGAACAAGAAGGCATGGCGGAAGCTGCTGTCGGCAAAGGCCTTCAGATAGTTGTCAAAGCCTACCCATGTCCACTTGCTGGTCAGCTTGAATTTGCAGAAGGACAGGAACGCGCCCTTCAGGAACGGGTAGATGAACCCGATGCAGAAGGCGGCAAAGGTGGGCAGCAGAAACAGCCACACCATGCGCTGAATTGGCCGTCGGACCAGTCGGCTGTTCAGCGCAGCCGCGTCCCGTTTCGCTTGAAATCGTTTCATTAGACCACTCCTGTTCTCCGTAGTTTTGTCACAGCGAAAGCTCTCCTCCGAAGTGCGTTCGAAGGACAGCGCACGCCGTCACAGAGTAAGAAAGAGGGGGCGGGCGAAAAGCCCGCCCCCTGTGCGTATGTGGTTGAAACCGTAGCTTAGCCGTTGGCGATATCGTTGTTGTACTGGGTAGCCCAGCCTTCCACGAAGGCGGTCTTCACATCGTCCCAGCTGCCGCCGTCGGCGGTATACTTACCCAGAGCGTCGACCACAGCGGCACGCCAGTCATTGACAGCGGGGGTGTAGTTGAAGGCCCAGGTGACAGGATAGCAGCCATTGGCAACATACTCGTTGGCCAGAGCGCTGAACGGATTGGAGGGAGCCTTGGAGGCCTGGAACGGGCAGGCGCCGAACTGCTCAGCCATCATGGCAGTGCCTTCCTCGGAGGTAACGACCCAGTTCAGGAAGTCCAGAGTGGCCTTGATGTCCTCCTCGGAGGCGTTCTTGTTGACGGACCAGTAGTTCTCGGTACCGGTGCACAGGCCGGCCTTCTCCTCGCCCTCAATACCGCAGTAGATGGGGATCATGGTCAGGTCGTCAGCGTTCATGCCGAACTTCTCGCCAGTCAGGTTGCTGTACTCCCAAGTGCCGTTCTGATAGAACACAGCCTTGCCCTCGCCGAACTCGGCCTCAGCCTGGTCGCCGGTGGCGGACAGCAGGGCAGCGCCGGTGGTGGCGGAGTCAGTGATGTACAGATCCCAGATAGCCTTGTAGTTGTCCAGATAAGTGCCCTTGATGGTGGCGGGCTTGCTGGTCACGCCTTCATCGCGGAACTCATAGAACAGAGGCATATTGGCCAGATGGCCGGAGAAACGCCAAGAGGAGGTGCCGTCCAGACCGGCGGAGGTGAAGGCGTCGAAGCCCAGCTCAGCGGCGCGGCTGTGGATGTCGTCAGCGATCTTCTTCAGGGACTCGAAGTTGGTGATGTCGGTGACCTCATAGCCGGCTTCCTTCAGCAGCGCCTTGTTCACGATGATACCGTAGGTCTCCAGGCAGTAGCCGATGGAGATGACCTCACCGTCGGCGTTCTTCAGGGCATAATCCTTGGAGGTCAGCTGGTTGTACACGTCGCTGCTGCTCAGGTCGTAGCAGAACTCACCCCAGGTAGCCACGCCGCCCTCGTTGCACTGGAACAGGGTGGGCGCGTCTTCCTTGTCCATCTCGGACACCAGGGTGGACTCATACTCGCCGGAGGCGGCGGTGAGGATCTTGACGGGCACGCCGGTCTTCTCGGTGTAGGTGGCGGCCAGAGCCTTCCACGCGTTGTCGGACTCAGGCTTAAAGTTCAGATAGTACACGCTGCCGGTGGCAGTGTCGCCGCCCTCGGTCTTGGTGTCGTCCTTCTTCTCACCGCAGGCCACCAGAGACAGGGCCATCACGAGAGCAAGAAGCATTGCAAGAAACTTCTTCATGGTAATTACTCCTTTTTTGTTTTTATTTTCACATCACAAGGATGTAAAAAACAGATTATTAGGGTACAAAAAACAAATTATTGGGATGCAGGAAACGGATCCTTAGGATACACAAAACAGATCACAAAGATATACAAAAGTATCATCCGGGCGCGGCCACGCTGCGGCCCTGGCGCAGGGTGGTGGGCAGCAGCTCACAGGCGTGGGAGCCCTTGTGCCGCACCATGTCCAGCAAAATCTCGGCGCTGCGGCGGCCCATTTCCTCCATAGGCTGGCACAAGGTGGTCAGCGGCGGCTCAATATAGGCAGACAATTCTAACCCATCTATCGCTATAACGGAACAGTCCTCGGGGATACGCCTGCCGGCGTCCATCAAAGCCCGCATGGCACCAATGGCCATAGAGTCCGCGATGGCGAAAAGTGCTGTAAAATCAACGTTTTCGGCCATTTTTTCCTGCACGGCTCTGTAGGCGTCCTTCGCGCCGAATCCGCCGGTGGAGATCACCAGCTCCGGGTCCACGGGGATGCCGTGACTCTCCAGCGCCTGCACATAGCCCTCATAGCGTAGCTGGCTGATGGACTGATCGTTGGGACGGGAGATCAGCGCGGCGATGCGCCGGTGCCCGTGGCGGTACAACTCCTCCACCGCCTGCTGTGCGGTGTCACCGTCGGCGATGGACACAGAGGAATACTCGCCCTCGATCAGCGTGCCATAGCGGTTGGAGTAGGAACAGCACACAAAGGGAACGTTCAGCATCGCCAGATCAGCGGGGGTGTAATCAAACCGACCGCCCAGGAACACGATGCCCTGCAGGCGCTTTTCGCGCTCCATGACCGCACCGCATTTGACCTCGTCGTCGCAAGTACCGATCTGCTGCATGACCATTGTAAAACCGGCATCGGTGATGGTGCGTTCAATGGCGCGGATAATGTCGGTGTAGAACGGATTGGACACACCGCGGACTACCAGACCCACAGCGTCGGACTTGGTGCGAACCAGATCGCGGGCACTGTTGTTGGGAATGTAGTTGCTATTCTTGATAGCGGAAAGCACCTTACGCCGGACATCCTCACTGACATCCGGCCGGTCATTCAGCACACGGGAGACGGTACTGACGCTGACGCTGCACTGTTTTGCTATATCCTTGATCGTCATACCTGGGTGTGCCTCCTACTATACCAGATCGAAAGGAACGAAAATCGTCAGAGGAAAGCGAAAACATTACCGGTAACGTTTCCGTTCAGCATAGTTATCCTATCAGTGTTTGCCGCAATTGTCAATTGCTTCGCTGTATTTTTGCCGAAACGCACAGAAAAGACGGTGGTTTTCTTGTGAAAATCACAAGAAAACCACCGCCCGATTGAACGGGCGGCGACGAAGTATCGAATGTACGGCGCAAAATGGCGGAATTACCGGCGAAGGAGGGCGCGGCGCGCCCTCCAGTCGGGCAGATAGGCTTCCACCTCGCGGTAGAAGGCGGGGGAGTGGTCGTGGTGGCGAATGTGTGCCAGCTCATGGACCACCACGTATTCAATGGCGGTCTCGGGATAGGCCATCAGGTAGAGGGAGAAGCTGAGACGGTTTTTGCCGGAGCAGCTGCCGAAGCGGGTGCGGGCGGCGGTGACAGTGATACCGGCGGGCTGCACGCCCATGCGCTGGGCCCAGTGGGCCACCAGAGGCGGCAGTGTCTCTTTTGCCTGCTGCCGCCATGCGTCCGTCTGTGCCGCAGACGGCTCCGGGTGGGCGGCCAGAAAGGCCTGCCGTGCTGCCAGATGTTTTTCCAGCCAGCCGCGGTGGTTGTCTATAAAGCGGGCGATGTCCGCATCGGTGGCCCGCAGAGGTACCCGGACCAGGGCGGTGCCCTGCCGGGTGACCTCCAGCGCCAGGGTGCGCCGGCGGGAGCGTATCACAGTATAGTCGATCATTGGCCGTCCTCCGGGATGAAACGCGGGCCGTGGTAGCCGTTCCGGTCCACGATCTCGGACCACATGGCGGCGGGGCGCACCCACAGACCGCCATTATCATACAGGGCGCGGTAGACCACCAGTTCCTCCAGCGTTTCAGAGTGGCGGGCGGTGCCGATGACCTCATATTCATTACCCTTAAAGTGGCGGTAGCGGCCTGGTTTTATCGTTGTCATACTATATACTCTCCTGACAGGTAACAGTTGTGTTGACGATACGAATAGTATATACTATTGGCAGTGATTTGTAAATCGGAGGTGCAAAGATGAAAAACACCACGCTGTGCTATATCGAAAACGAACGGAGCGAATACCTGATGCTGCATCGGGTGAAGAAGCAGAACGACCTGAACCACGACAAGTGGATCGGCGTGGGCGGCAAGTGCGAGGAGGGCGAGAGCCCGGAGGAGTGCGTTTGCCGCGAGACGCTGGAGGAGACGGGCCTGACCCTGACCGACTATCGGTACCGGGGCGTCATCACCTTCGTGTCGGATATCTGGGAGGGGGAATATATGCACCTGTTTACCGCCACCGGCTGGACAGGGACGCTGCGGGAGTGCAGCGAGGGCGTGCTGGAATGGCTGCACAAGGATGCGCTGGCGGCGCTGCCCCAATGGGAGGGGGACAAGCTGTTTCTGGCGCTGATCCACGAGCCGGACACGCCGTTTTTCTCCATGAAGCTGCAATACGCGGGCGATACGCTGGTGTATGCCGCTCTGAACGGAAAGGAGCTGGCGATATGATCCTGGTGAGTGCGTGCCTGCTGGGCTGCGCCTGCCGGTATGACGGGCAGAGCAAGCCCGACCCGCTGGCGCAGGAGCTGGTCCGGCGCGGGCTGGCGGTGCCGGTGTGTCCGGAGCAGCTGGGCGGGCTGCCTACGCCCCGAAAGCCCTCCGAGCGGCGGGGGGACCGGGTGGTGATGAACGATGGACGGGACGTGACGGCGGAATACCACCGGGGCGCGGAGGAGACGCTGCGTCTGGGGCGGCTGTACGGCTGTACCGCCGCCGTGCTGAAGGAGCGAAGCCCCTCCTGCGGCTGCGGGCGCATCTATGACGGAACGTTCACCGGAACGCTGACGGACGGCGACGGCGTCACGGCGGCGCTGCTGAAGGAAAACGGCATAAAAGTGTACGGCGAGAGCGAATTGGAGAAGCTGCTGTGAGCCGTCTCTCCCATTTTATTTTCCGCCAAAGGCGCACAAGTTTTGGATTTACATTTGGCAGAAAAGCAGGTATAATACAACCAGTAGCATTGATATGTGCGGCGACGGGAGCTCCCGTCATTCCGTGGGTACCCACGGAATGATGCCGCCTGTATGCTATGGGAGAATAAAAGGAGGCGTGTACAATGAAGAAGCGCGTAGTGGGTATATTTTTTGCGTTGGTGCTGTGTTTGGCGATGCTGCCCATGGCGGCGTTTGCGGAGGATACCGTCGGAGCTGCGCAGGGCAGCCGCACGGTTATTACTACGGTTGATGAACTGATGCAATTTGCGGCGGACGTAAACGCGGGAGCATACGACGGCAAGACCGATGCTGTAGTAAGCCTGGAATCCGATTTAGATTTGAGCGGTAAAACATGGACGTCGATTGGATGCGCCGACAACGACGCTAACGTTCCGCATTTTTTCAGCGGAAAATTTTACGGCAACGGACATACGATTTCTAATTTGGACTTTTCCGATGCCTATGGCATGATTGAATATGAATCATATGGCTTTTTCGGATATATTGAGAACGCCGAGATTTCCGGTCTTACTGTACAGGGCTCTGTAAATGCTACTGGTTCAAGGAAATACTCTGATTTTGGCTCCATTGTCGGTGCATCTATCAAGAGTACGATTCGTGATTGTGTATCTGATATATCATTCACTAACAGTGACAATTATCTCTACGGTTCTATTGGCCTATGTGGGTTTGCTATGGACTCCACCTTTGAGCACTGCCAAAGCAAAGGCAGCATTAGTGTCACTCGAACTGATAATGACGGTGCCAGTCTAAACGTTGGTGGTATTGTTGGTTATGCTGGTGGTACTTCTGAAATCCGCTACTGTTTCAACACAGCTGACATAGAGGTTCGCGCCAACAGCATCGGCGGTATTGCCGGCTCTCTGGGCAGTGGTAATCCGTCCATAACAAATTGCTATTCCATCGGCAAATTGACGGTTCTCGGCAAACCTTCTGGCGGTAATACGGGCGGCATTGTGGGCTACATCTGCGGTGATACCCCTATCAAGAACTGTTATTTTGCTGGTGAAATTGATTTGACCAAATATGGTGTCACCACACCGCCATATAACCGTCTCGGCGGACTTGTTGGTAAGGTTGAATCCAGCACACCTATTTTTGAAAACAACTACTATACCGCAACGAAAAATGTTGCTTCCTGTGGCACTTCCACTTTTGCCGCTGGCACCGCAGAATCCATTGATTCCATGAAAACCCAAGAATTTTACGACAAGCTCACCCGGAACGGCGGCGACTACCGCTTCAACCCGAACGGTACGCCGCTTCTGCCGGAGCACAAGTATCCGACAGTAGAGGAAACGCCGCGTTACTACTACAACTCTACGACTACCGTGAAGGACGAGGGCAAGACCGGCTCCCCCAAGACCATAGATGCGGGCGTGGGAATGTACGCCGTGAGTGCGGCGCTGTCTCTGACCGGGATGGTATATGTGAGTAAGAAGAAATCTTGAGAACGCAAAAAAGAAATCCCGAAAGGGATTTCTTTTTTTGTTGTGGGGGGACGGAGTCCCACGCCAGCGTGAGCGCTGGCTCGCAATGACAGGGAAGGGACGTCGTACCCCAAGGGCATTTGTTCCATGCGCTCCACGGCAGGACACCGGCCCCTACAAACGAAAGGACAGCGCCCCATGCGGGGCGCTGTCCTTCTATATGAGGGTGTTACCACTCCAGATTCTTTTCCGTCTCCTTGCTGAACACGTGGGCCACATTGCCGCCGAAGATCATGTTGACCTCGCTGCCCATGGGGAAGTGGGCGGCGTTGCCGTTGGTGGGGACGATGACCACCACATCATGGCCGTGGGTGGAGATATGCAGATGCACAGAGGAGCCCATCAGCTCACTGACATCCACGGTACCCTTGACGCCGTCGGCGCAGAGCATGATGTGATCGGGGCGAACGCCCAGCGTCACGTCCTGTTCCGGTACATTTTTAGCGCTGAGCCGGGCCTGCTTATCCTCGGCCAGTTCCACGTTGATGCCGTCGATAGCCACGGCGTATTTGCCGTCGCTGTTCTTCACCAGCTTCGCGTCAAAGAAGTTCATCTGGGGCGTGCCGATAAAGCCGGCCACGAACAGATTGGCCGGGTGGTCAAAGACCTCCTGGGGCGTGCCGATCTGCTGGATGAAGCCATCCTTCATGATGACGATGCGGTCGCCCAGGGTCATGGCCTCGGTCTGGTCATGGGTGACGTAGATAAACGTGGTGTTGATCCGCTGGCGCAGCTTGATGATCTCGGCGCGCATCTGGTTGCGGAGCTTGGCGTCCAGGTTGGACAGGGGCTCGTCCATCAGGAACACGGCGGGGTCGCGGACAATGGCGCGGCCGATGGCCACCCGCTGGCGCTGGCCGCCGGACAGGGCCTTGGGCTTGCGGTCCAGATACTGGGTGATGTCCAGGATCTCCGCGGCCTGACGGACCTTCTTGTCGATCTCGTCCTTGGGAACCTTTTTCAGTTTTAGGGAGAAGGCCATGTTCTCATACACGGTCATGTGGGGGTACAGGGCGTAGTTCTGGAACACCATGGCGATGTCCCGATCCTTGGGCTCCACGTCGTTCATCAGCTTGTCGCCGATCCACAGCTCGCCGGAGGTGATATCCTCCAAACCGGCGATCATACGCAGGGTGGTGGACTTGCCGCAGCCGGAGGGGCCCACCAGCACGATGAACTCCTTGTCGGCGATCTCCAGGCTGAACTGCTGGACAGCCACAACGCCCTCATCGGTGATCTGAAGATTGCTCTTCTTTTCCTGGGGCTCCTCGCCCTTCTTGACCTTCTTTTTCTTCTCGGTGTTGGGGTAGACCTTCTTCAGGTCCTTCAGAATGACCTTTGCCATACATTTTTGACTGTAACCGTCCTGCCTCCGCAAAAGACGGCCTCGCACGGGCATTGCCCTCAGTGCCTTACGACAGGTCTCCACACTGCCGCACCGCCAGCCACAGCGGGTATTCCTCCTTATCTTTTGCCGTCCGGCGGCATGAAGTGGAGTGCCGCCTGACGGTGGGAATACGGTAAGTATAACCGAAAACGTTTCCGAGCGCAAGGGCTTTTTGTAATATATATGAAAAAATACTGCCTGCTGGGAAGGGCAGGCAGTATTTCTCACAAATCAACGACAATAGGCGTGTGGCCGGTGTGGAGCAGCAGCTTTTCCAGCACGTCGGCGGTCTTCAACTTCAGTGTACTGGTACAGATGCACGGGTGGCAGGAGAAAAAGGGCGCGTCATAGACCTCGCGGTCGATGAGCAGCCGGACACGGTGCTCCGTATCGTTGGCCAGGCCCAAAATGGTGGCGGAGCCCGGGTGGCAGCGCAGCAGTTCCCACAGGCTCTCCTCCGGGGCGAAGCTCAGGCGGGAGGAGCCGATCTGCGCGCTGAGGTCCTTAGTGTGGAAGGGCTTGTCCGGCGGCATGCACAGCAGATAGAACGCGGTTTTCTGCCGGTTGCACAGGAACAGATTTTTGCATACGGACACGTCCAGTACGCGGCTGACCTCGGCGCACAGCTCCATGTTGAAGGCGGCGTCATGGCTGACGCGGTCGTATTCGATACCCAGCTTGTCCAGCAAGTCGAAGGCTGCGGCCTCCTGTGGCAGCAGCTGGCTCTCCGGACGGGTGTTATGGGATACGGGGGAGATGGTCACTGTGCGTCACCTCGTTTCAGCAGCAGCTCTCCGGCGCGGTAGATGTCGCCTGCGCCCACGGTGATGATCATATCGCCGGGCTGGGCCAGCTTTTCCAGCTCGTCCGCCGTCTGCTCCAGCGTGGCGCAGTAGACGGCGCCGGGGATGCGGGCGGCCAGGTCCCGGGAGGAGATGCCGATGTCGTTCTTTTCCCGGGCGGCGTAGATCTCCGCCAGCACTACGCGGTCCGGCAGGCGCAGTACCTCCACAAAGTCGTCGAACAGCGCGGCGGTGCGGGTGTAGGTGTGGGGCTGGAAGGCCAGGATGAGCCGTTTGTGGGGCAGCGCCTGTGCGGCACTCAGCAGCGCCCGCACCTCGTCGGGATGATGGGCATAGTCGTCATAGACCTCCGCGCCGCGGAAGGTGCCCTTGTGCTCGAAGCGCCGTCCTGCGCCGGTGAAGGACGCCAGGCCCGCCGTTACCGCCTCGCCGGGAAGGCCGAGAACATAGGCGGCGCTGGCCGCTGCCAGGGCGTTGGAAATATTGTGGGCGCCGGGGACGTGCAGGGACACATGGGCGTAGGTCAGACCGTTGATGACCACGTCGAAGTCGCCGTAGCCGTCAAAGAAGGAGACGTTGTCGGCATAGCAGTCGGCGCTGCGGTCTTTGACACTGAAGGTGAACACCGGATGTGTCAGGCCCTTGACGGCCTCGCGGGCGCCCTCGTCATCGGCGTTGGCGATGATAAAGCCGCGCTCCGGCACCAGGGCGGCAAAGTCATGGAAGGAGTGCTCGATATCGCCCAGGTCCTTGAAGAAGTCCAGATGATCGGCGTGGACGTTAAGGATCACTGCCACGGTGGGAAAGAAGTTCAGGAAGGAGTTGCAGTATTCACAGCTCTCCAGAATGATGGTGTCGCCCCTGCCCACCCGATAGCCGGAGTGCAGCAGCGGCAGCGTGCCGCCGATCATCACCGTGGGGTCTGCCTGGGCCGCCATGAAGATGTGGGTGGCCATGGAGGTGGTGGTGGTCTTCCCGTGGGTGCCGGAGACGCACAGGGCGTTGCGGTAGCCCTGCATGATGGCGCCCCAGGCCTGGGCACGCTCATAGACCGGGATGCCCCGGGCCACGGCGCCGGCGATCTCGGGATTGCTGTCGTGAATGGCGGCGGTGCGGATGACCGCGTCGCAGTTTTTCAGGTTCTCCGCCGAGTGGCCGATGGCCACGGGGATCCCCACAGAGCGCAGGTGCTTCACCGTGTCGCTCTCGCTCATGTCCGAGCCCTGCACCGTCACGCCCATGCCCTGCAATACCTCCGCCAGCGCGCACATACTCACGCCGCCGATGCCGGCAAGGTGTACGCGCTTGCCGGGGTGGATATACTTGTGAAAGTCCTCAGTAGGATGAAACATATTTGCTGCCTCCTTGACAGGAACAGAAAAATTACTGTACTATTATAATACAACGTTTCCGCCCATGCAACCGGCTTTTTTGCCGGTATTTGGCGGCGGAGGATGAAAAAACGTGAGGGGAGGCGAAGCCATGCTGCCGCAGGCGGTGCGATATGTGTTGGAGCGGCTGGAGGATGCGGGCTTCGCCGCCTATGCCGTGGGCGGCTGCGTGCGGGACACGCTGCTGGGCCGCACACCGGGAGATTGGGACGTGACCACCGCCGCGCGGCCGGAGCAGGTGCTTACACTGTTTGACGGCTATGCCATCCCAACCGGGCTGAAGCACGGGACGGTCACGGTCCGGGCGGGGGAGATGCACATTGAAGTGACCACCTTCCGGGCGGACGGGACCTATACGGACCATCGCCGGCCGGATCAGGTGTTTTTCTCCGACAGGCTGGAGGAGGATCTCTGCCGCCGTGACCTGACGGTGAACGCCATGGCGATGGACCTGCGCGGGCATATCACCGATCTGTATGGCGGGCGGGAGGATCTGGAGGCGGGTATCCTGCGGTGTGTAGGAGAGCCGGAACGACGCTTTGAGGAGGATGCGCTGCGTATCCTGCGGACGCTGCGCTTTGCCGCCGTACTGGGATTTTCGGTCGAGCCGCGGACCGATGCGGCGCTGCGGGTGAAGGCGCCGCTGCTGCGCTGTATCGCGCCGGAGCGTATCCTGACAGAGATGGATAAACTGCTGTGCGGCAGTCACGTGCTGCCGGTGCTGTTGAACTGGCCGGACGTGCTGGCGATGTTCCTGCCGGAGATCGCGCCCTGCGTGGGCTTCGATCAGCACAATCGCCATCATATCTACGACGTGTGGGGGCACGGCGCCCACGCAGTGGCCGCCGTCCCGGCGGAGGTGGTCCTGCGCTGGACTATGCTGCTCCATGATATCGGCAAGCCGGCGTGCTTTACCCGGGATGAACAGGGCGTGGGGCATTTTTATGGTCACCCGGCCATCTCGGCGGACCTGGCGGCGGATATCTGCCGCCGCCTGCGGATGGACAACCGCACGGCCGAACGCATCGTGACACTGGTACGCTGGCACGACCGGGATATTGCCCGGACGGAGAAGGCTATTGCCCGCGCCGTGTCGCAGCTGGGAGAGGAGACGTTTCGGCAGCTGCTGGAGGTGAAGCGGGCCGACAACGCCGCCCAAAGCCCGGAGGATCGCTGCCGTCTGGCGGATATACAGCAGGCGGAGGATCTTCTGAACACGCTGCTGGCGAAGCGGCAGTGCTTTTCACTGAAGGACCTGACGGTGAAGGGCGGCGACCTGATGGCGCTGGGGCTGCGGGGGCGAGAGGTCGGTGATGCGCTGCAGTATCTGCTGAACGCCGTGCTGGACGGAACGCCTAACGATAAAGAGACCCTGCTGAAGCTGGCGGCGGAGAGAAAATAGCCCCGCGGCGCTTTCTGCGGGAAGGAGGTATAAGCTTCGACTTCCCGGAGGCAAGACAGCAAAAGAGGAAGATACCAAAGGGTATCTTCCTCTTTTGTGATTGTCCACAGGTTTTGTTGTCAGTGATTTACTCTTTCACACCCTTGATTCTCTTTTGAATATCCTCCACCGACGGCAGTTGGCGTTCCAGTTCTTCCAGCAGACTGCTGGTGATTTGATAGGCGCTGACGCCGATGGGCTTGCTCATGTCCTTGAGAGAATACTCCAACTTTTATTCATGAACTCTGTGGTTAGGATCAAGCCGGATAATCTTATATATTCCATCTTCGCTTACCACATGAATACGAAAGGACTTCGTGACTTCATAATGATAAACCTGCAAGCCACGATAAGTATCATCTTTATCCGGCTTGCGCGCAAAAGATTCATCAACTTGCTGAACAGACATTTGTGACACTTTGTCAAGAAATCCTTGTAGTTCTTTATTATTACGCTTTTCTAATTCCGTCAAAGTGAACTTCTTTTCCAAAGGATATCTAAAGCCGAGTATAAACGGTACATCGCGTTTATTGGTAAGCAATTGTCCCGTTATCTTTGTTCCAGTTCGATTAGTTAATACACTCATTATGTCTTGCCGCCTAAATAGATTGACGAATAATACCGTTTCATTGCTTCGGGCGAAATCCGGACATTGCAACGTTCATCTGGCGAATATCCAGCTCGAGCTTCAATCCAAGGAGGTTCACTATGGCTCAAAGCTTCTAGCGCATTACCCGTATGATCACCGTAGGTTTCCCAAACACTTTCCAGTAATTCCACGTCACCATCGGCAATATTTGAAACATATTTTCCAGCAATCCGAATGCTGTTGTATCCAAAATTCTTAAACTTATCATATAATGGTGGCGAAACTGGGCCATGAATCCATGCTTCAAACACTGTATCCATGAGTCGATAGTTATTTAACGCGTAACACCATGCCTGTGCATAATAACAAAGCTTCTGAAGTTTTTTCTGTGTCATGGGTTCCTTTGACAAAAACCAATTTGCAATATCAAAGACGCTATACCGTCCGTTATCTGGCGCATCAACTAATTCATGTATAGGAATCAATTGAAAAGAACTAGTGTCCGACGTGGATTCGTTTCGAAAGGAACTCAGCCCAGAAGAATATGCATTATAGCTTGAATTCATTATCTTGCTCATATTTTACTTCGCCCTCCGACATCATTATTCGTGCTGTCTGCTGATTATCAACCGATTCATCATGTCGCCAGCCTTCAAATGTTTTGTCAACCTGAATAGCCGGGCCATTTGGTGTCGTTACCGTCGAACAGCGTCCCTCGGTAACAAAGAAGTCGCTACCGCCTACAACACTTTCAATAAACCCTCTCCTAACAGCATATGCTCCTTGGATTAACTTAGGATCGAATATCTGGCCAAGACCAAGCTCTTGGCTGAAGTCATCATAAAGATTTTTGATAATCTCATACTGTGTACTGGTAGGCTTGGCAACATTCAATTCTAATTCTTCAGCAGCCTCTCTTCGGTTAATAGTATAATCGTGGCTGCCGGAATCGCTACAAAGGAAATCAATGATACGACTAACCTTGCCGTCATCAGCAACTTGGTTTTTTAAAAGTTTGCCTGCCAACATTTTAATTTGCGCCCGCGAACGATATACTTGCCCCAAAACTAAAGGGTGCACATACTCCGAAAGTTTTATTAATACATCGCTAAGGGCATTTCCATCAGAAATTCCAAACTCGTCTTTTGCGAGTTCAATATAACCCTTTACCGCTTCAACGCTTACCGGCGTCGTTTGCTTTGCTGGATCATTAGGAATAATCGGATTCATTGGGGAATTAAGACTCGGGTCTATTGGACTTAAGGTTGCCTGTTTAGTCATTATAATTTTATTGGCTCCTAGGCTAATAATCGTTCCGGCGCTATGTGCTTTATGAGGAACAACCACAAGCAAATCTTCGCAATACATTCGCAAAAGATTTACGATATTCCATGCTGCCGAAGTATCTCCTCCGCGAGTATAGAGATACAAAACTATTCTTTCAACAGGGCCAATTTTATCAAGCTGCGCAATGAATAGATCTATCACATCTTGCGCAATTCTTGTTTCAAAACCAGGGCGATCGCCGGTTATATACGCAATGACTGCACCTTGAAATTCATCCTTAAGCTGCTTATAGTATTCCACTCTTGAGCTATACATAATCTCCCCCTCCTTATCGTTATTATAGCATGTAACTGCTCTATTTCAACTATTTTTTCTCTTATTGCCCATACATCTAAGTTCTATCTTCTTCAAAAAGTTGTCTGTTCTTATGCAACAATGTAAAAATATTTAATCGCCACTTGCGCTACTTGCGTTTTTTGTTTTGGCCTCCACATGATGCGTCAATATGGTTTTAACTGAACAGGTCGAAATTACCATTTTGATGCAAAAAGATCGTTTTGATAAGCATATATGAGGTACTATACCCAGTACTATCGACTTACAAGGAGGTTTACTTATGCCCACCGCGTACCCAGCAGATTTCAAGCAAAAAGTCATCAAGCGCTATCAAAACGGAGAAACCATCAAATCTCTCAGCCACGAACTGCACATTGCCCAGGGGACACTTTACCGCTGGCGGAAGGAGTACTGTTCCATCCAAGGAATAAACCGTACCTACACACCAAAGGAGTTCGACGCCATTTCAAGACGGTTAACGAAGCTGGAACATGAAATGGAAATCATCCGCCTTTCACAGTATATAACGAGTGTTCCCTTGCAAAAAAGGCTTTCCATATTGGAAAGTCTCTACCACCAATCGGATAATGCATATAGCGTTTATGAGCTATGTGAAGCACTGGATGTCGCTCGCGGTACATTTTACAACCACATCTTTCGCCGTGCAGACCGCAGCCAGCGTGACCAAGAACAGGCGCAACTCATACGTCTGGTACAACAGGCCTTCGACGACAGCGGCCAGCGGTATGGTGCCGAAAAGATTCGCATTACATTGGCCGAAGGCGGTATCAGAGTCAGCACCAAGCGCATTGCCGCGATCATGCAGGAACTCGACCTGCGCAGCATTCGAGTCGATTCCAAAAAGCAGTTTAAGAAGTATCAGAAATACCGCAAGCAAAACCTGTTGGAGCAGCAATTCACCGCAGATCGTCCTAATCAAACATGGGTCAGTGATATTACATACTTTAAGGTCAACGATTACTGGCTTTATTTGTGCATCATTCTCGACCTCTTTTCCCGAAGGATCGTCGGCTATCGCGTTTCCCGCAACGCCAGCACAAATCTGGTCACCAGCACATTTCGGGCAGCTTTCCGCGAACGAGGCGACCCCACTGATCTGACTTTCCACAGTGACCGCGGCAAGCAGTATTCTTCTGCCGCATTTACAACGCTCCTGCAAAAGTGCGGTGTGAAGCAATCGTTTTCCGCTACGGCGCGACCGCATGACAACGCCGTGGCGGAAGCCTTCTTTGCCTCATTCAAAAGAGAAGAGGCGTACCGCAGAGAGTACACCTCGGAACAGAGCTTTCGCAAAAGCGTGGAGCAGTATATTCAGTTTTACAATGGGGTGCGCCCTCACAGAACTTTGAAATACAAAACGCCGCAAGCCTTTGAGGACGCTTATCACGAGAATTTGTGAGAAAACCGTGTTCAAATAACGACCTTGCATAAAAATAATCATTCCGCATTTTGAGAGTTTTTCTGTGCATGCCTCCAATCAGCAAAATAAAAAAGCCCAGATAAAACAAGGCTTTGAAGATAAGAAGAACCCCGTTTTTCGATAAAAATGTTCGAAAAACGGGGCTCATTCACTTGGTGCCTCGTCGGGGATTCGAACCCCGGACACCCTGCTTAAAAGGCAGGTGCTCTACCTACTGAGCTAACGAAGCGTATGCAGTTATCGTAAGGACGGTGTCGTCCGGAAAGAGCTGGCAGGGATGGCTGGACTCGAACCAGCGGATGAGGGAGTCAAAGTCCCTTGCCTTACCACTTGGCGACACCCCTGTGTGGAAAGGGATGAGGGACCGGGACACTCCCGATCCCTCATTTCTTTTTG
>OLOB01001091.1_pt1 | contig 18689 bp, 12 predicted proteins | sample 1671911 | NCBI WGS metagenome assembly OLOB01 (sample SAMEA3136625, study PRJEB25190) | human gut metagenome | biome: human gut; feature: human-associated habitat; material: faeces | place: Austria | collected 2013
TTCCGATAGCGGCGGGGAAGTAACTCTGGTCCGGCGGGGGCGCCCATTTGGCGAATGAGCACGGGGCATTAAATCAATGTGGAAACTAAATGTCCTCTCGAAGTGGTAGTATTCAGACCAAGTGAAACTGCGCACCCGGGGAGGAACAAATGAGCGCTTCCGCCAAGCCCACCGAGAAGTTATTCAAGTCGTTTCTGGCCGCTGTCCTGGCCATATCCCTCTGACCGCTGATGCCTGCCGACAAGGCGCAGGCGGAAGAGGCGGGGGATTCGGGTGAGCCAACCGATGCAGCCCAGGTGTCTGATGAGGGCGAGGGCGAAGAGACCGACCTTGCCGAAGGCATCGTTGAGACAGACAGCTCCAACGCTGATCTTGACCTGGCGGAGGGGAACGACGGCGCCGAAGACGAAGGCGCGCTCGACGATAGCAATGTCGCCTTGCAGGCAGCAAGCGATTCGGGAACCCCAATCGTCAACTGGACCAAGTGCGGCACTTGCCAATGGATGATCGATTCAAGTGGGTGTTTGATTATAGAGCCCCAATCGGGAGAGACGGGCGAACTGGATGGTTGGAGCTGGGAAGCGCCTTGGGGTAATTATAAAAGCTCAATCGTCTCGGCGAAAATAAAGAAGACCGTTATTGCGAAAACTACCTCGCGGGCATTCTGTGACTGCACGTCGCTTCTGTCTATCGACCTCTCTGGCCTTGACACCTCTAGCGTGACGGACACGTCCCGCATGTTCTACAACTGCCCCAAGCTCGCCTCCCTCGACCTCTCCTCGTTCGACACCTCGCATGTGACCGACATGTCCGACATGTTCGGTGGCTGCTGGTCCCTGACCTCCCTCGACCTGTCGCCCCTAGACACCTCGCATGTGTCCGACATGTCCGACATGTTCTCCGGCTGCTTCTCCCTCGCCTCCCTCGACCTGTCGCCCCTTGACACCTCCGAGGTGGCCGACATGTCCTCCATATTTTCCTACTGCTTCTCCCTGGCCTCCCTCGACCTGTCCCCCCTCGACACCTCCAAGGTGACCGACATGTCCGACATGTTCTACGGCTGCTCGTCGCTCGCCTCCCTCGACCTGTCGTCCCTCGACACCTCGCGCGTGTGGAGCATGTCCGACATGTTCTACGGCTGCTCGTCGCTCGCCTCCCTCGACCTCTCCTCCTTCGACACCTCGAAGGTGACCAGCATGTCCGGCATGCTCTCGGACTGCTCCTCGCTGCGCTCCGTGGCCCTTGGCGGCGAGTTCAGCTTTAGCGGCGCGAAGGGCGCACGCCAATGCTCGCTGCCGAAGCTCAGGGGCTATGGCCTGACTGGCTTTTGGGAGAACGCCGAGACGCACGAGCTGTACGCCGAGGACGAGATCCCCAACAACGTCGCCGCCACCTACACTGCCCAAACGAAGAGCGAGGCTTCCAAGATCGCCCTCAGCGAGAGCATGTTCACGGTCGACACGGGATCGAGGACGTACACGGGCTCGCCAATCGAGCCGAGCGTCTCGTCTGCCAGCCTGAGGCGGGGGGCAGACTACTCGGTCGCTTATGGCGAGAACGTAAACGCGGGTGAGGGCACCATCCTCATCACGGGTGCCGGGAACTACAAGGGGCAGGTCGCCTACAGCTTCCGCATCGACCCCAGGCAGGTCGGCGCGCCGGAGGCGGCGACCAACCTCGTTTACAGCGGCGCGGAGCAGGTGGGCGTCGCCCTCTCGGACGACTACGATGTGTCCGGCGGGTCGGCGACGAACGCGGGGGATTACGAGGCGACGGCGTCGCTCAAGGACAGGCGGAACTTCGTATGGTCGGCATCGGGCAACTCCGACGACATCGAGGTCGCGTGGGCGATAGCGAAGGCTAACCTGGCCACCTCCGTAATCACTGGTGTTCCCGCCCGAATGGAGGCGACAGGCTCGCAGCTTGCGCCTGATCCTGTCGTAACGTTCAACGGGAAGACACTTGTTCAGGGCGTCGATTACGCGCTCTCCTACGGCGAGAACGTGAGCCCTGGTAAGGGCACCGTCACGGTGACTGCCGTCGAGGATGGCAACTTTACGGGCTCGGTGACTATCGAGTTCGACATCGAGAAGAAGGCGGTGCCTGTGCCCGTCTTCACCGACGTGGACTACTCGGATTCGTCCTGGTACGGCGATGCTGTCAGCTACGTGGCGTCCAAGGGCCTCATCACCGGCTATTCGGGGACGACGCTCTTCGGCGTGGGCGGCGTGCTCACGCGCGCCCAGCTCGCCACCATCCTGTGGCGCAACGCCTGCCCGGACGAGTACGCCTCCTACGACCCCGAGACCGCCGTGGACACGACGGGCATCGATGGCTCCGCGGACGGCATGTACTACACCGCGGCAGCCAACTGGGCCGTGAAGAACCGCGTCATCACGGGCTTCGACCGCGAGGACGGCTCGAAGGACTTCGCCGCGGACGACGACGTCAGCTTCGAGCAGCTCATCACCATCCTGTCCCGCCTGTGCGCGACCAAGGAAGAGCTCTCCGCCGCGGGGAGCGACCTGTCCGCCTTCGCCGACGGCGACCTCGCGTCAAGCTGGTCGCGCGGCGCCTTCGCCTGGGCGGCGGCGAAGGGCCTCGTCCAGGGCTACGACGAGCCGACGGGCAGGTACCTCAGGCCCGGCGATCCCGTCGCCCGCGAGCGCGTGGCCGTGGTTCTCATGCGCGCCTTCGAGATGGGGATCATGAAGTAGCGCGCGGCACAAGCGAAACGAGGTCGGGATTGCCCCCGGCCTCGTTTTTTTGATACTCCTAAAGCAACAGCGCCTCGGGTTCGCTTTCGTAGGCTTCGTGGATCCAGTTTTTCGTGCACTCGATGAAGGCCCGCGCAGCGCCCGACGCCGTCTCGCTCGATTTCTGCGCTCCGCCTGCCCGCTTTCCACGATATGCTCAAGTTGTGCCTGGTCGTCGTAGCAGGTGATGCGCAGATCGATATGCGGGTGCGCCTCGGTGAAGCGCTTCGTTATCTGCGGCAGCCATTGCGTGAGCGTGCTCGTGAACGCAACGATATGAAGCGACCCTTCTTCCAGCTGTTTCAAGTCCGCAAGATGCGCCTCGAGCCTGCGCTCGCTCGCGCACACTTCCTGAATCCACGGGAGAAGCGCGGTGCTTCCTGTGGCGTTTGCCCCGTTCATTGCCCAGGTCGTACGCCGCGTGCGCTATCCCCGCGCGATGATTCCCTTCCAGGTGGCGGTTGTCGGCAGGCTGTATCTTCTGTGCTGCAACGGCGGCTCGTTCTCGTTCGGCGCGGGCGTCATCTTGGTGGCGGTCGTCGGTGCGACGCTTGTCGAGGGACGTGATGGGGATTCCGAAGCGCCCTCGAGCGCCGGCATGGAGCGGCTCGTGTCGCAGCTCGTCTCCGATTCAGACGCTCAATAGTGAGAAAATGTGTATCTCGAGTACACGTTTTTCATCAAAATCGTGTACTCGAGATACACGAAATATCATCATGGCCTTCCCCATCGGTTAAACGAGGGGTGCGGCGAGAAACGCAGCTTTGACGGAGTCGTGGCGCCGATGCGTTAAAGCTCGCTGCGCAAAAATCCTACGTCGAGGCAGTAGGCGGCGTAGAGGGGCAGATGCCGCAGCTCGTTTCCGGACTCTGTTTTGCTGCGCGAAAAGTCATTCCCCGAAAGAATGTATGCGTAGGGGGAATGCGCTTTCTCCATGAACGAGGCCAGCGTTTTCGCCCGGACGTTTCGCGCGGACTTGACTTCCACGGGGATTACTTCCATGCGGTCGGTTTGAAGGAGAAAGTCCAGCTCGCCCGTTGCCTTCCAAGAGCTCGGCGGCGTCCAATAGAACGTTTGGAGGTCGTTGGACGAGAAGGCCTGCGCTGTGGAGTTTTCCGCCAATGCGCCCCTGAAATCGGAAGAGGCAACCGCAGCGCCGAGCTTTTCCGCTTCGAGCCAAAGCCGAGGGTTTATCCCAAGCTTGTAGAACATAAGCCCTGTGTCCGCTAGATAGACTTTGAAAAAGCTGCCTTCCTCTTCATCAAACGGAATCAGAGGGGCAGCAACGCATTCGGTCATTTCGTTTAAGGAGATAACCCCTGCTCCTTCGAGCCATTCAAGAGGCTCCATCAATTTCGCGCGCCGCCCGCCCCGTTCAACTTCCGAATACTTGAACTTCTTCGTGGACGAACGCATGAGCTGCGCCGGAATCGACTTCCACACTTTGCGCGCCGCTATGCCGCTGATGCCATTGTCGGGGTCGGTCATGTCGGCAGTGTACGTTTGGTCAATTTCGCGCTGCTCGATGCGCGCGTCATCAATCGATTGCTGCTGCAGATATGCGGAAACTGCCGCTGGCATTCCTCCGATTGCCTGGTAAAGGCGGAAATAACGCGTTGCAAGGTGATGGGATGCATATGGTTCAAGCGTTTGCGCGTGGGTTCTAATCGCCTCTGCCATGTGTTCTTCGCCAAGCGCCCAGAGAAACTCTTCGAACGTCATGGGATGCATGGTTTCTTGGCGGACTCCGCTGGGGAAGGGGAGCCTGCGCTTGCGTGTTGCAACGCCGAGCTGGCTTCCTGTCGCACAGATGCGCCAACCCGAACCAGAGAAGAATCGCAGGGAGTTCAAAGCGCGTTCGCACAATTGAACCTCGTCGAGAAGGATGAAGGCGGACTCTTTTTCTATGGGCATGCGTTTGTAGTCGGCGATGCGCGCCATGATGCCGTCGACGTCGTCGGTCGGTCCGTCGAACAGGGGCTCGATGAGCTTGAGATCGGTTTGGAAGTCGAGTTTTACGAAGGCGTCGCCGGCAATTCGCCTGCCGACGGTTTCAGCGACATGCGTTTTGCCAACGCGGCGAGCGCCGCGGATCAACAGCGGGCGGCTGAAATCTTTCGCTGCCCAGGTTTCGATGGTGGTTTCGATGGCTCTTCTCATAATGCCTCGCATTAAAAATGTGTACTTGGAATACAGGATATTATAGAATTTCGTGTATTCAAAGTACACGTTTTTCAATAAAATCGTGTATTCCAGATACACGAAATTCCGTCGTACGTCCCCTGCCGTCGATGCGGTTCGGGCTTTTTACGCCCTGGCAACGTTTTTCCTTCTGGGTTTGCCCTTTCTCCCCAAATGCGGCATTATGAATAAGTAGCGCGTGTCGCCGCGCGGCACGTCCATCTGAGGGACAAGGAGGCCACCATGGCTACACTCGGAGACGGTTTCAAGGGTATTTTCCTGGCAGGTATCGGTGCGGTTGCCATTGGCGCCGAAAAGGGCAAAGAGCTGGTCGATCAGCTGGTTGCTCGCGGAGAGATGACGGTTGAGCAGGGCAAGCAGATCAACACCGAGCTCAAACACCGCGCATCGAATCTCGAATCATCCATTCGCCGCGATACCATCGAGGCGCGCATGTCCATGATGTCGCCCGACGAGCGCGTCGAGTTCGCCAACATCGTGCGCGAAATGGCGGATACCGCCAACGCGAAGGACGCCGAGGCGGCTGCTGAGAAGCTGAAGGCCGCGAACGCCGCATCGGCATCGGGCACGGCTGCGGAGCCGAACCCCATCGCCGAAGCGAAGACCGCGTGCGCGACGGCAGTCGCTGCGGTGGGCACTGCGGTGGAGGCGGTCGCCAACAGCGCGCGTTCCGTGCTCGACGAGGCTGCGGCTTTGAACGCTCAGCGGGATGCCGCTTCCGCCGAGGCGCCGGCTGCGGAAGTCGTCGCAGGTGAGGTCGTCGCGGAGCCTGCCGCTGACGCAGGCGAGGCTCCCGAGGGCGAAGGCACCCCCACGGCCTAGCGCCGCGCCGCCACGGTTTCCTCATGGCCGAAAACAACACACTGCTCAGGCACTTTTTCGCTCCCGGGGCCGACGCCGACCCCGAGGGTCGTTTCGGGCTCAACTCCAAGTCCCGTCGCCGCCGCATGCGCGAAATCGTCGGCATCGTCGGCAAGCATCGCGCTCTCGAGGGCTTCACGCCCGAAGAGTTCCGCGCGATGCTTGAGGACTTGGGCCCGAGCTTCGTGAAGATCGGGCAAACGCTTTCGACGCGATCGGAAATCCTCCCCAAGGTGTTTTGCGAGGAGCTCACCAAGCTTCAAACGGAATGCGATCCGCTGCCGTTCGATGAGATGCTCGCGGCGCTCGACAAGGAATTCGGTGGTCGCCGCAAGGAGATATTCGCCGAAATCGACTCGAAACCGCTTGGCAGCGCATCGCTTGCTCAAGTGCACCGTGCGGTCTTGACCTCGGGAGAGTCGGTTGCCATCAAGATTCAACGTCCCGGCGTGAAAGCCACGATGGCGCTCGATATCGACATCATGCGCACGCTCGCCCGTCGCGCCTCGAGGTACATGAAGGGTGAGCAGATGCTCGACTTACGTGCTGTGGTCGAGGAGATGTGGGCGACGTTTTTGGAGGAGACCGACTTCCGGCGCGAGGCGGCGAACCTCGCCGAGTTCGCCGAGCTCAACCGCGACTGCGCCTTCGTTGCGTGCCCGAAAGTCTATACCGACCTGTGCAGCGAATTCGTCTTGGTCATGGAATACGTTGACGGCATTCCCATCGGCGACGCGGACCGGTTGGTGGCCAACGGGTACGACCTGGAGGAAATCGGGTCGAAGATGCTCGACAACTATGCGACGCAGATTCTCGACCACGGGTTCTTCCACGCCGACCCGCATCCGGGCAACGTGATTATTCGCGATGGGCGGATCGTCTACATCGACCTGGGGAACATGGGCCGCCTGTCGGCACGCGACCGCGCCGGGTTCGGCGACATCATCGAGGCCGTGGGGCTTAAGGACCCGGGCGCGCTCAAGGATGCGCTCATGCGGTTTGCGGCGAAAAAGGACAACGCGGCCATCGATCATGCTCGGTTTCTCGCCGACCTCGACCTGCTGCTCGAAGATTACGGCTCGTGCGATGTGGCCGAGATCGACGTGGGTCAGTTCCTGAGCGACATCATGCAGCTCACGCGCTCGTGCAACGTGATATTGCCCGCGTCGGTTACGAGCGTGTCGCGCGGCATTGTGACCATCGAGGGCACAGTGGCGCCCTATATTCCCAACCAGAATATCGTCGCAATCATAAATGCCCACATCAAGGGCAAGAAAGGCACGCGCGAAGAGATTCGTGACGCGCTTGAGGACCTTGCGCGCGCGATATACTCGTCGGGCCGCGGCACGCTCGACGCGGCGTCGTATTCCGGCGAGGCGCTCAAGATGCTCACGCGCGGCCAGCTGAAAATGAACATGGAAGTGCTCGGCTCCGAGGCGCCGCTTGCGCATCTTTCGCGCATGATTAACCGCGTGGCGATTGCGATGGTGATCGCGGGTCTGTTCGTGGGCTCGAGCCTGATGGCGGGAACCGCGATGGAGCCGCGCTTCCTCGGCGTGCCGATGCTGTCGTTCTTCGGGTACTTCGGTTCGCTCGTTTTGTCGATTTGGCTCATCTTCAGCATCTGGCGCAGGAAATAGCCCCCGCGGTGTGGATTTCCCGTGCCGATGCGCGCGGACGGCGGAATGAAGCGGCATAATGGACAGTCGCTTCAAGCGAAAATCTTTCTCTTTTCTTATTTGCGCATATCCGCGACGGCTTTGAGCTGCGCGTTTTTACCGCCTATGAATTGGAAAGCGGCTCGCCTCAAGCGCAAATGCACGCCGCTGGGAGCGGGTGCGCCCACGGATTCGCATCGCAAGGGGCGATGGAGCGTGGCAACTGAAGAAAAGAGTCTTACATGGAAAACTTTGCCAGCCTTGGCCTGTCCGATAACGCCCTCGATGCGGTTGTGCGCCTGGGCTACGATGAGCCCACGCCCGTTCAGGAGCAGGCTATTCCCATCGTTTTGACCGGCCGCGACCTCATCGCCGCTGCGAGCACGGGCACCGGCAAGACGGCAGCCTTCCTGCTTCCCGTCCTTTCCCGCATGCCGCGCGACCGCAGCCACAACCGTCCGCCGCGCCTGCTCGTGGTTTCGCCTACGCGCGAGCTTGCACAGCAGATCGCTTTCACGGCTATGAAGATCGCGCGCTGTACGGGGCAGTTCGTGACGACTGTCTTCGGCGGTGCGCCCTACGGCCCGCAAATCAAGGAGATCCGCCGCGGCACCGATGTGCTCATTGCGACGCCCGGCCGTCTGAACGACCTCATGAAGCGCGAGGTCGTCGACCTCTCCGGCGTGCAGACGCTCGTGCTTGACGAGGCTGACCGCATGCTTGACATGGGCTTTCTTCCCGATGTGACCACCATCGTCGAGGCCACGCCCGACGAGCGTCAGACGCTTCTCTTCTCGGCGACGATCGACGAGTCCATTCAGAAGAACCTTGGCAACCTGCTCAAGAACCCCGCCGTGGTGGAAATCGCGCACAAGGGCGAGACGGCCAAGACCGTCGACCAGTACATGATGCCGATCAAGCAGGACAAGAAGCCCGAGCTTCTTCGCGCAGTGCTCGAGGAGAAGGGCCACGAGCGCGTGATCGTGTTTGCCCGCACGCGCAACCGCGCCGAGGATTTCGCGAAGGCCCTGAGCGACGACGGCTACCAGGCGGAATCCATTCATTCCGACAAGTCGGTGGGTGCGCGTCGTCGTGCACTCGACAAGTTCCGTCGCGGCAAGGCGAACATCCTCGTTGCGACCGACGTGCTTGCTCGCGGCATCGATGTGCCGAGCGTCGACTACGTCATCAACCTCGATCTTCCCGATTGCCCCGAAGACTACGTGCACCGCATTGGCCGTACGGGTCGCGCGGGCGAGCATGGCTACGCCATCTCGTTCGTGAGCCCCAATCAGCGCCGCCTTCTGGTTGACATCGAGAAGCTCATCGATCGCGACATTCCTTTCATGGGACTCGAGACGTACGACCTCGATCCCGACCTGCTGAACCGCAAGAACAAGGGCCGCGGTGGCTCGAGCCGCAACAGTGCTGGTCGCAAGCGCGATGGACGCGGGGCTGGCGAGTTCGCCAACCGTGCTGAGCGTCGTGCGGCGAAGTTCGGCGACAACAAGCGCGGCCGCGGCGGGGGCGATGAGTTCGAGGGCCGGGGCGGACGCGGCGGCTCGCGCGGCGACAAGCGCAACGAGGGCGGCAGGCGCAACGAGGGCGGCAGGCGCGGCGAAGGCGGCAAGCGCGGCGACTCGAGGGGCAAGCGCGGCGAGTCACATCGCACGAGCAAGCCGTCGGGCAACAAGGGCGCCGCGGCGACCGCTTCCAAGCGCAACAAGAAGCGCCCCTCCAACATGAACGACGTGCGCTCCTTCGGCGAGCGCCGCAACTTCGAGAAGAAGCAGAAGCGCCACTAGCAAGCGGGGCGCCTCTGGCAAGGTGCCGTGGGGGAGCAGGAGCATCGCGAGCAAGCAGAGGGACCACTAAGTCGACTCTGGCGACAACGGTAGAGCGTCAGGTGGAATGGTCGTGCGTAGGTTATTCCATCTGGTGCAAAAAGAGAGGGACCCAGTTCATTCTCGCTGAACTGGGTCCCTCTTGCGTCCGGGTGTCACCTATTCCTCTTCGACAGTTTTTTCTTAGGGTCGGCAATGAAGCTTTGTGTCTGATCGCTTCAAAATCATCACCGTCAGAGCGAAGGACGGTAAGCTGATAGCCTATCGCCGAACGGGGCGTCGGCATCCCGATTGTTTGGCGTTCATTGCGGCTTGAGCTCCGTGCTCAGTCCCGTGGCAGAAAACAGGGCGGCTTTGATGAAAATATCGGGTTGGGAGTGCGGTCTTTATCGGGTCTTCATGTCCGAAAATGGCTGGTTTTGGCGACCGCGTTGTGGTTTCATTGCCTGCGTAAGAAAGAGTCGCAGATGGAAGGTTCGGCGGGCGAGCATATGGACGACAGGGAAAAGGCCAACGGCGGCACGACGAAAGCTGGCGAGGGCAAAATCGTTAAAGGTGAAGTCGATTACGGTCTGTTCGCGGGGAGCACTCTTCCCAGCCAGGATGTCTGCTATCAGGCGCTTTTGTCGGGCGATCCTCATTTCGACGGCTTGCTTTTCGTCGGCGTTTCCTCGACGGGAATTTACTGTCGCGTGGGCGTATGCTGGGCGAAGGTGCCCAAGCGCGAAAACTGCACGTTCTTCAAAACTGCTGCCGAGGCGGAAGCGGCGGGGTATCGGCCTTGTCTGAAATGCCGCCCCGAGCTTGCGCCGGGAACTCCGATTGCGCCCGACATCGACCATGCGGTTGCACGCGCCGCCGCGAGCATGCGGGAGCGGCCCGGGGATGCTCCCATCGCTCGGATTGCCACGAAGCAAGGCATGTCGGAGCGTCATCTGCGCCGCTTGTTTGAGCAAACTTACGGCGTGTCACCTGCGCAGTATCGCGAAACATGCCGCTTGCTTCTTGCAAAAAGCCTGCTCACAGACACGGAACTTTCCATAACGCGCATAGCCTACGCAAGTGGGTTTGCCTCGGTCCGCCGCTTCAACGATGCGTTCGTCAATAGCTATGGCATGCAGCCGACGCGATTCCGCAAAAGCGCGCAAGATTCGATATCTGCGAAAACGGAGGCGGCGCCTATCGTTCTTCATGTCGATTATCGCGAGCCGTATCGCTTTGACTTGCTGCTCGGTTTCCTGCAGATGCGCGCTATCGAGGGCGTGGAGGCGGTGCTCGACGGTGCGTATTGGCGCATCGTTCGCGCCTCCGATGGCGAGCGCGTTGGGTGGATCAAGGTGGAGAACGACCCCTCGCATCGCCGCCTTGCCGTCACCATATCGCCCGAGCTTTTTGACGACATTCCCTCGGTGCTTGCCCGTACGCGTCGCCTGTTCGATACCGATTGCGTGCCTGGGGCGGTCGAGCAGGGACTTGCTGACTTTTACGAGCATGCGGGTGAAGCATACCGTATCCCCGGCATCCGCGTGCCGTGCGCCTTCGATGGCTTCGAGATGGCGACCCGCGCTATCTTAGGGCAGCAAATCACCGTGAAGGCGGCAAGCACGCTCGCGGGACGCGTGGCTCGCGAGTTCGGCACGCAGACAAAGGGGCCGATACCTGAATTGACATGCGCATTTCCCTTGCCACAAGCTTTTTGCACGGACGATGCACCTGCCCGCCTTGGCGAGGTCGGCGTCATCGCTCAACGCGCGAATGCCATTTGCGCCATTGCGCGCGCCATGGAAGCAGGCGAACTCACGCTGCATCCTGGCGCCGACCTCGTGGCGGAGGCCGCACGCCTCGGCAGCATCCGCGGCATCGGCGACTGGACGGTGCAGTACGTACTCATGCGCGCCTACGATTACCCCGATGCGTTTCTTCCCACCGACTATGGCGTGAAACTTGCGATTCCCGACATGAAGCCGCGTGAGCTGGAGAAACTGTCGCAACCCTGGCGCCCGTGGCGATCGTATGCCGTGATGTCGATGTGGTCGGTGCCGCACGAGAAGCCCAAGAAGACCGCCTCAAAGACGGAAAAGGGGAAAGGAAAGGGGAAGGCGCGTGCGGAGTCTTCCCTGGCGAACATGGCGAACGTGACCGCTGCAGAAAAGACCGCAGACGCGCCGCCCGCGAGCATGACGGTTGCGGCGAGGCGTGCAACAACAATGGCAAAGCGCGTGGACCAGCGAAAGAAAGAAGGGATCATGGATTTTACCTGCACGTATTCGTCGCCTTTGGGCGATATCGAGCTTGCGAGCAACGGCGAGGCGCTCATCGGCCTGTGGTTCAAGGGCCAGAAATACGACGCGGCGACGCTTTCGCCCACCGCGCAGGAAAAGCCCGACGACCCCGTGCTCGCTCAGGCCCGCGCGTGGCTCGACGCATACTTCGAGGGCCGCGACCCAGGAGAGATTCCCCCGTGCGCACCGCGCGGGTCGGAGTTTCGCCAGCTGGTATGGGCGAAGCTTGCGGAAATCCCATACGGAGAGCTCGTCACCTACGGTGATATCGCGAAGGCAATCGAGGCCGACACGGGCAAGAAGCGCTCGGCGCGAGCCGTCGGCGGAGCCGTGGGGCACAATCCGGTGTCGATTATCTTGCCTTGTCATCGCGTGGTGGGGGCAAGCCGCAGCTTGACGGGATATGCGGGCGGCATCGAGCGCAAGACCGCGCTCCTCAAGCTGGAAGGCGTCGACATGAGCGCGCTCTCGGTTCCCACGAAAGGCACAGCGCTGTAGGGGGGGGATTCAAGGGAACGAGCGCCTCACGGGTCTCTTGGCGAACGCAGGTGAAACCTCACCCGCATAACCTCACCTTCCCTGGGATTGGGTATGCCGTCCTTGCCACGATGGTATACTTGCATTAGCATTGCTCTCGTGGCTTTGGGCGTGCGATGGGGTAGCTAGGTCGTTTGAGAGCGCTCTCGAAGTTGTTGACGCGCAAGGCAATCGAAGACAGTGAGTTCATCGAATGCGGTAGAGGCATGATTTGCGCTGCCCCTGCGCGAAGGCTGCTGCCTCTTGCGACCAAGAGCGCATCTAGGGAGGAGTAAACTCTATGGTCAGATCCTCGCGGTTGAGCGTAAGCGGCATCTCTTGCAGAATCATTTCTCGTGAATTAAGCGAGGCAAAAGTCTCTAATCATTTCAATCAAAGCTGCGATCGCTGGTTCCTCGATGTCCAAATATTGAGCAATCGGTGCCACGATAAGTCCGTCCTCTACGTAACTTGTGATGAGGACTTAGTTCAGAGCTATGGTGCTGAGTATGCCGTGGTCTACGTCGGTGATGTCGCAGATGATGTTCGTGGAGCAATAGGTGTCGTGGACACGCAGGAGCCCTTTGGCGATATATTTTCCCTTTTGCAGGATATCTCGTTGCGCTATAGAAGATGGGAACGTGATATGGACAGCTCTCTTTTGCGTGAGGAGGGCCTGCAGACCCTCCTTGATCTCGCATCTGCGTTTATACCGAACCATATCGACATCGTCGACCCCGCCATGAAGCTGCTTGCGCACAGCGACGATTCCGATTTGGACGATCCGATAACGAATCGCCTCGTTAAACTGGGCTATCACAGTGAAGATACTATCGAGCAATTCAGGTTAGATAAAAGATTTAAGTTATGGTCCGAGAGCGAAGGTCTCATCGTGAACACGGAACGCAAGATATCGCGTTTCCCTTCGATACTCTATTGCTTTAAAACTACTGGATCCTTTTCGGTTATTGTGGTTATGATATGCAACGTCATGGAGCCGTGCGGCTATCTGAAGGATGTCTATCGCCTGGTCGTATCTCGGATAGCGCATTATGTTCGTCGGGAATACGAAGGGTTCACGACTGCGAGTGAGGCAATATGCACTTTCATCAGGGATTTAAGTCACGGCGTTATCACGACCGAACGTGAAATCAAAGAGCGCGCACGATTTGTCGACATTCTTTACGTGGGTCCTTATTGCCTGTTCTATTTTGGGCTTGAAAACGTTCGCGACATACCCGTCTGGCGCTTCGTGGCCGAAATCTCCGAGCGCTCCGTTCCTGCTATTACGGTGAAACTGGACAATTGTCTTTTGGTGCTTTGCTCCAATTGCCGAGATAGTGCTTGTAAAGGGCTGTGCCGCGAGGGCTGCCCCCGGAGACGAAAGAATATCAAGCAGAGGCTATCTCAGGTTGCGCAGTCGTATGGTCGCCATGGATCTTGCAGCGCGGTCATGGGAAGCCTGGCTGATTTGCCAATCGCGTACGAACAGGCTCGGATGGCATACGAGATGCATAGTCGAGAGCTGACGATGGGAACGGTTTCGGCGTGCGAGTCTCCGCTCGTTTCGTTTGATTCTTTCTTTTTGTACTCCTATCTTGCAAACCAGCTGCTTGTGGACGGGGGCATGCTCGCATCGTCGAGAGCGTTTAGGGTAATCGACGAGATGAACCGCTATGATGTCCAAAACGGGACAGACTATTATAAGTTTCTCGAATGTTATCTGGAAAACGATCGAAAAGCCACGCGCGTGGCCGAACTGTGCAACATGCATCGCAATAACGTGCCGAAACGTCTCGAACGGATCGAGGAGTTGTTCGGTGCGCAAACCGAGACTTTCGAGCAACGGTTGAGCCTCATGCTGGTCTTCGAGGTGCGCAGGCATATGCTTTCGTGAGGTAAGCGCAAAGGACTTTCGCCTAAGGTTTAAAACGGGCTGTTATAGCATTTCGCAGCCATTCGGGCATGATGATGTGTGCAATGTGCACCTGATGTGGGGTTTCGGCTCTTTCTATACTCTTCGGCAAGAGGGGGAAGACCATCGCTCTTCCCGGTATCCGAAGTGAAGGAGGCTCCCATGGCAATCAAGAAGCTAGAGGAAATCAGACTCAACGTTCAACCTGTCTCCATAGAGTTCGTTCACGAATATGTTTTCGAGGGTCCATGCCGTTTTGGCAAGGGAGACGCGCTAACCAAGCCGTTCGACGAAATGATAAACGAGGAGAAGTTCCAGGATTGGTATACGCAGCTTAAAGCGCATATGCACGAGGATGTCGTGAATCTGCTTCCGCCTATCCGCATCCACGGAACCGAGGACTGGTACATCAAGGACGAGGAAGTTCGGAAGATCATCACCGATGCTACTCCGGGTGTTGAGGTCGACTTGTATTTTTCGGTCGAGCTGGGTCGCGTATTCCTGCTAAATTACGAGGTCGCACGACTGACGGACAAGCCGTGGGCAATGGTGCAGGCATGCTGCTATACCGCCAACTCCTGCGCCCAGCATCGAGCGCGCGGTATCGAGTACATTCCGTTTGAGACCTGGGAGGCAGCCGAGGATTACATGGTTGTTCTGCGAGCCAAGAAGGCTTTGAAGAACACGCGTATCCTGTGCGCTATCCGCAACAATTCGTCCGTGTCGGTTAGCTCTTCTGACAGCATCATAGATCCTGACAAGACCATGGACGAAGTATTCGGGGCTCGTCAGCGTACAATCAGCGCACACGAGCTTCTCGACCAAACGAGCTATGGCGATCCGATGGGCAACCATTGCACGCCGGGTCGTAAGGGTCTCAACTTTACCGAGGAAGACGCTAAGGAAATCGAGCGGCAGACTCGCGAGCTCATCGATAACGCGCAGGAAGTGCGCATGAGCGAGGAAGCGGTGAAAAAATCCGTCGAGATGCGTTACGCCATCCATAAGTTCATGGAGGCGAATGACTGCAATTGCTATGCCGCCCCATGCGGTGACATTTGCTCGACGCGGCGCATGAACGAACAGCAGGTTACGATGTGCCTGAATCATGCGCTGAATAACGAGGAAGGTATTCCCTCTGCCTGCGAATACGACTTGGCTGCGCTTATCTCGATGGTTATGTTGCAATCTATCGGTCGTCGACCGTCGTACATGGGCAATACCTATGCGATTCCGCGTCAAAAAGACGGCAAGCACATTCCGTTCCCAAAGATGCCGTTCTTTGACAAAGAGGAGACGGCTCGTCAGCTTGCGAAGCTCGAGAATGTCGACAATCTGGTCTTGACCTTCCACTCGGTTCCGAATCGTCGGTGGACGTCTTACGACGCGCCGGTTCGTCCTTATGCGATCGGTCCTTTCACCCATAGTGGTTGGGGGGCTACGATTCGCTACGACTTTGCAGCTGATGAGGGTCAAGTTGTCACGATGTGCCGCGTCGATCCAACTTGCAAGAAGATTCTCATTGCCAAGGGTACGATTGTTGGCGGCTTGGGTTACGGTTCGGTCAACTGCTCCGAGGGCGTATTTTTCGAGGTCAAAGACGTGCATACGTTCTGGAAGTATCAAATGGACTGCGGCAACCATGTTCCGCTGATTTACGGCGATTTCGAAGATCAGCTCGTTCAGCTGGCGGAAAGCTTGGGCTTGGAAGTTCTGCGCGCATAGTTACCCGCATGGGCGCAGAGTGATTTCCGTAGGGGGTTCTTGGTGATGAGTGCAAGAACCCCTTTTTCGATGAAAGGTGTCGAATATGAGCGGTTCACCAACGTTGCAAGAGCGAATCGACTCTGCCGATGAAGAATTCAAGGGCCTCCTTCTACGGCTCAAGAATCCTTCAGCTACGCTTGACGAGTTCTGTCGCCTCATTCGAGAGATGACTTTATTGAAATTCTTGCTGACAGAAGAGGAGGTGACAACTGATGAGCTACTCGAACTCTCCAAGATAAGCGTCGATAAGTTGCTTTACTTGCACGATAAGAGCGTCCAGTTGGGGCATGCTTCGGTTTCGTGTACAGGTATCAGTTCCACTGCCACGAAAAAGGTTCTGCTTATCTTGAAGCTGCAACGCGAGTTGGGGCTTCAGCCCATGCCCGCCGATGAAGCGTATAAGCTCAAGACGACGCGTGCCCTTGGCGAGAATCTTTATTTCAGGCTGAGGGAAAATGGCGAAAGCGAGTCTTAGGGCTAAACTGCCGCGAATCTGTCTCGAATTTATCCGGCGGCGAAAAGGCGTATGCTCTTGGACGGTTCGTGGTACACTTGCTCGCTAGACGAATTCGCCGCCTCGTGCGGCGTCAATCACTCACGAAAGCGAACACCATGGCTGATTTCATCGAGGGCAAACGCCCCGTCATCGAAGCGCTGCGCACTGAGATTCCGTGTAAGCGCGTTCTTCTTGCCGACAATGTGAAGCGCGATCCGCTCATTGAGGACGTGCTGCGCAAGGCGAAGAAGCGCAACGTGCCTGTGGAAACGGTGCCGCGCGCGCGTCTCGAGAAGCTCTCCGAACGCGGCAGTCACCAGGGCGTTATGGCGGAAACCAAGCCCTTCAACTACGTGAATGTCACGACTATCGTGGAAACTGCGAACGCGCAGGCTGCCGAAAACGGCGGCTCGGCGCTCGTCGTCATCCTCGACCACATCACCGACGCGGGCAACCTGGGCGCCATCGCCCGCTCCGCCGAGTCGGTTGGGGCTGCCGGCATCGTCATCCCCAACAAGCGCGCGGCGCACGTAACGGCGGCGACGTACAAAAGCTCGGCCGGCGCGATTTCCCACATCAACGTGACGCAGGTCGCGAACCTCTCCCAGACGATTGAGCGCCTGAAAAAAGAGGGCTTCTGGGTCTGCGCGGCGAGCGAGCATGCGCAAGAAGTGGCGTGGAAGTCGAACCTCAAGGGCAAGATTGCGCTCGTCATGGGCTCGGAAGGCGAGGGCGTGTCGAGCCTCGTGCTCGAAAACTGCGACTTCGCGGTGAAGCTTCCCCAGATGGGGAAGGTGTCCTCGCTCAACGTGGCGCAGGCGTCCACTGTCTTCATGTACGAGTGGCTTCGTCAGCAGCAATAGGTCGCGCATTCGAAAATGGCAAGGAAACGAAACAAGCTGCTCATCGTCGATGGGTACAATGTGCTTCGCTCGGGTGAGCGCTACAAAACGACGGCGTTCGGGCCCGACTACACCGACGATGCGTTCAACACTGCCCGCGAGCGGCTGATCAACGACGTCGTGAACTTCGCGGGGCGCGATTGGCGTGCCATCATCGTGTTCGATGGTGCGAAAAACGAGTTTTCAACAGGAGAAACGCAAACCATCGGCGGCGTGCGCATCATGTTCAGCCCGGCTGGCCAGTCCGCCGACAAGGTGATCGAGAAGCTCGCTCACGACGCGCGCGAGCGCATGGTCGAGACGCTTGTAGTCACAAGCGACGCCACCGTCCAAGACACCGTCTTCGGGGGCGGCGTCGATCGCATGAGCGCGAACGGCTTCAGCTATGAGGTGGGGGAATACTATGATCAGGCGCGCCTCGATGAGTCGCCGAAGGTAGCTGAGAAGCGAACGCTCGGCGATCGCATTCCCGCCGATACCCTTGCCAAGCTGAAGGCAATGCGCGACGGGAAACTTTAAGGTCCAGCGAGTGCTTTCTTGACGGCGCTCGGGGTGACCGAATGCCCGATGCACCCCCGTGGACGCGCGACAGCGACCCCGCAATGCCGGCAAATCAGCAAACCTCGTTGTTTGCCGGCTGCACTTGCTCTACCTTTCGCCCTCTCCGCTCTCCTCGTTCGTGAGGTGCTCCTTCGCGATGTAGAGCGGGCGGTGCTTTCCCTCAATGTAGCTGCGCGAGAGATACTCGCCGATCACGCCAAGCACGGTGAGCTGAAGGCCGCCGAACAGCAGAATCAGGCACGCGAGCGTCGGGAAGCCCGGCACGTCGGTGCCCCGCAGCGCGTATTCGAAGATGATCCACAGAAGATAGGCGAACCCGCCGAGCGAAGCGATGAGCCCAATCCAGACGGCGACCTTCAAAGGCCAGGTTGTGAAGCCTAAAATGCCGTTCGCTGCATAGTGAAACAACGACTTCACCGACCATTTGCTCTCCCCATTGGCGCGTGCGTCCGGCTCGTAGGGCACCTCGAGCGTCTTGAACCCGACCCACGCAAAGAGCCCCTTGCTGAAGCGCTGACCTTCGGGCAGTGAGAGCAGGGCGTCGGCCACGGTGCGGCGGAACACGCGGAAGTCGCTCACGTTCGCAGGAATCTCGATGTCGGTGCAGATGCCGTTGAAGGTCTTGTAGAACGAGTGCTTGAACAGCTTTAACACGACGCTTTCCTTGCGCTCGACCTGACAGGCAGCGACGATATCGTACTCGGGCTTGTCCACAAGCAGTTTGTACATGCGCAGCGCGTCCTCGGGCGTTTGCTGCAGGTCGGCATCGATGAGGCAGATGCACTCGCCGCGTGCCGCTTCCATGCCCGCATACAGTGCCGCCTCCTTGCCGAAGTTGCGGGAGAACTGCACGGCTTGCATGGGGTGGGAAGGGTCGGTCTCGCTCACGACCTCGCGCAGCAGCTCGAAGGTGCCGTCCTGGCTGCCAT
>OLOB01001094.1_pt1 | contig 18626 bp, 17 predicted proteins | sample 1671911 | NCBI WGS metagenome assembly OLOB01 (sample SAMEA3136625, study PRJEB25190) | human gut metagenome | biome: human gut; feature: human-associated habitat; material: faeces | place: Austria | collected 2013
GGTACAAAAGATAAAAGTTTAGTAGTTAAGGATTGGTGGATGTTATATCAGCCAATTAATTTTAAAATAGGTAACTTTCAAATAGGAAGTAGATCAGAATTTATTGAAATGTGTGCAGAAGCTCATAGGTATGGATTAAAAGTAATGGTAGATGTGATATTAAATCACATGGCTAATAGAGGTGGAGGTAGTGATAGTAATTTCCCACATGAGACAGTTGAATCATTTATTAGAGATGACATTAATTTTTGGCATGAAAGAAAAAAAGTAGAGAATTGGAATGATAGATGGCAAGTTACTCATTGGTGTATAGGGCTTCCAGATCTAAACACATCCAATCACATGCTTCAAGATATGATTATAGATTTTCTAAATGACGTTATTGAATGTGGTGCAGATGGGCTAAGATTTGACGCAGCTAAGCATATTGAACTACCTGAAGATCCAGGTGGAAGTGATTTTTGGCCAAGAGTTATACAATCATTAAAAAATAAAGAAAAATTGTTTTTATATGGAGAAGTATTGCAGTGCGGAGCATCAAATTATGAAAAGTATACAAAATATATGAGATTATCAGCAGAAGGTTATAGTTATGCTATAAGGAGAAGTGTTGGTTATAAAGCAGAAAAAAATATTAATAATGCTAAAGAATATCAAGTACCTTATGGTGTTAATGGATCAAACTTAGTGACCTGGGTAGAATCTCATGATGATTATGCCAGTGATATTGAAAAAAGTTTTGCATTAAGTGAATGGCAGATAAAGATGGGATGGGCAATAATTGCATCACGAAGTGAATCAATACCATTATTTTTCAATAGGCCTAAAGGTAAAATGTGGCTTGAAGGGACTATGGGAGAGGCAGGAAATGATTTCTGGAAAAGTAGTGAAATTGTTGCAATAAATAAATTTAGGTTAAAAATGAAAGGGGAAAAGGAAAATATCATTACTTTAGGCAATAATCTAATGATTATTGAAAGAGGTAATAAAGGTGTAATAATGATTAATATTGGTCAGCGCTACCATATAAATATATATACTAGTTTAAAGGATGGCATGTATAAAGATAAAATTTCAGAAAAAGTATTCTATGTAAGAGATGGACAATTAAATGGAACTGTTGAAGAAGGAAAAATCTCAATAATATATCATGAAGTGGAAGAAGATTTCATAGCAGAAGATATATATTATCTTCGTGATAATAAGGTGTTTTTCACAAATCCTTTAAGATGGAATAAACCAAGAGTATATATATATAAGGAAGTAAATCATAAAGCTATAGAGCTATCACAATGGCCAGGAAGAGAAATGTATAGAGAAGGAGAAAATATATATAGTTATCCAATTGAAGATTATTGGAGTAGCGGAAGAGTTATATTTACCAATGGTATTAGTCAGATACCTGAGTTTGCTAAAGAAGGATTGCTTATTTTAAAGAATAAATAAAATTTTAAAGTGTAACTTTATCTAAGTGTATGGTTATTTAGGAACTATAAACTTAGATAGAGTTGTTTTTTATTTATACATATTAAATAAAATGAAAAAATTTTAGTGAGTATCATAGAAAGAAAAATAATTAATATACTTTACTAAAACTAAATGAAGGAAGTGTTTAGTATGGCTATATTCAATAAAGAAGAAGGTTCAAAGATTATACTTACAGACCATAAGCTTATTATAAAAAAAGGTATTATAAAAAAGACATTTAAAAGACGAAAGATAAAGAGTATAAAAATCACAGAGGATTTTAAAATAAGTATTTTATATGGTAATAATATATATTCAATAATTATAGATAGGATAAATGAAGAAGAACTTCAGAGAATTAAGGAAATATTTGATGTGTTAAATAAAGAAAAAATACTTTTCTATTCTGAAGATAATAGGGTAAAGGAAAAGAGTTATATATTCATATGTATACTATTTTGGGGCTTATCAATTTTAAGTGGTTTTAAGATGATTTCTTTACAATATATTTTATTTGTTATAGGATTAGGGTATTTTATTGGTTTTTTATATATTAAATTGACACTACAATATAGTTATAAAGTACTATATAAGGCAAATACTAACGAATTTATAATTAAATACGGAATAAATAAGCAGATGAAAATATTTCTTAATGATGAACAATATAAGATAAAATATGATAGAGAAAAGCATAAATATTTGCTCAGGAAAAATAATAAAAAAATCATAAGTTTTTATAATGGAGTTATTTATCCTCTTTATTATAAAGACCATTTAAATAAGATGATGAAAGAAAAATTGGATATAGATTAATGAAATGTAATAAAATTAGGAAGGAGCTACAGCTTCTTCCTAATTTTTTACTTAGTAAAGTATGCAACACCAATACTTCCAGGGCCAACATGTAGCCCGATTATTGGTCCAATAGTATCAATTTGCACGTCTACACCTAATTGTTTTTTTATTTTTGCTGCTAGGCTAAGTCCTTCATCTTGACAATTTATATGATGGACAATAACTCCACCTAATTCTTTACCTTGCAAATCATTAACTAATGTAGTAACAAGAGTATCTACTGCTTTTTTCTTAGTTCTAACTTTGGTAAATACAGTAGTTTTTCCATCACAAACTGTTAGTATAGGTTTTATTTGAAAAAGAGTACCTAAAAGGGCTGAAGCTCCACCAATTCTTCCACCTTTTTTTAGATAGTCTAATGTATCAGGTGTAAATAAAAATCTGCTGTTATTAATAACAGAAGTACATACATCAATTACTTCCTCCATGGATTTACCAGCTGCTGCTGCTTTTGCAGCTTCAATGGCTACATATCCCATCTGCATACAGTTGCTTCTAGAATCAACAATTTCTATATGAGCAGTTGGATACTTTTCTAAAAGCATATTTTTTATAAGGTTAGCACTAGATACAGTACCGCTCATATCTGAAGAGATAAAAATACCAACTATAGAATTACCTTCTTTGATTATATTTTCAAAGGTATTATATATTTCATCTGGTGATGGCTGAGAAGATGAAGGGATTTCAGTGCTTTCTTCCATTTTGCTATAAAAAGTTTCATTGTCTAAATCAACTTCTCTTATAGATTCTCCATTCATAATTACGTTAAGAGATACTACAGATATGTCATATTTATTTATAAATTCCTCTGGTATATACGATGTACTGTCTGTAACAATTTTTATTGCCATATATAGAGTCCTCCTCGTTATTCTTTTTAATGATATAATTATAGCTTAAAAATTATAAAAAAAAGTATTAATTATCATAAATTTAATAATAATCCTTAACAAGGACTATTTTCAAAATATAATATAATTACATTATATTATATAATTATTATATTTATAGAAAAGTTGTCAAATAAATGGGAAAAAAATATTTAATAAACGAACATTATTTTCTTTTCATGAATAGTATAAAATGTAATGTATATTACAAGGAGAATAATGTAAATGAATGGCTATGAACTTATAAGAAAGCTACAGAGCAAGATGCAAGATCCTAATTTTGCTCAAAAGTTTAATAGATTAGCTCAAGAATTAAATAGTATTCCAGGATTACAACAGGAGATAATGAGAATAGCTCAAATCACTAATGAAAGAGAAAGGCAAAAAGCCATAAAAAGATTGCCGGATAATGTAAAAAACTCTGTTGCTGAATTAATTCAGTTATTAAATAATTAAATATATACCAAAAAGTTCCTCAATTAGAGGAGCTTTTACTTAATAAATATATATTTGTTAATTAAAATACAAAGAGTAATTGAGTTACTTAGTGTAATAATATATAATAAGAATATATTTTTTAATTTATATAAATATACATATGATTTAAGGAGATATACAGATGAATATAGTTATAGTAGGAGCAGGGAAAGTAGGATATGCCTTGGCCAAATATCTTTCTATAGAAGGTGACAATGTTACTATAATAGATAATAATATTGCTGCTTTAGAAAGAATTAACAACAGTCTAGACGTAATGTGTGTTAAAGGAAATTGTACAAGTTTGAAGGTGCTTAATGAAGCAGGGGTTAAAGATGCAGATTTATTAATTTCTGTAACAAATAGTGATGAATTAAATATGCTTTGTTCTTTAGCTGCTAAAAAATTAGGTACTAAGTATACTATATCAAGAGTAAGAAACCCAGAATATGATGAGGACATAACTTTATTATCAGATGCTGTAGGAATTGACTTAGTAATTAATCCGGAAAAAGCTGCAGCTAATGAAATAGCAAAACTAATAAAGTTCCCATCAGTATGTAGTATAGATGATTTTTCCGAAGGAAAAGTAAATTTAATTGGATTTAAAATTACTCCTAATACTGACTTAGTGGGAAAGAGAATTTCTGAGCTAGGTTCTATTAGAGGTAATATATTATTTTGTGGAGTTGAAAGAAATGATGCAGTAATAATACCTAAAGGTGATTATGTTTTCCAAGTAGATGATAGAATATACGTTATTGGAGAGCATAAAGAAATTCAAGATTTCTTTAAAAGATTAGGAAAATATGAAAAAAGAGTTAAAAATTCAATGATTATTGGTGGAGGTAAGATAAGCTACTATTTAGCTAAGAAAATCAACGACGTTGGTGTAAGCTGCAAAATAATAGAAAAGAATATTAAAAAATGCGAAGAATTAACTGAGTTATTACCAGATTCAATAATAATTAATGGAGATGGTATGGATCAGCAATTGTTAATGTCTGAAAATTTAGGTGAAGTTAATAATTTTATTGCCTTAACTGATAGAGATGAAGATAATATAGTGGCTGCCTTGTTTGCAGCAAATAAGAGTGTTAATAACATTATTACTAAGGTTACAAGAGAAAATCATATCACTATAGCTGAAAGTGTAGGAATTAATTCAATAGTTAGTCCTAAACTTGCAACAGCTAATAAGATAATTAAATATGTAAGATCTCTTAAAGGGCAAAGAAAATACTTAATTGAAAACATGTATATGATTTGTAATGAAAAGGTTGAAGCAATAGAATTTATAGTGGATGAAAATACTAAAAATTTAAATAAAAAGTTCAAGGATATAACAATATCTGATGATATAATTTATGCAACTATAGTTAGAGATGATAAGATAATCATACCTACAGGAGATGACTGCTTAAAAATTAATGATAAAGTAATAGTTGTGTCACAAAATAAGAAGTTTGAAGAGATAATCTTCGGAGGTGACAAATAGCATGAATTATAGAGTAGTACTAAAGCTACTGGGTAATGTATTAAAATACGAAATCTTCCTTTTAATGATTCCATTCTTAGTAGCTTTATATTATGGTGATGGAGACGCATTATCATTTTTTATAACAATGGTGCTTATGTTACCTATAATGATTTTCTTATGTAAGATTAGGACTGATAAGGAAGAAATATATGCAAAAGAAGGATTCCTAACAGTAGGATTAGCATGGATATTAATTTCAGTAGTAGGTGCACTTCCTTTTGTAATCAGTGGGGCAATTCCTTCATTTATTGATGCATTTTTTGAAACATCATCAGGTTTTACAACAACAGGAGCTTCTATATTAACAGAAATTGAATCACTTCCAAGAGGAATATTGTTTTGGAGAAGTTTTACCCATTGGATTGGAGGAATGGGATTCCTAATATTTATACTGGCATTAATACCATCATTATCAACTAATACAATATTTTTATTAAAAGCAGAAAGTCCAGGACCTAATCCAGGTAAAATAGTTCCTAAAATAAAAGAAACAGCAAAAATATTATATATGATTTATTTTATTATGACAGTGATAGAAACCATACTGCTTATGATGGCAGGATTATCACTATATGATGCTTTAATTCATGCATTAGGAACTGCAGGTACAGGTGGTTTTTCTAATATGAATAGCAGTGTTGCATCATTTAATAATCCAGCAGTTGAATGGATTATAACAATATTTATGTTGCTGTTTGGAGTTAACTTTGTATTATATTTCCAAATGTTTAAAGGAGATTTTAAAAGCGTATTTAAATCTGAAGAGCTTAAATATTATATATTAATGGTAGTGGTATCAATTGTCCTTATTACAATAAATATAATTGATTTTAATGGAGGAAATATTGGTCTTTCAATTAGAGAATCATCATTCCAAGTTGCTTCAGTTATAACCACTACAGGATATGCCACAACAGACTTTAATCTATGGCCTACTTTTAGTAAAATCATATTAACATTACTAATGTTTGCTGGTGCCATGGCAGGATCAACAGGTGGAGGAATTAAAACCGTAAGAATAGTTTTAATTTTAAAATCTATTAAAAGAGAAATAGATAAAATATTACATCCAAAGAGAATACAAAGAGTAAAAATGGATGGAAAAGTAGTTGAAGAAGAAGTAGTTTCAGGGGTATTATTATTTATTGGATCATACATAGTCATATCATTAATTGCTATTTTTATAGTAGCTTTAGATGGATTTGACTTAGTAACAACTACAACATCAGTTATTGCAACTATAAGTAACATAGGACCTGGATTTGAAATGGTGGGAGCTACAGGTAACTTTGCAGCCTTTTCACCTTTAAGTAAGATTGTTTTATCTTTCTGTATGTTAGCAGGAAGGCTGGAAATATATCCAATGCTAATTTTATTTAGCCCATCAATTTGGAGAAAAAAATACTAATTTATAAAAAAATCACACAGCTATGGCTGTGTGATTTTTTATGCATAAAGGGCAGTTTCTCTATATTCCTGTGGAGTCATATTTGTATATTTTTTAAAAATAGTACTGTAGTAACTTTGATTATTGAAGCCCACCTCCAGTTAGATATCCAGTAGAGTCATATTAGTATTTTTTAATAAATCCTTACTTCTTTCTATTTTATAATTATTTAAATAGTTAATAAATGTCTGACCAGTTTCTTTCTTGAACATACAGCAAAAATAGCATTTGTTTATTTTAAATTTGTCACAAATATCATTAATTGTAATTTGCTTGGCATAGTTCTTATGTACATAATCCAGTGATTCTTTGATTATTGGTGAGACATCAGAGATTTTTTCATAGGAGCATGTATTCTTATAGGATAAAAATAATTTAAGGAGTTTAATAAAGTAATTAAGCCCTTTTTCACAATTAATATAGTATAAGGATTCATTTTCTTTTAATGAGGTAGTAAAGGGACCTAGTAAAAGAAAAGTAGCAGAATTTTTATTATTGTTGGCAAAAGGAATTGCCACTATTTTTAAATGTCCTGATTGAATTTCTTGTGGTAAATTTATATTATTTTTAGCAATTTTATCTACAATATTTAAATCTATTAATGTATCTTTTGATAATTTGTTTAAATTACGTTCATAAAGAAAATTTGAATTTAAATCTATTATTGAAAGAGGAACATTGCAGCAATTAAAAAAATTATCTAATTTAGTATATAAAGCAGTCATTTTATACCTCCATAGTCAAAAATCTATAAAATAAAACATAAATATCCTTAAAAACAATCTTAAAAAGATATGTTATTATAATAAAAGTAAATGATAATCAGTTTCAATTATCGCAAAAAATAATAAAATGTCAATATGAAATAAAAATAAATATACTACCAGAGTACAGGGGGATATGGAATGTTAAGGAAGAAGATATGTCGTATATTATCAGCAATAATGATTGCTACATCAGTATTTGGAGCTATCACTCCAGTGGCAAAGGCTGATGTGATAAATGCATCAGTTTTAATAAATAAAGAACAATTACAAAGTGGAATATATACTGTAAAAAATACTACTAAGTATGTAGAAGAAGGTAATGCTACAGGCGAAGGTATGGCTAGAAAAGTATTAAAGGAAGATTCAAAGATAGTAGTTCAAAATGACAAAGTATTATTAACAATGTATTTTGATGAAGGAATGTTTAAAATGCTAAGTGATATAAAAGTTTCTATGGATGATACAGAATTAATAGCTGAGGTTAATAATGATGAAAAATCAGTTACTATGGAAGTACCATCTGTGGATTCAAAGGTTAAGGTTGATGTTACAGTTAGCATGATGGGAAGACAGGTATCTTTTTATGTAGAAAATAATATGGATACATTAACATTAGAAGAAGCTTTTGAAGAAGAAACAGGTGTTGTTGTTTTAGGGGATGGTAAATATAAAGCAAGTAATATTACAAGATACTCTACAGATAGTGAGCATGGGAATTCCTCAGCAAGAAGAGCTATCGAAAGTGAAACTTTAATAAGTGTTGAAAATGGCAGAACATATCTGACAATTACTTTTTCATCTATGTATTCTATGTTAGAAAATATTTCTGTTTCTTTAGATGGAAAAAAACTAGATATAGTTGAAGATTCAAATGCAAGAACAGTTACTTTTGAAGTTCCATCAGTAGATACAGAAGTATTATTAGGAATGAACATAAAAGGAATGAATCATGCAGTTGATTTCTATGTGATTAATGATATGGATACATTGGCAAAGATAAGTGAGGAGACAGATAATCCAGCAGAAGATGACAAGAATGACACAGTACCAGAAGTGCCTGAAACTCCAGAAGTTAAACCAGAAACTACACCAGACTCAGGAAATAATGGGGAAGGTTCAGAGACAATACCAGGAACTAAGGTATACACAATAGAAAATCAGGTATATCATGAAAATGCTACTGGTATGGCAATGGCAAGACAATATTTAAATTCTACTTCCAAGGTGGAGGATATTAATGGTAAGCGTTATGTAACAATGACTTTTACAGGTGTTGAATATATGAATAATCATCAAATATATGTAAATGGTAGCAAAGTTGATGCTGAAATTGTTGAAAGCACGTCAAGTAAGATAGCTTTAAGATTTGCCGTAGAAAGCTTAAGTGATTCAATTAAGGTGGGAACTTACGTAATTCCAATGGGCAGAACCATTGATTTTGATGTAAAGATGCTAGAAGATACTCTTACATTAGTTGATGGAAATGTTGAAGAAGATAAGGAAGAAGATAGTACAAATAACTCAACTGGTAATAATTCATCTTCAACAAATAATAGTACAAGCAATTCTGCTGATAACAAGGTAGAAGAAGAAACAAATGTTAAAGAAACAGTTACAGTTAAAGTTTACAATGTGCAAAATAATGTTACTCATCATAATGCAACAGGAGTAGCAATGGCGAGAAAATACTTAAATAGCAATACAGAAGTAAAAGAAATAAATGGTAAGTATTATGTGACATTAACATTTACAGGAACTGAATTCATGCAAAATCATGAAATTTATGTAAATGGTAGTAAGGTAAGTCATAGCATAGTTTCAAGTACTGGTGATTCAGTATCAATTAAATTTACTATTGCAAGCTTAAATGATGCAATATCAGTTAAAACTTATGTTGTACCAATGACAAGAGATGTTGAATTTGGAGTTGAATTATTATTAGATACCATGACTTTAGTTAATGAGTATACTATAGAAGCTGATTCACTTCCAGAAACAGGAGCGACAACATCATCAGCATTAGCATTATCTATGGGCTTAATGGCAATTGGTTCAGGTGCTCTTTTAAGAAAAAAAGTTAAATAAGAAAAAAATAAAATGGGCTGAAAGGCCCATTTTCAGTGTAAAGGAAAAGGTGGAAAAAAATGAAAATAATTAATAAGATAAAGATATTTATGATGATGGTGTTATCAATAGTTATCATGGGAAATATTAATGTTTATACGGCTTTAGCAGAAGAAAATATTGCAAGTGGAATATATGAAGTAGCAAATGATGTATATCATGATACTGAAATTGGCATGTCTATGGCTAGAAGTTATTTAAATGATACTATGACAGTGAAGATTACCAAAGATGAAGTTCTTTATACTATTGGCTTCTCAGGAACTGATTATATGGAAAATTATAGAGTGAAGGTCAATGATGTTGAAGTGCCAGTAGAAAGAGTTGATGGAGATGGAATAGTAACATTGAAAGTATCTGCAACTTCATTAAGTGATGAATTAAAAGCATGTATATATGTAGGTCCAATGGGAAGAGACGTAGAGTTTGGAATAATACCAAAATTAGAAACAATGTCATTAATTGAATCTATTGAAGAAGAAAGTACAGAAGAAACTACTGAAAATAGTGCTATTGAAGAAATACAAGATAATGAAATAATGCCTATAAGTGAAAATAATAATACAGAAGAAAATAATAGTATTAGTAAAGTAATTTTATTTGGTGGAGTAGCAATATTAGTGATTGGTATAGTTTGTACTATAATGTTAAAAAGAAAAAAGTAAGACTGGAGAATTAATATGAAATTTAAGAATATATTAAGAATGTTAATGGTAACAATGCTTTCTGCAACAATGATAGGTTGTAGTAATGACAAAAAAGATGTTGTTGTTAACAATGATGAAGATGTTGTAGTAGCTACTTCTGTAGCAGTAACAGAAATTTTAGATGCTTTAGGAGTAAAAGTATCAGGAGTTCCTACCACTTCATATGAACTACCAGAAAGTACAAAGGAGGCAGTAGAAGTTGGTAATCCAATGAGTCCTGATTTAGAAATAATAAAGTCATTAAATCCGTCGGTGGTAGTGTCTGTTGATACATTAGGAGCAGATTATGAAAAGCTATTTACAGATAACAATATACCAAGTGAATTTGTTTCATTATCAAGCTTGGAAGGATTAAAAGAGACAGTTAGTAATTTAGGAAATAAATTTAATAAGCAGGCTGAGGCAGAAACTATACTTAAAGAACTAAATACTAAGGAAGAAGAAATGGCTTCAATAAGTGAAAAAGAAAAACCTAATATACTTATTTTATTTGCAGCACCAGGTTCAACAATGATTGCCACTGAAAAATCTTATATAGGAAATTTAGTTAAAATTGTGGGAGGAAAGAACATTATTGAGGATACTTCTTTAGCGTATGTAACATATAGTAAGGAAGAAATAGCAAAGTTAAATCCAGATAAAATCCTTGTGATGGTACATGCGTTGCCAGAGGAGACGAAAGCAGCATTGGAAGCAGAAATGTCAACTGATTCTGCATGGCAGAATATTGAGGCTGTAAGAAATGGTAAGATTGAATATCTAGATAATACTTATTTTGGCATGAGTGCTAATTTAAAAGTAATTGAAGGTTTAGATATGCTATATGATATAGTACATGATAAAGGTGAGTAAGGATGAAGGTTTTAAGTAAAAAAACTAAAATTGCTTTTATTTTCTCTTTGTTGATAGTATTGATGGTAACTATCTTGATTTCATTAAGATTAGGAAGCATAGATATAAGCTTTACTGAACTAATCAAGGGAATGTTATCAGGAGAAAGTACTGGCAATGTTGGCATAATAAAGGATTTAAGAATGCCTAGAGTAATAATAGCAGTACTTATTGGAGCCAATCTAGCTATTTCAGGAGTACTTTTGCAAGCAGTAATAAGAAATCCCTTAGCTGATCCATATATTACAGGTATTTCATCTGGTGCTTGCGCTATAACGGTGTTTTTTATGGTATTTGTACCAAGTGTAACCACAATGAGACCTATATTTGGATTCTTAGGAGGGCTTGTATGTTGTGCTATTGTTTATTTGATGGCTTATAAAAAGGGTTTATCGCCTATAAGGATAGTTCTAGCAGGAGCAGCTTGTAATGCACTTTTAGGTGGGCTTTCATCAATGTTTACTGTAAGTGCTGGACTTGGAGCAAGTAATATACAAAAGTGGATCACGGGAAGCTTAGCTACAGTTAATTGGGATAATGTATATATGTTATTGCCATACTCAATTATAGGAATTATCTTAGCCATATGTACAAGCAAGATATGCAATGTTCTTCTTCTAGGAAGTAAGAACGCTAAAAGCTTAGGTTTTAATAGCGATTTATATATGATTTTAGTTACTTTAATTGCTGTATTTTTAGCAAGTATCTCAACGGCAATAGGTGGTGTTATTTCCTTTGTAGGATTGGTTGTTCCACATATATGTAGAATAATAGTAGGATCTGATCATAAGTATTTAATTCCTTGTAGTGGAATCTTAGGAGCTTTCTTAGTGTTATTTGCAGATACACTGGGAAGAATTATCATGAAGCCATATGAAATACCAGTTGGCGTTGTAACTTGTATAATAGGAGCACCATTTTTCTTATATCTTTTAAGAAGGAGTGACTTAAAATGATCAATGCAAATAAAATAGCTTTTACTTATGATAAGAAAAAAGAATTTATTAAAGATTTAACCTTTAATATTGAAAAAGGAAAAATAACCACAATACTTGGCCCAAACGGTAGTGGAAAATCTACAGTGCTAAGTTTATTATGTGGACTAAATAAGATTTCAGATGGTGAAATCATCATTAATGATAAAAATATTAATAACATGAAGTATAGGGATATTGCTAAGGAAATTGCCACTGTACACCAACAAAATACTGTACCCGATGACATAACAGTAAAAGAGCTTATAGCATATGGAAGAATGCCACATAAAAAGTATTTCCAAAAGAATGTTAAGGAAGACGAAGAAATAGTCCAGTGGGCAATTGAAAGGACTGGACTTGCAAAATTACAGCACAAGGAAGTCATGAGCATGTCCGGTGGAGAACGACAAAGAGTCTTTATAGCCATGGCTTTAGCTCAAAAAAGTAAGATATTATTTTTAGATGAGCCTACTACATATTTAGATATTTATCATCAAATAGAATTGTTGGAGCTTATAAAGGAATTAAAGGAAGAAGATGGATTAACTATAGTAATGGTCTTGCATGATATAAATCAAGCATTAACATATAGTGATAATATTATGGTTATGAAAAATGGTCAGCTTATTAAAATAGGCAAAGCAAGTGAAGTAATAAGTATGAATTTATTAAATGATGTTTATAATATAGGTGGATTCTTAAGTAATCAAAAAGATAATGTGTACTTTGTACCAATGAAAAGAGAAAAGAATTGCGTTTAACGCAATTCTTTTTGCTGTTTTTAATATAATAAAAGGTATAAATAATAATATAATGATTGTGATATAATAACAAATATGTAATAAAAAATAAATTTTAAGGAGTAGTTTATGATGGGAGAAATACTTGAGATAAAAAGAAAAGATGGAGTAATACTACAAGGTCAGTTTAAGCTTCTAGAAGAAAAAGATATTAAGGATATAATGAGATTACAGAAAATTGTTATAGATGCATTGGAAGATAAGCAATTATTTGCACCATCAGAGGAAGACGAATTCCTTTTATACATTAAAGAATTAGGTAATGTAATTGGATGCTATGAAAGTGAAAGCAATGAACTTATAGCTATGGGTGTATATGGTAAACTAGGACATAGAGAAAATAACTATGGTTATGATTTGGAAATGGCTAAAGAGGAATTGTTATCAGTAGGACAAATTGAATCAACGGTGGTTTCACCAGAGTACAGAGGAAATTCACTGCAAAAGAAGATTTGTCTTGAATTAGAAAGGATATCAAAAAATAATAATGATAAGCTATTATGTGCCACTGTTTCTCCTTATAATAAATATAGTTTAAAAAGCTTCTTAGATCTTGGCTATGAAATAAAAAAGGACAAGTTGAAATATGGTGGATTGAGAAGATACGTTGTAGCTAAGAAACTTCAAAAATAAATCTAAATACAATATGATGAAAAGTTTATGAAGTTATTTATTCTCTATATAGACAATGAATTAGCTTCAACTGGAGAGAGGTAGGAGAGAGTTATGAATATTGTAATGCTGATTACATCATTAATAATTATAGCGGTATGTTACTGGGAGGCACAAAGTGCAGCAAAGCCAAATAAAAATATTATATTAGGGGTAATGATTCCGCCATTAGAATTAAGCAACATGGAAGTAACAAAGATTACAAAAGAATTTATGTATAGTATAAAAATATTATCGGTACTAGCAATTGTCGTTTATTTTCCACTGATGTTTATAAGAACTGTATGGCTATTAATTGGATGGTTTTTATGGTTTGCATTATTTTACTATATCTATTATAAGGTGATTTGTAAGTACAATGGTAAATTAAAAGAAGTGAAAAGAAAAAATCATTGGCTTTTACCTAATAAGCATATTTCAAATATGGATATAGAGCTGAATGAAACAAAGAGTAAAATGCCTATATCAAAGTGGTTCTTTCTTTTAGCTTTATTTATAGGAGTTATTCCTTTTATATTAAATTTAATTAATAAAAATGAATATTTTAGCATAGCGGCTATATGTACAGGTAGTTCAATAGCTGGAACCATTATTCTTTTTATAATATATATGACTTATGTTAAAGGTAGAACTATTGTTTATTGTGATGAAAGTGAAATAAATATTGCTTGTAATAAGATTTATAAGAGAACCTGGAGTATTGTTTATATATTATTAGCAATATTACAAAGTATCACTAATACCATTATATATGTATTTATGCTATTGCCAAGAATAAATAAAAATGCCTTTTTATTTGCCATAACTTTACCAGTTGTAGTAATTGTTTTAGGGATAGTTTATGGTCACAGACGAATTATTAATATACAAAATAAACTTATTTCAAGTGCAAAAAATCCCATTTATGTAGATAGTGATGATTATTGGATTAATGGAATATTTTACAAAAATCCTTATGATAGTAGGGTAGTAGTGGAAGGAAGAATAGGAATAAAGCCTGTATATAATTTAGCTACTAAAAAAGGAAGACTTATAACTTATGGTGGAAATATTCTTGCAGCAGTAAGTGTACTAGCTATTATATTAATGATGATATCTTTTGAATTTTATGGATTTAATATGAAAATAAATGATGATGTTGTAAAGATAAATGCACCATTATATGGCACTGAATTGAAAATAAAAGATATTGAAAAAGTTGAAATAATAGATAAACTTAAAGTGAAGTTAAGGACAAATGGAATAGGAATGGATGAATATTCCGTTGGTAATTTCAATGTAGAAGGTTATGGAAAGTGTAAGCTGTATATTTATAATGATGTTAAACCGTATATACTAATTGAAAGTGATAATGAGCAAATCTTTATTAACGGTGAAGATAAGGAAGACACTTTAAGATATTATGATGAAATTATTGCAGTGATAAATAAGAAGTAGTGATTTTCTTAGGAAAATCACTATTTTTTTGCTTTAAAAGTAAAGAAATTTTTGCATAAGAAAAAAGTTAAATTGAAAAACTATTATATAAGTTAAAGTATTGGTGAGGTTAAAAATGAGCAAATTTAAATGGGAAAAAATTTTAAATAAGAAAAGAATAAGAGATTATAAAATCAATAAGAAGAGTTCAGATTGTAGGGATGAGTTTGAAAATGATTATGATCGAATTCTTTTTAGTGCATCTTTTAGAAGACTTCAAGATAAAGCACAAGTATTTCCCTTAGAAAAGCTTGACTTCGTAAGAACCAGGCTTACTCATTCATTAGAAGTTTCATCTATAGGAAAGTCATTAGGTATTAGTATAGGTAGTAGGTTAGTGAAAAAAACCATAAATTATGAGGAAAAGGTAACCATATCCATGGTTGAAGATATAAGTAATATTTTAGCATGTGCAGGACTAATACATGATTTGGGAAACCCACCTTTTGGTCATTTTGGAGAGGTAGCCATTAGAGAGTGGTTTAAAAATAAATTATGTAAAAATGAAGATGGAAGCTATAATTTTAAGTATGATAAATATGATTTTAATTTAGATAAACAAGAAGCTTTAGATTTATTAAACTTTGAAGGTAATGCTCAAGGACTTAGAATATTAACAAAATTACATTTTGTTATTGATAGATATGGCATGAACTTAACAACAGGTGTATTAAGTGCAATAATAAAATATCCTATTTCATCTTTAGATAAAGAAAATAGTAATTTAAAAAAGATTGGATATTATAAAGCAGAAGAAAAGATATTTAAAGAAATAGCGGAAGATACTGATATATGGAAGTGTAGAAATCCCCTTGTATATATTTTAGAAGCAGCTGATGATATAGCATATCTTTTAGGGGATTTAGAAGATGCTTTTAATAAAAAAATAATAACACATGATATTTTTAAAATGAAATATGAAGAATTTATTAAAGAAGAAGGATATGAAGAAAAAACATTAGAAGAAAGCTTATCATTTTATCTTTCTAAAAATTATAATATAGCAAAAGAAGAGTATGGATATGAAGATCCAGGAGAATATGCATTAAAATCATTTATTATTAAGCTTAACAGATATTTAAAAGATTCAGTTATTGAAGAGTTTATTAATTCTTATGATGAAATTATGGATGGAGTTTATGAAGGTGATTTAATAAGCAACTCAAAAGCTAATAAGATATCTTTATTTTTAAGAAGTATATCAAAAGAATATGTATATACCAATGAAAAAATAGTGGCAAATGAAATAGTTGGCTATAATATAATTCATAATCTTTTAGATATCTTTGTACCAGCAGCACTTAATAAAGAAGTTAAACCTTATAAAGGTTATGATGGGAAGCTTTATTCACTTATTTCAAAAAATTATAGGTTTGTATGTGAAAATAATATTGAACAAAAAGAATGCAGTGAAGAATATTCAAGATTATTATTAGTAACGGATTTTATATGTGGCATGACAGATTCTTATGCAGCTTATTTATATGAGGAAATAAATGGGATGAAGGCCTAGATAGTTATAAATTTTGAATGGACAGTGATAAATGAATTAGATAAAGAATAAAGTTAAAATCAGTAACATAGCCAGTTGCTGATTTTTTTTTGTAAAATACCACAGTAATATGTTAATATATAACATAAAAGAGATATAAAGTAAGGTGAGAGAGTGAAATATAATTTGACTACAGAAAGTGATAAAAAAGAAATATGTAATTGGCAGTATCCTGATGAGTATGCTATCTATAATTTTTCACCATATGAGGAGCTATTGAAAAATAAGCAGAGTTTTTGTAATCCAGCAATAGAAAAGAATTTTTACTCTTATTATGATGGGGAGACTTTAGTTGGTTTTACTAATATTTTTGAGGAAGAAAATAAAGTGTTTATAGGCATTGGTGTAAACTCGCAGTACTGTAACCAGGGGTATGGGAGGATGATCTTAGATACAGCTTATAAAATTTCTAAAGAATTATATCCTCTGAAGCCATTATATTTGGAAGTTAGAACATGGAATAAAAGAGCTATTAATTGTTATAAGAAAGCTGGTTTTGTAATTGAGAAGAAATTAAGGAAAACTACTACAATTGGAGAAGGTGAATTTTATAGGATGATAAGAAAATAATTTAACATTATAGAATTTGAAATAAGAAAAGGGGTATAAGATGGGAATTTTAAAATTAGTTGAAGTTAGTGAAAATTTTAGAGAACAAGTTTTAGAATATAAAGATGAATTTGATAATAATAATGAAATTTTACATGGTACAGCAGGCTTAGGAAAAGCTGAAAACTTTGAAGAATGGTTGAAGGCAATAGTTGACAATTCATTTGAACAAACAGTAAGGCAAGGCTTTGTTCCATCATCTACTTATTTAGCTGTAAGGGTAGAAGATGACAAATTGCTAGGAATGATAGATATAAGGCATAAGCTAAATGAATATTTATTTAATTTTGGTGGACATATTGGCTATAGCATTAGAAAAAGTGAAAGAAGAAAAGGTTATGCAAAAGAAATGTTAGGACAAGCCTTAGGAAAATGCAGAGAAATGGGATTAGATAAAGTGCTAATCACCTGTGATAAAGAAAATATAGCTTCTGCTAGTACCATTAAAAGCCAAGGTGGGGTATTAGAAAATGAAGTAAATGAAGAAGATGAAATAGTTCAAAGATATTGGATTAATTTAAATAAATAGCAATAAGCATAAATAAAAGGGGAAGAAAAAATGAAAGAAAATACTTTTGTAAAAACACATGGATTAGGAAATGAATATATAGTTTTAGATAGTGATAATATCAGTTTTCAATTAACAGAAAAGGCTATAAAAAGGATTTGTAATGTTAATTTTGGTATAGGTTCAGATGGAATTCTTTTAAAGGTTCCTTCAGATAAAGCAGATTTTGGTCTTAGAATATATAATCCAGATGGATCTGAAGCTGAAAAGAGCGGTAATGGATTAAGAATATTCTGCAAGTATATTTATGATTATAACTTTACAGAAAATAGACAGTTTACTGTTGAAACTAAAGGTGGATTAGTTAATGCTGATATTGTTGAAGTTACTGAGGCTGGAAAAGCTAAACTAATCACAGTAGATATGGGACAAGCAATATTTAACGCAAAGGAAATTCCAACAAGATTTGATTCTGAAGAAGCCATAGGTAAAAAACTAATGGCAAATGGAAAAGAATTTGAAGTTAACTGCGTATCTATGGGAAATCCCCATTGTGTTGTTTTAAAGGATAAGTTAAGTATAGATGAAATTAAAGAATATGGTAGATACTTAGAACATCATGAAATGTTTCCTAACAGAATTAATGTTCAATTTGCTAAGGTTATTTCAAGAAATGAAGCAGAAATTCTTATTTGGGAAAGAGGAGCAGAATTTACTTTAGCATCAGGAACTTCTTCTTGTGCAGTAGCTTGTGTTTTAAGAAAAAGAAATCTTATTGATAATAAGGTAAAAATAAAAATGCTTGGAGGAGCAACTATTTAGTTGTTAAAAATATATACAAAGATGTTTAGTTATGAACAA
>OLOB01001102.1_pt1 | contig 18548 bp, 14 predicted proteins | sample 1671911 | NCBI WGS metagenome assembly OLOB01 (sample SAMEA3136625, study PRJEB25190) | human gut metagenome | biome: human gut; feature: human-associated habitat; material: faeces | place: Austria | collected 2013
CCGTGGCGCCCGTACTTCCGGCGCGGGGGCGTCTCAGCAGCACCTGGATGCGAGCCACCAGCTCACGCGGGCTGAACGGTTTGGTCATGTAGTCGTCCGCGCCGACCGACAACCCGATCAGCTTGTCGACCTCGTCGGCGCGGGCCGTGAGCATCAACACGTAGCAATCGCTGAAGGTGCGCAGCTGGCGGCACACCTCCACCCCGTCCATGCCCGGCAGGCCCAGGTCCAGCACCACCACGTCGGGGGCCGTGGCCCGGACAAGGTCAAGCGCGGCCAGCCCGTCCCCGCAGGTCTGGGCCGACATGCCGGCCCGCTCGAGGTAGTTCTTCACTGTGCCCGACAGCACCGGCTCGTCGTCGACGACCAGGACACTCGGTACAACCGCAACAGAAGCGCTGTTCATGACACCACCTCACCACGGACCCGGCCGGGGATCAATTCGACGGGGCGGAGCTGGGCATCATCGTCGAGTGGTCCATGTCCGTCATGCCACCCATGTCGTGGTTCATGCCGGACATGCTGCCCATGTCGTGCTGCACCGAGGCCGGCGCCTTCGGCGAATAGCCCATGACGGCAGGGTCGAGCATGCCGAAGATCATCGCGACGTGGGCCACCACCAGGAACACGGCCACCATCGCCACGTGCAGGCGCAGGCGCCCGGTCTCGTCGCGGCCCAAGAGCTCGGCCTCCAGCAGGCTGATCACCAGCATCGGCACGCCACCGGCCAGGTACGACAGGACAGCGATCACGTCCGCGGGGCCACGCCAGCCACCATTGACCGTCAGCGGAACCACGGCAGTGATAAGCAGGTGCAGGCCGATGAACACCCACACCGGCCCGGCCAGCAACCCGGCCCAGTGGCCCACCTTCGTCACCCATCCCGGCGCCGGACGCTCACCCCGACGAGCCAACAGCATCACCAACTCGGTGATCGCGAGCGTCTCGGCCAGCACGACCGGAAGCGCCATGAACAACAGCAGGTTCCACGGCTGACGCACGGCCAACAGCCCCATGTAGTGGGTCATCGGCATGCCCTCCATCCCCGACCCGGAGGTCAGGTCAGGGGCGGCCAGGGCCAGGGCGGCAGCTGCGATGGTGCCGACACCCAGGGCAACCAGCGGCACGGTACGGGAAGAGTTCTCGTTCGAGGTCATGGCCACAAGCCTCGAAGCCCCACACCGAGGTCGGGGCAAGGGAATGTGAAGATTCGGTCAAGCCGGTCTCCGGGTAGACATGGGGCCAGAACAGACCGTCACCATGGGGCCAATCGAAGTTGACAGAGCCAAAGGGGCGGTCTTGGCCGCCCTCAGTCCTCCAGGTGGTGTCTGCCGTGTACTGCACGAGGGTCGGGGGCTACTGGGTGAGGATCGGGTGTACTCCCCGAGGTGCGAGATGTCGTGCAGTATGCACGCCCCTTGGCCAGTGCACCCCCACCCTCGTGCAGTAGCGGCAGAGCACCAGTCCCATTTCTTTCAAAGCGCGTAACAATAGCAGCGAAGAACGAACGGGGGCCCCACCGGTTCACCGGTGGGACCCCCGTCAGCACCCTTCGTGGAGGGAGGGCCTTAGTCGCTATCAGGCATTCTTGGCCTCGGCGATGCGCTCACGGAACTTGGCGAGCTGCTCCTTGATGGCCTCGGGCAGCTTGTCACCGAACTGCTTGTAGTACTCCTCGGTGTCGTCCATCTCGGCGGCCCAGGCCTCGGGGTCGATGTCGTACATCTTGGCCCACTCCTCCTCACCCAGATCGAGACCCTCGAGGTTGAAGTCCTCGAACTTGGGGTAGCGGCCGGTGACGCCGTCGATCGCCTCGACCTCGCCGGAGGCGCGGCGCACGATCCAGTCGAGCACACGGGAGTTGTCACCGTAGCCGGGCCAGATGAACTTGCCGTTCTCGTCCTTGCGGAACCAGTTGACCTGGTAGACCTTCGGGAACTTCTCGCCCAGCTTCTCCTGCATCTCCAGCCAGTGACCCCAGTAGTCGGCCATGTTGTAGCCGCAGAAGGGCAGCATGGCGAAGGGGTCGTGGCGCAGCGAGCCGGCCTTGACGTCGGTCGCAGCAGCGGTGACCTCGGAGGCCACGGAAGCGCCGATGAACACGCCGTGGGCGGGCTCGTACTGCTCGGCAACCAGCGGGACGTTGGTGGCGCGGCGGCCACCGAAGAGGATGGCGTCAATGGCGACACCCTCGGGGGCTTCCCAGTCGGGGCAGATGATCGGGCACTGCGAGGCGGGGACGGTGAAGCGGCTGTTCGGGTGAGCAGCCTTCTCGCCGGACTCGGGGGTCCAGTCGTTGCCGTGCCAGTCGATCAGGTGCGCCGGAACGTCACCGTCGATGCCTTCCCACCACACGTCGCCGTCGTCGGTCAGGGCGACGTTCGTGAAGATGGAGTTGGCCTTGCCGGTCTCCATGGCCATCGGGTTGGTCTTGTAGGAGGTGCCGGGGGCAACGCCGAAGAAGCCAGCATCGGGGTTGATGGCGCGCAGGCGGCCATCCTCACCGGGACGCATCCACGCGATGTCGTCGCCGACGGTCTCGACCTTGTAGCCGGGGATCGTGGGCTGGAGCATGGCGAGGTTGGTCTTGCCACAGGCCGACGGGAAGGCGGCGGTGACGTGGAACTGCTGGCCGGTGGACTCGCGGGTCAGGCGCAGGACGAGCATGTGCTCGGCCATCCAGCCGTCGCGCTTGGCCATGGTCGAGGCGATACGCAGGGCGAAGCACTTCTTGCCGAGCAGGGCGTTGCCGCCGTAGCCCGAACCGAAGGACCAAATCTCGTTGGTCTCGGGGAAGTGGGTGATGTACTTCTCGTCGTTGCAGGGCCAGGAGGAGTCTTCCTGACCGGGCTCCAGGGGAGCGCCGACGGAGTGAACGGCGGGAACCCACACGCGGCCCTCGTTGATGAGGTCCATGGCAGCAGCACCCATGCGGGTCATGATGCGCATGTTGACGACAACGTAGGGGGAGTCGGTGATCTCAACACCGAGCTGGGAGATGGGGCCGCCGAGGGGGCCCATGGAGAAGGGCACCACGTACATGGTGCGACCCTTCATGGCACCCGTGAACTTCTCGTGCAGGGTGGCCTTCATTTCCTTGGGGTCGGCCCAGTGGTTCGTCGGGCCCGCGTCCTCTTCCTTCTCGCAGCAGATGAAGGTACGGGACTCAACACGCGCAACGTCGGACGGCTTGGAGCGAGCGAGGAAGGAGTTCGGGCGCTTCTCCTCGTTGAGCTTGGTGAACATGCCACTCTCAACCATCTGAGAGGTTAGGCGATCCCACTCCTCCTGGGAGCCGTCGGAGAACTCGATGGCGTCAGGGGTGGTCAGCTCAGCAATTTCAGCAACCCACTTGACGACATCTTCGGGAGCGTTCGCCGGAGCGGCTGCACGCACGTCCTGTTCGGTCACGGACATTTTGCCTCCTGAGGCATTTCGGATTGTCGAGGCCGCGTCTGCGTCCCCGATTGACATAACCAATCATGCCGGACCCCTCGCCCGCGCTTACGGGCGCTTGGTCCCGGTCACACCACAATCGTAGTCGAACGAGTCACACCCCGCCCGGCCGATAGGGACCTTCAACCCACCCTTGGGCAGCCGCGCTTCACGCCCAACCCCGCCCCGACCTCGTGAATGAGGCGGAAGTCAGCCCACAACTTCCCGCCGTGAGATAGACCACCGGATACGGGGTCACAAATCCATCACTGAACTTGAAGTCTCACCGCCCCATGACCGACGATTACAGGTAGCACAACAGTGCTGTTCACCATTGGAAGGACCGAGTACACCATGGGATTCCGAAACAAGACCCAAGGCCCTGACTTTTTTGAAGACTTCACCTCCCAGGCCCGCCAGCTCGTGCAGGCCGTCGAATTCCTGACGCACATCTACGCCGCCTCCCCCGAGGAGCGCATCGCCCTGCGCGATCAGCTCCACGAGGTCGAGCACCGCGGTGACGAGCTGAACCACGCGATCGTTCAGCGCATCAACTCCTCGTTCATCACGCCTTTCGACCGCGAGGACCTGCAGTCGCTGGCGTCGCACCTGGATGATTGCCTCGACTTCATCGACGAGGCCGGCGACCTCCTGGTCGTTTACGGAATCGCCGACATCCCCTCCTCCCTGGTCTCCCTGCTCAACGAGCAGATCGCGGTCATCAAGCACTGCGCGGACCTCACCGCCGAGAACATGCCCAAGCTCAAGTCGCCCGTGGACATGCGCGACTACTGGATCGAGATCAACCGCCTCGAAAACGAGGGCGACCTGGCCTACCGTCGTACGCTGACGGCCCTGTTCGACTCCGGCCTCGACCCGGTCACGATCATCAAGCTCAAGGACATCGTCCAGGGCCTTGAGTCCTGCGCCGACGCGTTCGAGGAGCTGGCCAACGTCATCGAGTCCCTCGCACTGAAGGAATCCTGAGCCGTGGATCTGAATCTGATCCTCGTCTGCGTCGTCATCGCCGTCGCGCTGTTCTTCAGCTACACGAACGGCTTCCACGACGCGGCGAACGCGATCGCGACCTCCGTGTCGACGCGCGCGTGGACTCCCCGCGCGGCGCTCCTCATGGCCGCGACGATGAACGTCATCGGCGCCATGATGGGCACGGCCGTCGCCAAGACGGTCGGCAAGGGCATCATTTCGATCAGCGACTACGCCGAGTCTCCCCTCCCGGAGATGCAGCAAAAAGGCCTGGTCATCATCCTTGCGGCCCTGCTGGGTGCCTGCATCTGGAACCTGATCACCTGGTGGTTTGGCCTCCCCTCGTCCTCCTCGCACGCCCTGATCGGCGGCATGGTGGGCGCGGGCCTCATGAGCGGCACGGTCGTGTACTGGTGGGGCATCGTGAGCCACGTCGTCATCCCGATGTTCGCCTCCCCCATCATCGGCTTCGTCATCGGCTACATCGCCATGAAGATCGTGCTCTCGCTGCTGCGCAAGGCGCAGTATCACCGCACGATGCGCCGCTTCCGCGCCGCGCAGCGCTTCTCGTCGGCGGCTATGGCCCTGGGCCACGGCATCCAGGACGCGCAGAAGACGATGGGCATCATCGTCATGGCGCTGCTGGCTGGCGGTTACGGCGAGACCCACAACATCCTCGATCCCGTCACGGGTGAGATGAACGTGCCGCTGTGGGTAAAGATCTCGGGCGCTCTGGCGATCTCGCTGGGCACGATGGCTGGCGGCGGGCGCATCATGCGCACGATCGGCCGTAAGATCATCGACCTGGATCCGGCTCGCGGCTTCACCGCCGAGGCCGTGTCCGCCTCGATCCTGTACCTGTGCTCTTACGTTATCCACGCCCCGATCTCGACGACGCAGGTCGTGTCGACGGCGATCATGGGTGTGGGCTGCACGAAGCGATTCTCGGCTGTGCGCTGGGGCGTCGCCGGCAACATCGTCATCGCATGGTTCCTCACGCTGCCAGCCGCGGCCATTGTGTCTGGCATCGTGTACCTCCTCGTGGCGCTTCCCCTGGGGGTCCACTAGTGGTGCGCTCTCGCCTCATCGGCGCGATCGCCGTCGTTGGACTCCTCGCCGCCCCGCTTGCGGCATGCTCGGACTCGTCCGTCATGCACATGCGGGTGGGCCAGTGCATCCTGCTGCCGGAGGGGTCGGATGAGACCACGGCGACCACCCTCGAGACGACCGGCTGTACGCGTGAGCACGACGCCGAGGTCTTCCACATCGACACGGTGGCCGACGGGGATTTCCCAGGTGCGGACGAGCTCAACAGGCAGGCCGAATCGATGTGCATCTCGGCGTTTGATGAGTACGTGGGCGCGGATTACCTGACGTCATCTCTGGATGCGACATGGATGATCCCGACGAAGGATTCGTGGGCGCAGAAGGACCGCACAATCGTGTGTCTGGCTCGTCCGCTGGATCATTCAAAACTCACCTCGTCGGTGAAGGAGTCGGGCCTGTAGGGTTTCCTCCACCTCGACATGTCGATGGGTGGTGCGTGGTTCATTCCGCGCACCACCCACTACTTTTACCGCGCGGTATTGTGGTTGTTACAATTCGTATCGCGCCCGCTCACAGGACTCTTCTGAAGGCTTCCTCCCGGCCCGCGCGCATCCCCATCGAACACGCCCCACTGTCAAGGAGCACCATGTCCCGCACCCTGCCTCGTGCCCTGGCTCTGACGGCCTCGGCCCTCGCCCTGGCCCTGATGACGTCGGCCTGCAGCCTGCTCTCCTTCGGCCCGCGCACCTCCGCTTTCAGCATGAAGGTCGGCCAGTGTGTTCAGCTGCCCACTGGCGATGGCGATAACGTCACCGACCTGGAGACTACCGACTGCTCTGCCTTGCATGACGCCGAGGTCTTCCACCTGACCCAGGTCACCGAGGACGAGCGCCCGAGCGACTCTGAGCTCGAGGACATGGGCGGCGACGCCTGCCTGGCGGCCTTCGAGGGATACGTGGGTATCCCCTACGAGGAGTCCGAGCTGGACTACACGATGCTCTACCCGTCCCCGGGCAGCTGGGAACAGGGCGACCGCGAGATCATCTGCTTTATCATTTCCGGTGACGGCACGGACACTCAGCTGTCCGGCTCCATGAAGGGTTCCAACAAGTAAGCGGATACCTTCGCACCCCAAGGAGAATCATGTCCCAACGTTCATTCGCATCCCGCGCCGCGCGCCCCGCGCTGATCCTCGGGGTCTCGGCCACCATCCTGAGTCTGGGCCTGTCCGCATGCATACCGAGCTACGGGCCTCGCAGCTCGTCGCCCAACCCGGCGCGCACCTCGTCCAGCGGGAGAAATCCCACTGCCCCGTCGAAGCCAGCCACTGGGCCCATTTACTTCGCCGATCTGGCGGTCGGCCACTGCTTCCAGGACTGGACTGAGGGAGATACGCAGCTGATGGCCGTCGACTGTTCAACCCCACACGACAACGAGGTGTACTACGTAGCGGAGCTTACGGAGGATGACCTTCCCTCCGAAAACGACTTGGATCGCATCAGCAGTGGACTATGCCTTGCTTCGTTCGAGCCCTATGTTGGCGCGCTCCCTGATGAAACGACGTTCGAATACTCCTGGCTAGTTCCGGGCGAGGAAGCTTGGTCCGAGGGTGACCACACCATCGCCTGCTACCTTTTCGCCGCAGATCAATCGAAGCTGCATCAGTCGGCACAGAACTCGTATCAGTGAGTGCGGACGTCCCCATCTGCATACCCTGGCAGGCGTGGCGGCTCGGCTTGTGCCGGGTCGCCACCGCTTTTACCCCTGCGACCTGCGCCTTGTATAGTGTCACCATCGACACCGAAGTCCTACCGGACAGTCAATGTCGCCGTCCCGTGTGCATCGCATCCCATCGGCCACGGTCCCATCACCCAAGGAGCATCATGTCCCGCGTTTCTACCCGTACTCTTGCGCTCGCGTCGTCCGTCGCGGCCCTGTCCATGACTCTGTCCGCCTGCTCCCTGCTGGGCGGCAACACCTCGGCCTTCAACGTCGAGGTCGGTCAGTGCGTGCAGCTGCCGAACGGCAGCACCATCTCGCGCGTCGAGGTCGTCGAGTGCACCGCCGAGCACGACGGCGAGGTCTACCACATCGAAAAGCTCACTGACGGCGAGCGCCCCTCCGACTCCGCGCTCAACGATCGCATGACCGAGGTCTGCACCAGCACCTTCGAGGGATACGTGGGCGCTGCCTACGAGGACTCCGACTTGGAGATCACGACGATGTTCCCGACGGAGGCGAGCTGGAAGCTGGGCGACCGCGACATCGTGTGCATCGCGATTTCGAATGACGGAGAGAAGCTGTCGAAGTCCGTGAAGGACTCCGGCATGTGACCTGCGCTCGTGCGCGCTCGTGGCGGCTCGGCTTGTGCCGGGTCGCCTCAGTGCTTCTTGGAGGCCTTGCGTGCGTGGGTGGCGGGGTTCTTCGTGGTGACGCCGTGCGTTTCGAGGGCTGCGACGACCGGCCCGTCGGGACCGTGCTCGACGTGTGCGACGAGGACCTGACCGTGGGCCAGGCGCGGGGCCTCGGCACCGGCAACGGCACCGGACGCGTAGGCGCGGATCTCCTCGATGACGGCCTCACGCGCGGCGCCCGCGACGGACAGGACCGTGGGGGACGCGTGCTCGCGCAGGCGCTGCGCCGCAAAGGCGCGGACACGACCGAGGCGCGCCTCGTCGCCGATAGATGCGTCTGAGCCGGTGGCGGTCAGGTCGAGGGAGTCGACGAGCGTCACCGATCCCCCACCCATCGATGCCCAGGGCGTGAGGCTCTGGCGCGCGCGGGCGACCGGCGACGCGAACGCACGGGCGACGCCGAAGCTCGAGAGCAGGTCAATGAGATCGAAAGCCTGGCGCACGCCGAATCGACTGAGCGCCGGGTCGACGGGTTCGCGCGCAGCCTCGGCTTTCTTCGCCGAGGCCTGCTCCACCTGGGCGGCCCTCCTGGCCGCGGCGGACGCGACCATCGCGGGGGTCGGCGCGGGGCGAGGCTTGGCGGCAGCCGCGGCAGGCACGGCGGAACCGCCGGACGAAGCGGAAGACCCGGACGAAGCGGAAGGCGAGGTGGCAGCGTGGGCGTCCCCGGCCTCGTCGAGGCGCGGGGTGACGCCCTGCCCGGGACGCAGAACGAGGAGCGTTGTCGTCACGAGGCGCCCTTCGCGGGCGCGGGCGACGATGTCGGCGAGGAGACGGCGGTCGCCTCGGCGCGTGAGCATATCGGCGGCGCGCTCGGGCGAGGTCCACGCAGTCTGGTCGATTTCGGTGCGCGGGGCGCGCGCGACGGGGGCGCGCAGGCGCTCGGAGGCGTGACCTGCGGGGACGGGGGTGCCCACCCAGTAGTGCACTTCCTTGGTCTGCCCGCCGCCCAGGCGGTAGCGCTGGGTCGTCAGGGGCGCGCCGAGCGTGACGATCTGTCCGGTCTCTTCCTCGACTTCGCGCACGGCGGCGGCGACGAGGGATTCACCGTTTTCGGTCTTGCCCTTGGGCCAGGACCAGTCGTGGTAGCGCGGCCGGTGGACCATGAGGACTTCGATGTCCGCGGGGTCGATAGGCTCGCCGGGGACGGCGACGCGCGCGGGGTCCGTGAAGCGCCAGACGAGCGCGCCCGCAGAGCGAACGAGTCGCTGGGGGCGTGGGGCTGGCATCGGGCGCATAGAGAATAGGGTAGTCGCCCGGGCGCGCCCTTGCCCTGGTGGGCGCGCCACGTCACCCCGGGTCACGCCCGGGGTGAGGCACCCCGGCCTCGGCGGCGAGGGGTCAGTCGAGGGAGCCGACAGCCGCCTCCCGCGCGGCGACGTCGAGCTCGTCGGCGGTGACCAGCAGCGCGGAGTGGCGCATGGTGACGCGGTGGGCGAGCGGGTCCGAGGGGTCTTCGATCCACAGGGCCCCGGCCTCGCCGGCGGCGAGCACGCGCATCGCCCGCGACGCCTGGGCGAGCACGTACTCGAGGTCATCGTCGGTCAGGTCGCCGCGCAGCAGCGAGTCGACCTCTTCCATGATGAGGCTCAGGGGCCGCAGCTCAACGGGGGCCTCGAGGCCCTGGATGATGGGCGCGCGCATCCCGTCGGCGTAGCGCTCAGCCACCAGGAGCGGATCGCGGTGGTACCACTCGTGCAGCAGGTAGACGCGCCAGAGTGCCCCCGGGAGCGTGAACTCGGGGCTGCGCGACCACACGTGCGCGATCGTATCCACGCCGCGGGTGCGCACGGTCTCGCGCAGGCGAGCGACGTCCGCGTCGGTGAAGGTCTCGTCTCCCACGCCCATGAGGGCCCAGGCGGCGGTGTGCGCGACGGCGGCGCTGGCCGCGGGATCTTCGTCGCCGACGATGGCCTCAGCCCGGGCTGCGTCGAGCATGGCGGGGCGTCGCGGCATCTTCGATTGGGCCATGGGGACTTCTTCCTCCTACAATGGGGCTGCTGGGCCTATAGCTCAATGGTAGAGCAGCGGACTTTTAATCCGTAGGTTGGGGGTTCGAGTCCCCCTGGGCCTACTGGTCGCCTCGGAACGTTCCGGGGCGTTCACGCTATCTGCGGGCGCGCGCCCGCGCTGGAGGTGCAGCATGGATCCTCGTTTTTCTCGCGCGTACGGCGCCCTGGCTGGCCTGGCGCTCGGAGACGCGCTGGGCATGCCGACGCAGGCGATGTCTCCCGAGCAGATCCGCGCGGTGTACGGGCGCATCACGGGCCTCGTCGATGGTGACGCCTCGCAGCCCTACGCGCCGGGGATGCCGGCGGGGTCGGTCACGGATGACACGGAGCAGGCGCTGTTGATTGCGTCCCTCCTGGTACGAGGCCGGGGTTCCTCCTCGGGTCGCGTGGCCCTGGACGCGGGCGAGTTCGCCCACGCGCTGCTGGCCTGGGAGGATTCGATGATCGAGCGCGGCTCACTCGACCTGCTGGGCCCGTCCACGAAGGCGGCCCTCGAGCGCGTGCGGGCGGGCGAGGACCCGCTGACCGTGGGCGGTGCGGGCACCACGAACGGCGCGGCGATGCGCGTCACCCCGATCGGCATCGCGATGCCGACGGTGGATCCGGAGGCATTCGCGGATGCCGTCTGGTCGTCCTGCCAGGTCACGCACGCGACGCGCCAGGGTTTCCAGTCGGCTGCCCTCGTGGCGGCGGCCGTGTCCTTTGGGATCGATGCCGCACGCTCGCCTTCCTTAGACCTGAGAAGCCTGCTGTGGAAGGCCCTCTCCTACGTCGATTCCCTGCCCGAGCGCGGCGCATGGACCCCCGACCCGGACGTCGTGGCGGCGACACGCCGGGCCATGCAGCTGGTCGCCAACCCCGCGTCCTCATCCCTGGAGTGCCTGGTCGAGCAGGTGGGCACATCCGTGGCATCGGCGCAGGCGATTCCCATGGCATTTGCGTTGCTCGCGCGTGATCCTTCGCCGCAGGCGCTGCTGGACGCTGCCAACATCGGCGGCGATACCGACACGATCGGCGCAATCGCGGGCGCAATCCTGGGCGCCGCCCTCGGCTTCGAGGTCTTTGTCGGCCGCGGCCTCGCCCAGGTCGAACTCGCCTCCCACCTGGACCTGCCGTCCGTCGCCCTCGAGCTGTTGGAGCTGCGTGCGGCTCACGAGCCTGCCGCGAGCGCGCCCACGTCCTCCGAGACTGAGGGTACGAGCGAGGCCGCTTCTCCCGAGGCACCCACCCCGGCCTCGTCCTCCGATCCCGGGGCGGGCCGAGTCGTCCTCATGGGGCAGATCCTCGTGGACCGTGTCCTTCAAGGGGCAGGTCCGATTCACGGCGGCGGCTCCGAATGGGCGCGTGACGGGGGCACGCACGTGGGCGGTGGCTTCAACGCGCTCGTGGCGGCGCGCCGGATGGGAGCCGAGGCCATCTCCCTCAGCCCGATCGGCACCGGCCCCCACGCCTCGATGATCGAGGCGGCCCTCGCGCGTGAGGGAATCGTCGATGCCGGACCACGCGTGGACGGCGTGGACAACGGATTCTGCGTCGCCATGATCGGTCACGACGCCGAACGCACCTTCATCTCGACGAAGGGCGCTGAGACGATGGCGCCCGAGACCGCGTGGGCGGACTTCGTGCGGACGATGAGCCCCGGTGACGTGCTGTACATCGACGGATACCTCATGGACCACCCCGCGAACCGCGAGGCCGCGGAGGCTGCGTTACGCATCTTGCCCGAGGGTGTGCGCGTGCTCCTGGACGTCTCTCCCGTCATCGGGATCCCGGAGAGCTTGCCCACGCACCACGCGATCATCTCGATGAACAGCGTCGAGGCGAGGACAATCGCCCAGCAGTCACGACTTAACGGCTACCTGCCTTTTGGCTCTCTCAGTTGCCGCCTCGCACAGACACTGGGGCACGACACGTTGATTCGCCTCGGAGCATCCGGCGCGTTATTTGCTCGCTCTGCCAGCCCCGATAGCGAAACATCAGCCGCTCACATCCCGACCCCGACCATCGACGCCGTCGATACGAATGGGGCCGGCGACGCCCACACCGGCGTCCTGGCGGCATCACTTGCCCTTGGTATCCCACTTGAGCGAGGCCTTGTCCTCGCCAACTGCGCGGGTGCCCTGGCCTCGACCGTGCCCGGTCCGGCCTCGTGCCCGACGCGCGAGGACATCGAGGCCGCGGCGGACGCACTGAGCGAGTCGGGAAACTGACATGGATCCGCGCTTTGATCGTGCCCACGGGGCGATGGCAGGCCTCTTCTACGGTCAGGCACTCGAGGTGGACGCGACGGTCGATAAGGGCAGTCAGTCGATGCCCCTCAGCGAGAGCATTCTCTCTCTGATGGCGGCCACCGAGTCCACGAAACAGCCGACGTTCCCCTGCTTCACGACACCCATTGATCACTTGTATGGCCTGATGCTCGGAGCCGTCCAGCTCGGCATCACCACCTCCATAAGCAGTCCCCAAGCCTTCGCGGACGCAGTGTGGGACAACAGCCAGAAACGGGAGCCCACGCGCCAGGACTTCCAGGCGACGGCGCTGGTTGCCGCCGCGGTGTCACTCGGCCTAGACAGTCCGAACTTCCGCGTGGAGGACGCTCTCGTGCGAGCCGTCGACGTCGTATCGTCGGCGGAGCCTCACGGCGAGTGGAGCCCTGAGCCGGACGTGCTGGCTGCGACCCGGAGGGCGTTGAACATCGCAAGCGACGTCAACGACTACATCGGCTTCTCTCTCGAGCGGCTCAGCAAGCAGATCGGGTTCGGAAGTTCTCCCGCCCAGATCGTGCCGGCTGCTTGTGCCCTGGCCGCACGCTACCAGGATCGCCGTCTCCTATCCTCTCCCCTGCGTCTCGGCGCCCAGGCGCACACGATCCTGTCCATCGTCGGCGCGCTGGACGGAGCGGTTCGAGGCGCGAGCTTCCTGCGCCCCTACGGGTTGTCCCGGGTTGAGGAGGCGTGCCCGCTGAACCTGGCGGATCGCGCACACAATCTGCTCGCCACACGCGCGCATTACCCCCGCGACACTCTCGCCCCGGGCGCATCCGCGCCGCCGGTCGCCCCCTCAGCCCCAGCCTCGTTCGAGGACAGCTCATCGAGCCTGCACACGCGTCAACGCTACTTTGAGCCTGCCACCCCGCCCACTCCGCTCGGCGCACGCCGAGGCAGACCTCAGACCGGGCGCGTGCTTGTTCTCGGCGAGCTGCTCCACGACCAGGCCATGCACTCCAAGACGTACCCAAGTTTCGGCGAGCACGTGTGGGCCGAAGAACTGGGCCAGTCCACGGGCGGTATGTTCCGCGCACTGGTCGCGGCGCAACGCATGGGAGCCGAGGTCATCTCGCTCTGCCCAATCGGAGAAGGGCCCAATGCCGAGGCCATTTCGCAGGCCTTAGCTCGCGAGGGCATCATCGATGCCGGTCCCCGATTCTCGGGGGCTGACAACGGCTACCGACTGATCTTTACAGGCGACAACGGCTGGCGGCTGACCGTTGCAACGAAGAGCCCACTACCCAAAGACGCCACACGGGTATGGGCGGAAGCCATCCAATCGATGGGCCCCGCCGATGTCCTGTGCATCGATGGCGCGCTGCTCGCCCAACAACCGATGACGCGGGCCCTGCGCAAGGCTGTGGCAGGCCTGCCCGATCACGCGCGCGTCGTCTTCGACGCATCCTCTCACAAGGGTTTCCTCGAGGACCTTCCCCTCGACAATGTCATCGTGTCACTGCGCGCTTCCCAACGGCCCGGCTTCAGCGGCTTTTTCCGGCATTTCAACGACGACTATCCTCCGTTCCCCTTCTACGAGGAAAACGACGAGCCCCGGGATCAGGCAGCGGCCCTCACCATGCTGACGATGCGCTATGTCGTGCTGCGCGCAGACGATGGCCAGGTGTACTACGCCCGCCCCACCCTCGACGAAGCCCGCTTCATCCGACCTCGCGTCGTTCAATCCCCAGCACCCCCGCTCGCCAAGAACCAGAACCTGGAGACCTCGGGCATTCATTCCGCAACGTTGGCGGCCTGCCTCGCGCTCGGCATACCGGTCAAGCGGGGCATCCTGCTAGCGAATTGCGCGGCCGCACTCACCACGCCAACCTCGCTGCCCACCCGCGATTCGCTCGAGGCTGCGGCCGACAAGCTTGTGGCCCGCAATCAGGCCTGACAAGGAGAAACGAGAATGGATCCACGACTCCCCCGCGCCTTCGCGGCAATGGCAGCCCTCGTCCGCGCGGATATGGCCAACCCTGTTACCCCGGAAGCGCCGACGAAAACGGTATCGGAGGTGACGAGGCAGGCCATGGCCGTCGCCACGCAGCTGACGCGAGGCCCGGGTGGCGCCCACGCTATTCGTTCAGGCGAGTGGCACGCCCCCGTCGCGAGCGCGCTTGATCGCCTCTTGTGCGCGGTACCCATCGGTATTGCGATGTCGACGCTTGACCCCGAGGCCCTCGCAGACACCGTGTGGGCGGCGTGCGGATGTACGACTCGGAACGAATTTCAGGCGGCTGCGCTTCTCGCGACGGCGGTGTCCTTATCCATCGAATCTCGCGACATTCACCTCGTTGAGGCTGTCCAGATCGTCTCCGATATGACACCGCGCGGTGAGCCAGAGGACGGTCCCGATGTCCTGACGGCGACGCGGCTAGCGTTGAACTTCCAGGCGAACTCTGTGCGGGTCGACAGTTACGTGCCCATCAACCCGTTGACTCGCAAACTTTCCGACCATGCGCCGTCGTCTCTCCTTATTCCGCTGGCCTTCCTCGTCCCCGGTGATCGCTACGGTTCACTATCCACCACCAAGTTGGGCAAGTTGTGCGGGGAGCCGAGGCTGCTGCGCATCATTTCGGAGCTGCTGTTCAATTTCTCTCCACCCGGTCGTTACTTCTCTCACCGCTTGATGGAATGGGTGGAGCGATACTCTCAACTCGATCTACTCGGGGTCACCGGGCAGCTGCTTGAGCTGCGTCCTCCCACCCCCGAGAGCTGGCTACGGCGAGCCGTCGGACGCTCGGCTTCAGGCTCTTCGAACGGCGGCTGGTCTTCCTTCGAAGCCCCCGGGTCGACCGTTCTCACTCGAGCTGCACCCTTCGAGCCGGAGAGCAAGCCGACACCGCTCGGCCCGGCCAGGGGCAATGCGCCCGCAGGTCGCGTCGTCTTCATGAACGAGCTAACGCTCAGGTACGACCGACAGTCCGCGGACGAACCTCTGCCCAGCGGGGACGAGTGGGCTACCCGTGAGGGCGTCCAGATTGACATTTGTTTGACGGCCATGCGAGCCGCCCGAGCCATGGGCGTCGAGGTCGTGAGCCTCAGCCCGATCGGTGAGGGGCCGCGCGCATCGATCATCGCCGAGGCACTGGCTCGGGAGGGGATCATCGACGCGGGTCCGCGTGTGAGGGGGTGCGATAACGGATACGTGTCGAACGTTATCGGAGACTTCCACCGCTCGAAGATCTCATTCATCGAGAATGTTCCCAAGCACGCGTGGGACGAGGCGATCCGCACGCTGGGACCCTCCGACGTCCTGTTCGTCGACGGCGCAGTGAGGCGTTCTCGGGAGGTTCTCTCCGCTGCCGAGAACGCACTCGTTCACCTGCCGGAGCACGTGCGCGTCGTCCTGGACGCGTCGAGACGTGAGGCCGGGCCTGCACGTCTTCCCAAAGACAACGTGATCATGGTGTTGCATCAGCGGGGAGTGCAGGGCCTGTGCGAGCCTATCGTGTGCGATCGTTCGGCTTTTGATGCCAGCCAGGACCCGGAGCGCGCCGCCGGTTTCGTCGAAGACATGTTTGGCCGCTATACGCTGATCGACACAGAGACAGACGAGTCCTACCTCGCGCGCCCACTGCGCGCCAAGACCTCAGAAGTTTCGTACGTCACCCGGTTCCCAGCGCCGACCGTCGAACCGACGGATCGATTGGGGGCCCAGCACGCACGCTACGGCGTGTTGGCACAGGGGCAAACCCTCGAGCGGTGCATCCTTCTGGCGAATTGCGCGGGCGCCCTGGCCTCGACCATGCCAGGTCCGGCCTCGTGCCCGACGCGCGAGGACATCGAGGCCGCGGCGGACGCACTCGCCGCGGATGCGGCTGCGGAATAGGAGAATGCAACATGGACACACGCTCTGAGCGTGCCCACGCGGTGCTGTTGGCCTGCGCGATCGGTGACGCGGCCGGGTTGCCCACCCGCGGCATGGCCCCCGACGAGATCGAGAGCACCTACGGCCCGCCGCCGACATGGTGGGATCGTGACGTCGTCCACCCCACCAAGCCCGGCGTTCCCGAGGGAACGATCACGGAGGTGACGCGCGAGATCCTGGCGGCGGCCTCGACTCTTCTCGGTGACGAGGCGGGGGCGACCATCCGGGAGCGCGCGGACACTGCACCGATGGGATGGCGTCAGCTTGTGCGTGCCATTCCCGTTGGCATCGCAACCTCGACGGCCGATCCCGAGGCCTTCGGGCAGGCTGTATGGGAGGCGTGCGGAGGGGAATGCCTCACCCGGCAGGAGTTCCAGGCGACGGCTCTGCTCGCCGCGGGCGTCTCCCTCCAGGTGGACGGGACTCAGGAGAGGCTATCGACGAGGTACAACCGCCTGTGGGAGGCCCTCCACCTCGTGGAGTCCCTGAAACCGCGCGGCACCTGGAGTCCGGAGCCAGACGTCGTGGCGGCAACCCGCCGGGCGATGAACATCGCCATGCAGGTGGCAACGACGCCCACGCAGATCCTGACCGAGCAATTCGGCTCCTCCCCGGAACCCACGCGCATGGTCCCGCTGTGTTTCGGACTGAGCACGTACCTCGCGCACTGGCTCTCGCGCTACGGGATCACGCGGATAGGAGGCGACACCAGCCTCATGAGCGCAATCGTCGGCGCTCTCTGCGGCGAGGCGAAGGGGCATCACGAATTGCGGCGCGGCTCGTGGATGCAGGTCGAGGAGGTCAACGACCTCGACCTGACATCGCTCGCTGAGCGCCTCGTCGCGCGCCGCCCCGCGCCCGTGGATGACGCAGCCCGCGACGATGATGCGTCCGACGAGGGTGCCACGGCGGCCTGGGAGTCGCCCAACGCGCCTTCCCCGTTCGAGGATCCCAACTCCACCCGAATGACACGACGGACACTGTTCACGCAGGTGTCGCCTCCGACTCCGCTCGGTTCCGCGCGCGGAGAGGCTCCCGTGGGGCGCGTCGCCTACATGGGCCAGCTCGTGCTCAACCAGTCGCTACATGTGTCTTCCTTCCCCGAGCCGGGTGGGGATGTGTGGGCCGCCGACGAGGGAATGGAGCTAATCGGAGGCATCGAGGTCCTGCGCGCTGCTCGACGCATGGGGCTCGAGGCCGTCTCCCTCGGCCCGATCGGCGAAGGCCCCCACGCCTCGCTCATCGAGGAAATCCTGCGACGAGAGGGCATCATCAACGCGGGGCCGCGCATCCCGGGAATAGACAACGGCTACCGAGTGACGATCACCGACGACGCGGGGCAACGCCTCGTCGTCAGGGCGATGATAGACAAGTGCGCGGTGCCAACCCGTGCGTGGGCTGAGTTCACCCAGACGATGGGCCCGGCCGACGTGCTCTACTACGACGGCGAGTTTGCGGGCGCGTACGGATACGACTATGGGGACCTGGGAAACGATGATGCCGCTCGCGAGGCGCTCCTGCGCTTGCCCGAGCATGTGCGCCTCGTCCTCGACACGTCCTACCGAGGGGAGATGCCCTCCGGCATTCCCTTCGACAACACCATCTTCGTTATTGGCCAGGATGAGGTCGCGGGGATAGGCACTCGCATGACCTGCGACCGCACCGCGTTCGATGGCAGCCGTACGTTCCGCGGCGCAGCTTTCGAGGCCACCAGGCTCTTCGATTGCCACGCTCTCGTTCCCTCGGGGCCGGAGGGGGCCCACTTCTCCAGGCCTAACTACGGCGGAGAGGACTTGAGTTGGCCGACGGTGACGCACTGCCCGGCACCGCCCTTCGGGGCCGAGGACCCACTCGAGGCCAGACACGTATTTTCCGGTGTCTTCGCGGCGTCCCTCGCCAGGGGCCTGCCCATCGAACGGGCGATCCAGCTCGCGGTGTGCGCACGCGCCCTCGCCACGGCCACGCCCGGCAGGGCGACGTGCCCGACGCGCGAGGAGATCGAGGCCGCGGCGGATGCGCTGGAGGCGAGCACGGGCGAGGAGTGAGCGCGGCCGAGGCGTTCGCGCGGAAGGAGCGCTGCACGCCTGCGCACACGTGTGCACGTCACCGCCTGCGACGTGCGAGATGCGTCAAATATTCAACCGAGTAGTCTATTTTGCGCCTCCGAGGGTACACAATGACCCCATGACGACAAACGACACCCAGGACCGCGGCGGCATCATCGGCGGGGCACTCACGGTTGCCCTGCTGATCACGCTGGCCGTGCAGAACGCCGTGCCCCCGATGGCGACCGACATGTACTCGGCCGCGTTCCCGCAGATCACCGCGGACCTGGCGACGAACTCGACGATGCTCGGGTTCACGCTCACGACCTTCTTCGTGGGCTACGCGACCGGCCAGGTCCTGGGCGGTGCCATCTCGGACCAGATCGGGCGCCGCCGCCCCATCATCGCGGGCGGCATCATCGCCCTGGTCGGCTCCATCATCTGCGTGCTGACGCCCAACATCTGGGTGC
>OLOB01001107.1_pt1 | contig 18497 bp, 18 predicted proteins | sample 1671911 | NCBI WGS metagenome assembly OLOB01 (sample SAMEA3136625, study PRJEB25190) | human gut metagenome | biome: human gut; feature: human-associated habitat; material: faeces | place: Austria | collected 2013
ACGGTGTGAACAACCCCATCAAGCACACCCGCGGCGTGATCAGCATGGCCCGCAGCATGAACCCCAACAGCGCAGGCAGCCAGTTCTTCATCATGCACAAGGACGCACCCCATCTGGACGGCCAGTATGCCGCCTTTGGCAAGGTCGTGGCCGGCATGGATGTCGTGGACAAGATCGCCGCTGTGCGCACCGACTGGAACGACAAGCCCACCACCCCGGTCAAGATGAAGACCGTGGAACTCATCGAGGGCTAAAAGACAACCATAAAAAATCCCGGGACCTGACGGTTCCGGGATTTTTTGTTATTGGGTAACGGCTCAGCAGCCTTCTTTTTCAGCCAGCTTCCGGCCCATGAGCACGCCCATGACGGACGCCATCATCAGGCCCCGGGTCCAGCCGGAGGAGTCGCCCAGGCAGTGCAGGCCCTTGATGTTGGTGTCGAGGTTCTCGTCCATCTTGACCTTGTTGGAGTAGAACTTCAGCTCCGGGCTGTACAGCAACGTCTCGTTGGCGGCAAAGCCGGGCACCACCATATCCAGCATCTTGATGAACTCGATGATGTTGGTCATGGCACGGTAGGGCATGGCGGCGGTGATGTCACCGGCCACAGCATCCTTCAGGGTGGGCTTGACGTTGGACTGGGCCAGCTCCTTCTGCCAGGTGCGCTTGCCGTCCAGAATGTCGCCGTAGCGCTGCACCATGATGTGGCCTGCACCCAGCATGTTGGTCAGCTCGCCCACCTTCTGAGCATAGGCGATGGGCTGGTTGAAGGGTTCGGTGAAGTTGTGAGACACCAGAATGGCAAGGTTGGTGTTCGGGCTCTTCTTCTCCTTATAGCTGTGGCCGTTGACCACGGCCAGGTCATTGTCGTAGTTTTCCTGTGCCACAAAGCCGCCGGGGTTCTGGCAGAAGGTGCGCACCTTGTTCTTCCAGGGCTTGGGGTAGCCGATGAGCTTGGACTCATACAGCACCTTGTTCACCTTTTCCATAACCTCGTTGCGGCACTCCACGCGCACACCGATGTCCACGGTGCCGGGCTTGTGGGCAATGTGGTGCTCGGCGCAGAGCTTTTCCAGCCAGTCTGCGCCACGCCGACCGGTGCCGATGACCACCTCGTCCGCATACACGGGCAGCAGGTCATCGCCATCCTTCAGCAGCACACCCTTGCAGCCATCCTCTTCCAGAATGATGTTCTCACACTCGGTGTTGAACAGCATTTCCACACCGTTGTCGGCCAGATAATTCTGGATGGCCAGATACAGCTCCTGTGCCTTCTCGGTGCCCAGGTGACGGATGGGGCAGTCCACCAGCTTCAGGCCGGCATGGATGGCGTTTTTGCGGATCTCCTTGATATCCTCGCCGGTGTAGATGCCCTCCACATGGGGGTCTGCGCCGAACTCCAGATAGATCTTATCGGTGTAGTCGATCAGCTCCTGGGCAAACTCCTCCCCGATGAGGGTGGGCAGGTCGCCGCCCACCTCATAGGAGAGGCTCAGCTTGCCGTCCGAGAACGCGCCCGCACCGGAAAAGCCGGTGGTGATGGCGCAGGTGGGGCGGCAGTTGACGCAGTGGCCTACCTCTGCCTTGGGGCAGTGGCGCTTTTCCACGGGCTTGCCTTTTTCCACCAGCAGCATCTTCTTTTTGCTGCCGTGGCGCAGCAGCTCCACAGCGGTAAAGATGCCGGCAGGGCCCGCACCCACGATGATCAGATCGTACTTTTCCATGATTTTCTTTTCCCTTTCTATTTCGACGGAATTTACTTCCGCTCTTCCTGTTCTACGGTGGCACTTTCGTCCACATGGTCCAACTCCACGGCGGTGGCCTCTGCATCGGTGCGGGTCACCTCCGGGGCCACCACGCCGTCGCCGTTCAGGTCCTCCCCGGTCAGATCCTCCAGCATGGACTGGGTCTCCGGGTGGAGTTTGGCAAAGCGGCGCAGGGCCAGCACCGTATACAGGGCACTGAGCAGGTTGATGGCACCTTCCACGATCAGGATGACGCCGATGGCCATCACCAGCGTCTCCATGGCACCGAAGGGGTTCACGATCAGCACCACGCCCAGCACCACGCTGAGCACCGGCAGCAGCAGGAAGCCCTTCCAGCTGTCGTAGCCGCAGCGGCGCAGGTCCAGTGCGTTCTGTACCCGGGCAATGGCGTCAAAGATGACGAACAGGCCGAACACCACAGGCAGGATGCTCACCACGATGTCGCTGCGCAGCAGCAGGAAAGCTCCAAGCGCCAGGCAGATGATGCCGGAGATCAGGGTGAGCTGGCTCTGGAACACGCCGCGCTCCACCACAAAGTAGCGGATCAGCTGCACGGCGGCGCAGGCCAGCACCACGCCGCCCAGTGCATAGCATACGATGTTCAGGGCCGTGCCGGGCTTCAGCACCAGAAAGATGCCCAGCCCCAGGTACAGCACGCTCATGAGCACCAGGTTCCATTTCAGCTTTTTTACCATAGAGATCACGTTCCTTTCCTTTGCGCCGGCAGCACGGTCAGGGCTCAACAGGGCCGCACAGGGGCACGATGATGGTCTTGTTGATATGGGCATAAAAGGCCAGGCTCATGAGAACGCTGACGATCTCAGCAATGAGAAAGGCCCACCAGACATTGTTGACGTTGCCGGTCTGGGCCAGCAGCCAGGCTGCCGGCAGCAGCACAAACAGCTGACGGCACACCGACACGATGAGGCTGAACAGGCCGTTGCCCAGGGCCTGGAACACGGAGCTCAGCACGATGCTGGTGCCTGCCAGCAAAAAGTGCAGGCAGATGATCCGCATGGCCGGGATGCCGATGGTCAGCATGGCCTGGCTGGCAGAGAACAGCCCCAGCACCTGGCCGGGGAAGAACTCAAAAATGCAGAAGCCCAGCACCATGATCCCCTCTGCATAGCACACCGCCAGCCGGATGGTCTTTTTGACCCGCTCCGGACGCCGGGCACCGTAGTTGTAGCTGATAATGGGGACCATGCCGTTGTTCAGGCCAAAAATGGGCATGAACACAAAGCTCTGGAGCTTGAAGTACACCCCGAACACCGCCACCGCCGTAGAGGAGAAGGCCATCAGGATCAGGTTCATGCCAAAGGTCATCAGGCTGCCTACGCACTGCATGGCGATGCTGGGCAGGCCCACGGTATAGATGCGGCCAATGGCCTTGGCACTGGGCCGGAAACCCTTGAAATCCAGCTGGATATCCGGGTTTTTCCGGGTGTTGAAGTACAGGGTCATGCCGGCACCGCAGAACTGGCCGATGACGGTGGCCACCGCTGCACCGGTGGTGCCGCTGAGGGCCTCGCCGCAGTAGCCAAAGATAAAGATGGGGTCCAGGATGATGTTTACCACGGCACCCACCAGCTGGCTGATCATGCTCAGCTGGGTGCGCCCGGTGGCGGCCAGCAGCTTTTCGCCCATGGTCTGGGTAAACAGGCCCAGGCTGAAGATGCAGCACACCGACAGATACCGGATGCCCTGGAGTGCAATGGCGTCGTCACTGGTCTGGGCGTAGAAGTAAGGCTTGATGCAGGTAATGCCGATGACCAGGAACACCACGAAGCTGCACAGCGACAGGAAGATGCCGTTTTCGGCGGTGGCATTGGCCCGGCGCTGGTTCTTTTCGCCAAGGCTCTTGCTCAGCATGGCATTGACGCCTACGCCGGTGCCTACGCCTACGGCGATCATCATATTCTGCAGGGAAAAGGCCAAGGATACGGCCGTGAGGGCCTCCTCACTGACCCAGGACACGAACACCGAGTCTACCACGTTGTACAGCGCCTGCACCAGCATAGAGATCATCATGGGCACACTGAGCTTTACCAGCAGGGGGTTGATCTCCATGGTACCCATAATGTTTTCCCGTTCCATCACGGGGGAAGTTTGGGGTCGATTGTTTTCCACGTTTTCTCCTTTTGAACACTTGAAATTAGGGTCGCTATGGCAAGACTGCCGTTCTGCAGCAAAACTTCCCTTGCCGGAAACATGGGCAGGGCACCGAAGCACCCTACCCACGTTTTATCGTTGTTTATTCCGCAAGGCCAGAGCTACGTCTCAGCCCAGAGTCTTTTCCTTGGCAGCTGCTGCGTCCAGGATCATCTTCACGCAGGTCTCCCGGCCCAGGGCGGCGTTGATGGCCAGATCGTAGTTGTGGGCATCGCCCCAACGGTTCTGGGTGTAGTAGTTGTAGTAAGCGGAGCGGTTCCGGTCGGTCTTTTCCACTTCCTCCTTGATGCCCTTGGCGTCCTTGGCCTTGACCAGGGGGTTGGTCTTGGCGTATTCCAGCCGCCACTCCTTGGGGGCGTACACGAACACGCGCAGCACGTTCGGGCGTTCCCGCAGCACATAGTCACCGCAGCGGCCCAGGATCACGCAGGGGCCTTCCTCAGCCAGCTGCTTGATGATGCGGCTCTGCAGAATGAACACCTGATCACCCAGCGGCAGCTCGTTGCCCATGGTGTACAGGCTGTACAGCAGGCTGTGCGTGTGCCGTTTTTCGCTGGCGGCAACGGCTTCTTCCGACAAGCCGGAATGCTTTGCTGCCATGGTGATCAGTTCCTTGTCGTAAAGCTTGATGCCCAGTGCATTGGCCACATCCTCAGCGATGTAACGGCCGCCCGTGCAGTACTCACGTCCCAAAGTAATGATCGTCTTTGCCATAATGTGTTCCTCCCATGTCGATTTATTGCCCGAAAGCTCCGGGTACAGCCGGAGCGGTGTCCGGCTTGTCCTGCGCTTGGGTGACTGGTTGTTCCGGTGCGGGGCGCGGCTTTGGCAGCCGTACCTCCGCTACCCGCATCCTGCCGGTCTGGTCCACGGCATACACGCTGAAGCGCCCGCCTGCGGCAAGCACTTCCGGCAGAAAACGCACCCCGCCGTCCTCGGTGCGCTCCATGCGCACAAAGCTGCGGTGTGCGGTGGTGGCGTGCGCCACCCCGTCGTGGGCAGCACACGCGATCCATCCGGCAAAGTTGTCCGGCAGCGCATCCCGCTGCCCGTGCTGGGAAAAATAATAGGTACCCGGCTGCTGCCCCGGCTCCAGCTCACACCGGAGGCGGAGCGGCCGGTTGGCCGCCAGGTCGCGGGGTTTTGCCCGCAGCGCAATGGCGCGGCCGGTAAAGTAGCGCATAAAATCCACCAGTGCCATGGTACAGTTCACGGCACCGTCGGTGTCGGCGGTGGGGTCGTTGAGCAGAACGTAGTCCGCCATCACGGCATCGTCATGGCCGAAACCCCGCAGCCCCATCCACACCCGGACCGGGTCGCGCTGGCCGCGGATGCGGCGCTCCACCTGCACGGCCACCGAGCAGCCGTCGTGGATCTGGGCACGCAGGTCGGCAAGGTCCATCCAGGCCTGCCAGCAGGGGTAGCCGCAGCAGCCTGCGGCTGCGGCCGCAAAGGCCGCGTTGGCGGTGCTGCTGGTGGCCATATCCTCCATGATATAGGCCACCTCTTCGGGCAGGATATCCTCGCCCCAGCGGTTCATCAGGGCCGCCATGATCAGCGGCAGATCCATCTCCCGGCCAAAGCTGGGGTCGTGGGTGTTCAGGCAGTATTCCGGCAGGTAGAGCCGCCGGTTCAGCGGGTGGCCGTGGTGCTTTTCCCAGGTAAGGGGCCGCACCGCCACCGCCAGCAGCCGCACCGCCGGGGTCACTTTATCGTTGTTGGTGGAAAGGTTCACCTGCAGCTGCACACCGGTGCCGCCGCCGGGGGTGGCCACCGTCACGGTGTCCCCCATCAGGAAGATCATGCCGTCCTCGCTCTGGGCGTGGGTGCTGCACCGGGGGTAATCCGGTGCCCACTTGCCAAAGCTCATCCAGCCGGTCCAGGCATTGCCGGCATACACCCGGCACCGCACCTCCACCATGGTGTTGTGGGGGGCGCTGGCGTTCCAGCTCACACTCAGGTTGCAGAACGCCGGCATGGCAAATTCCGGAGTGGTGTAGCTGCCGTATTGCAGGCTGCGTCCGGCCACGCTGTCCAGCACAAGGCTGCCGTTTTCCAGCGCAAGGTTGTCCAGTTGCCCGCGGGAAAAGGTCTCGGTGCCCTGCAGGACCAGATTGTTGCGTTGTTCCATCATCCGGCCAGTCTCCTTTCCGCACGCAGCACAGACGGGATCATTCCTCGGTATCGTCCTCCGCGGCGGCGTAATCCTCGCGGAGGGCAGCTTCCAGCTCGGCATCCTTCAGCTTGCGGATGCTCTCCTCGATGTGGAACACCCGGTCCAGGTCGCCATACACGATCTGACAGGACACCTCGGTGACGAACCAGAAGCCGAACACCAGCATGAGCAGCAGGCCCAGCGGCATGCACAGGATCACCACACCCCAGAACAGGATCTGCACGATGGACGCTGCCAGTGCATGGGGCAGGAAAGCGATCATGCAGTTGATGCTGTTCTTCAGCGTCAGGCTCAGGGGCTGGTCCAGCAGGGCGATCTGCGGCCACATGTAGGCAAACAGCATCTGGAAGATGAGCAGATTCAGCACCGTGGCCACCCACAGGGGCACACCCACATTGGTGCCGTGATACAGCATGTTGAAGCAGAAATAGACCAGGAAGATCTGCAGCGTGACCACCACGCAGTACAGCACACCCGGCAGGATGCTGGCCTTGAAGTTGCGCTTGAAGGCCTTGCGGTAGGTCACCCACCAGTAGCCGGCCTCGTCGCGCAGGGCGCGCAGCACGGTGTCGTACATCCCGGCCAGCACCGGCCCGGCCAGGATGCCGCCCACGGCGGCGCTGATCAGCATGACCGGCAGGTTGTTCATCAGGAAGCCGATATACACCAGACTGATCACCGGCACAAAGCCCAGGCAGGTGAGCAGGTTTGCCAGAAACATGCTGTTCATGTCGCGTCCTACCAGCTCAAAGAAGCGGCGGACGCCGGTCTTGCGGGGAGCGTCCTTTTCAACGCCCTTGCCCGCCTTGAAATCGTTTGCAGAAGGAAACAGACCCATAATGCTGTGGTTACCTCGTTCTTTCCTTTCCGTTCCGCAGCAGGCCGCCGCAGCCGGAAAGCGCCATTGTGCTGGCTTTACAGATATAAATATACCCGGATTTTGTCAATTTTGCAAGGGCACAGGCCACCCAATTGTAAAAAAAGTATTTTTTCTCCCTTTTTCTGCAAAAGTATGTTACAATGGCTCTGGCATTCCCATGCCATAAGGAGGAGAATTTATGAGTATTTTTCGCACCATTGCGATGTTTCTGTATCTGTTCGGCTACATGATCGTACACTACGGCACCCTGCGCCGGGCCGAACGGGCCCTGGCTGCCGGGGACCTGGCCACAGTGCAGCAGCTGGTGGACCGTCACATCCCCCGCTGGAGCCGCGGCATCCTGAAGGTGACCGGCGTCACCCTGACCGTGGAAGGGCTGGAGAACATCCCCAAGGAAGGCCCCTGCGTCTTCGTGGGCAACCACCGCAGCTACTACGACATCCCCCTGCTGCTGGCCAGCCTCGACAAGCCCCACGGCATCCTGGCCAAGGAAGAGCTGGAAAAAATTCCCCTGCTGAACCGCTGGATGAAGCTGCTGGGCTGCGTGTTCGTGCAGCGTGACGACCTGCGCGCCTCGGTGCGTGCCCTGAACGACGCCACCGCCATCGTGGAGAGCGGCCGCAGCTTCGTCATCTTCCCGGAGGGCACCCGCTACAAGGGCGAAGAGGGCGGTGTCGGCGAGTTCAAGAACGGCGCATTCCGCATTGCGGTCAAGACCGGTGTCCCGGTGGTTCCGGTGGCCATAACCGGTGCCCGCGCCCTGTTTGAGAACAACGGCAACCGCTGCCACCCGGGCAGGGTGCACATCTGCATCCTGCCGCCCATCCGCACCGCCGGCATGAGCAAGGCTGAGCAGAAGCAGCTGCCGGAAGCCGTGCGCCAGACCATTCTGGCCAAGCTGAAATAAACATTCTGGAGGACACCGTCCCATGGCAAGCTACCGTTACGAACGCGACATCGACCCCAAAGACCTCACCCCGCGCAAAAAGCGCGCCTACACCCGCAAGGAGCGCTGGGCCAACTGGTGGGACTACAACCTGAAATGGGTGATCATCCTCGGCATTGCCGCGGCCTTTGTGGGCTACTGCTTCATCGGGCAGTATTTCCTTACCACCCACGCCGACTACAATGTGGCCGTGGTGGCCCCCCACTACCTGCCGGAGGCCACCCAGACCGCCCTGCAGGACGCCCTTGCCGCCTACGGCGAAGATCGGAACGGCGACGGCAAGGTGGTGGTCAAGCTGAACGTCTACACCATGAACTTCGGCAGCGATGACTCGGACGCCTACCTTGACATGGCCGGCACCACCAAACTGTCCACCGACATTCAGGGTGCCCTGAGCTCCATCTTCATCCTCTACGACCCGGCCGGGTTCCAGAGCACCACCGGCACCCTGCGGTATCTGGACGGCAGCCTGCCCCAGTCCGACGCAGACAACGACTGGTGGAATATGGTATACCACTGGGACGACTGCCCCGTGCTGGCCGGGCTGGACTTGGGCGACTACACCTCCGACGCCGTGCAGAACGACAGCGGCTCCAGTCAGGAACTGCTGAGCCACTACTACATCGGCATCCGGGGCGCCTGGACCAAGGACGCTGACGACCTGCTGTCCGGCGGCGAAGCGCTCTGGCAGGCCCTGACCGCCGGGGCCGTTTCCACCGTGACCAAGGAGGGCTGAGGCCATGCGCTTCCGCATAAAAAGCGGGCAGAGCGCCCACCGGTTCGTGTTCGACCGCACCCCGGCCCCCGCAAAGCCCCCGCAGCCGTCCGCGCCCCGCGCCGCCGACCTCAACAACCCCTACGGGCGGTACTACGGTACCGACCGCAGCCGCGAGGACCTGCGGAAGAACCGATAAGCACCCTTTGCTCCCTCTGCCCGGCACATTGCACAGCCGGGCAGAGGGAGTTTTGTTTTCTATTTTTGTCTTTTTACGCCGGTGTGATTTGAAATATTCTCCACTCTGAAAGCAGGGGCCCTTTGTTGTTTCTTCGTCCCGGTTATGGTATACTTACTGGGTATCGTACCCAAACCAGACATAAAGGATGTGACACCCATGGACGCACTGGAACAAGCCCGTGCCGAGATCGACGAAGTGGACGCCCAGCTGGCTGCCCTGTTTGAGCGGCGCATGGCCGCTGTGCTGCAGGTGGCCGAGTACAAGCGTGCCCACGGCCTGCCGATCTTTGATGCCGCGCGGGAAGCCGCCGTGCTGGAAAAGGCCGCCGCCCGCATCCATGCCCCGGCGCTGCGCCCTTATTATAAAGACCATGTCCAGAACATGATGGACGTGGCCAAGCAGTACGAAGCCCTCATTCTGGGCCAGAACCGCGCCGCCTATCAGGGCGTGGAGGGGGCCTTTGCGCACATCGCGCTGCGGGCATTGTTCCCCCACGCCGAGGCCGTGAGCTGCCCCACCTGGGACGAGGTATTCGCCGCCGTGGAGCGGGGTGACGCTGCCCACGGCGTGGTGCCCTTTGAGAACAGCCACGCGGGCGATGTTTCTGCCGTGCTGGACCTGTGCTACAATCACCCCGACCTGTGGGTGGTGGACGTGTACGACCTGCCCATCTCCCAGAACCTGCTGGTGCTGCCCGGCACCCAGCTTGCCGAGATCCGCAGCGTGTACAGTCATCAGCAGGCCATCGCCCAGAGCGAGACCTTCTTAAAGCAGTTCCATCTGCCGGCCACCGCCATGCTCAACACCGCCATGGCCGCCAAGTTCGTGGCCGAAAGCGGCGACAAGACCAAAGCCGCCATTGCCAGCGCCGAGACCGCTGCCCTGTACGGGCTGGAGGTGCTGGTGCCCCGCATCAACACCGACGGCGACAACACCACCCGCTTTATCGTGATCAGCCGCGAAAAGCCCACGGCGGGCAACCGCTTCTCGCTGCTGTTCACCGTGGACAACAAGCCCGGCAAACTCGCCGAGGTGATCCAGGTCATCGGTGCCAGCGGCTTCAATATGGAATCCATCAAGAGCCGGCCCATGCCTCATGTGCCGTTTGAATATTATTTTTATGTCGAGCTGGTGGGCGACCCCACCGCCGACGAGACCGGTGCCCTGCTGCAGCAGCTGGACCGCACCTGCCGCACCGTGCGCCTGTTAGGAGTGTATACAAAATGAGCGAATTTATCGGAACCAAACTCACCATGAATCTGGGCGAGCGCAGCTATGACATCATCATCAAGAGCGGCTCGCTGGAAAACCTGTACCAGTTTGCCCGGCTGGACCGCCGGGTGGCCGTGGTCACCGACAGCGGCGTGCCCGCCCAGTACGCCCAGAGGGTGGCCGACCAGTGCAAGGACGCCCGCATCATCACGGTGCCCCAGGGTGAAGCCAGTAAGAGCTTTAAAATTCTGGAAAGCGTGCTGCGCCAGATGCTGGACTTCGGCATGGGCCGGGGTGACCTGGTCGTGGCCGTGGGCGGCGGCGTGGTGGGCGACCTGGCCGGTTTTGCAGCTGCCACCTATATGCGCGGCATCGACTTCATCAACTGCCCCACCACCACCCTTTCCATGATCGACTCCTCCATCGGCGGCAAGACCGCCGTGGACCTGGGCGACACCAAGAACATCGTGGGTGCTTTCTGGCAGCCGAAGCTCGTCATCGTGGACCCGGACACCCTGTCCACCCTGCCCCGCCGCCACTACATCAACGGCCTGGCCGAAGCCGTCAAGGCCAGCCTGCTGGCCGACCCGGAGCTGTTCGCCATCTTTGAGAAAGGCGACATCGACGCCCAGATCGGCGAGATCATCTGCCGCAGCCTGCGGTTCAAGAAGGGTATCGTGGAGCAGGACGAGACCGAGCACGGCATGCGCAAGGCACTGAACTTCGGCCACACCATCGGCCACGGCATCGAGGCCGTCAAGGGCATCAAGGGCCGCCGTACCGTGGGCCTGTTCCACGGCGAGTGCGTGGCGCTGGGCATGCTGCCCATGATCGAGTCCAAGGCCCTGCAGAAGCGGGTGCGTGCGGTGTACCGCCGCCTTGGCCTGCCTGTGCGCACCACCTACAACAAGGAAAAAGTGCTGGCCGAGATGCTGCACGACAAAAAGGCTCAGGGCGGCCAGATCACGGTGATCAAGGTGCCGGGTCTGGGCTGCTGGCGGGCCGAGACCATCCCCGTGGAGGGTCTGCGTCCCCTGCTGGGCATGGAGGACTGACACCATGAAAAATACCTTTGGCAGCGACCTTTCGCTGACCATTTTCGGCGAGAGCCACGGATGGGCCGTCGGAGCCGTGCTGGACGGCATGGCCGCCGGGGTCCCGGTGGATGAGGCCTTTGTGGCCGCCTGCATGGACAAACGCCGCGCTCGGGGCGACGGCCTGTCCACTCCCCGCACCGAGGCAGACGCCGTGCAGTTTTTGTCCGGCGTAGTGAACGGCTGCACCACCGGCACCGCCATTGCGCTGATGGTGGAGAACACCAATACCCGCAGCGCCGATTACGCCAAAACCGCTGACCTTTTACGCCCCGGCCACGCCGATTACACCGCCTATGCCAAGTACCACGGGTTTCAGGATGCGCGGGGCGGCGGGCATTTTTCCGGCCGGGTCACCGCTGCCCTCGTGGCCGGCGGTGCCGTCGTGCTGGGTGCGCTGAGCCGGGCCGGTATCGACATCTCCACCCATATCGCCGCCTGCGCAGGCATCTCCGACACCCGCTTCGCGCTGGACGATGCCGCTGCGCTGGCCGCACAGGTGGAAGCCCTGGCCGACAAACCGGAAGGCTTTGCCGTGCTGGACCCCGCCGTGGAGGAGCCCATGAAGGCTGCCATCCGCGCCGCCGGGGCTGACGGCGACAGTGTGGGCGGCCTGCTGGAGACCGCCATCCTCGGCCTGCCCGCCGGGATCGGTGAGCCGTACTTTGACAGCGTGGAAAGCAAGATCGCCCATCTGGCCTTCTCCATCCCCGCCGTCAAGGGCATCGAGTTCGGCACCGGGTTCGACTTTGCCAGGCTGCGGGGCTCCGAGGCCAACGACGCCTTCCGCATGACGCCGGAGGGGGCCGTGGTCACCGCCAGCAACCACAATGCCGGCATCAACGGCGGCATCGCCAACGGCATGCCCGTGGTGTTCCGCACGGTGGTCAAGCCCACTCCCAGCATCTACAAGCAGCAGGACACCGTGGATTACCTCGCCAAAAAGAACGCCGAGCTGTCCATTCAGGGCCGTCACGACCCCTGCATCGTGCCCCGGGCCGCCATCGTGCAGACCTGCTCCGCCGCACTGGCGGTGGCCGACCTGCTCACGGCCCGCTACGGCGAAGCCTGGATGACCCACCCCACCAGCTTCCGCAAGGAGGACGACTGATATGGAATACGGACTCATCGGGGCAAGGCTCGGCCACTCCTACTCCAAGATCATCCACGAGATGCTCTGCGGCTACAAATACGACCTGTGCCCCCTGCCCACCGAGGAAGAGGCCCGTGCCTTTCTGACCAAGCGGCAGTTCCGGGCCATCAACGTGACCATCCCCTACAAGAAACTGGTCATGGAATACTGCTCCTACATCGACCCCCGGGCCAAGGCCATCGGGGCCGTGAACACCGTGGTGAACAAGAACGGCCTGCTGTACGGGTACAACACCGATTACCTCGGCTTTGCCCACCTGTGCGACGCCCACGGCGTGGACTTTGCAGGCCGGACGGTGCTCATCCTTGGCACCGGCGGCACCCACAACACCACCAGCGCCGTGGCGCGGGACAAGGGTGCCGCAAAGGTGCTCACGGTCAGCCGCCATCCGGACCCGGAAACGGGCGAGCTGAGCTATGCGGAAGCCGTGCGCAGCGGTGCACAGATCGTCATCAACACCACCCCCGCCGGCATGTACCCCAATGTGGGGGTGTGCAATCTGGATGTGGCCGCCATGCCCGGGCTGGAAGCCGTAGTGGACGTGGTATACAATCCCGACAAAACGGAACTCATCCTCCGGGCCGAAGAAGCCGGGGTTCCGGTGGCCGTAGGCGGTCTGGAGATGCTGGTAGCACAGGCCGTGTATGCGGCCGAATATTTCCTGGACCGCAAATTCGAGGACGCCCCCGCCGAGATCCGGCGCATCACAGCGGCCCTGCGCCGGGACACGCTGAACATTGCCCTCATCGGCATGCCCTCTTCCGGCAAGACCACGCTGGGCAAACTGCTGGCAAAGCAGCTGGGCCGCACCTTCGTGGATCTGGACGACGCGATCGTCAAGGCCGACGGGCGCAGCATCCCGGACATCTTTGCCGCCGAGGGCGAGGACGGCTTCCGTGCAAAAGAGACCGAGCAGACCGCCCGCTTCGGCAAGGAGAACCGCCAGCTGCTGTCCTGCGGCGGCGGCGTGGTGAAGCGGCCCGAAAATCTGCGGGCCCTGCATCAGAACGGCGTGGTGCTGTTCATCGACCGACCGGTGGAAGCACTGGCCGTGGGCGGCAGCCGCCCGCTCTCCTCCAGCATGGAGGCGCTGCGCACCATGGAGGCCCAGCGCCGCCCGCTGTACCGGGCCGCCGCTGACGCGGTGGTGCCCAATACCGGCACGCTGGAGGATGCTCTGCGGGCCGCCATGGAGGCTTTGGATGAAATTTTTGATTCTTAACGGGCCCAACGTCAACCTGCAGCGCTACTCGGAGCCGGGCATGCCCGGTGAGCTGGACTACAACGGCATGATGGACTATGTGCAGTCCGGCTGCGACCAGATGGGCATTGAGACCGACGTGTGCCAGACCAACCACGAGGGCGACCTGATCGACGAGATCCAGGCCGCCGCCGGACGGGTGGACGGCATCGTGCTCAACCCCGGCGGCTACGCCCACACCAGCGTGGCCATTCTGGACGCGCTGCGGCTGTGCGGTGTGCCTGCCGTGGAAGTGCTGCTCACCGCCCCGGACGAGCGGGAGCCCTTCCGCAAAACGGACGTGGTGTCCTTTGGCTGTCAGGGCCATTTCATCGGCCAGGGACCCCAGGGTTACCTGCACGCCTGTGCCTATCTGGCCCAGCTGCTGCGCCTGGACGGCACCCCCCAAGCCCATATCGTGATGTGAAAAACGAACCCTCTCAGTCGCCTGCGGCGACAGCTCCCCCGAGGGCGGAGCTGTTCTGCCCCGGGCACGCTATAAAACCTCCCCCTTCGGGGGAGGTGGCATCGCGCAGCGATGACGGAGAGGGTTTTCTAAAACCAGAAAGGAACCATAAACCATGATCATCTCCACCAAAAAAGGCACTCCCAAAGAGGAGCTGGAAAAGATCGTTGACAAGTTCGAGCATCAGGGTCTGGACGTGACCCTGATCACCGGCAAGGACTACAACGTGTTCGGTCTGGTGGGCGACACCACCAAGATCGACGAGCGGGACGTGCTGGCCAACCCCTGGATCGACAACGTCACCCGCGTGTCTGCCCCGTACAAGCGCGCCAACCGCCTGTTCCACCCCGCCGATTCGGTCATTGACTGCGGCGGCGTGAAGATCGGCGGCAAGGAAAAGATCGCCGTCATGGCAGGCCCCTGCAGCATCGAGGGTGCCGAGCAGGCTCTGCGCATCGCGCAGAGCGTCAAGGCCGGCGGCGCGGCCCTGTTCCGCGGCGGTGCCTACAAGCCCCGTACCTCTCCCTACTCCTTCCAGGGTCTGGAGACCGAGGGCATCCTGGACATGGTCAAGGCCCGCGAGGCCACCGGCCTGCCCATCGTGTCCGAGCTGATGAGCGAGGACCGCATCCCGGAGTTTGAGGAGTATGTGGACGTGGTGCAGATCGGTGCCCGCAACATGCAGAACTTCCAGCTGCTCAAGGCCGTGGGCAAGATGCACAAGCCCGTGCTGCTCAAGCGCGGCCTGTGCAACACCATCGAGGAGTGGATCATGAGCGCCGAGTACATCATGGCAGGCGGCAACGAGCAGGTCATCCTGTGCGAGCGCGGCATCCGTACCTTTGAAAAGTACACCCGCAACACGCTGGACCTGTCTGCCGTGCCCCTCATCCACGAAAAGACCCACCTGCCCGTCATCGTGGACCCCAGCCACGCCACCGGCAAGGCAAACCTCGTGGAACCCATGATGATCGCCGCTGTGGCCGCCGGTGCCGACGGTCTGGAGGTGGAGGTGCACTATGACCCCCGCCACGCCTGGAGCGACGGTGCCCAGTGCCTGACCCCGGACGCCTTTGCACAGGCCATGGCCAAGTGCCGCCAGGTGGCATGGGCCATCGGCCGCGATATGTAACGGCCTATGCTGGTAACGATTCAGAACGCGCGTTCCGTGGGCGGCACCATCACTGCCCCACCCAGCAAGAGCATGGCTCACCGTGCTGTGCTCTGCGCGGCACTGGCCGAGGGCTGCAGCCACATCACCAATCTGGAATTCAGCAAGGACATCTCTGCCACGCTGGGCGCAGCGGCACAGCTGTGCGCCCGTGTGCGCACCGGCGCAGACGATGCTGTGGTGGAAGGGCTGGGCCGGTTTGCCCCCCTCACTGCCCCGGTGGACTGCTGCGAGAGCGGCAGCACCCTGCGGTTCCTCATTCCCATTGCCAGCCTCACCGGGCAGGAAGTGACCTTTACCGGCCGTGGGCGGCTCATGGAGCGGCCCCAGTCGGTTTACGAAACGTTGTATCGGGAGCAGGATCTACGGTTTGAACAGACCTCTGCCGGTCTGACCGTGGCCGGTGCCCTCACACCGGGGGAATACCGGCTGGCGGGCAACGTGTCCAGCCAGTTCATCAGCGGGCTGCTGTTTGCCCTGCCCCTGCTGGACGGCGACAGCACCCTGCACCTCATCCCGCCGGTGGAGAGCCGCAGCTACATCGACATGACCCGCGCGGTGCAGGCCGCCTTTGGGGTGACCAGCCGCTGGCTGGATGGGAATACGCTGGCCCTGCCGGGCCGCCAGCACTACCGCCCCTGCGACTATGACGTGGAGGGGGATTACAGCCAGGCAGCCTTCCCGGCGGTGCTGGGTGCCGTGTGCGGCGGGGTGACCGTCACCGGCCTGCGCCTGGACACTTTGCAGGGCGATGCAGTCATACTGGATATCCTGCGCCAGTGCGGCGCACAGTTCACCCGCGACGGGGACACCGTCACCTTTGCAAAGGCGCCCCTGCACGGGGTGGACATCGACCTGGCCGACTGCCCGGACCTTGGCCCTGTGCTCATGGTGCTGGGCCTGCTGTGTGAGGGCACCACCGTCATCCGCAACGCCGAGCGCCTGCGCCTGAAGGAGAGCGACCGCATCGCCGCCATGGAAGCCGAGCTGCGGGCCTGCGGCGGCGTGCTGGAAAGCGAGGGCGGCACCATCACGGTGCACGGCTGCGCCGAGCATCTGCACGCGCCGGAAGGCATTCTGCACGGGCACAACGACCACCGGGTGGTCATGAGCCTTGCGGTGCTGAGCGCAGCCGCCGGGCTGCCCCTGACTGTGGATGACGCCGAAGCCATCCAGAAGAGCTGGCCGAATTTCTTTGCAGCCATCCGGCCTTTGGGTGTGGAGGTAGAATATGCTTGACAAAACAAAACGTTATCTCGTGGTGGGTCTTGGTCTGCTGGGCGGCAAGTATGCCCTGGAGCTGACCAAAGCCGGTTTCCATGTGGACGGCATCAACCGCAGCGAGGGGCACCTGCAGTATGCCCTTGACCACGGCTACATTGCCAGCGGCAAGACCCATGATTTTGAAGATCTGGTGCAGCAGGCCGACCACATCATCTTCGGCCTGTACCCCACCGCCCTGCTGAAATGGTTCAAAGCCTACGGCCCGCTCCTCAAGCCCGGCTGCATCTTCACGGATGTGTCCGGCGTCAAGACCGGCCTTGTGGAGCCGGTGCAGGCCATGTGCCCGGCAGGGGTGGAGTTCATTGCCAGCCACCCCATGGCAGGCCGTGAGACCTCCAGCGTGGAGCACGCTGCCGAGGTGAACTTTGCCCCGGCCAACTTCATCATCACCCCCACCGACAAGAACACCCCGGAGGCCATCCAGTGGGCAAAGGAGCTGGCGGAGGTGCTGGGCTTCAAGCACATCTGCACCCTGACCGTGCAGGAGCACGACAAAATGATCGGCTACGTCAGCCAGCTGTGCCACGCCATCGCCGTGAGCCTGATGTGCGCCAACGACAACACCTCGTTGTGCGAGTACACCGGTGACTCCTTCCGGGATCTGACCCGCATTGCCCGCATCAACGACAAAATGTGGGCGGAACTGTTCCTGTGGAACAAGGAAAACCTGATCAGCGAGATCGACCAGTTCGATGCGGCCCTGCGCGAAATGCGCAACGCCCTCGTGGCCGATGACCGGGACAAGCTGGAAGAGATGTTCCGCCTGTCCACCCAGCGCCGCGCTGCCTTTGACAAAAAGCTGCCGTAAAACAAGGGAGGTACTCCGCCATGCCCAAACAGGAAGGACAAAAGACCAAGCTCCTGGCATTGCTGCACATCTTTGAGCAGAAAACCGACGAAAACCACCTGCTGAACGTGCCCCAGCTGGTGGAACTGCTGGAACAGCAGGGCATTCTGGCCGAGCGCAAGAGCATCTACAGCGACATCGACACCCTGTGCGCGCTGGGCTACGACATCCAGCTGCGGCGCGGGCGCGGCGGCGGCTACTGGATGGCCAGCCGTGCCTTCGAGCTTTCCGAGCTCAAGCTGCTGGTGGACGCTGTGCAGGCCAGCAAGGTCATCTCGGCACGCACCAGCAAAAAGCTCATCCGCAAGCTGGAGGCCCTGTGCTCCGAGTACGAGGGCACCCAGCTGCAGCGTCAGGTGTATGTGGACGGCCGCCCCAAGGCCGACAGCCGCACCCTGCTGTACAGCATCGACGCGCTGCACACGGCCATCAGCGCCGGGCGGCTGGTGCAGTTCCGCTATAAGAACAACCACACCTGGACGGTCAGCCCCTGGCAGCTGGCCTGGGAGGGCGGCTGCTACTACCTCATCGCCTACCAGGATGAAAAGGATCCCGCCAACATCCGCAACTACCGGGTGGACCGCATGTCCTACGTCAAGGTGCTGGACCGCCCCCGCCGGGGCAAGGAGGCCTTTGCCGCCTTCGACCTGCCCAGCTATCTGCGCAAGCATTTCAACATGTTCGGCGGGCCGGAATACCGGGTGACCCTGCGCTGCACCGCCGACCTGGAAGCCGCCATGCGGGACCGCTTCGGGCAGGACACTCTCTTTTTGCCGGAAGCAGACGGGTACTTCCACTTTGATGTCCCGGTCTGTGTGAGCGACCAGTTTTACGGCTGGGTCTGCGGTTTTGGCGGTAAGGTGGAGATCACCTCCCCCGCCGAAGTACGGCAGGGCCTGCACGACATGGTGCAGGAGCTGGCCGAGCAGCAGATCTACCAGAACACCATCCGTCTGTCCATCGGCACCGAGCACATCGACGACATCATTGCCGATCTGGAAGCCGGTTTCGCAGCAGTCCGCGGCGAGTAATTACCCGTCTGCACGAGCTGCATCAGAACCTTTGTCTCTTTGTCCATTCTTCCTTTTTTCCAAAACAAACGCAAAAGCCCTCCGGTCCTGAAGCCGGAGGGCT
>OLOB01001112.1_pt1 | contig 18445 bp, 14 predicted proteins | sample 1671911 | NCBI WGS metagenome assembly OLOB01 (sample SAMEA3136625, study PRJEB25190) | human gut metagenome | biome: human gut; feature: human-associated habitat; material: faeces | place: Austria | collected 2013
CAAATGAAAAGCGCCCATACAAATCATTTTATATGATTTGATGGGCTTTTTTTATGCAAAATTTCATTAAAAAAAGGATGATTTTTCGATATTATAACCAATCTATAACCGTGTGAAGATTATACTAGTCTCAGATAATGAAAGGGTTATATCGATAACTATAATAAAGGAGGACTTTATATGCTAAAGAATTTGAAAAAAGCAGCCGCAATTGTATTATCATTTGCGATGGCCGTTCAGTTTGGTTTAGCAGACTCTTACTATGTAAATGCGGTGGAAGAACCGGTTGAACCTCAACAACAAGAGGAAACAACAACGGCTGCACCACAAGAGCAAGAGGAAGTGCCAACAGCTGAAGAAGAAACCCCTCAACAACAGGAAGAACAACAACAACCACAGCCACAGCCTGTTGAACAAGCAGAGGTTAAGGTTTCTTATGTAAAAGAAGATGATACCGATTTGATGGAATCTGTAACAGCTACTTATGATGTTGGTTACAGATTGGATCAAGATACAAATGTATTCAAAGAAGCTCATGAAGCATTTGAATTTGAATATGCATTTGTGAATGGTAACAAAGAAAACAAGATCACTAAGGATCAAGTTAAAGCTTCTGGTTTAACAGTAACTAGTGATATGACAAGTTTAACTCTTGTTTATAAGGAAAAGACTAGTACAGAAAAACCTAAGAAAGCTAACAAGCAAGAACCTGCTAAAACAGAAACTACTTCTAAAAGTGATGATGCTTCTGATGCCGACACGACTGATTCTCAGAAAACAGCAGTACAATTAACTGAGTTCTTTGTCGTAGCAAGTCAGAACCAAGTAACAAAAGGTGAAACAGCTCAATTAACATTGACTATTAAACCTGATAACTATCCTAATAAAGATGTAACTTGGTCTTCATCAAATGAAGCAACAGCTACAGTAGATGGAAATGGTTTAGTAACAACTCATGAAGTTGGAACTGTAACAATTACAGCAACATTGAAATCAGATCCAACTATTTCATCAAGTGTAACAATCGTTGTCAATCCAATTAAGGTAAGTAAGATTACTGTAAATGGTTATGGTAAAGATTATTTAGTAAAAGGTGATACTGTTACATTAACAACAACAGTTGAACCAAGTGATGCAGCTAATAAGAGTATTGTTTGGTCTTCATCAAATGAAGGTGTTGCGACTGTTGATCAAAATGGTAAAGTAACAGCAGTAGGTCAAGGTACAGTTTCAATCAAGGCAATGAATGATGATTCAGGTGTCTATGGTGAACAAGTAATTACTGTTTATGATAATACGCCAGCTAATTATAAGGTGCATGTATATGTTACAAATGAAAATCAGAAAACCACTTATACAATCAATATTCCTAAAGATGGTACAGTAGTAACTCCAGCTTCAGTTGCTCAAAATACAACAGGAAATGGTAGAACATTAGTTACTAAAGCAGAAATTAGAGTGTTAGATGAATTGGGTAGCCAACCAAATTGGGCAAATATTTCTTCAAAACCAATTGTAACTGCATTTAGATACTATAATGGTAAATTACAATATAAAACTACTTCAAATTCTGCATGGGCAACTGTAGGAAGTAATCAAAGAATTTATGATTTTAGTAATATCCAGTATAAAGCTGATGAAACAGGAAGCTATAATTCTACAGATGTTAAAGTCACAATAGGTGATTGGCCTTATGGAGCAAATGCTTCTACAAGTGAAATATACAAAACTATTCAGATTCAGGTTTATAATAATGAAACGAAAAAAATGTTTATGATTCTGGAGTTATGCGTTATGCGAATGGTTCGAATGGTAATTATGGAAAAGTAAACTTTATTTGCGATACATCTAAGTATGAAGTAGTGAAGGTTGAAAGATATTTTTCTAACACATCTAGTTCAAACTATGGCTCAGCGGATAAAGTATACGAAGGTACAATACCTTCAGATTTATCAGTGCAATTTACTAGTAATAATAGTTATTATTACTATACGCCAACTCACGAACACTATAAATTTATAGCGTATGTTCAAGCTAAAACTATTCATGTAAAATATGATGCAAATAATGGTACAGGAGCACCTAAAGGAACAACTGTTAAATCAACTGAAAAAGTAACAGTAGATTCAACAACTCGTCCAACTCGTGAAGGATATATTTTTACTGGATGGGCATATGGCGGAAAGTTATATCAAGGTGGAGAATCATTTGATGCTCCAATAAGTGACGTTACATTTGTTGCTCAATGGGCAAAAGCAAGTGATGTAATTAACTATACTGTAAATGATTCGAAAATGGGTTCAGTTTCTAGATCTTATGAACGTATTGGTGAAACTGTACAGGGTAATGTTCAAGGATCAACAGCGATTGCGAAGCCTGGATATCGATTTGTGAAATGGGTTAAAGGTACAAATCCAGATGGAGATGCAGTTTCAACAGAAGTTGAATATATACCATCTACAAAAGGAACTTACATGGCTGTGTTTGAAGCTGTGACGAGTGATTTAGTAATTCGTTATGAAGACACTGAAGGAAAAGAAATTTCAGAAAGCGTAACAAAGAGTTACAAGTATGGAGATAGTTATACTGAAACAGCAAAAGAAATTCCAGGATATCGTTTAAAATCAGATGCAACAATTACAGGTACTAAAGGTGTAGCAAGAGAAGAAATTGTTTTTACTTATACACAGAAAAAAGGTAAAGTTGTTTATAATCTTGGTCCAAAAGGATCTTGGGGAAATGGAAGTCCTGAAAATGTAGTAGTTTTTGATGCTGCTAAAGGTAAATGGGCATATAACTATGGTTTTGACAATGGTGATACATTTGTTGTAACGAATAGTGTTCCAACATCTTCAGATAATGCTGTATTTGTTGGATGGTATGATAAGAAACGTGATAATACTCCTGCAACAATGAGAAAAGCAGGAGATACATTAACATATCCTTATACAGAATCGTCTAAAACAAATTCTTATACATTGGATGCTTTGTGGGAAAAATTACAGGGTGCTAATAAAGTATTACCTTATGATGGAAAAGAACACTCATTATATGGATTTACAGTTAAATTTGCGAATGAGAATTTACAAGGTTGGACAGATAGTGCTAGTTCATTAGTACAAGCATCAAATATTCAATATCGTTTAAAACAAGATGGTAGAGAAGTAAATGAGTGGGGTGCAATGCCAGGATTTAAAGATGCTGGTGTATATACTATTGAAGCAAAAGCAACAGTTAATGGTGTTGAATTAACAGCAGAAGCTGTATTAAGAATCACTCCTAAGAGTGTTACTTTAACAACCGAGTCAGCAACAAGAGCATATAATGGACAGCCATTAACAGCTCCAGGTACAGTTACAGGATTCGTAGAAGGCGAAAACGCAGAACTACAGGTAACAGGAAAACAGACAGACGTTGGATCATCTAAAAACACTTATAACATCGTTTGGACAGAAACAACGAAGGCAGATAACTACCAGGTATCTGACACAGTCGGAACATTAACAATTACAGCACAATCAATCGATCCAGGTACAGATTCAGAAAAACCAAACCCAGACTATACAGGTGCTAAGGTTAATAGTCCTAAGGATGCAGTATACGATGGTAAGGAACACAAGTGGATTCCTACAGTAACGGATAAGGCTGATAAGAAATTAGAAACTGGTACAGATTACACAGTAGAATACTCAACTAAGAACTTCAAAGATGTAGGAACAATCGATGTAACTATTACTGGTAAAGGTAATTACACTGGAACAGTTAAACGTTCTTATAAAGTAACTCCTAAGGAATATACAGTAACTACAGATAGTGCAACTAAGACTTATTCTGGTACTGCATTAACAGCTGGTGGTAAAGTAGAGGGTATTGTTTCTGGTGAAACAGTCGAATTTACTACAACTGGTAGTCAAACTGAAGTGGGTACTTCTAAGAATACTTATGAATTAGTATGGAAGTCTGCTAAGGCTACTAACTATACATTGGCTAAGAAATCTATTGGTAAATTAACTGTTAAGGCTAAATCAATCGTTCCTGATGATAAGGATACTCCTGAGTCAGACAAGACGGGTATTACAGTAAGTGAACCAAGTGATTCTAAGTATGATGGTAAGGAACATAAAGAAGTATTAACAGTAACAGATACTAAGACTGGTAAAGAATTAGTAGCTGGAACAGATTACTCAGTAACTTACAGTTCAGATCTAGTAAATGCTGGTACAGTGAAGGTAACGGTAGCTGGATTAGGTAACTATACAGGATCATTCACTAAGACTTATAAGATTACTAAGCGTTCTGTAACATTGACAAGTGCTACAGTAAGCAAGGTATATGATGGTAGTGCATTAACGAATACAGATATCGCAGTCAGTGGTGATGGATTCGTAGAGGGTGAAGGTGCTTCTTATGAGGTAACTGGATCTCAAACAGAGGTTGGAAATAGTGCTAACGCATTCGAATACAAATTGAATGAAAATACATTAGCTTCTAACTATAACATTACTAAGGTTGTTGGTACATTAACAATTACAGCAGCTCCTGCTCCTGTAACTCCAGCAACACCTAGTACACCAAGTACACCAAGTAGTACAACTAGTACAACGCCTCGTACTCCAAGTGCTCCTCAGGTAACGTCTCCTGTTGAAACAGTTGAAAAAGAGACAACTCCTAAGGCTGAACCTAAGAAAGAAGAAAAGGTTGAAGAAGAGTATACGCCTAAGGCATCACCTCAGTACTATTGGGCATTAATCAACTTGATTTGTGCAATCTTAACAGTATTATTTGGATTATTATTGTTGATTAGTAAACGTCATAAATCTGAAGATGATGATGACGAAGATGATGATGAAACAAAACAACAAACAAATGACGATGATGAAGAGAAAGAACAAGAAAAGAAACGTGGATTATTCACTCGCGTACTTGCAGTTCTAATCGCAATCGTATCTGTTGTATTCTTCCTAGTAACTGAAGACTTAAGCCTTCCTTGGACTTGGACAGATCAATGGACAATTTGGATGGTTGTTATTGGATTAGTACAAATCGTAGTATTCTTCGTAGGACGTAAATGGAAAAACGTTGATAACGACGATGAAGACGAAGAAGCACAACAAGCTTAACAAAAGTTAATAACACAAAAGGAGTAGCCTCGTGCTACTCCTTTACTGTCCAATATCCATTTCGATTCGAGCCTTTGCGAATTACAATTTCTCGTTGCTGCAACCTATTTAATATGCGATTAATAGTTGAACGGGATAGGTTGAGTTCTATTTGAGTGATTTTTGGGTTCATTTTAATGAATTGTATGATATCGGGTTCATTGGGTTCATTTACTTTGAACCCGATTTTGTTATCATTATACCTAAAAACCCATCCTAGTGCTTACTAGAATGGGATCTTTGTCGTTAATAGTTTTCTATAGAGTTCTACACCTTTGTATAGGATGTCTTCATCAAAAGTAAACTTATTTGAGTGTAATGGAATGGTGTCTCCCGTACCTAAAAAGAAGAAAATGGATGGGGCTACGTTTCTATAGTAACCGAAGTCTTCACTAATAAGTACAGGGCTTTCTAGTTTGTTGACTAGATTGTTTTTGTATAGTGTATAGAATAATTCTTCGTTATTGAATACGGGTGGATAGTGGTGATTCACTTTGAAGTTGACTTGGACTTTGTATTTTTTTGTTGCATTATTCATGTTTTGTTCAATGATATCAACAATTTGATCAAATACCCTTGGATCATAATAGCGAATGGATCCTCTTACGTGAGCTTGGTCGGCAATGATATTGAAGGCTTGGCCAGAATGGAAAGTGCCAAAGTGTAATAGGTGGAATGTATTGTTGTCAAAAGCTTTTTCCTCTTGTTCCAAAGACTTTTGTAGAATTTCTACACAAGCTGTTAGTGCATTGATTCCATTTTGAGGTTGAGCTGCATGACTGGCTTTTCCTTTTACTAAAAGTTCAAACTCACATCCGCCTGCCATCATTTCATTAGGACGTGTATAAACTTTGCCTTTTTCAAGTTCTGGATAGATGTGTGTTCCATAGATGGCGGCAATATTAAATTTATCGAAGAATTTAGATTCAATGATAGGTTTGGCACCACCAGGTTTTTCTTCGCCTGGCTGAAATAACAGTAATACGTTGTAGTCGCTTTCCTTGGCATATTTCGCTAATTCTAAAACCATGGCCATATGGCCGTCGTGTCCACAGGCGTGCATACATCCATTGGTGCTTTTGAATTCTAGGTCTGTATTTTCTTCCATAGGAAGTGCATCCATATCGGAACGGAATACGATTGTCTTTTCTTTTTGGTTATCAAAATAGGCGGTTACACTATTTTGGATGGGATGATCAATGGTGCAGTCATATAAGTCTAATACGTTTTCAATATATTGTGCTGTCTTTTGTGTGGTAAGTTCAATTTCTGGAATTTGGTGTAAATTTCTTCTGTTTTCAATGATTGTTGGCATAAAATTCTCCTTTTATTGGGTTTATTATACTAAATGTTAAATAAATTTAACATAGATTTAACATTGTAAAGATAGTATGAATTTGCGTTTAAATTTATATTAAGTACGAAAATATGAAAAGGTGGAAAATATGACAACAACAAATATATTGTCTTTATTGGGTGGATTAGCTTTATTCCTATATGGAATGCAGATGATGGGAAATGGTCTTGAAGCTGCGGCTGGAGATCGTTTAAAACAAATTTTAGAGAAATTAACTTCAAATCGATTTTTAGGAGTCATTGTAGGTGCGCTTGTTACGGCGGTTATTCAAAGCTCGAGTGCAACAACAGTTATGGTCGTTGGGTTTGTCAACGCACAGATGATGACTTTACAACAAGCTGTATGGATTATTATGGGAGCTAACGTGGGTACAACTATTACGGGTCAGTTGATTGCGTTGGATGTAAGTGCCATTGCTCCATTAGTTGCCTTTATGGGTGTGGCATTGATTATGTTTACAAAGAGTGCCAAGGCAACCGATATTGGACAGATTATTGCGGGTTTGGGTATTCTTTTTATTGGTATGAATATGATGAGTACAGCTATGATGCCATTAAGAGAATCAAAAGAATTTGTTGAATTAGTAACACATTTCTCAAATCCATTAGTAGGTATTTTGGTGGGTGCAGGATTTACGGCTTTGATTCAATCAAGTTCAGCTTCAGTCGGTATTTTACAGGCATTGGCAGCCAGTGGTGTTATTGGCTTGGATGGAGCTGTATATGTATTGTTTGGACAGAATATTGGTACTTGTATTACGGCTGTTCTTGCCTCAATTGGAACAAGTCGTGAGGCTAAGCAGGCTACCACCATTCACTTGAGCTTTAATATCATTGGTACAACGATCTTTACAATAGTATGTATGTTTACACCATTGGTATCTTGGGTTATTCACTTAACGCCATACAATGCGACTGCACAGATTGCGAATATGCATACTATATTTAATGTTTGTACAACAATCTTGTTGCTTCCATTTGGAACATACTTGGCTGCGTTTGCACAACACATTTTACCGGTTGAAAATAAAGAAACAGAAGATGATCGATTGATGTATTTACAACCGCTTCCTAAATCTAAGAAGATGATTGGTGGTGCAGCTATTTCAGTGAAACAAATCAATGATGAAACTATGCACATGTTAGAGCTTGCGTATGAGAATGTAAATCAGGCTTTTGGTCAGCTGTTGCAGTTTAGTGATAAGACGGATGAACAGATCTACAAAAGAGAAGATACAGTCAATTACTTAGATAAAGTCATTAGTGAATATATTAGTGCGGCTTTGGCTACGCCAAACTTGAATGTGAATATTTCTCAAGCATTGTCTAGTTACTATTTGATGTTAGTGGATATTGAGCGTATTAGTGATTATGCCGTGAATATGAATCATCAGGCGACAAAACGTCTTCAAGGAGATATGACAATTTCGGAAATTGAAATTGTAGAGCACATGAAGAAGTTATGTGCGGATATGAAGAATGATTTGGAAGATGTAGAAGAGGCGGAACGTAAAGATGATGTGATTGATTCACTTGTATCAAGTTGGCGTGAAGCACAGATTCAAGCTTTAAAACAAAAGAAATGTTCAAGTGAAGTCAGTATGATGTTGTCACGTATTTTTACAGATTTTGAGCGTATTAATGACCACGCTTTAAATGTGTCTCAAGAACTGGACAAAATTACAGTGGAGATTCCTGATTAATAAGCAGTTTTTCTGCTTATTTTTTGTTATAATCTGTGTATGAATATTGAGAAGTTATTGAATACAATTATTGAAGCCGGAAAGATGTTAGTGGAGAGTGGTGCGGAAGTCAATCGTGTCGAAGAAACAATGGTCAGAATGTGTCGTTGTTTTGAAGGCATTGAATATGCGGATAGCTATGTGACTTTAACGGGTATCATGTTTTCTTTGACGTATGACAATCAGACAATGACACGTATTTGCAGGGTACACACGGGAGAGGTAGATTTGAATCGTATTGATCAAATTAATACGCTTTCTAGAAGAATTTGTTCAAATCCAATATCAGTGGATGAGTTAGCTAATGAATTGGATCGAATTAAGGGGATGTCTCGCTATACATTTAAAGAGACAATGCTTTTTGGTGCGGTTGGCGCTGCTGGATTTGGAATGTTCTTTAATGGGACTTTATTAGAAATTGTGATGTCCTTTTTTATTGGAATTTTGATTCGTTGTATCAGCTGTTTCTTGTCAAAACACAAACTAAATTCTTTCTTGAATAATGCGATATCGGCAGGATCTGCAGCACTGAGTGCGCAATTGATCCATCAAGTATTACCGCAGACGAATGTGGATATTATGGTTATTTCTAGCTTTATGCTTCTAGTGCCTGGGCTTGCGATTACCAATGCGATTCGTGATACGATTGCAGGAGATTATGTTTCTGGTGTCGCAAGAGCGGTAGATGCTTTTTTGTGTGCTATTGCCATTGCGGTAGGGGCTGGTTTTGTGATGTATTTTTGGATATAGGGGAATGAATTATGGTATATGTGATTTTAAAAGCAGGAATCTCTTCATTCCTTGCTAGTTTAGGGTTTGGTTTCCTATTTAATATTAAAGGAAGAAATTTATGGTTTGCCGGAGTTGTAGGTGCCATTGGAGGTGTCTGTTACAAGGTGGGACTGTATTTAGATTGTTCTGAAATATTATCCAATTTTTATGGGGCTTTAGGTTTAGCCTTAGCCTCAGAAATATTAGCGCGACAATGTAAGACGCCAGTCACAACATTTTTAGTTTGTGCATTGATTCCATTAGTTCCTGGAGGCGGTATGTATCGTACGATGCTTGCGGCCATTCGTGGAGATGCTCAGAACACACTAAATATGGGGCTTCAAACATTGAGTATTGCGGGTGTTTTGGCTTTAGGAATCCTATTGGTTTCCACAATTATGCGTGTGTATTATCAGGAAAAGAGAAAATTTTTAGAAAAAAAGTAAAAAAGTACTTGCAAAGATGAATATTTATGGTATTATATATGAGCGTCTTGGGGATATGGGCCTGTAGCTCAGGTGGTTAGAGCGCACCCCTGATAAGGGTGAGGTCGTTGGTTCAAGTCCATTCAGGCCCACCATTTGCTGAAAATATGGGGTGTTAGCTCAGCTGGGAGAGCACCTGCCTTGCACGCAGGGGGTCATCGGTTCGATTCCGATACGCTCCACCATTTGTAAAATATAAACTGCAGATGCAGTTTTTTTTTATACTTTTTTTATTCTATGTTATAATCATAAGTAATCGGATGATTAGAAAGCTGAGTAGATGTATGGAAAAAGAATTTTACGAAGAATTTGAAGATATGGAAGCCGGTATTGACCAAAAACAGGCTCTTGTCGAAGAATCAAAAAAAGTTGACGAAATTGAAGATTTCAACGAAGCTGTTCGCTTTGTGAATGATTTAAAGAAAAAATGGAGAAAGACTGGATTTGGGGAGTCTTTGGCAGAAGAAAAGTTAAGAGAAGAATTTGAGGCAAATGTTGAAAAGGTTTATGAGAAACAAAAGGCATTGGCTCAAAAGGTTGTAGAGGCTAAGGAAGCTTTGATTAAGGAAGCTGAAAAAACTTCTTTATCAGATGATTTTAAGAAGGCTACTGAAAAAATGACTTCTTTAATGGATGAATGGAAAGCTTCTGGAAATGCCGGAAAGAAAACGGATGATGAATTGTGGGAACGTTTCAATGCAGCTCGTCAGAAGTTCTATGATCGTAAACATGCAAACTGGGAAAATAGAGCGGTTCAGTTTGAAAATGCGAAAAAGGTAAAAGAAGATTTAATTGAAAAAGCTAAGTCTTTACAGGATTCTGAAGAATGGCAAAAAACAAGTGCTAAATATAAAGAATTGATGGATGCATGGAAAGCAGCTGGAAATGCAGGTCGTGAATTTGATGATGATTTATGGAATGCGTTTAATGAGGCTCGCCAAAAATTCTATGCGAAACGTAATGAATTCTATGAAAAATTGCATGTTGAACATGATGAAAAATATGCAGAAAAACAAGCTTTAGTAAAGGAAGCTAAATCTATTGCTGGTTTACAGGAATATACTCGTGAACAAACGGCAATGATGAAAGAATTGTCTAACAAATGGAAATCAATTGGTTTCTGTGGAAAAGATAAAGAAGACGAAATCTGGAATGAGTTCAGAGGAGTTATGGACGAATACTTTGCGGGTTTAAAATCGGCTAGTGAAAAGCGTCGTGCTAACTGGCGTGAACACATGTCAGAAATTATTTCTCGTAAAGAAGAACAAATCGCAAACCAAAAACGTCAAATCAAACGTCTTCAGGATGATATGACTGGTTTGGTAAGTGAAGCTACAGTAGCTGACTTACAGGATCAAGTAGAAGATAAAGAAGATTTTATCAAACAACTTGAACAAGAAATCGAAGATATTGAAAAGAAATTAGCAGAGTAGTTGATCTACTCTCTTTTTCTTGGGGTTTATTATTATATGAATTTTCATGAATGTATGAAGCTGTTTTATCCAGAGACAAAAATAATATTATATAATCAAAAAAATGAAGTTGTATTAGAAGGCCAAGTAAAGGATATTCATAAAGAGTGTGAAAAATATCATAATGTAGAGGTAACCTTTGTATCGGGTAGAGCAGATACAACGGGACTTAAAATTTGGCTAGATATGTAAAAGGAAGAAAGTATAGTGCTTTCTTCCTTTTCATTTCTAGTATTTCATATTGCTTTTAATCACATCGTGATCTTTTAATAGTTTTTCAATTACAGTACCCTTGATTGCCTTAAGAATTGGTTTTTTGAATACGTTTAAAGGTCCAAGGTTGATTTCAAGTGGCGATTTACCATCCATTAATTTAACGCTTGAATCTAATAATTCACGTACATCATATACGCTGCCCCAAACTTCTGGAACACCACGATCAACACCCAATAGTCCATATACAGCTTCCATTGCGGTACGTACTGAATATTCAGTTGTAAAGACTGTGTCTCTTGGTGTGTCGGCAAATTGTCCTAAGAAGGCGAAGTTTACACATCCATCAGGAATTACGTCTGGACGATCACCTTTTGTACGTGGCATGAAGAAGGCAGTGATGTATGGCATCATTGTAGGTACGCATCGTGCTGAATTTGTAGCTAATTCTTCAATTTGATCCGTTGGAACACCCAAGTGATATAACCATTCTTCTGTAATTTCTTTACCAGTACATTCTCTCATTGGCTTTTTAATGTAGTCACCATCAACATCTGTGAATAGTCCATATACCCAAACGCATACTTTGTTTGGATCTTGGTTCTTGAATTGTCCTTGACGATTGATTGTCCAGCTCATTAACCAGCTAGAATCTCTACAAGTGACAATACCTCCAGTAACTGTTTTTCCGCTGCGAGGATCACGTTTACAAATGTTTGTGATATAAGGAATAATCTTATCATCTAATGTTGTGACTGTGGCAGATTCCCAGTTTGTCTTTGAAATGTCTGAACAGAATTTTTCTGGGTGACCAAAGCTTGGATCTTGTTTTGCGATGTTTTTCCATAAGCTCCAGCATCCACTTGTTCTTACTTCAGCATCTCCATTAGGCGCATGGTCTTGATCACCATAGATTGTTCCTTCTGTACAGCTTCCGTTTGTCACGAATACTAAATCGTTTTCAGTTAATACAATGCCAGTTTCGGTTCCGTTGACTTTGCATTCGATTGTCTTCGCAATTTTTTTGTCACCTACAAATTCAAACTCAACATTTGTGACTTCTGTATTGAATTGGAAGTCTACGCCATGAGCTTCTAGATATTTTTGCATAGGAAGAATCAATGATTCATATTGGTTGTATCTTGTGAATTTTAAGGCGCTGAAATCAGGAAGTCCTGAAATGTGGTGAATGAATCTTTGGAAGTATAATTTCATTTCTAATGCAGAGTGCCAGTTTTCAAACGCAAACATACTTCTCCAATACATCCAGAATGTTGAATCGAATACTTCTTCATCAAATACATCTTCAATTGTCTTATCATATAAGTCTTCGTCTGGTGTCATGAATAATTTTGCGATTTCCATAGCACCCTTTGTACTTAAGTCAAACTTACCATCTGTATGCGCATCTTTTCCCTGATTGATTGTTGCACGACACAATGAGTAGTTCGGATCATGTTTATTTAACCAATAGTATTCGTCTAGAACGCTAGCCCCTTCAATTTCTAAGGAAGGAATGCTTCTGAATAAATCCCATAAACATTCGAAGTGGTTTTCCATTTCACGTCCACCTCTCATGACATATCCACGAGTGGGATCATAGATTCCATCACATGCACCTCCAGCAATATCCATTGCTTCTAATACGTGGATGTTTTTTCCTGGCATTTGTCCATCACGAACTAAGAAGCAAGCAGCCGCTAGTGCAGCAAGTCCACTACCTACGATATATGCATTCTTATTATCGACGCCAGCCGGCTTTTCTGGGCGGGCAAATGCTTCGTAGTTTCCGTTTGTGTAGTAAATACCTTTAGAGTTCTTTTCGTATTTTCCTCTTTCTGTATTACGATATTCACTTGTAGATGTCTTTTCTTCTTCTTTCTTTTTATCTTTCACTTTTTTGGCGGTAAATAAAGCAGCACCTGTAGCTGCAGCAGTAAGGCCTGCAATGCCTAATTTTACAGTATTCTTTGACATATACATGTCCTCCTTTTTCTTTATGGCTACATAATAGTGAGAATCAAAATAAAAAACCATAAACAAAAAAAGCAAGATGATAATTTTTTTATCATTTTGCTTCATTTGTAAAGTTTGAAATGGAATTTGCGATAGAACCATGCAAAGTATTGGCCATATTATAGACGATTTCATTATAATCTTCATTCATGCCTTTGCCAATCCAGTCGAGCATAATGCCTACAAAGCTATATTTATAGAAATCGGCAATGAATTGGATTTGTTCTTCTGAAATGTTGGTGCCTTGAGCTTTTTCTCTAACAACCCCTAAAATAAGGTCGTGTACGGTTGTGAACAAAAATCTTTCGATACTGTCTTGTGTTGTAGTGTGATACACATTCAATATGAATGGCTTATTTTGAAGAACGGCTTCAAAAATGGATGTGAGACCTTCTTGCCAAGTGTCGTAGGTCTTATTTCCTTTTAGTGCATTTGTGGCATCGTAAATACAAGACCATTCGACAAGGTCATAAATATCTTTAAAGTGATAGTAGAAAGACATTCTTGAAATACCAACATCGTCCGTTAGATCTTTGATGGTAATCTTATCCAATGGTTTCTTTAATAAGAATCTTTTTAGGGATTGCTCTAGAGCAAGTTTAGTTAGGTTTGACATACAAAAATAATAATAAAAAAAGGGCCTCCCGTCAATTCTTAGGAGACCATGAACATTAAATTCTGAGTGGCTGTAACAAACAGAATTTTGCCTTGCCCTAGCTGTAATAGGGCCCTTTGAATATTGTAGATGTGCTTCTCTCAAGCACACTTATACTATAATCCTATCATTCGTTAATTTAATCAAAACATTTTGTGAAATTTTGGGAAGAAAGAGAATCTAGGTTTGCAGAATACAAATATTGATTTTTGTTTCTGCTTTTTACTAGCAGGTTTTTAGATTCCAAAGACTTTAATATTTTGCGAGTCGTTGTATCGCTTTTTTCAAGTAATTCAGTTAATGTATTCATGTTCATATAAGTATCATCAAATAATCTATTTTGGCACAGTATGAAGATGCATTTTGCCTGTTTATCGTTTAGAACTTTTTCATTAACTAACGTATTGATTATATTGTTGTAGTAATTTAGTTGATCGTTTAAATCTGCGATTTTTGTGTATAAGTCATCTGAGGCTTGTGACAACAATTCTAAAAATGTGACGACAAAAAATGTAATATCACCTTTGTTTTTTCTGTCGTTACAAACATCAAAAGCTTTATAGTACTTGTTGATATTATTTTTGACTGTGTAAGATAATTTTAAAGCTAAAAGAACGTCAAGTTCATTTTTAATCAGGTAACTACTGATAAATCGACTGGTCCTGCCATTTCCATCATAAAAAGGGTGGATATATCCAAATAGATAGTGAAAGGCAGATATTTTGATTAGGCTATCGATATCATCGTTTTTTAAGAAATCAAGGCATAAATCTAGAGATTCAATGATTTTTGACTCTGGCATGATTCCTCTGTGTTTTTCTTTTTGTGTGGCAGACACTACTTGAACAGGCTCTTTTCTAAAGAGTATACCGTCGGGTAGATTTTCTTTTTCAATTTCAGGTAATACTAGGGCATCGTAAATGGTCCGAATATCCTCGCAGTTGTTTAATGGGATTATTTCATTACTGATTAATTTAAAATATTTATCCACAAGTCCTTTAAATCTAGCGTTTTTATCATTTTTGATTGAGTCAATCGCATCTTCAATTTCTTTTCTTGTACTTCTTACACCTTCGATTTCGTTAGTAAGGGCAATCTCATCTTTTAATGATTTAATTATATAAGAGTTGATAGCGATATTAGGTAAATGTGTTCTTAACAAATTGATTTTGTTGATTGTTTTATATATTTTAACCAATAACTTTGTGATTTCATTCGTATTGAAAATGAATCCAACGTTTTCGTGGATTTTAATAGGAAGTTTAATGGAGGCTTCACTATTAAATCTAGCATCATAGATTGATTCGTATTCTGTTGGCTTTTTATAAAATATTTTTGAAAGTAATTCATATTCCATATAAAAATCCTCCTAAATTAATGGGTATTTTTGTTATAATAGCTTATGTCTCATTAAAAATCAAATAAATTAATGAGATATACAGATTATTCTTATATAATGTAAGAGGGTGACAATATGTATATATCAGTTGATGAATCGCAAATGGGTGTGTTTTTCTTGGATTGTTTTCGCTTTTGTATGAATGATATAGAATATGATATTATTCTGAATAAGCCGGATTTGGATACATATGAATATGAAATATGGAAGCGGACTAATAGGGAAATGTCTTTAATCACAATAGTGAGATTGTCACTAGATGAATTTAAAGAATACTATTATGGGGATGAAAGAACGACAAATTATAGGATAATCAATAAAATTATTGTTCCGGCAATTGAAAAAATGAGATAATAAAATACGCTTTATTTATCGCGTAATGTGATAGATAAGGCGTTTTTGTTTACAGAAAAATACTTTACGAATAAACTGTTTGGGTTTATACTTTTTAGTAGATAAATAACTTTCATAACTAAAAAGAACAAAAAATAATAAGGACATAAAACTAAGGAGATTTACTTATATGCAAAAGAGAACTACGAATTATTCATTCCAGAAGTTCGGGGATGTATTCTATTCTGTAAATCATAATGCAGGGCATTTGGTTGATTATGTTGAAAATGATTTTAAAATCACAAATAAAACGTTTGATTCATTTTATTATTCTAGCGATCCAGTATATTTGGATACGCGTAGTGGAATTATCATGTTAGTGGTGAGTAAAGATGGTAAAAAATTTGAGGAATATGTTATCCACCGTGTTGTTCGTTTAAAACCAGATATTTATTTTAATTATGTTTCTATCTCGAGAGAGAGTGTGCTTCAAATTCATTATTCGAGTCATGGAATGAATCAGAAGATGATGGAGACTCCATATTCGTATCAGCCTTTGGTTTCAAAGATGAATTTAAAAGAGATCTTTACATGTTTTTACCAGGTTCGTAAATCGAATTATACATTTCCTGGTGAGTCACATGATTATTATGAATTGACATATATTGATCATGGTACTTTGGATACGACGGTAGATGGTCATAGTTACAGACTGTCTAAATATGATTTGATTTTATATTATCCGGGACAGTTCCATACACAAAGTACAGATAGTCAGAGTACTTGTTCATATCTGACGATTACGTTTGATATGGATAATAAGTTGCCTGGCGATTTAAAGAATCGTGTTTTTCATACGCGAAAAGATATTTATCAAGTGTTGTCTGAATTTATGAAATCCATTCAGTCCGATGGTCATTTGAATTCAGAACTCGTACTATTGTATTTAAAACAGATTCTAATTCTTTTATATCAATTTGATGATGAGGTAGAGGAATCGACTTCTATAACGGCGAATCCGATGCAAGAGCATTATGAAAGTACGTTGTTGAATGAAATTTTGGTTTTTATCAATAATAATGTATATAAACAGTTTACGGTGGAAGATTTGTGTACGAAGTTCTCAATTTCGAGGTCAAGTCTACAGAATTTGTTTAAGTCAAATATTCATATTACGCCAAAACAATATATTTCCAATGTGAAATTGAATCAGGCAAAAATCATGATTCATGAGCATAATCAGACGATTTCAGAAATATCTGATATTTTAGGATTTACTTCCATTCACTACTTTTCTAGGAAGTTTAAATTGCAGTATGGGATTTCTCCAACGGATTATGCCAAGAGCATTTCTCAATAAGTCCAGAAATGGGCTTTTTTTCTTGCGTTAATAGTGTATGATATGTACATGAAAAAGAATCAAATGTTAATGACGTCTGGAACGATTTGGAAACAAATGCTTCTGTTTGCATTTCCTGTGTTTCTAGGCAATCTATTTCAACAGCTCTATAATACAGCGGACTCCTTAATTGTAGGAAACTATCTGGGCAGTTCAAGTCTTGCGGCCGTTACTTCTTGTGGGGAATTGATCTTTTTGTTGACTAGTTTGTTTCAAGGAATATCCGTCGGTGCAGGAGTGGTCATTGCACGCTACTTTGGTGCGAATGATAAAGAAAGAATGCAGAATGCGATCCATACACTTATGGCGTTTGGATTGATTTTTGGGATTGGTTTAACCGTTTTTGGATACTTGTTGGCACCTGTATTGTTAGGGTGGATGTCAACACCAAAAAATGTGATTCATTTATCCACTGCATATCTACAAATTTATTTTTTAGGGTCTTTAGGAATGATTCTATACAATTCTTGTGTAGGTATTATGCAGTCAGTAGGAGATAGCAAACATCCATTATATTTCTTGATTGTATCAAGTTGTGTAAATGTTGTATTGGACATCATATTTGTGGCAGGACTTCATATGAATGTAGAAGGGGCTGCTTTGGCTACGATTCTATCGCAGTTTTTAAGTGCTGCTCTTTGTTTGTATCTATTGATTCGGACAAATGAAAGTCATCAGGTACATCTTTCTAAGATTCGTATACATGCTGATGTAGGTAAGGAAATATTGGAAATGGGGATTCCAACGGGAATTCAGAATAGTTTAATTTCAATATCAAATGTCGTTATACAATCGAATATCAATTCGTTTGGATCCTTGGCTATGGCTGGTATTGGTACCTATACAAAAATTGAGGGTTTTGCGTTTTTACCAATCACAAGTTTTATGATGGCTTTAACTACGTTTGTTTCTCAAAATAGAGGAGCCAAAGAATATGAAAGGGCTAGAAAAGGAGCTCATTTTGGACTGGTTTGTTCCGTCAGCTTAGCTGAAACCATAGGGGTATTGATTGCACTGTTTGCCACTCCATTGATGCGTTTGTTTGTGGATGATCCACAAGTAATACAATATGGTGTAGAACGAGCTCATTATGCGACGATACTATTCTTTTTATTAGCATATAGCCATGGTGTGTCGGCTGTACTTCGTGGAGTAGGAAAGTCTGTGGTTCCAATGGTTGTTATGCTTGTGTGTTGGTGTCTTGTGCGAGTCACCTTATTAACAATGTTGAACATGCTATTCCATAACATTTTGTTTGTATATTTGATTTATCCATTTACTTGGTCTTTATCAAGTATTGTATTTTTCTTATATTATCGAAAAATTAATTGGCAAGAATAAAAAAGGAACCATTCTAGTGTTGGCGTCTAGAATGGTTTCTTTTGTTTATTATTATTTTTAGGAGAGAGATATGAATATTGGTTTATTTCTATATTCATTGCCTT
>OLOB01001116.1_pt1 | contig 18386 bp, 11 predicted proteins | sample 1671911 | NCBI WGS metagenome assembly OLOB01 (sample SAMEA3136625, study PRJEB25190) | human gut metagenome | biome: human gut; feature: human-associated habitat; material: faeces | place: Austria | collected 2013
GCCCACGATGATCGGCAACATCGCCGCAGGCAATCTGGCGATTCGCTACGGCATGAAAGGCGAGTGCATCAACGTCGTCACCGCGTGCGCGACGGGCGCCCACTGCATCGGGCAGGCCGTGCGCGACATCCGCCACGGCTACACCGACGTGGCCCTCGCGGGTGGTGCGGAGGAAAGCGTGAACCCCATCTGCATCGCGGGCTTCGCGAACCTCGGCGCTCTTTCGCGTGAGGAGGACCCCCTGCGCGCTTCCCGTCCGTTCGACCTCAACCGCGAGGGCTTCGTCGCTGGCGAGGGCGCGGGCGCGGTTATCTTGGAGTCGCTCGAGCACGCTCTGGCGCGCGGCGCTAAACCCTTAGCGGAAATCACCGGCTTCGGCTCGACGGGCGATGCCTACCACATGACCGCCCCTGACCCTGAGGGCGAAGGCGTTGTTCGAGCGATGCGCGTAGCGCTTGAGGAAGGCGGGTTTACCCCCGCTGACCTGGGGCATTTCAACGCGCATGGCACAGGTACGCACGCCAACGAGCTCACCGAGTCCAAGGCGCTGCGCGCACTGTGCGGCGAAGAGGCGGGCCTTAAGGTCCCCGTGTGCTCGGTCAAGGGCACGACGGGCCACACGCTCGGCGCGGCAGGCGCGGTCGAGGCGATCGTCACGGCGCTTTCCGTCGCAAACGATTGCGTGCCGCCGACGGCCGGCTTCGAAACGCCCGACCCCGAGGCTCCTGCCAACGTGCTCGCCGAGCCGCTTGAGAATTACAAGCAGAAGGTGGCGCTGTCGAACTCGCTCGGCTTCGGCGGGCACAACGCGTGCCTGGCCATCTCGCCGTACGAGGTTTTGGCGGAATAGAGGCGCTCGCTGCTCGCGCATTTGCGAACCGCGAGCAGCGCTGTCTCGGGCTTGCGGCCCGCGCTTGCGAAAGAGAAAGGTTCTTCTTGATGGATATTCAGTTCCCTTGCGGTCGCGAGGACATCGAGCGGGTGCTCCCGCATCGCGACCCCTTCGTGTGGATGACGCGCGTGGTGGAATGCACGCCGGGCGAGTCGATCACGGCCGAGCTCGATGTCGACCCCGACCTGCCGCTGTTTCGCGGCCACTTCCCGACGCACCCGGTGCTGCCGGGCGTCATCATCATGGAGGCGCTCGCGCAGGCGGCATCGTTTTGCGCGCTCGTCGACCGCGCGGACGAGGGAGTGCTCGGCTTCTTCGCGGGCATCGACAAGGCGAAATTTCGCAACCAGGTGCTGCCTGGCGACGTGCTCACGCTCTCGGCGAGAATCGTGAAGTCTTCGAGCCGCATGGTCGTGGCCGACGTCGAAGCGCGCGTCGGGGATAAGGTATGCGCCACGGCGACGCAGAAATACGTGCTTGCACGTTCCGAGGAGTAATCCCATTTCCAGGGAAAACAGGTAGTCAAAGAGGGTTGGCATGAAGATCGCAAAGCAAGGGTATGTGACGTTTAACGCAGACGGGGCGTTTGCTCCCGCAGCCTCGGCGTCTGAGCAGGGTCAGGCGTCGGCGCCTGAGGCGGGCGTGGCGTATCGCCTCTCGCGGATCGCCGAGGAGGCGGCCGCCGAGGGCGCGCTCGCCCCGAACGCCGTCGACGCGGCCGATTCGTCGGGATACAATGTCGTTCCCTCGGGCGACGCGAGTGCGTATTCTCCGGTCGACGCTAAGGAAGACGAAGATGCCCGCCCTCGCGTGCTGCTCATGTCGCGCGGCCGCATGGCCAGGCAATATGTGCAGGCTGCTACCGACGCCGGCTTCTCGGTGTGGCTGCCCTTCACCACTGACAAGCGCTTCGAGCCCTATCTGCGCCAGGCGGCGGGCACGGTGTGTCTGGGCGAGAAGTACTCTGACGCCCTGTTCTGCAACGCCCATGCCGTGCTCGATGCGGCCAAGGAATGCGGCGCGGGCACGGTGCTCCTGTGCGATGAGTCGCAGCCGCTCGGTGAGGTCGACGGCTTTCTTTCGCGTGCCATTTCGCGTGGCGTGAACGTCTTTCGCCCGCTGAAGAACGACACCCCGGCGCTCGGCTGGGTGCTGTGCACCACGGAGAAGGCGGCGCCCGCGGTCGACAAGTGGCGCGCATGCCCCCATTGCGGGCTGAAGTTCGCCGAGGAAAGCCTCGCCGCCTCGCACTACGTGTGCCCGACGTGCGGCGGCTATTTCCGCATGACCTCCGACGAGCGCATCGCCGACCTGCTTGATTCCGGCAGCTTCGAGGAATGGGACGCCCATATGCCCGAGCCCGACCCGCTCGAGTTCCCGGGTTACACCGAGAAGCTGGCGGCGCTGCGCGAGAAAACGGGACTTGACGAGGGTATCCGCACAGGTGCGGGCCGTATTGCCGGCATCCGCACGGCGTTCGCGGTTATGGAGTCCACCTTCCTCATGGGGTCGATGGGCACGGCTGTCGGCGAGAAGATGGCGCGCCTCGTGCGCCGCGCGGCCGACGAAGGGCTGCCGGTCGTGGCGTTTACTGCCTCGGGCGGCGCGCGCATGCAAGAGGGCTTGGCGTCGCTCATGCAGATGGCGAAGGTGTCCTGTGCTCTTTCCCGCCTGGCCGAGTGTGGGCTACCTTACATCTCGGTCATCACCGACCCGACGACGGGCGGCGTCACCGCATCGTTTGCCATGCAAGGCGACATCATCCTCGCGGAGCCCCATGCGCTTATCGGCTTTGCGGGCCAGCGCGTGATTCGCGACACCATCAAGCAAGAGCTCCCGAAGGGCTTCCAAACCGCTGAGTTCGCGCTCTCACACGGGCTCATCGACGCCGTCGTATCGCGCTCCGATTTGCGCGCGACGCTTGCGCAGCTGCTCGCGCTCCATTACGCGACGCGCGTGCAGGGCGAGCCGGTTGCGGGCGAGGAGCGCATGATCGTCACGTACGATTCGGTGAAGTCGAACCTCGAGCACGGCACCGACACCTACAACAAGGTGACGTACGGCCTGCTCCCCGTTGACGAGGGGCTGTTGCGCGAAGACGAGGAAGACGACTCGCTTCCCCTGTCGTTCGCCGAGACCGTCTTCGGATGGTTCGGGGGCAAGACGAGGCAGCTCGAGCGCGAGGCGGATCGCCGTCGCGCCGCTGCCGACGCGCATGCGGGCAACATCTTGGATGAGAAGGCGACCGCGTGCGCGCCCACCGCGGGAGCCCCTGCCGCCGAGCCCGCTGCCGATGCCGATGTGCAGGCCGCCGCGGGCACGCAAACCTCGAGCGCATGGGAAAGCGTTCAGCTCGCGCGCAACGTGCACAGGCCCACGTCGCGCTACTACATCGACCGCATTGTTGACGGGTTCATCGAGCTCCACGGCGACCGCGGGTTCGGCGACGACGGCGCGATTGTCGCGGGCGTCGGCTGGATCGGCAACCAGGCGGTCACGGTGATCGCCGAGGAAAAGGGCTGCGATCTGAAAGACCGCATCAAGCGCAATTTCGGGTGCCCGCAGCCGGAGGGGTACCGCAAGAGCCTGCGCCTCATGCGCGAGGCCGAGAAGTTCGGGCGCCCGATCGTGTGCTTCGTCGACACGCAGGGCGCGTTCTGCGGCATGGAAGCCGAGGAGCGCGGCCAGGGCAACGCCATCGCGGACAACCTGCTCGCCATGGCGGGCATGAAGGTTCCTATCGTAAGCGTACTTCTGGGCGAGGGCGGCTCGGGCGGTGCGCTCGCGCTCGCCGTTGCGAACCGCGTCGCCATGCAGGAGCACGCGGTGTACTCCGTGCTGTCGCCCGAGGGCTTCGCGTCCATCTTGTGGAAGGACCGCACGCGTGCCCCCGAGGCTGCTGCCGTCATGAAGATGAGCGCGGCCGAGGCTCACGGGATGGGCATCGTGGACGACGTGCTCTCCGAAGGGCCCGCACCTGCGCACGAGAACCCCGATGCAGCGGTCGACGTGGTGCGCGACTATGTGCGCCACGAGCTTGCCGAGCTGGTAAGCATCCCTGCCGATGACCTGGTAGAACAGCGTCGCGCTCGCTTCGAGGCGTTCTAAGGGGAATTCAGTCCCGCCGAGCGTTCAGCAGATGTGCGCTCGGCGGCATTCAGCCAGCGCGCGCGGCCGATTACTCGTTTGGCGGTTCGGTTTTTGGGATCTTGTAACAAAACTATTCGGGAAAACGAACGGTTATCAAGCGAATGCCGAAAGAAAAACCCTTCGTTCTAGCGAATAGTTTTCTGGCTTCCAATCTCCTCGATTGTCGCTCTCACAACAGGGTCGTCCAACTTATCGATGAGCTTGCGGTAGATGCGCTCGCGGATCCAGGGCTCGGTGGAAAGCGCGATGGCGTCTTCGGTGGGCACCCATTTCACACCACTGTTCTCATCGGGCTTTATGCGGATAGGCTCGTCGGGGGAGGCCACAGCGAGATACGTCACGTTCAAATGCAGATGCGATCCGACGTACTTCCCGCGCTTCTCGTGCCCGTCGACGGTGAGCACTTCGAGCGAGTAGATGTTCCCCGCGGGAAGCGTCACCATGCGCGCGTGTGACACGCCCGTTTCCTCCTGAAGCTCGCGCAGCGCGACGGCAGCAAGGTCGCGATCGCCGTCGGCATGGCCCCCAATCCACGACCACGAGCCGTAGATGTTGTGGAACACGAGCAGCGTTTGCGCGCAATCGGGGCTCACGACCCAGATGGAACACGCCATATGCGCGAGCGCCTCGCGGGAAAACGCGTTCTCGCGTGTGCCGAGCACTGAGAGAATCACCTGCTTGTCGATTTCTTCCTGCTCGTTTGCCGGCTCGTATGCCGCGATGTCGTCTTCGATCGCCATGTTGTCCCTGCCTTTCCCTCCGTCTGATTGTAGCGCTGCACGGCCCCTTCGCGTGCCTGACTTTCTCTTCCGACCGCGCGTTGCCTGAGTGCGCTCATCTTCGCAGGGCGCCGCTGCCCATTTGCTCGCGTCCGCCGCCTTTCTCCGCCGGGGGCTCGCCGCTCCGTTCGTGCGCCCGTCGTTGCAAGCGGCGGGGGCGTGCGTTTGTGCTTGCATCGCCGTGCTACACTAGCGTTTACGAAAAAAGGAGTCATGTGATTTCGGAACGCGAAATAGCTGCCAATTGCAATTCACGCACGTTCGCCCGCGCCGAGCGGATAGCCGCGAGCGACCGCAATATCTTGACGAAGCGCGTGCGCTACGAGGTGGGGGAGACAGTGCTGTCTGCCCAGGTCGCAAGCTCAAGCGGGTGGGATGACCACTATCGTGCGTCCGTCTATCTGTCGCCCGACGAGGAAACGGTCGAGGATTGGTCGTGCACTTGCCCGGCGGTGGTGGAATACGACGGGCTGTGCAAGCACTGCGCGGCGCTCGCGCTCTCCTTCTCCCGCGCTCCCGAGAAGTTCATGGGCTACACGCCGAAACGCCGTGTGGCGACGTCGGCCTGCATCACCGAGCTCATGCGCCGTGGCGAGCAGTTCGCCGACGACAGCGACATGGAAGGCTCGATCGATCTCGAGTGCACGCTCACGTACGGCTACCGTCTGTGGTCAGCGAGCTTCAAGGTGGCAAGCCCCACGTCTTCCTACGTCATGAAGAGCATCTCCGACTTCGTGTCGCGCATGCGCGCAGGCGAGCGCTACTCCTATGGGAAGAAGCTCGCTTTCACGCACACGCCGGCGCTCCTTACCGAGCGCGGCCGTCGCGTGGCGGAGTTCCTCGACCGCGCCGTCTCCCTGCGCGAGCAGAGCGTGCAGGCCACCCGCTGGGGCATCGTCTCGACGCCTGGCGTCGGTCGCGACATCAACCTCTCGGAAGTGGAGGTTGTCGAGCTGCTCGACGCGCTCGACGGGGGTTCGTTCACCATTCGTGGCACCGATATCGGCACGCGCTCGGTCACCGAGACGCGCATCGTTCACGCAGACCCCGAGGTCAAGGTGTCGCTCGAGAAATCCACCGAGGACGGTTACTGCATCGAGCGCGGCTCCGACGTCGTGCTTGCCGCGCAGGGCCGTCGCTTGTACCTGTGGATGGGCGACGTCGTGTACCGCTGCTCGTCAGAGCTTGCTCGCTGTGCCGACTTCTTGCGCATGGTCTACGAAGGCTCCGATGTGCGCCTGTTTATCTCGAAGGAGGACATGCCGCTCTTCTGCTCCGCCGTGTTACCCCAGGTGGAGAAGGCGCTGCACATGGACATGCCGCCTGAGGTGGAGCGCTTCCGCCCCGTACCCGGCGAAATCTCCTTCTACTTCGACAAGGTCCGCGCGGGCGTTCGCGTGGAGGCGGTGGCGACCTACGGCGACTTCCGCTACGTCTTGGCCGGCGAGGAGGCCCATCTCGTCGATGCTTCGGGTGCCGCCGCCGTGTCCGCGCCCGTCCGCCGCGCACGTGCCGCGTCCGCCGCGCGCGGTATTGCCCTCACAAACAAGACCGAGAGCACCGAGGAGCCGGGGCCCTTGCGCGATGCGCGCCTCGAAGCGCGGGCGACGACGCTTGTCGAGCGCTATTTCGGCCTGGGGGACCCGATCATCCCGAACGCTGACGACGATGCAGTGGGCAACCTGCTCTTCGGTGGCCTGCCCGAGTTCCGCGCGCTCGGCGAGGTCTTCACCACGCCCGCCTTCGACCGCCTCATCCGCGACGGCAAGCCGCGCATCTCCATGGGGGTGTCGCTTGCGGGCAACCTGATCGATCTTACGGTGAGCGCGGGCGACTTGGAATCCGACGAGCTTGCCGCGCTGCTGTCGAGCTACCGCAAGCGCAAGCACTACCACAAGCTCAAGGGCGGCGCGTACCTCTCGCTCGAGGATATGGACTTGGCCGAGCTCGATCGCATCGCGTCTGACTTGGGAATCTCTCTGAAGGAACTCGCGAGCGGCAAGGTCGAGCTGCCGAGTTATCGCGCGTTTTACCTCGACGAGGAGAAAGACCTCGACCGCGATCGCTCCTTTAAGAGCTACGTGGACAACTTCCGCTCGGTTGACGAGCAGAGCTACACGCCGCCCGCCCAGCTCTCGAGCGTGCTGCGCCCCTATCAGGAAGAGGGCTTCCGCTGGCTTTCCGCGCGCTGCGATGCGGGGTTCGGCGGTATCCTCGCCGACGAGATGGGCCTGGGCAAGTCGCTGCAGCTGATCTCGCTTCTGCTCGCGCGCCGCGATGAGGCACGCCGCGTGGGGCCGAGCCTTATCGTGTGCCCGGCGTCGCTCGTGTACAACTGGCTGCAGGAATTCGCCCGCTTCGCGCCCGAGCTTGCGGTTCGCGCCGTCGCGGGTCCGAAGGCCGAGCGTCGTCGCATCAGGGCGCTCTCGCTTCCCGCGCCCGACGGCTCTGCCGCCACCGACCCGTGCGACGTGCTTGTGACCTCCTACGACCTGCTTCGCATCGACATCCACGACTGGGTGGGGGAGCGCTTCTTCCTGTGCGCGCTCGACGAGGCGCAATACGTGAAGAACCCGGCGGCGCTTGTCACGCGCGCGGTGAAGCGCGTCGAGGCGGAACATCGTTTCGCGCTCACGGGCACTCCGATGGAGAACCGCCTCTCCGAGCTTTGGAGCATTTTCGACTTCCTGATGCCGGGGCTGCTTGGCCCCTATGCGCGCTTCCGCGAGCGTTTTGAGCTGCCGATCGTCGGCGGAGACGAGGACATCGCGCGCAGGTTGCAGGCGCTCGTGGGCCCGTTCATGCTGCGCCGCCTGAAGACGCAGGTGCTTTCCGACTTGCCCGAGAAGCTCGAAAGCGTGGTGTACGCGCCCATGACCGGCGAGCAACTGAAGCTGTATTCCGCGCATGAACAGCGCCTTCGTGAGGAACTCACGCGTCAGAAGAGCGACAAGGCTGCCAAGGACGGTGGGCGCAAGAGCGGCATGTCGGATGCGGAGTTCAACAAGAGCAAGGTGCAGATCTTGGCCGAGCTCACGCGTCTGCGCCAGCTGTGCTGCGACCCACGCCTGCTCTACGAGAACTACAAGGGACCTGCGGCGAAGCTCGACGCGATTTGCGATCTGGTGGACTCCGCGATGGGCGGCGGCGAGAAGGCGCTCGTGTTCTCCCAGTTCACAAGCTTCTTGTCGCTTATTGCCGACAAACTCGACGCGGCAGGTGTGCGCTACTTCACGATCACGGGCGCAACGCCTAAGGAGGAGCGGCTCGAGCTGGTGAACCGTTTCAACGCCGACGATACGCCGGTGTTCCTGATTTCGCTCAAGGCGGGCGGCACGGGACTCAACCTCACGGGCGCGTCGGTCGTCATCCATGCCGACCCCTGGTGGAACGCGGCGGCGCAGGACCAGGCGACCGACCGCGCGCACCGCATCGGGCAGACGCACGTGGTGAGTGTCGAGCGCGTGATTGCGAAGGGAACGATTGAGGAGCGCATCCTCGCACTTCAGGAGGCGAAAAGCAACCTGGCCGACCAGGTCGTCGGCGCGTCCGGCGTGTCGCTCGCCTCGCTTTCCCGCGACGATTTGGTCGACCTGCTGAGCCCAGTGGAGTAGAAGTGGGCAAGGGGCGCGCGTCGGTCTCTTTACATTCGGGATAGGCGGTTGAAGTCGGCGGTCTCGCCGATTACGGCGATGCCCGCGTCGCGGAATGCGGCTGCGGCGATGCCCCATCCGGGCACAAGCGTGCCCGAAAACGTGCCGTCGTAGACTTCCCCCGATCCGCATGAGGGACTCTTCGCCTTGAGGATGGCCAGCTCACAGCCCGCTTCCTTCGCTCGTGCAAGCTCGGCCTGCGCGCCGCGGGCGTAAGCGGCCGTGCGGTCGGCTCCGCTCGCGTCGAGAATCGTCCAAGAGTGCTCGTTTGCTGCGCGAGCCTTGCTGTCGCGCGATGCAGAGTCGCTGCGGCCATGCTCCGTCTCGCCTGAGCGCCCGTTGCTCTCGCGATGGGGCTCGCTTGCAAGGAAGCTCGGCGTACCGTCGTCCGCTGCGGGCGCCTCGACGCTGCCTATCCACGGGGCGCGCACGATTTCGCAGGGGGTGCGCGGCGTGGGAAGGCCGCCCGCTACCTCAGGGCAGACGGGCACAAGCTCGTGCCCATCTGCGGCGAGCTCCTGCACGCGTGCGCAGGGCTTCGAACGCCCGTCGTAACGGCACGCCTCACCCAAAAGGCACGCGCTCACAGCGATTCTCATGCAAACCTCCCCACGTACAGAAACACGGGCCGGCGAGCCCGAGCAAACCCGCTGCCCCGCTTCTTCATGAATCCAAGTATATCTCTTCGGTCTCCGTTTCCCCTCGTTAATGCCAATATAAAAATGGCCACTTAAATCACCGAGAATTACCAGCAATACCAACGCGCGCAGACCAACTGCACCAATGAACTTTGCCCAGTTACGCCAACGAAGTAACCTCCTCCCGAAGGGCATTCGGAAGGAGGATGTTTTGGAAAGGAACGCGATGGGCGAGCTAAGCATGTACAGGCAATCCGGCACTAAGTCCAACTTCAGCGAGATCGGGCGCAGGCACGGCATGAGCAGGAAGACCGTGGCCAGGCACTGGCGCTCGGGCGGAGACCTTGACGACGGAAGGTCGGCAAGGGGAAGCGGGTTCGACGGCCTAAGGGAGGCGATCGAGGCCACGGCCAAGCTCCCCGGCGTCACCAAGAAGGCCGTGCACGAGTACCTGCCGCACATGCATCCCGACGTGGGCCTGCCCGGGTACAACGCCTTCACCGAGTGCTGCAGGAAGCACGGCATAGCGTTCGGCGCCCAACGGGCCCCGGGCGCCCATCCCCGCTTCGAGACCCCGCCGGGCCGCCAGCTGCAGTTCGACTGGAAGGAGGACGCGAGGATGCTCGACGCCAACGGCGAGGTCTTCGAGTTCAACGTGTTCTCCGCGACCCTGGGCTACTCCCGGCTGCACAAGTTCACGTACTCCGCCACCCGCACCACCGACGACCTGCTGGCCTGCCTTCTGGACGCGTTCGGGCTCATGGGCGGCGCGCCGCAGGAATGCCTCACCGACAACATGTCGTCGCTAATCGGCATGTCGACGGGGCGCCGGGCCAGAAACGAGCGGGCGCGGCGCTTCGCCAAGGAGGCCGGGTTCGACCTGCAGCTTTGCAGGGTCGGAACACCGCAGACCAAGGGCAAGGGCGAGTCGGCCAACCGGTTCCTGAGCAGGCTTTTGGTCTACGACTGCGACTTCGTGGGCCTCGACGGGTTTCTCGTGGCCATCGCGCGCATCGAGGCGAGGAGCAACTCGGAGCCCAACGACACGACGGGGCTGCCGCCGTCGGCGCCGTTCACGAAGGAGAAGGAGTACCTGCAGCCCATAGGCACCGCCGCGCTGCTCGAGCCGATGGTGGGCGACTCGACCGTGCAGGTGGTTCCGCCGACGATGCTGGTGAGGGCGGCCGGCGGGCAATGGCCGGTGCCCCGCCGATGCATCGGGAGCAAGGCCAGGGTGATGCCTATGCCGGGCGGTCAGATCCTCGTCACCGTGGCGGGCGAGCTGGTCGTCGTCCATGACGCGGCGCAGGGCACCAGCAAGATCAATTATACAGAGGATCATCACGTGGAGGCCATGGAGGGCAAGGCCTGGGCCGCCGACGAGGGCATACGCGGGCAGGCGCGGGCGAACTTGGAGCTGTTCTTCTTCTCCCGCGTGTCGAGCAGCGGCATGTCCAGCACCACGATGGCCGCCTTGCGCTCCTTGGTGATGACGCGCCATTCCTCCAGTATTTCCTCGTAGTTGCGCCCCAGTCGGTCGATGCTCTTCACCACCAGCACGTCGCCATCTTGTAGCGTGCTAACGAGCCGTCGGTATTCAGGACGCTCGAAGTCTTTCCTACTTGCCTTGTCGGCGAATATCGCCTCTTCCGGCACCCCGAACGCCTTGAACGCATCAAGTTACCGGTCGAGGTTCTGGTCCTTGCTTGATACCCTTGCGTATCCATACGCCTTTCCTTCCATACGCAAACCTCCTTTTCGTGATTGGTACCCACGCGCCGGCTTCTCATGCGATGCGCGCAAACTGAAATTGTCCGCAGGGGTACAGGGCGGCAAAGGTTGAAACCCCAGCTCAATCCGTCCTTTTCGGAGGCAAGCGTACGTTCGCGTCACGATTTGAAAATGTGCTCATAACTGCAAGCCGACCAAGGTTCGTCGCCTGCGCTTGTCGGGTCGGCAAAACTGCAAGATAATGATCCCATGAACATCGATAGCCGTATTGCAAAGGTCAGAACATGGATAGCAACAAGCCAGCCCCCGAAATCAAAAAGCAGGGCACACCCATGCAGAGCAGCAAGGCCAACATCGCGCGCCAGGCATTCAACATCGAGTTCCAGCCTCAGAGCACGGACATCCCGGTCTCGCTTGACAAGGCGACGAAGCTCCCGATAGCGGAAATAGCCTCGCTCGGCACCGCGTTCGCCTCCGTGCCGCAGTCGTTCCGCACGGTTACTCAGTCAATCGCGCCTGCAGCCGACAATCTCTACCGAGTCTTTTTCCCCGAAGGTGCGACTGGGGCGCTCAAGGCCGCCAAGGAGGGCGGCTTCCACGGCTTCTCCATCATGCAGGACGGCTCGTCCAAGCTCGCCACACTCGTTCCGGTAGACGGCATCCAACAGGTCGCGACCGCCGTGCCTTACGACCCGACTACTCTCTTCATGGCCGCCGCCCTCATGGAGATAAACAAGAAGCTCGACGCCATCCAGGAAACCCAGCAGGAGATGTTCGAGTATATCCGCAACAGGGACAAGGCCGAGTTGCGCGGCGACCTCGAAACGCTCTCCGACGTCCTGAACAGCTACCGGTTCAACTGGGACAACGCCCAGTACAAGAACAACAAACACATCCTCGTGCAGCAGATTCGCAACGACGCCGAGAAGGCCATCATCCAGCACCGAGCCCAGATCGAGGGCAAGTTCAAGAGCAAGGGCCTCATCCACATCGACAAGGAAGTCCGCGACAAGGCAGCCGCCATCCGCGACGAACTGGAGGAATACCGCCTGTCGGTCTACCTTTACTCGTTCGCTTCGTTCCTGGAGGTCATGCTGCTTGAGAACTTCGACCCGGACTACCTCGCCGCCACGGCCGGCAAGATCAAGGAACGCTCTCTGGCGTACCGCATGCTCTACACAAAGGCGTACGACGCGCTCGAATCCCAGGCCGATAGCTCGGTCCGTGCCGTTGCGCTCGGCGGCCTTTCCGGTGCCATGGGCTTCCTCGGCAAGGCGATAGAGAAGACGCCCGTCGGCGACCTCACGCCGATTGACGAGGCTCTGCAGGACGCCTCCAAGGGCATAGGCGATTTCAGCCGAGGCGTGAAGCGCGACATGATGCGTAAGATTACCGATGCCCGCTCAAGCGACGTGCGCCCGTTCGTCGAGAACATCGAGAACGTGAACCGCCTCTACAACGAGCCGACTATGCTGCTCGCCGACGAGGACGCAATCTACGTATTGCCGATTGAGAAAGAAGAGCAGGACGATGCCGCCCACGAATAAAGGGAAAGACCTCCCGTACGACTGCACAGACAGGGAATCCATCTACCATTATGCAGTCGACCTTCGCGGCTCGACGCTCCGCGAGAAGACCGACGCCGACGAGATCTCCGACATCAGGAAGAACAAGGGCTCGTTCGGCAGCGCAGTCGAGACATATTATTTCATGCTTGACCTCAACAACGAGTCCGAGGCGGACTTCAAGGAAGCCGGCCTGGAGCTCAAGACGACCCCGCTCAAGCGCAACAAGAACGGTAGCCTGTCGGCGAAGGAGCGCCTCGTCATCGGCATGATCGACTACATGAAAGTCGTCGACGAGACCTTCGAGACGAGCCATCTCATGGAGAAGGCCGAGGCCATCCTGCTCATATCGTATCTGTGGACTCCCGACACCGATCCGCTCGACTACCCCGTGGAGCTTGTGGAGATCGTCAGCATGCCGAGTCTGCCCAAAGGCGACCTCGCACAGATCAAGGCCGACTGGGAAACCGTCGTGAATAAGATTCGCGACGGCCGAGCCCACGAGCTGTCCGGGTCGGACACGCTCTACCTCGAAGCGTGCACCAAGTCGTCCACTTCGAAGACGCGCCGCAAGCAGCCGTATTCCAGCATTCCCGCCAAGCCGCGCGCCTGGGCGCTCAAGGCGTCTTTTATGACGGCCATGTCGAACAGGCTCATAGAAAACATGCAGTCCATCGAGCGCGGCGCCGACGAGAAGTCGCTCACGCTCGTAGAACTCGTCCGCAAGCGCTTCGCCCCATACTTCGGACTCACCGAGCAGGAGCTCGGCGAGCGATTCGGCTACCTCGAGCCGGGCCAGAGCGACCGCCGTACATGGCCCAAGAACCTCTGCGCCTGCGCCACCCGCCGGATATTGGGCGTATCCGACGAGGCGAAGATCGAGGAGTTCGAGAAGGCCGGCATCAAGCCCAAGACCATGCGAATCAAGCGCAACGGCACGCCCAAGGAGTCCATATCGTTCCCGTACTTCGACTACTTCGAGCTCGCCGCGACGCCCTACGAGGAAAGCGACTTCTCATCATACATGGAGCAGCGATACCTGTTCGTCATCTACCGGGAAGACGCAACCGACGACGGCGTGTACAGGTTATCCGACGTCGTGTTCTGGCAGATGCCCGACGACGATTTGGACGAGGCGAAACGCTGCTACGAGGGGATGCGTTCCCGCGTCGCCAACGGCCACGCCGAGGACTCGGTGAAATCCACCGAGAATCGGTGCTGCCACGTCCGTCCGCACGACACCAAAACGTCGAAGCCAATCCCGACACCGCAGGGAGTCCCGATGAAACGCAAGTGTTTTTGGCTCAACGCCCAGTATCTCAAGACAGAAATCGCCCGAGTCACCGCCGGCGAATAGAGAAAGCCTAACTGTCCCGAATTGGGATCTTGATCTTTCCGGGCGGATCGGATACAATAGCAGTCGCAACGGTTACGGCACAGCAGCGAAGGAGAAACGTGCCATGAAGACCATCAAGGTTGCCGAGCTTTTCGCCGGCGTCGGAGGCTTTCGCCTCGGCTTAGAGGGATACAGCAATTCCGAACACCCAGAATTCGACATGCCAGCAGCAGGGCCGTTCCAGACAGTCTGGGCCAACCAGTGGGAGCCGCCCGGGAACGACTCCAAGCAGTTCGCCTGGCGTTGCTACGAGGCGCGCTTCGGCGAGGGCAGCTGCGTCAACGAGGACATCAACAAGGTGCTTGACGCCTACGAGCAGGGAGAGATAGACATCCCCGACGTCGACATGGTGGTCGGCGGGTTCCCCTGCCAGGACTACTCGGTGGCCAAGCCGCTCTCCCAAGCTGGCGGCATCGAAGGCAAGAAGGGCGTCCTCTGGTGGGACATCTACCGCTTCCTGCACCTGAAGGAGCCGCGCTACGTGCTGCTTGAAAACGTCGACCGATTGCTCAAGAGCCCGGCTTCCCAGCGTGGGCGCGACTTCGCCATCATGCTGTCGTGCTTGGCCGACCTCGGCTACTCGGTCGAGTGGCGGGTGGTGAACAGCGCCGAGTACGGCTTCCCGCAGCGCCGCAAGCGCGTATACGTCTACGCCGAGCTCACGCCTAAGGAGTGGAATCTCGAAGACCGTATCCAGCACGGTGTCATATCGTCCGCGCTTCCGATTATGGAACCGGAATCGTTCTCAGCTGTGGAAATCCCAGGCGACCCCTACGTCGTCACGAATACGTTCAACGTCGGGGGTAAGGGGAAATCGCCGTTTGGAACAGCGGGCGCGATGCAGGACTTCCGCGTCGTCACATGCGATGCCGTCGAGGCGTACGAGGGCGAGCGCAGAACGCTCAGCGATGTGATTGTGCCGCCATCGGAAGTGCCTGAGTCGTTCTACGTGCCGGAAGAAAAGCTGGAGAAGTGGCGCTACCTCAAGGGCTCAAAGAGCGAGGAGCGCACCAAGAAAGCGCCTGACGGAACCGAGTTCACATACCACTACTCGGAAGGGTCGATGGCGTTCCCGGACCTTCTCACGAACCCGTCGCGCACTATACTCACCGGCGAAGGCGGTGCGGGCGCTTCCCGCTTCAAGCACATCGTGGAAATTGGCGGCCGCTACCGTCGCCTCGTTCCCGACGAACTCGATCAGCTTCAGGGCTTCCCGAAAGGCTGGACGAACGCTGGAATGAGCGATGGCCACCGTGCGTTCTGCATGGGAAATGCTCTCGTAGTAGGAATACCGCATATAATTGGGCAACAAATAGCTTCAGGGCTTTAAGGACGGATAACGATGGCTTTAGTTGACTTTCTGCAATTCTCAGTTGATTCCATTCGCTCGAGTGTCAAAGGTATCGATGACAGCTACAGAAATCCATGGGACATACTTGCCGAGCTTGCTCAAAATTCGGTCGATGCAATTGCCACAGCGGGAGTGAAAGGCAAAATCAGGATCGAAATCAACTCAAAAGATAAGTCCATAAGGTTCGAAGACAACGGCTGTGGCATTAGCGCCGAACAATTGCCAAAGCTGCTAAGCCTATTCTCATCAGGCAAGAAGGACGACGCCTCGACGGTTGGCGAAAAAGGCGTAGGCCTTAAGTTCGTGTTGTTCCAAAGTACGTATTTCGAAATAGTCAGCTCAGATGGCAAAAGCGCATCAAGGGCGACAATCAGGGACGCACGTTTGTGGAAGAAACAAAGCAACGATGTCCTTCTCCAAATGGACCACAACATAATTCCCATCGAAGACAAGCCGACTCCCGGCACGACCGTTTTTATTAAGGATGTCGAATTCGCATCTGATGACGAGGACGAGAAAACTGCATCTATCTTCACTATGAATGCCACGCAAATCGCTTATTTGCTGCGAACGAAGACTGCAATAGGTGATACGCGGAAAATATGGGACGACAGCCTTCCGTCTATCGAAGTCATCCTGGAATACGAAGATTTCAACGGAGACCTTGAGAAAACCGTGGTGGAGAACAAATTCTGTCTTCCAACTGAGGTGATATCTGACTCGGATATCCGTAATGTCGAAGACTACGAGGCTTGGACGAAGAAAGCTGATCGCCAAGACAATGATAAGCGCGCCTATCTCACCGGGAAAGTACTGACTCTTTCCGGATTCTATTACCATCGTGATTACCGCCGCATCAATTATTGGCTGTGCTTCGTGCCAAGCCGTCGCGATTGGGATTCGCTCACGGAGAAGCGCGGTCTTGCAACAAAATTGCAGTTAGAGGACAGCATTTGGGCGGATGCCCATTCAACCGTCTTGTTTGCCTCAGGCATTTATACGGCAACAAAAGGAATGCCCACGGGTATTACTATCGAGAACCCTGCAACCGGCAATGCGGGCTATTGGCCAAATTTCTTTATGATCTTCCAGGACGATGCCTTGAATTTTGATATCGGCAGAAAATCGATTCACGGTAATATTCGTAACATCTATAAGGAGAAGGCCAAGGAGCTGTTCAACCGTGTAACGAAGTATGTTACCCGATACACTAATTCTCAGCCCGTATCAACTGGCACTGGGTCGAATTTCGACCGTTTCGATATTCGACAAGGCGTTAACGACATTCTTGACCTAAACAGCAATGCGGTGAAGTTCGTCAAAAATCCCGGCGATCAAGAAGCTTCTGTCTCGGCGCTTTTCTTTGAACTTATCGGAAACGGGATGATAGACGACATCGAGCCAATCTACCTCGGCTACCGGCAAAAATATGATCTATATGCTAACTATGTGAGTAGCGCTGGAAAGCAATTCAAGTTTTTCGAGTTCAAATCAAGGCTGCGGAATATTACTAAAGACTTCCAAGATGCTTCAAAGGTATTTGATGAAATGGATTTCATCATTTGCTGGGATATCAACGACGAGGATATTCAGAAGCTAAAGGATTTTGGAATCGATTGCGAAGAGTTCTCCCAAGGAAGTTTGCACGCCGTAGACATTCCAAAGTGCGTCACTCATAGGTTAAGCATAGCCAACGTGAATCCGATTTACGCAATAGACCTCAAGAAGCTTCTGTAAGTAGCCATTCAAGGTTTCTGCTGCACCACGGGGCCATTGCCGCTGCCACCTGCTAACGTTATCGGAGTTGGACCGCAGCCCACGCGCCTGTTTCCGACACCCGCCAGCGACCCGTTGAACTACTCGCTACCCGCACAGAACGCGCCACACGGAGCCGTCTCCCAGCCGCTCAGCCAGCGAGAGCACGGTACCGCAGCCTGGATTGACGCCAAGCGACACAAGCGGCCAACAAGAGCCCCGAACCCGCTGACGACGACACTGGGGGCGGGCTTATTCGCCGATGCCGCAAGAACTTGCGGCGCCGAGCCCCTCGGCTGTGTGTAGTCAAATAAGCGTCGACACTTTCGCGGCCCACTACGGCTTCGCCTACTCGTTCTGCAACCCGAACTCCGGCCACGAGAAGAGGTCGGTGGAGTGGAGAGGGTAAGATTTCTTGGACACCAAGTTAAGGGCGAAAGGTGTTCTATATGGCCCAGAAGAGGAAGCGTTACGATGAGCAGTTCGAGATAGCGGCGGCGCGGGTGGTCCTCGGCGGCGAGATGAGGGCTGTCGACCTTGCGAGGGAGCTCGGAATCAAGGACTCGACGCTCAGGCGGTGGGCGCAGGAGTACGAGGAAATGGGCGAGAACGCCTTCCCCGGAAACGGCAGCCCGAAGGTCAACAAGGATTACGAGATCGTGAAGCTCCGCAAAAGGATCGAGGAACTCGAGCGCGAGAACGAGCTGCTAAAAAATTTCCGGGCCTTCTTGAGTCAAGACCATGCGTGAGGTGCGAGTTCCTCAAAGAGCATAGGGGCGAGTTCGGCCCCATCAGGAAGGCATGCGGGATCTTGCGCGTGTCCAAATCCGAATACTATGACTACGTGAAGAGGAGGAAATCCAACGCACAGATCGAGCGGGAGGCCCTGGAGGGCTTCGTCGCCGAGAGGTTCGATCTTCACAAGGGCCGCTACGGGTACCGCCGAATCAACCGCGAGCTCAGGCGCGACGGCATCGTCGTCAGCGAGAAACGAGTGCTCGCCGTCATGCGCAAGCTGGGGCTGCAGGCGAAGGGGGCGAGCAGGAAGCACAAACGCGCGAAGGCGGTCGAGATGGGCGACCCGCGCGTGAACCTCGTGGACAGAGCGTTCGACGTCGAAGCCCGCAACAAGCTATGGGTGGGCGACATTACCTACATCGGAACGGGCGAAGGATGGCTCTACCTCGCAGCTGTGATCGACGCGTTCCACAGGAAAGTCGTGGGCTGGTCGATGTCCGAGCGCATGACCGAGAAGCTGGTCACGGATGCGCTCGAGCAGGCAGTCGGAAGGGAGAGCCCGCCCGACGACTTCAGCCTCGTCTTTCACGACGACCAGGGTTCCCAGTACACTTCCCGGGCGTTCCAGCGCTGCCTCGAGTCCTATGGAATCGCCCAATCCATGTCGCGGCCAGGCAACCCATGGGACGACGCGCTCGCGAAATCCTTCTTCAAGACGCTCAAGCGCGAGCTGGCGAA
>OLOB01001134.1_pt1 | contig 18187 bp, 11 predicted proteins | sample 1671911 | NCBI WGS metagenome assembly OLOB01 (sample SAMEA3136625, study PRJEB25190) | human gut metagenome | biome: human gut; feature: human-associated habitat; material: faeces | place: Austria | collected 2013
AGTGGTTTCCGCAGATGGAGAATTTCTCCGGTCAGCTCAAAAAATACAAGGTCACAATAAACGACCTTTTAGCAGAAAATGAACAGTTAGAAGCCAGAGCAAAAGCCAGTGAAAAAGGCAAGATGAAAGATACGATGGAACGGGCAAAGCTGGAAAGCGAGCTGAAAGACATTCAGCGGCTGGTAGACCGTATCCCGCCGGAGGTGCTGGCAGAACTGAAACGACAGCAGCGGCACACAAAGGAAAGGTGATTGATGACAGAAAACATTTCACGCCGCAGCATGGCGGCACTGCACTTTGAAAATTAAATACGGAGGTACTATGGAGCATATCAGATACAAGAAAGAAACCGAAGTCGTGACTTTTCAGGGAAAGGAAATCACGCTGGAAAATCTCTCCCCGGTGTTCACGCCGGAGCAGGAAGCGGCAAAACGCCGGGAGCTGGAACAGCAGCTTTATGAGGTGTTCCGCAAGTATGCCGACAAGCGGCAGAGTGAGGAAGCCGGGGCATAAGGTTTTCCGAAGCCATCGTTGATTTGCGGGGCTGCTGGCGGTATAATAAAACTGTCAGCAGCTCCGTTTCTTTTTTAAGAAAAGGAGCGACAATATGAACAATCGAATAGACGCAATCTATGCAAGACAATCGGTAGACAAAAAGGACAGCATTTCCATTGAAAGCCAGATTGAATTTTGCAAATACGAGTTGAAAGGCGGTAACTGCAAGGAATACACAGACAAAGGGTACAGCGGCAAGAACACAGACCGTCCGAAGTTTCAAGAACTGGTGCGGGACATCAAGCGGGGCTTGATTGCAAAGGTCGTGGTTTACAAGCTCGACCGTATCAGCCGTTCCATTCTGGACTTTGCCAACATGATGGAGCTGTTCCAGCAGTACAATGTGGAGTTTGTGTCCTCTACGGAAAAGTTTGATACCTCCACCCCGATGGGGCGGGCGATGCTGAATATCTGTATCGTGTTCGCCCAGCTTGAACGGGAAACGATACAGAAGCGGGTAACGGACGCTTACTATTCCCGCAGCCAGCGAGGTTTCAAGATGGGTGGGAAAGCACCTTACGGCTTCCACACCGAACCAATCAAGATGGATGGTATCAACACAAAGAAGCTGGTGGTAAATCCAGATGAAGCGGCAAATATCCGGCTGATGTTTGAGATGTACGCCCAGCCCACTACCTCCTATGGGGACATTACCCGGTACTTTGCGGAACAGGGGATTTTGTTCCATGGCAAAGAGCTGATACGCCCCACGCTGGCGCAGATGTTACGCAATCCTGTCTATGTGCAGGCAGACCTTGATGTGTACGAGTTTTTCAAAAGTCAAGGGACAGTCATTGTCAATGACGCCGCCGATTTTACAGGCATGAACGGCTGCTATCTGTATCAGGGGCGGGATGTGAAGCCCAGCAAAAAGAACGACTTGAAAGGCCAAATGCTGGTGCTGGCTCCCCATGAGGGCATTGTCCCCTCCGAAATCTGGCTGACCTGCCGCAAGAAGCTGATGAACAACATGAAAATCCAGTCTGCCCGAAAAGCCACCCATACATGGCTGGCGGGAAAAATCAAGTGCGGGAACTGCGGGTATGCCCTTATGAGCATTAACAATCCTGTGGGAAAGCAATATCTCCGCTGCACAAAACGGCTGGATAACAAGAGCTGTGCCGGGTGTGGGAAAATCATCACTTCGGAACTGGAAGCGGTTGTTTATCAGCAGATGGTAAAGAAGCTGGCAAGCTACAAGACATTGACAGGCAGAAAGAAAGCGGCAAAGGCAAACCCGAAAATCGCCGCCCTGCAAGTGGAGCTTGCCCATGTGGACGGCGAGATTGAAAAACTGGTGGACAGTCTGACGGGCGCAAACAATGTGCTGCTCTCCTATGTGAATGTGAAGATAGCGGAACTGGACGGACGCAAGCAGGAACTTCTGGCGAGGATAGCGGAGCTGACGGTGGAAGCCATTAGCCCGGAACAGGTCAGCCAGATTTCCGGCTACCTCGACACTTGGGAGAATGTATCCTTTGACGACAAGCGGCGGGTGGTGGACTTGATGATTACCACCATAGCCGCTACAAGCGACAGCTTGAATATCACATGGAAAATCTGACGGGTGGAACCCCTCCCGTCAGATACCTACCCTGTGTAGTCCCTTGTAAACTGTATTTTAGTTCAGTTCAAATAACTGACGCTGCTTCAGATCAATGCTGGCCCAGGATGTACTTGTCTTTGGCTCACCGTACAAATAAACCGTGCTTGTCACTTTGACATACAATTTACAATCTGTTCTGTAACTGTTCTTCTTTCCAGAAGTTGCCGATCCTGTTGTTGTTCTTAAATACTGCTCCGGATCAGATAACGTCAGTTTAAATGCATTGTTCTGCTCCAAATGGAATTTGTGATCCGAACCCACTTTCGTTACTGCACCGTCATAATCTGTCAGACTGTCCACAGCTTCTGTAATGTTTTGAAGCTTCGATGTCGTCGGTGTTCCCTCCTGTACTGCTCCCTTATCACTGTCAATAAAGAACTCCAGCGTCATTTCCTGATTATCCAGATCTGCCTGATTCAAATCCGCACTGACCATGTTATAATCTTTGACATTCACATAGAAATCCATGCTGTCCTCAAGCACATTATTCCCATCCTCAGACCATGACGTCTGATCTGTTGCATAATAACGGGTTGTCTCCGTATCTGCATTCGGACTGAGCGTATCCACAAAATCAATATCCGGATCAACGGCTGTTACATTAGCTGCCGCTACCATGGCATTGATAAAAAGCTCAATCTCTTCATCCTGATTCACGGTACTATGACCGGCGCCGGTATAAATGACATTGCCTTTGCTATAGAAATAGTAATTATTTCTTGCATCATTCGGCGAATTGGAATAACTGCTGCCTGTCAGGCAATACCACACAACCACATCTGTTTTGCCGTCACTGTTGCCGTTAATATCACTGTCCTGCTCCAACCCCAGCTGATAGTACTGTCCATGTGTCTGAGATATGGAAATGGTATCCGCCATCTGATAAGGATACTGGGTAATCGCGCCCTCATTGACCTTTGTAGCCTGGAAAGCCTGAGCACCGTCATTCCCCTGTACAACCAAGTTGCTGTACGCCTGAGTCTGGGCATAGCTTGTACTTCTTCCGCCATTTGTCTGCCATGCGATATCTCCGGCTTTTTCCATCAGTTCCTTTAATGTTACTGAATTGCTGATAGCCTGTCCTTTTTTTATCACAGTTGATATTTGACTGCCATCACTCAGCTGTGCATCTGAGGTGATACCATACCTGTCCATACCTACGACTGAACGGAGGATCGTGTTCAATGAAAGTCCCCAGGTTGGATTCTTAACTGTATTCATCAGATAATTATCATATCTTACAGCTGTATTCTCATCGCCATCCTGTGTATACGCATTGCTGTTATACTTACTTGTCGCAATTTTGGAATACATTTTATTATAATCATAATTAATATAGGAAGTTGTATCATGTGCAAATAAGACACTCTTCCCTGAACGAATAAAGGTGAGAATCGCCTGTACCTGTCCATTATTATCAGAAATATCGTCATACACATCTGCAAAACCGATAACCAGCATCTGCTGCCTGCCCAGAAGTTCTTCCATCTCTCCCTTTTTCATGGCATTAACAGCTGAAACCGTTGTCTGTGTCACTTGAATCTGAAAATCACCCTGTTTATTGACTTCTGCAATTTTCTGTTTGAATTTTTCATTTGTTGTCAGTGTCCATGTGCATCGGCTTGGTACAATCTGCAGCACATTGATCACCTGAGGATCACCGCTATTTTTCTGCTTGGCATACCCTGTTTCAGATGCATGAATATAATCATTCTGATTGCTGGACACTTCCATTTTCCATGTGATCAGCTTGAAATAATCCGACGGCAGTTTTCTTGTTAAGGTATACTGTCTTCCTGCCTGCAATTCATAGTGATAATTCCCGCTGCCATCATCAACCTGAGCTGCAACCTTGCCATTTTCATCCTGAATAACGATATACTTTTCCTGTTCTTCTTTATCAGACAGATTACCGTCAAAATTCAGATCCAGATACAACTTGCAATCATACGTCGTTAATGCCGGTGAAGCATCTGAATCATTGCCGATCGTAAAGACATATTTCAATTCGCCATCCACATAATCACCGCCGCTGGCGTTCAGCCTCTCCGGTTCAGCTGGTTTTCCATTTTCAGCAAATATAATGGTTGGTTTCGTCAGATTCGCAAAAAACGCTAGATTCGCAGTACCGCCTGCCAACGTATCTGCACTGACGACATTCTCATAATTCACCGCTTTTGTCAGGAATTCATAATAGTAAGAAGCATTGTCTACTTTATTGGTATTGACTGCTGTGCCTGACAGTAATCCGGTTCCCACAATAACCGGATAGCCACTCTTAACAAAATCCAACAGTTCCTCACATTGCTGTGCCGTCATGTCATTACCTGAACCTCTGAAATAACCGCCGCCATTTTCACCATAAGTATTAATGGGTGAAAATCTCCGTATACCACCGCTGCCAACCCAATTCTGGTCATATTCAACATCCAGCTGGCCAAGTAATTTCAGTAAATTAGCAGGTTTATTCGCAGAAGTAATTCCCTCTCCGGCTCCCACATGACTGTAGCACAGTTCTCCGGAACCTGTAAGAAAAGAATTACTGCTGCCGTTCTTTGTGCCGTCTATATAGACCATATCGTACTCAGAGGTGATATCATCCACATGTCCCACAAACTCAGCCGCTGTCATAGAAGTCACCTGTACATTGCCATATAAAATACCCAGTTCAGCGCAGGAAGCACAACGGTTTATTCCACCATCTACAAGTGCGCTGTCGAAATACAATTTCATTTCTTTCACATTTGCAGCCGTTTCATCAAAATTAATGGTCTGTGTTGACCTGTTCTCTCCTGAACAGGATGTTGTTCCTCTTTTTGTTTCAATTGTTCTGCCATCTTGATCCAGCAATTGAACAGTCCAATTCGTAAGAACACCATTTTGTTTGCCGTTCCAGCCGCTGTCCTGCCTTGGCGTATAGACAAAGCCGCTGACATCTACCGGCTGCTCAAAAGTCACTGTAATAAAATGCTTTCCTTCCGGATGGGTAAACTTGTCATTTGCATTATTATTATACTGCGAATGCCAATAAGAACCCGTATTTGAATCAGAAAGATTATTGACGCCAAAATAATTCTGCTCACAGCAGACTGTAAACGTCGCCTTCGGTGCCTTATCCTCCAAACCAAGCCACTCATACACTTTACTGCTCAAATCCGTGTAGTCATGACTATTATTATCCGGCATGATCTCCAGCACTTTAATCTTGTCCTTACTGACAACATTTCGCTTGTACTGATAGTTGATTACATATTCCATGGCTCTGGCCATTGACAATTCCGTGCTGAGCGGTTCCAACCGGCTGCTGTTTCCCTCTTCATCCTTTTCACCCAGAGCACGATACTGATTTTCCTGCTCAATGTACTTTGTGATAGGCTCAAAACCAGCCGTCTCTGTTCCCTTAAACTGCGTTTTCAGATACTTATTCACCAGACTTCTGCTGTCTGTTTGCTCATCGGAGCTATCCGTGTCTGCTTTTGCAAACAGGTTTTTGTAAAAGTAAAACTGATAATTCACATAGCTGTCGTCCGCATCATCCTTTTGCAGATAAGCTGCAAAGGTTGTATTGAATAGATCATCAATGGCACGATCTGCATTGACAATACATGCAATCTGTGATTCGGCTATCTTATCGGCTGTCTCCGGAGATAAACGTCCATTAATATAAACAAGATCATAATCTTTCAGATCAATATCTCCGGCTTCTTCCAGAAGTGTCTGCGAACTGTCTGAATCTATCCCAGGCGCATAAACAGCCTTTGTCCAATCAGAAGCACTTCGCGTATCAACTTCTATATGGAATTGATCAAAAGCAGCGGCATTCTCCGAGGGGTCCAGATAGAAAACATAACGTTTCAGCCAGTCATTATTTGCATACCCCCCCTGATAATAAACCTGATTTACCTGAACAGAGGCCTCGGTATCACCGCCTGGAACGAAATCATAACTTCCTGTCCTCGGTGTCAGTGTATATTCTGCTGCTGAAATATAATGGGTTGCAGCCCATCCGTCCGCCACTGTTACCGGAAGGTAATTTTCTTCTCCTGATGGATAATTCGGATAATACCAACCATAATAACTGCAGGCCCCGGGATCATCAGCCGCATCTTCACTTGCCCTGCAGCAAAACCACGCCTGGGAAACCCTGTAATAATAATTATAGCCCAGATTATCCGGCAGCTTCTGAACATCATCACGGCTGACTGCCTGTCGTCCTGTCACAATAGAAAGTACTGTTTTCGACCAGCTGCCATTCTCTGCATTGTACTCACAATACCAGTACTGATCGTCTTCCAGTGTGATCTTCACCTGACTTTCTTCCGAAGCCTCGCTGCTTGCCGCCTGAACCACGTATTTCAGATCCCCTACAAGTGCATACTGGTAGTATGGATAGGTATCTATATTTCTTCCAAGATAAATATACGGATTTTCCTGTTTCCCTGCAGTACCGGAATCCCCGATGCCGCCTAATGGCTTCACCGCGGCACCTTCCTCAGATGCCTGTGTCGAATCAGCCTTCAGAGCAATCGCTTTGTTTGTATCCACCGTCGGATTTTCCCCCGGAAACGTATACTGGCCATTGATAATATGCTCTGCCATCTCGCTGTTCAGATCAGCATAGACATTCTCATAATACCCATATTGCCCATTGGCATAATCATAGGCCGACTGGATCTCCTGCTCCGCTGACGAAGCTGTCTCCGGATCCTCTGAGAAAGCCTGATTAATGGTCTCATTATCCACAGAAGCAAAGGTCAGATAATAGGGTGCCCGGTCATTATCTGCTTCAATATAAGAAAAATTCTGAATATTTTCTCTATACTTCTCTGTTTGTCGGCTGCCGTTGTCCGTATCTTCACGGATCGGATAATACTGCTGCTCTTCTTTTGTATAGTCGCCGGTACCATCCTTGTTTTCCTTATATACGCCCTTTGTTTTCACTGTATCTGTTCTGGATTTTCCCTGCATATCAGTCAGTTCAATTTTTTTCCAGTCATCCGCTTGATCAGACGATTCCAAAAAATATTTTTCTTTATATGTTGTATAAGACAGCGGCGCACTATCCGAAGCCTCTGCTGTCCTATTTATACGCTGAATCCCTGTGCTCCCGGATTCATCAATCGTTCCATCTTCTTTCAGGCGCACATTCATGGCGAATTCTTTTCGTTCACTCTCAGGAAGCTTGCTAAGACCTTCCTCCAGATTTTGAAAATGAACATTCTGAACATGCCCCTCCTCATCTTCATACTGATAGGTATACAGTTTCACAGAAGGTTCCTGCCCGGAAACATAATACCCCATTTCAGCGTCTGCGCTGTTTTCCACCAACTCAAGAATCCTGAACGGCTGATCTTCTGAATTGTCTTTGATAATCGTCTCAATGCCCGGCATAGCTGTCGCTGCCTGAACAGACATGGTCGTCTGCAAAAGAAGGCCGGTGACTGCAGTCGCTGCCAATGCCAGCGATACACCTTTAATCATTCTGTTTTTCACTTTGTGCTTCATACAGAAGCCTCCTTTATTTCTGTTTTCATCTTTCTATCCTGTTTCTTAAGATTCCGAATTTATTTTTATCTTGTTTCTTAATGCCGCCGTATACGTCTGTGATACTGTTTCTCCACGTTTCGTTATGGTTAATTGAAAATGTACCACGCCTTCCGTTCCTGCCTGACTGATATCCACATTGAAACCGACCACATTGTCCGCCAGCACTTCACCGTATGTCGTGCCCTGTTTTTTAGGATTGCGTATATAATACAGCTTTTTTTCATCCGGTCTCCATCTCAGTACATCTACAACTTCATTCTCAGCCCCGCTGCTGTCTTCACGGATACTTTTCATCACAAGCAGCTTTTCTGACTGATTTTCCTGGCCAAAATCATTCTCTGCAGCCACGCCGCTCACCTGATATTTGATCGTATCATTCGTATCGATCACAAGGTTCTCGATACTTTCCAACGTATTCTGCATACTTCTCTGCACGGCAGATGTGTCAGATACATGCCTGTAAAAATTCATACCGGATGTAATAAATGAGGCTATCACCGCTCCAAATATGCCAATAATGGCAATGGCTGCAATTAACTCTACCAGGGTCAGGCCACGATTATTCAATTTTAATTGTTGCTTTCTGTCATCCATGTTCATTTCCTCTATTGACCTGTTTTCACATTGACAACAGTATAAGTCCCGGCCTCTTTATTCAAGTCAATGCGCTTCGTACTGCCGCCCCCTGCAATTGTAATAGACCGACAGTAACTGCCGCTGTCATGGAAAGCGATATCTTTCCCAGCAGCAAGCTGCTCCAAAATTTTTTCCTGCCGAATCGCTTCAGTCTGAATCTGTCTAAAACCGCCGGTTGCTCTGTCATAGGTCAGAATCAAAGTGGTGTTGCCCGTTTCCCACATATTATGACTCTTTCCTTTATCATCTGTATAGCTGATCCTTGTTTTTGCCGGAGCAATTTTTTCTGCCTGATCTTCTTTGATATTCTCATCCGAACCGCCGGACTTTCCGCGATCCAGATAATAGGTAATATAATAACCATCACCCTCCACATATGAAAGTTTGAATTCTGCTGCCAGACGGTTCATTGCCTCTGTTTTTGTCCTGTCCAATGCTCCGCTGACAGATTCCGTTGTTCTTCTCACATGAAATCCAAGGATTGAATTCAGGGATGGGATCATAATTCCCAGCAATATTGCAAATATCGCTACAACAATAATCACTTCAATCAGCGTAAATCCTTTATTTTTCTCCGATTTCTGCCTTTCTCTGCCCATCATTATTCTTTTCTCCAGTTCTCATAGGTAATATAATCTCCCAGCTGATAGGTATCTGACGTATTCTTTTCCTCGTCATTGGTAACATTGCTGTTGCCAAGGACATATTTGTCTCCTTCCCAGAAAAAATCTTTCGGTGAAATATGATTATCTGTTTCTACAACACTCTGGAACACTTTAGCAGCTTCCAGTGGGGCTGATTCCAGAGATGCGCCCGCTTCAAGGGTAATTTTACCTTTTGCCATAATAATCCCCTTGAAATGGACGCCGGATGCAATCACAACATCCCCGGTACAAATAACCAGCCTCAGATTATCTGTTTCTGCCATCTGCTGCGTGATCTCCAGCGGCTTTCCGGTTCCCTCAACAGTCTTACTGCCGTTTAAAGTCTGATAAGTGCTGCTTGCGCCATTATGTACCATAATCGCCTGAAGACTGCCGTCATCATCACTGGCTGTAAACGTATACTGCAGATGTACAGCATCTCTTTGCTTCAGAAATTGAACCATCTGTTTTTCGTTGACCAGATTGTCAAATACGCTCTGCGTATAATTTGTTTCATCATGACTGATGCCTTCTTTATCTTTGACATCTGTATTCAAAAGATCCACACTGGTAATCATCTTGCGGTTCAGTGCATACCATGTATTCTGCATATTTACCTGTTCCTGCTGCAGCTTTTCATCTGAAGCCGCATTCGTTGCATCTTCCAGACTACCTTCTGCATCATTGCCATCATAAGTCAGAATGTTGCCGTTTGTCACATAGCGCACATAGCTGTCACGATCTGCAACTGTGATGCCCGAATTTTTACCAAAATAGAAAGACAGATCCTGATTCAGCTTATTCGTACTATTAGCCGCATAAGTCTGCATAAAATCAGAGGCCTTTTCATTGTCTGTAAAATTCAGATAGAAATAGACATAACCGCCGCCGGCGTTGTCGTTATAAAAAACCGTCTGGATTGGCTTCGACTTATCTACGCCGATTTCCGAAAGACTTTTTCCACCCCATGCGGATACTGTTTCATCCCAGTCAACCTGCTGATCATCATCTTTCTTCATCAGGTCACTTACAATATAATCATCATAATTCATCGGATTGGAGGCACTTACCTTGCTTCCTGTCTTTAAGAGTGCCGCAGGAACCAGATAAGCCAACTGTGAACCTTTAACGGACAAACTCTCACCCAGCATCACATCACTGTTTGCGTTCTCCGACGATCCTTTAACACCAGATACAGCGATATAATTGCGTCCGGCCAGAAGAAACTTCTTTACGCCTGACAGATCAATGGTCGTATTCCGGCCATTAATAACAATACCGCTGCTTAAATCCGCATCACTAAGCGTATCATACAATCTCGGCAGAGCATTCTCCTTTGTCTGTCCTGTCTGAGTATAATTTTTGCTCTCTTTCGCCGAATCCGGAGAACCAAAACCATAATATTCCCCGGCGATCTTCACCTGACTGCCATCGCTACTTTTCGCATTTTTCTCCACCGTAAGATCATCTGCCACATAGGTCGTCCCACTCAAAGTCACATTTCCCTCTGTCATGCGGATGCCATGTGTCCAGAGCGTAACACCACTTTTTGTGGAAAAAGTACCCTTTTCATCAACTGCAATTTCACCGGATGTTACGATTTTATCTCCGGATGCAATTGAAAGTGCTGCATTTTTTTCAATCTGTATCGATGTCGACATGGAATCAGAAGTATTGGAATTCTCCAAATTTCCAGCATAAATACTGCCTGTAATTGATGTCAATGCTGCTGATGCCGTGACACGTTCAGAAGCCTTGCAGACAATGCCTCCCTGCGCCACCACAACCATATTCATCAGATCCGGCAGTGTAGACGGTGTCGGAAATTGTATTTTAGGAATACCTAATCGAATATCTGTTTCAATGATCGATGCATACCCTTTTGCATCCACATAAATCACTTTAAGATTTTTTAGTAATAGGCCCTTTTCTGCATCCGAAGCAATAACCGGGGTCCTTCCATCTGCCGTTGTGACTATCAGTGTCTCTGTTGACTTATTAAAATCATCCATCTGATCCAGATCTACATAACCACGCAGATAATCCATAGAATACTGGTTCAACGGCAATTCTGACTGTCCATTTTTCTCAGATCCCCGGACACGGGCAGTCAACATCTCCAAAAATGTCTCTTCAAATTCTTTTTGCCTCAGTTCATCCAGCACTGTATCTGCTGAATCACTTTTCTTATTATAATCCTCCATGACTTCAATATAAGCAGCAGACATTGAAGCACCAACATCCTGCTGAAGTCCCAGACGGATTTCTTCCAGTGCCTGTTCCGCTGTATAAAAGCCGTCTTTTCCTTTGATGCCTGCTGTTTTCATATTAAAATTCTGAAGAGCAATATAAAGCACCAGCATACCGAGGATACCAATAAATGCAACAGCTATAATCACTGTAACCAATGAAAATCCTTTATTGTCTTTCATTTTCTTCTCCATCTCTGTCAGTTTTCCTTTGCTCCCTCTAATACAACAATCCTGTCACTTTCCGGAAAATCATTCTGTGCAGCACCTGCTTTAAAAATCTCCACTTTTGCCGTGTAAATCCGGTCTTCTGCTTCTTTATCATCCAATCCATTGACTGCCAGCACCTGTCTGGCACTCTTACCGCTGACACTCCTGCCTTTCTGCCCATTGGCATCTACCGCCTGATAGACCAGCTTCATCTGGTTGACACTTGTTCTGTCCGAAGCGCTGTCTGTGCTGATGTCCTGATCCAGATTCGTACGAAGCACTGTCTGTGCTCTGTAGAGACTCGGATTCGTATTCCAGTTAATCTGCCCCAATGCCGCCGGATTTTCTTCCACCGTCAAAGACATCCTGTATTTCTGTTCCTGCGTTGTCGTTGGAAGAGAAACACCTGCATTCTGGCTGTCTGGGCGCTGTTTGGTCACATAAAGCTGAACAGGGTAGTTGGATGTGTTTTCAAAAACAATTTCATCTAACGGATGCACCGTACTTGTTGAATTATAGTTCGGATAGTAGAACACAAACAGATTCTTCAATTCCGTTCCGGTCTCTGAACTGTAAAACGGTACATAGGCGCTCTCATATGTACAAAAGCATGGGTCTGTTCCATTTGTTTTTCCGGTTCCATTACATGGGCATATACTCATGCTTTCATATTTTTTTCCGCCTTTTTTTGAGTAATTATAGGCATTTAATGTATATTTTGCCGAAGCCTTCACAGTGCCGCCGCTTTCCTCCACCTTAATATACAGCGTACGTTTTGTATACTGATAAACTTCATCTGCATCAAGAATTGTTTTATGCTCATCTGTCGCATTAAAAACCTGATATATTTTATTCGCATATTCAGTTTGTCCCTGAACAATCGCTTTCATTGCGTTCTCATCCCAATTCTGCGGCATGATCAAGAAGGCATTGCTCTCTGTATCCAACTTGGAAATATTCGGTACTTCATAATCATTTTTCTGATTTCCGGAAGTCGTTCCAGACTGTTTCTTATAGCCGGAATCCTTGCTGCCGTCAAAGGTTACCAATGCATCAAATGTATGATCCCCGCTTGCAAGTCCACTGATCTGGAAATAATATTTTGATTGATTTTTACCCTTTGTCCTTGGGTTAAACGTTCCGGTTTTGCCATTGTCTGTAGAGATAACCGAGGCTGTTACTGCGGATGTATCTTTATCCGATGCACGATACAACCGCACATCTTTATAACTTGAACCGTCTTTCAAGGTTTCCTTCAAAACAAGACTGCCATTTTCCAGATGTGACGCCTGATCTGAAAGAAAGCCAAGCCGGATGGTTTTTGTCACAGGATCAATAGGATAGTTGAATGCCATCGAAACGTCCTCAAAACTTTTGGCTTTGATCTCTTCCATCAGATTCTGTGCTGCTGTGGATGCATCCAGATAAAGTCCGGATTTTTTATTGACCCTCCCGGATGTAACAAAGGCCTGTAAAAAAATAACTGCTGCAATCGCAAATATACTGACTGCAATAATCAATTCCAACAGTGACATACCTGCATTATTGATCTTTGTTTTTGTGAATTTCATCTGCTTTTCTCTCCCTGAAACGGCCTCCTGCCGTTTTTACAATACATAAACACTCTTCCGAAAAACACAGATAGAGGGGTCTTTGTATCCCCCTCTACCCCTTATTCATCTTTCTGTTCTTCTGTACTGTCCGATTTCTTCTGACTGGATGAAACTGTTCCAAACAGGTTCTTATTGCCGGATTTCACAGGACTGGTATTCGGCTCCGTGTATTCCTGGCCTGTACCCGTCATGGCATACATATCGACAACGATGGTTCCGCCAAGTTCCCCTGTGGAGGACGAAAATGTCACATTGACACTGTCAATTGTCATTCTCGTCTTTTCTGAGGCAAGGAAATCAACAATATTCTTCAGTTCATCATATGTACAGTTAAATGTGATCGTATTCTGCATACGATACAGTGATACGTCCTCCGATGATATGTCGATATCTGTCCGTCCCGACTCACTCTGATCCATTGTTCCCTCAATCTGATTGATCTGATCCTGTGTCGGCTCATTGGCCTGTTCAGATAATGTCTGCTGATCATCCTGACTGCTGTACGAAGCAGAACCGTCCATGGAAGCAACCAGCTGCATATCCGAAAAATCCATACCTGCAGCAGATATCCCCAATTTATCTTCCATTCTTTTGCCAAGTAAAATGGCGTCTTCCTCTTTCACATCAACCGGAAACATTGCAAGATAAGCATTCACCTGATCATTATATTTGGCCGTTTCAGATACATAAAAATCTTTATTCTCTTCAATTTCTTTCAGCTCATTCAGTTTCTCTCTTAACGGCACATTTTCAGCCCGAAGGGCTTCCGCCTTATCCATCTGCGGATGAAAAACAAGAAAATAGCCAAGGGCAAAGACAGCAATGCCCAGAAAAATCAATAATAACTTTTTATCTCTCATTGACAATTTTGTATTCATTCTGTCGCTCCTTACTGTGCATTGCTATCAACGACTGCCGGCTGTGCATATGTGCATGTCACGTTCATTGTAACCTCACCATTTTCGCCCTCTTCCAGACTGTTTGTTGTCACAGATGTCAGACTTTCAAAGGTTCGCATCTGAATCAGTACCTGTGCTGCTTCATTCTTATTCGATACATGCAGATCAAAGCTGACCCCTGTACCATCCGACGTAAAGCTGTCCAGGGTCAGATCCGACGGCATTTTCTGTTCCATTTCTTCCAGGAAATCCCGAAGCTGTTCATTCGGTGTATCTGTATAAGCATACAGGCCTTCATAACTGGCTGTTCTTGATTTTGCACTGCTGTACGCGTCATAGATATCCTGAATATCCTGTTTTGCCGCAATCTGTTTCTCCAGACTGGCTTTTGTCAGATTCTGATAAACATGGCTGCCGATTCCCACTGCTGAAAGCAGCACACCTGCACCAATACCGATAGCCGCGATCACAAGGGCGCCGCTTAACGTCTCCTGTTCACGTTTTTTCTTCTTCGTTGCTTTTTCCATCAGGTTAAGGCCTGATACAGAAGGTGCAGCTACTGCTGCATACAAATAAAGCTGTTCGCCGTCCCGGACTCTGTCTGCACCTTCAAAATTTTGAAGAATCTGCACCTGCTGGGCCAGTTCATGGCTGAACAATTCCGCAATACCTTCAATGCCTGCACCAAGACCACAGCACGCCACAGAGTCAAAAACAGTTCCCGGATTTCGGGATATATAGTAATCCATAATCCTGGATATATTGCCAATCAGATATCGAAAGCTCTCTGTGACTTCCGCTTTTGCAGCCGAAAGCTCCGGCATCCCCTCAACGGGTGCCGCATCAAGCTGTGCATTGAGACATTTACCCGTATACAGTGTATCCAGTGCCTGCCACTCATTCTCAATTTCACCGAAAACCGTTTCCTGCATTACTGTATCAATGGCCATATCCACGCCATAATTCACCATTCGCTGCAGGGCCAGATCACCATCTTTGATAATACTGATCATGGTATACTTCTTCTCAATCTTCGCCAACAAATGGACGCCTTTGGCATAGATATCCCGAACCGCCTGATACAGGCTGTCACCAGTATAACCAATGCCCTGTATCGTCAGTCCTGCATTCTCAGCCGCAGAAATGGACTTTGGTGCTGCATAGACCATCAGATCATACTGTTTATTGCCTTTATTTCGGGCATTCTTACGATCAGGATTGGTTTCTTCGCTGCTGTCTGCTTTCTCACTGATCTCACCGAGAATCGTATAAGATAAAACATATTTGCTGATATCCACAGGAAAATATTCACTGCTGTTTGTCTGGATCAGTTCCTGTATCTGATTCTTTTTCACCATCGGAAGCTGGATACGGCGACTGGCAATACGTGAAGAACCCGCCACAAAATAAATCTTTTTGGATTTAATAGCATGGGCTTCCAATCCCTGAACAAGCAATTCTGCCAGGTTTTTGGTGTCACGCACTTCTCCGTCCTCTGTCATTCCCTGAGGCATCGGGATACTGAAACACTGAAGCATTCGCTCTTTTCTTCCGACTTCTTCAATTTCCGCCACCCGCAGCTGGGAAGCATCTATTTCAACACTTATAAATCTCGCCATTTTTTGTCTCCTCATAAAAATGTTCAGTTGCAAAATTATATTTTTTATTTTTACCATCCTTATGATGTGTACTGCTAATGCAGTCATTCAGATGCCTTCAAATAAACCATATAATTTTATAACTGAAAAGAATTGATTCTTTTTTCAGTTACTTTTTGTGATATCAATCTGCCGGATACTTTCATTAGATTCCAAGCATGCCCATATACCAGTGAATCCAGCTGTTTCCCCATAATGCGGCTATAAAAATGCCCGCTGACAGATAAGGCCCCATCGCCAGCATATGCCCGGCCCCGCTGACCCGTATACGAATCAAATGGATCACAGAGCCAATGATGCATCCAAGGAAAAATGCCAGAATGATCAGCTGCCATCCAAGGATCAGACCACAGGCTGCCATCAATTTGATATCGCCGCCGCCAATGGCTCTCCCGCCGCTGACCAGATAAATCACCAGCAAAATACCGCTGACACAAAGGGCTCCGACCAAATGCGTCATCCATGCTTCCGGCTGCACGACAACAGCCGCAATGCCCAGTATACCCAGGAAAACATTAACAGATATCGGGATTTCATATGTCCGCCAGTCGATCACACTCAGTACAATTAGCGCAGAAGTCATCAGGCACATCACTCCACTACTTAGATTCATGCCATTTACCACACATACCAATACATAGAGGACACCGTTGAGTACCTCTATGATTGGATATTGTGCAGAAATTTTTGCTTTACAACTCCGACACTTACCGCCGAGAATCAGCCAGCTGAATACCGGCACCATATCATACCAATGAAGCCTGCTCCCGCATGTCATGCAATGGGATGGCGCTGTTACAATAGATTCATGCAGCGGAATCCGATAAATGCAGACATTTAAAAAACTGCCAATGGTAATGCCAAATATAAAAATGACGATGTATGGAAGCGATTCCAAAAAAAGAAGCATAGGGAAGTTCCTTTCTAGTCGAAGTTTTTGCGAAACGCTACCATAACCTGAAACACATGATGCATTAACAGTTAACTGCAGGCACGCTCTCGCTGCCCATCCCTGGCAGCGGTACTTAGGTGCTTTAACAGCACCTAAGTACCGGCCGTGATGGAAACGCCTGCAGTCAATCTGTCAAAGGCATCTTGCGTTCTCCAGATATGTTGGCGTTTCGCATGAGGAAAAACTTGGTGAGTGAAAATTACTGGTTAGCTTGATCTTTAAGATCAGTTGGATTATATGAAACTTCTACAGATCCATCACTCTTTACATTGATTGTTGCTGAAAATGGATTATCAGCTGTTACACCTGTCCATTTAGCAGATTTCAATTTAGTAGATGCCTGCCATGTAGAACCTGCATAGGAACCAATAAGCTCAGCGATTTTAGTTTTAGTAACACCTGTTGGAACAATGATATCTGCACCATCTGCTGTAATTGTAATTTTATAACCATTTCCAACCGGAATCTGATCATTACCATCGGATGCTGCTGTTTTAAATGCTGTTACCAAGTTCTCAAGGTTAGAAGCATCTGCTGCTTTTCTTGATTTTTCTACATATTTGGTATACTGTGGTGCAAGGATGCCAACGAGGATAGCCAGGATTGCTACAACGATAACAAGCTCTACCAGAGTGAAACCTTTATTATCTTTCTTCTTGTCTTTAAGAAATTTTAACATAACGTTTATCTCCTTCTTTATTGCTCTTTCTTTTATGGATGACCACGGTTCCCTATGCCAGCCGCATCACCTTCATGTTACTGTCGGAAACTTTTTACGCGGTTCCCAATCGCGTATTCAAATGCTTTTCGCAAAGAATCCATTGATTTCTTTTAACTGCTTTGAAGTACAGAATAACTGAATGATCTTCTACAGGTTGTCCAGACCTTCATACATAGCGCCAATCGGCAGGATGACGGCGACGACCAGTGTACCGACGATCAATGCCATAAAGACGATGATCAATGGTTCCATGGCTGCCAGAATACTCTGGGTCGTCATCTCGACTTCCTCATCATAATAATCAGCCAGTTTCTCAAGCATCTCTTCCAGATTACCGGTCTCTTCACCAATACCCGTCATATGATAAACCATCGGCGGAAAAATGCCCGCTGTCTGCAAAGGTTCAGAAAGAGGGATACCTTTCATCACTTCTTCCTTTGCCTTCAAAAAGGCATTGGCATAATGAACATTCTTCATAATGCCCGCAACAATATCCAGACAACTGGTCGTTGAAAGTCCCGCTGACAGAAGCGTGCTCATCGTCCTGGCAAATTGTGCACAGGCTGTTTTTACTGTCAGTTTGCCAAAAAGCGGCATCTTCATCTTGACGTTGTCTATCGTAAGCCGTCCCTGATCGGTCTGATAAATCAGGCGATAGGCTGCAGCTGCAATAACCGCAATGATCAGGATCACATACCAATGGGATGCCATCCAACTGCTGGTACCCATTACCGCAAGGGTAAGGGCAGGCATTTGCACATCCAGATCTGCAAACATATCAACAAAAATAGGAATAACAAATAGCAGCATCACTGCCACGACGCCAATGGCCGCACAGATCAAAATAATCGGATAGATCGTCGCTTTCATGATGGTCGCCCGCAGTTTGGCCTCTTT
>OLOB01001136.1_pt1 | contig 18186 bp, 19 predicted proteins | sample 1671911 | NCBI WGS metagenome assembly OLOB01 (sample SAMEA3136625, study PRJEB25190) | human gut metagenome | biome: human gut; feature: human-associated habitat; material: faeces | place: Austria | collected 2013
TTCAGGTATAATTATAATTTTATCCTCATCCACGTTTTAATGTATCCTTTCACAGTTCGTTCTCTGATAATTCTACATGCCATTCCTTTAATTTTTCCATAATTATATCTTTTTCTATTGCACCCTGAAAATATTTCAAATTCTTACTTTCTTCATCTCCATTTGTCAAATATATACAAAAAACAGACCGATTAAACAACATCTTGATATATACTGGATTTAAAAATCGAGGTCTTAAAAATCGACTCTTGGAAAAAACAATGCATTCATGATACTTATTTATTCCTCTGCCTAAATTAACACAATTAGCATTTATTCGTTTCACAGGCAGCTCATCCCATAAATACTGTCTCTTATATTTACCATCTTTTATTACTATACCTGCTTCACTTAAAATAAGGGTTTCATTTCCAACAAACACTGGTCTTAACGATAATAATGAAATGATAATTAATAGAATCGTCCACCACCATATATCATTCTCCCATTTTAAAATTATCACAAGTAAATTTGTTAGAATCACTCCAAATAGTACAGAAGCCCCATCATCCGCTGCCTGAATTACCAATAAATCTTCCTCACTCAATGTCAAATATCTCTCCCAGCTTCTTACTCCCTTAAATCTGTACAAGTGTCCCTGCCATGCTGCCTGTGATGCCGGTCAGTATACCCCAGCTGTCATATCTGTAGTTTACTACAGCTGTACCATTGGCGTCAATCAGTCCTGTGATCGTCAGCTGGCCGTTACGTACATAATAGTAATCCGCACCCTTATAACGGATAGCCATCAGCTGGCCGCTGCCGTCATACAGGTAATGTTGCCATGCCATCATCACGACAGCCCCAGCCCGGAATTCCAACTGCATTCTCGAATTTTCAGAAACAGGTTTTCCGCATTGAATTCTGCTTTTCTCAGACACTCTTTCTCACATGTGTTCTTGCATTTAAAGAATATCTTATCTAACTTTCTTAGTTTTCGTGATGTTGAAGTTATTATATTCCCTTTTCCTAAGAATGCCAATAGATATTTCTTATATTTTTAGAAATTATTGACGAGTTTCTGGGATAATGGTATAATAATCTCAGAAAACGAAAAGGCATGAAACTCTCAGTATCCCAGATGCTTCATTTCGATCAGCCGAAACAGTATCTATGTTTCTGTTATGACTGTTCTTTATAAGGATACTGATATTTCACAAGACAACTGATGATGATAGAAGGAGATTTTTTCAATGAAGAGCACTGTAGGTGAAACCTTAAGAAAATGTAGAATTGCAGCGGGGAAGTCCGTGCGGGAAATGTCTGAATTACTGACTGCCAATGGTTTTAAAGCATCCGAGAAGACAATTTACAGCTGGGAGAACGGCAACAGCCAGCCCACCCCTGACGCCCTTTTAGTCATGTGCCGTGCCTACGGTGTCGAAGATGTCCTCGGCACATTTGGCTACGCACCTGAGAAACCAACCACCATTGCCGCTCATTTTGACGGTAATGAATTTACACCTGAACAGATTGAAAAGATTAAGGCTTTTGCCGCCTTTATCAAGTTCGATGATCAAAGGAAGTGATTCACCTGAATACTTATGAAGAATTATTGCAGGATGCCGATGATGAACAGGTACACGTTCATGAATCTGTTGACCTGAACGGAGACAGCACCGGAGAGAAACGTCTGAACGGTCTCTATGTAGATGGCCATATTGCGCTGGATTCACAGCTGAAGACCACCGCAGAGAAGACCTCTATTCTTGCCGAAGAAATGGGCCATCACTTTACAAGCGTCGGTGATATTACCGATTTGAAGAATGTGAACAGCCGACAGCAGGAATTGGATGCCCGCCTGTGGGGATATAACCGTCTGATCGGACTGCGCGGTATTATCCGTGCTTTTGAACATCACTGCCAGAACCGCTATGAGATGGCAGAATATCTGGATGTTACGGAAGATTATCTCGAAGAAGCCCTGGCCTGTTACCGAAGCAAATACGGCGTTTATACCGTTGTTGATAACTATGCGATTTACTTTATTCCCAATATAGCTGTTGCGAGACGGTTTTAGAAAAATACGATAGTAAGGTACCTAACAATGCAAAAATCCAAAATTTTTGCCCTATTTTGATGTGGAAAGACAATATAATTATGAAGATACATGAGATTACCCCCAAAGATTACACAGACCTGCACCGTCTCTACTGCCAGCTGGAGGATGACTGGACCTCAGACATCCAAGACATGATTCGCGTTCTGGAAGAAGTGAAAGATGACCCGCATTATCATCTGGTGGGTATTTTTGACGATGCAGACAAGCTGGTGGGAACCATTACCCTCAGCAAATGTCTTGATCTGACGGCCAAAGCCCGCTTTTATTATTCCCTTGAGAATCTGGTGATTGATGAAAATTACCGCCAGCAGGGATATGGTCAGGCCCTGATGCAGTATGTAGAAGACTATGTGCGCCGACACAACGGACGCTATGTCAATCTGACATCTTCCATCCATCGCACCGACGCACATGAATTTTATTATCGTATTGGTTTTCCTCGAAATTATACCGTAGGATTTAAGAAAAACGTGGTGGACGATTAGCAATTTAAAAGCTCCGGCCGCCGCCCCCGTGGGTACCTCCGCCGCTGCTCATATGCACGCCGCCTCCGCCTGAGCCGCCGGAACCGCCTCCGCCCTTCGGTTTCTCAATATGACGTCTTGTTACCGTCCGGTTCATAAAGCGATCCTCTTTGGCATCCAGATGTGAACCGGATGCGTCAAAGTATGTCCGGCTGTTGGTTGTCACACGGCCGCCGCGTCTGAATACCATGGCAAAAGTCACAACTGCGCCGATGACAATAGCGATAATCAGTCGAAGCAGCACACCAAAGGCATCCATGCGGGCACTTCTATCTGTGGAGCGCCCCATATAATCACGGACACCTTTCAGGAAAGCATCGCAGGTGCCCTTATAATCGCCATCTGTGATGTGATTATAGCAATTATCCAGCACTTTATTGATTCTATAATCATCATAATAATTCATGGCCTGCCCCTGGGTCGCCATATAAATCTGCCGATTATCCATATCAATCAGAAACAAAATACCCGGATATTCATCTCTCGACATGGATTGACCGATTTTTTCCGCATAGGCATCTGCATAAGCCTGAGCACTCAATCCTCCTGCATCATCCGTTGTCACAATAGCGATATCTGCACTGTATCTCTCAGAATATTTTTCCAGTTTAGTCAAAAGTGACGCTTCCTCATCCGCCGACAAAAGATCCGCCTCATCATAAATACCGCTGGCTGACATACTCGCATCAGCCGCTGCCTCCCCATCCTGATTCGCTGTCAATACAGTCTCTGCGGCTGATACTGTTTCACCGGCCGTTTCTGCCGTCTCCGCGGCTTCTGCCTGAAAGGCTGTCATCACTGACGCCATTCCAAGGCCCATGACCAACAGCATCACCATCAGAAAATTCAATATTTTTTTCATTACAACAGCCCTCCAATCACCATCAGAATCGCAAAAGCCGCTGCCGAAATGCCTGCAAACCAGCCTGCCACTTTGCCTCTGCTCACAGGCGGTTCACCAATGACCTTACCTGTCTGGCCATTCATGGCAAATATATAATCTTTGTCCCTGTAGCGATAGGAAATAAACCAGATTGGCAGATACACATAAGCGCTACTGATATGGTCATAATCCATCTGTTGATGGTCAATATGTACACTTGTGTAACCGGAAATCGTTGAACGGGCGTATTCTGCAGCATATCCGGCCACCTGCTGCTTCACCTGGGGCAGTAAATCCTCTGAACGATAATCTCCCTGATCCGCCTTAAATCCTGCCAGATACGGAATCTGGAAAGTTTTCAAAGTCTCAAAACGATAGGGCTCCAGCTTTGCCATCAGGGTATCGTCCATTTTCTCTGATGCGTCATGGGGTACTTTTGTATATTCCAGACGCATTTTTCTCCGCACATCAAAGAAGTCCGTCTCCGTGTATTCTGTTTCGCCGCGCACATAGATATTCACCCGGGTTGCCGTTCCCCGGACATCCACACTGGCATTCATATCATACAGCCAATATGGAATGTACAAAGGCTGCAGACGCTGGATATTCTTTGCCGCCATAAAGCCCTTCGGCGAAAATCGACCGTTATGACACCATTTTCTGAAGGCTGCCTCCGCTTTCTCCCTGTCCAGTTCAAAAGGCAGCACATAGGCCGGCCGCCAGTCTCCGCTCAGGCGGTCCGCCATCACCAACGGTGCCCCACAGTATTCACAGTGCGTGGCACAGGTTTTGGCTCCCGCTGACAAAAGGCCGCCGCAATTCACACAATAGCGCGGTTTATCTGCCGGTTCTTCGGCCGCATTCTTATAATTCTCCTCATCCGGTCGGATATCCTCACTGTGATCACAATGCGCACAGTGAAGCTTTCCAAGCTTGATATCATATGACATATCTGCCCCACAGTTCGGACAGCTGAAATTCACAATCATTGTTATTCTCCCTGTATCATAAATTTATTTTTTCCTGACCCTATATCTCTTCACCCAAACATTACCTTAATCATACCATTTTCTCTCCCTGGTCGCAATCAATCCTGGAGTAAAAAAAGGGACTTTCAACGAAAACGATTTTGTTCCATTGAAAGCCCTTTGCTGTTGCTTGAAGCTGCACACTTTTTTATTTTTTGAGAAGCGCCGTCATATCTTCAACAAGTTTTTCGACGTCCCGCTTATTCACCAGTTTTCTGGCCTCACCGTTGATTTCTGCCAGATGGAAGCTGCTGTCATAGACTGTAAATGATACGGTTGTCTCGGTATCATCTTCCCACTTGACAGTAACACTGATGGCCGCATCACCGGTTGATTTTGCCGCTGTATCCAGAATCTTCTCCGCCGACATGCCTGAAAGATCACTGTAGGCAGAAGATAAATCTGTCAAAGCAATTTCTGTATCTCCGGCATACCATTTTTCTTCTGTCTCTGCCTCAGTCTCTGCACTGTCCGCCAGATCATCCGCTTTGGCAATTTCTTGCTTTACCAGATGCCAGCTGTCACTGCCGATGGCAACATCGATACCCTTTGCATTATTCAGAGAACCGGACAAAATCGTATTATCCGTAAAATCCGCTGCTTTCTTTTCAATCAGTTCTTTGATCGTATCACCGCTGACAACATGGACTTCTTTTGAACCATCTAAGGCTGCATAGTAATCGCCGTCTTCATTCTGACTGCCGATATGCAGTATCAGCTGTTTGGCCACCTCAACAGTTTCCGTTTCAGACTCTGTTTCTTCTGTATCTGCAGTTTCCTGTACACTTTCTGCTGATGTTTCTGTCACTGTCTCTGCTGTGGTATAATCCACAGAAATGTCCGCTGTCGGTTTGTCCAGGCCATATTTCGACAAATCTTTGCAATTATACTCTACATGGCTCTTAAATGTGATGCCTGTCACAGTGTTGATAAACTGTGTTACAGATGATGATGCACAATTCTCTTTTTCCTCACCGTTTTCAAGAACTATCCTGCCGCCATCGCTGTCATTCTTAATTTCCAGTGTATGGCTGCCGGATTTGACATTGATATCCGTAATGCTGTCCGAAGTAATGGTTGGGAAACTCTCCATATCCGCCAGTTGATAGATATCCGAATTGAACGTATCGGCAAAATCGGACGCCACCAGGTAAACTGCGTCATCTCCGCTGATTTTCAGATAGGACCCACCGGCCGCATCATTGGTATCACCCACGGTAAATTCTGCCTCTTTGCCGTCACTGGCCGTATATCGCACAGTCAATACCGGCGAATCCAGACCATATTCCGACAAATCTTCCGGTGAATCCAGTTTTCGGGTAGCTGAAACCGCACCCAGGGCATTGGTCATGGTCGTCAGGCTGTCCTGGTCAACCGGAAAACTCTTGTCCTCCGCATTATACCAGGTGCCGTCCTCCTTCCTAAAGGAGAGACTTTTGCCGTCTTTTTCATAAGAAATGGCTGTAATCTGACCACTGTCCACACTGCTGATCACCAGAGAGTCATCAGAGCTGTCCGCATCCTCCGACCTCTGACTCAGCTTCACAACGAGTAAATAAAGAACAGCTGCCGCCGCTAGGCAGATGATAGCAATGATAAGCGCTTTTTTCCTGTTCTTCATATGCTATTTACGCCTCCTTCTAAACCATACGACACCGCCGCCAATCACAAGGGCCGCCGGAATCAGGATGACAACGGCACCCCAGAATCCCGCATCTGCAGCTGTCACTGTCAGATAGGTTGTGGAAAGGCTCTTGGTCGGTATGGAAATACTTTCTTCTTTATCGATCATCCAGCTCATCACGTTGCTGATGAGTTCATAATTACCGCCGGACACAGCCTGATTCATATTTTCATCCAGGATTGCTGAGGATGAGAAATAAACCAGTTTTGTCTCCACATCATTATAATTTTCAGTGACTGCAGCACCCACTGTAAACGTTCCCTCTTCATCACCTGAAGCTTTTTCCGTTGTTGTCAGATTCTTCAGATCCGTTTTAATATACGACTTGCTGCTTGTCTGCAAAAGAGCTTCTGTTGTCACAGTGCTTCGCACATCATCAGAAATATTGATATTCTGTGCATACGGCATCAGCACCAGATCCTTGGATGTCATGCTGCCCACTGCATCGGCACTCTGGATTCTCGGAATCAGATAGGATGGATACCCCGGATAATAATACTGGCTGTTGCCTTCAAAAATCAATCCCGCACTTGTGGAGAGACCATAATTATTCAAAAGTTCTGCCAGATTCGGCATATCCGTTTCTGTATAATCCGTGAATATCAGCACATGGCCGCCATTTTCCATATAAGACAGGATTCGATCCTTTTCGTCCGCTGTAATATCCTTCTGCGGTCCGTTGATCATCAGACAGTCTGCATCATCCGGTACAGATTCACTTGTTACAAGATTCAGCTCTTCTATATCAATATTTTCCTTTTCAATCTGGCTGGTCAGTGTATCAGAAAGGAATGCTTCATCATGACCTGTCAGTGTATACAGTTTCGGCAGAGTATCTGATGTCACATAATCAATGGCACTGGTCAGCTGACCTTCTGCGTCGAATCCGGTTGTCTGACTGCTGTATGTGGAATAATTAAACTCCGACTGATAAATATCACTGTAGTTGATGACTTTATATTTGTCTCCACACACAACGATCAGACTGTTGTCTGACAGGGAACTGTCTGTATACTGCTTTGTAAAGGACGGATTGACCACCGGATCCTTTGTATGCACTTTGATATGACTGGACAGAGACTCATAACGTTCCAGCACTTTCTGGATCTGTTCATCCTCCTGTCCGCTCTGGGCAACCAGATAAACATCCACATCCGAATCCAATCCCTTGACAAACGTCTTCGTCTGATCTGTAATCGTATAAAGCTGATTATCTGTCAGGTCAAACTGTGTATATTTCACCGGAATCTGACCCACTACCAGATTGATCACCACAACGATGGCCAGCACAACGGCTGTCATCAAGGCATCGCCGCCCCAGCGTTTGCGCTGAATGGACTGTATCGTCAAAAAGATGCAGAATCCGATAATAGACAGGTAATAGACAATACCCGTTATATCGAAGACACCGGAACCGAAGTTAGAAAAGAAGGATGTCATATTAAAGGCACCCAGCACTTTTGCCACAGAACCGGCCATCCATTCTGATTTTGCAAAGAAAATGATAACATTGACAGCTTCCGCAATGATAGCCGCCGCAACTGCGATCTTTATATTGGATGTCAGGTTATACACCAGCCATGCTGCAAAAAGAATAACGAAAATCCAAATAACAAAAGATGCCACCGCCGTTGACGGCAATGCGTTGGTGATCACACCTGTAATATAAAATACAAGCAGCACAAAGAATGTCAGCAGTGCTGCAATAACCTGACTCTCCGTTACTGATGAGATAAACAGGCCAATGGCAATGCAGGCTGCACCATACAGGAAATAACCCAAAATGGCTGTATAAGCCATCGGCAGGGAAACGGTACCGAACCGGCTGAGAATCAACGGATAAAAGCAGGTGATCAACAGGGCCAGGCCGAATACTGTCACCATCGCCAGATATTTGCCGATGACAATCTTCCAGAGTGAAACAGGCGCCGTCAAAAGCAGCTGATCCGTCTTCCGGTTTTTCTCTTCCGCAAGGATACGCATTGTCAGGACCGGTGTCATCAAAAGGAATAAGACAATGACGCAGGACAATGTGTAGCCGAAATACGGATAGCCTGAAGACAGATTGATCACCGCAAAATAGATACCGATTACAACCAGCATAAAGGCCATGCAGATATAGCCCGTCATGGATGTAAAATACGAACGTAATTCCTTTTTATAAATCGCTGTCATATTCTGCTGCCTCCTTTCCGTCTTCTTCATCTGTCTCGTCAGTTTCTCCCGGGTGCTCTTCATGTTCTTCATGATCTTCCTCATGTAACTCATCTTCATGAGAATCTTCTTCATGAGGATCTTCATTGTTTTGTGCCTTTGCAGATGTTTCAGTACCATCGGCTGTCAATTCAATAAAGACATCCTCCAATGACTTCTTCATCTGATTCATGGCATAAATCGGGCACTGGACAGCTGCCAGTCTGTAGAAGATCATCTCACGGACTTCTGTCTTCGGATCGCTCTGGATCATCACATCGACACAACCTTTTTCCTCAGAATCCGTATATTCAATATTTTCAACACCATCAACAGCATCCAGTACGCCTTTGATAGCCGCCTCGTCCCCTTTGACTGTCAGATGCAGTGTTACCTTATCTTCCATGAGCTTGCCAAGATTATCCGTTGTGTCACTGGCCACCAGTTTGCCGTGGGACAAAATCAGCACATCATCACAGACTGCACTGATTTCAGACAAAATATGGGAACTCAGAATGACGGTATGTTTCTTGCCAAGGCTTCGGATCAATCCGCGCATCTCAATGATCTGCGCCGGATCCAGGCCGACTGTCGGCTCATCCAGAATAATCACCTCCGGATATCCAAGCAGTGCCTGGGCCAGACCTACACGCTGTTTGTAACCTTTGGACAGATTCCGGATCAGACGGTCTGACACCGCCTCCAATTTGGCATCTGCGATCACTTTCTGAACCTCTTCTTCCTTTTTATTCCTGGCAATTCCTTTTAATTCGGCCGCAAAACGCAGATATTCAAGGGGTGTCATATCTGTATACAAAGGCGGGATTTCCGGCAGATAACCAATACATTTCTTGGCCTCCTCCGGATTCTCCAGCATATCATGCCCGTTGATCATAATGCTGCCTTCTGTCGGTCCGATATAACCGGTAATCATATTCATCGTTGTGGATTTGCCGGCACCGTTCGGTCCCAGAAAACCGTAAATATGGCCTTCTTCCACTGTAAAACTCAGATGATCTACGGCAATATGATCGCCGTATTTCTTCACAAGATTTTTGACTTCTATCAAAGCCTCTCTCCTCCTTCTCACTATTTGAACAGACAATTACGAAACCCAAGAATTTTAGCATTTTCCATATCTAATGGGTTTCGTAATTGTCTGTTTCATGCTTTATAGCATGCTATTTTCTCTCAAGGTATAGCATAACCAATATTTGTGATGCTTTGGTGGGGATTTTGTGACGAAAAAATGACCATTCTGTGAACGGTCACAAACGGTCATTTTCTTCTGTATATCCATTTAATTTTTATGTTCAATTTTCATCGGCAGCCTGCTTGTCCGCACCGGAGACAATGCGGTTATAATCCGCACTGTCCTGCTGCCATCGCTGATAACGGCTGTCTTTTCTATGGTCTTCCAGCTGGTACTGCGATCCCAGATAATTTCCCAGCCATGTACTGATCTTCTTTGCACCGCTGTAATTCAGATGATTGCCGCCGTCACGGCTGTCCGTCAGCCAGTCAAAGCCTGTCTTTGTCATCATATCCTTCATATTAAAATCAATAAAAGGAATATTGCGATCAGATGCGTAATCCGCCACTGCCTGATGTCTGGCCATATTCCATGAGTTGGCTGACGGCATCTCCACAAATAGCACCTGAATGTCCGCATTCCGGCAGATTTCAACAAACTGATTGAGACTCTGCAGCGCTATGGCATCTATTTCTTCCCGATCATCCGTCTTCGCCATATAATCGGATCCTTTGTAATCCACCCGGTCATCCGAATAGCGGTACCCCTTGGCCGCATCATGCCATGGTTTCTGCGGTTTGCCCATCAGCTCTGAGATCGTCACACTTTTCCAGCGATCATGATATTCCAATACCGGAAAAAGATAATTGGCTGCGGTCTTGACCAATGAGGTCAGATGACCGTCCATGTTTTCCTGGAAAAGGGCGTCCGTCTCCAGGATAACAACTTTTGGCCTCTGGCATGTCAGCACTTCCTGAAGCAATCTCACGGACTGATCGATGGTCTGATTGGGTTCTCCACAGGCAAAGCCTGAAATGCCATGCGTTTTCCACAATTCCATAGGTGAAAATCCACTGGCCAGATCACTGTTGCCGATAGCCACCACATCCAGAGAATCCTTTTCTTCCCCATAAAACCCTCTGGCTCTGTAATTGTGCATGCCGCCGCTGGCGGAATTCGACCTTGGCACCAACGTCTTCGACATTCCCACCAACAGCAAAACCGTCAACAGCACAAAAGCAATCATTTTCAATGCCCGTCCGGCAAACTGTTTTCTATTAGATATATGCATTTCACTGACTCCTCATTCACGAAGTTATTTCTGCGTATTAGACATATTGCCCACTTCTGCTTCCGCCGCTGTCTGAAACTCCTCCCCATTATGCATTTGGATTTAGAAGTTAGCATACAATGGGTCCACCACGCCATATCCGCTGCCATAGGCTCCAAGCAGTACAATGGCACAAAATACCCCTGCATAAACGGTCCACCTGAGCACCATCGGCCATGATGCAATTCGCTCACGTATACAAATACCTCTTTCTCTGACAATACCCATCATCAGCATCAGTAAAGCGCCCAGCGCCAGCACAGCCAGATCATGTCTGTCTAACCCCAGCTCAAGCCAGTTTCCTGTTGTTTTTCTGAACATGGATTCAAACATCTCCGCAAAAATACGCAGACTGTTTGCCCGAAACAACAGCATACCGATATTCACCAGTATAAAAGTTCTGATGATCAGCAGCAGCTGCCATGGCCGGCTCTCCTTCCGAATCCCGGTTTTTTCATAAAAACAATGTATCACCGGTTTGCCAAAAAGGCCGAATAATGTCAATACATAGTAGTACATGCCGTAAGCCACATATTTCCATGCAGCTCCATGCCAGAGTCCATTGGCCAGCCAGACGAAAAACAGCGCAAACGCCGTTGGCATTGCCTGCCCCAGATGGACACTCAGATGTTTCTTGGCCCATCTTCCCAGCTTCATATTTGTTTTCGACAATGTTACCGGATAGAAAATATAATCTTTGAACCAGGCCCCCAGCGTCATATGCCATCTTCGCCAGAATTCACCGATGGACTTCGAGAAAAAAGGCTGATTGAAGTTCCGGGCAATCTCAATGCCAAACAGTGCCCCGCTGCCCCGCACGATGTCCATGCATCCGGCAAAATCCGCATAAATCTGCAATGTATAGACGAACATCGCCAGGATCACAATGCCGCCGCTGTAATCCGACGGACTGCCGAAAACGGTACTGACAAGCAGCGCCGCCCGGTCAGCCAGCACCATTTTCTGGAAAAGTCCCCAGAGGATCAGCTGCGCGCCAAAGGTAAACTGCCGGTAATCAGCCCTGTGTCCTTCAAAGGCCTGCCCTGCAAGCTGGCCGTAACGGCTGATAGGGCCTTCCGTAATATTGGTGAAAAGGCTGAGGAAAAGTGCCAGTCTGCCGAAGTGATGATCCGCCGCTGTCTGCCCCCGGTAAACATCGATCACATAGCCCACCGCTGACAGCGTATAAAAAGAAATGCCCAGAGGCATCAACAGTTTCAGCGCCGGCAGCTGAAAACCAGGCTCCAGATGGCTTCCCAGCGCATTGATATTGGCACTGAAAAAGTGATAATATTTCAAAAAGGCCAGAAGCCCCACATTGATCAGCACCATGGCAAACACAATATGGCGCTTTCGGCGCATCATAACTGCCTTTCTGGTTTTTCTCTCTTCTTTTTCCAGACTTTTGCGCACACTGTCAAAGGCCTGCTGCTCCCGCTCCATAGCCAGAGCTCCCAGATAAACCGAAACGGTTGTGATCAGCAGAAAAACAATCATTTTTCCGGAGGCCATCCAGTAGAAGAAATAACTGCCGCCCAGCAGCACCAACCACCGTTTTTTCAAGGGTATCAGGTAATATAAAGCCACCAGCATCCCCAGAAAAAACAGCAGATAAAAATAAGAGGTATAACTCATCCCGGACTAATCCTCCTGAAGCCGCATGATCAGCTGCCACATCGCCTCCACAGACTCAAAATTCTCCGGCACCACATCCGTCGGCAGAATCTCCACATCAAACTCGTCACAGATCTCCGTCACAATCGTCATCACATCCAGAGAATCAATCAGTTCATCCGACACCAGATGCTTCTCATTCACATAATCAATACCCGGTTTCACTTTATTCAAAATATCTAACAGTTCTTTCATGTCAATAGCATCTCCTTCCATTTTCACTCTATTATCTACCACAACTAATACTTGATAACACTACTTCTTATCCCCTCAACCTCCGATGGCCTGCCCATCCATTAAATCTGTATAGTAGCTCTTCAAGTATTTCCTGTCGATTTTGCCGTTGGCATTTTCCGGCATCCTCTTCACTCTGATGCATTCTCCCGGCCGCATATACGGCGGCAATTTCCCTTCCAGAAGAACCCGCATCTGATTTTCATTTTTTGGACCACCCTCATAGAACAGGACGATTCTGTCATGCACTTCATCGTAAATACTGACACAGCTCTTGACATCGGAGGCCGCACCGGCGGCGGCTTCAACTTCACCTAGCTCAATACGGTATCCCATATGCTTAATCTGAAAATCCCTGCGTCCCAGATACAGCAGCTCGCCGCGGTCATTATAACGGACCAGATCACCGGTTTTATATATCTTCTCCGGATACCATGGGTTCAGCGGGTTCTGGATAAAAGCAGCATCCGTTTTGTCCGGATCTCCATAATATCCGCCGGCTACAAAAGAGCCTCTGACACACAGTTCGCCGATTTCTCCCGGTGCCGCTTCCGTACCATCCTCACGAAGGATGATCAGGTCACAGTTGTCGCAGGCACGTCCAATAGGCAGTGTTTCACTATCCGCAAAATCCCGGTCCACAATGTAATAGGCACAGATATCCGTTACTTCTGTCGGCCCATACAGATTGGCATACAGCAGCTCCGGCATTTTTCTCCGCCAGTAATTCAGCTGTTTCACCGGCATCACCTCACCGGCGAAAAGAACCTTCTCCATATACGGAAGGGACACATAATCCAGCACTTTCCAATTAGCCACTATGGACAAAGCCGTCGGCACCCAGTAAATGGTATTCACTTTTCGACTGTTCATATACTCCAACAGACGCACCGGAAAAGCAAATAATTGCTTCGGCAGAATCTGAAGTTCTGCGCCTGCTGCCAGAGTTGTATAAATATCCAGCACCGACATACTGAAATAAAAAGGTGTCTGGCTGCCGAAAACCGTCGCTTCATTGATATCAAATGTCGTTTTCACCCATTCCGCATAAGCCATCACATTTCGATGGGAAACGGCAACACCCTTCGGCATGCCTGTGGAACCGGATGTAAAATGGGTATACACCAGATCCGTATCCACTGCTTTTCTCCGAATCTTTGCCAGCCCTTCCCGATCCTCAGGCACATACATGGCCTTCTCATAAAGAAGGATCTTCGGACTGTCTTTTCTTTCGGAGGCAAGGGCTTCCCTGACTGTCTCTTCATGGTCCCTGTCGGTAATAATCGCCGCCGGTTTCAGCACACTGAAAATCTTGCGGATTCTGTCCCAGGGCATTTTGGTGTCAATCACTGTATAGAAATCACCGCCGTAAACCGTTCCCAGCATTGCCGCCAGACAGGCCGGTGTTTTTTCCATATAAACAGCCACCGGACGGTGTGTCAACCGGTGCTTCAGCAGTAAACTGCCGATCCGCGCTGATGCCTCTCGAAGCTGACGCCAGGTCATCGATGTATCTGTATCGGCACAGGCTGTTTTCTCAGGCCGCCGACCGACTGAATGTTCAAGATATTCCAATATATTTTTCAAGCTATCGCCCCCTGTTCTCTTTGGTGCCCCTATCATAGCACAAAAAAATCCGAAAACAGGAAAAGTCGGGGTATTGTAAGAAAGTTATATGGAGTGAAAGAATTCTGAAAGAAAATTTAGTATAACTATAGACAAAAAAAGGATGCCCTAAGACATCCTCTTACATAGAATTTATTATTTATTTCTCCGCTTCCTCTATCACACAGGTATGTTCTCGCGTCACTTTATCATAGTTGACACCCACCAGCAGAATATTTCCCCTATAATCTTCGAGGCTCTTACAGTATTGTTTTTCTTTAATCTGAGCAAGGGCACCCTCGGCACTGTGATTCCATTTCAGTTCAACCACCAATGCCGGTTTATCCGGAAACTGTCTGCGAGGCAGGAAAACCATGTCAGCCAACCCTTTTCCTGTGGGCAGTTCACGATATACAGTGTAAAAATTTCTTGCTGCATATAAAGCAAGTGAAATGGTATAACTCAATGCATTTTCATCGTTGGACTGAATATGTGCCGTTTCAAAGTGCGCCTGTTCAATCCCTTCAGCGACTTTCTCAGGATATTTCTGCCAGATAGCCTGAAGCGTATCTGAAGAATTCTTTAATGCCTTGGAAACCTCACCCCACTGGGATGCAGCAACGGCATTGATGTATTCGCCCCGCACTTCACTGTTTGGAATGAAAACTTCCTTGTATGAAAAATCATATCCCAAATAGCCAAGATGGATCAACAACGTCAAAACATCATCCTCACTGTAGAATGTCGTCATATCATTGGAAAATGTTCCTGTATTAACCGGAATTCTCTCTCCCGCCAACATACTCAAAACATCATCCTTCAGTCCTTCAAAGTTCATATCAATATAGAACCGAAGAGCTTCAAATGTCTCCGTCCGATTCCAGTAAGAATCGCAAATACCGGTTAAAATAGCCGTCACCACGGAGCGCGGACTGTAGATGGATCTGGCCTTCTCAAAATGATAACCGTCATACCATTCTTTTAGTTCAGACAAATTTCTTCCATATTGCTTACATAAAGCGGCAACTTCCTCTTCCGTAAAACCGACAAATTCTGCCAAGGGTCCCGGATTCGTCATAGAAAACTCATCAAACATATTAAGTGCTGAATGTGTGCCATATTTCTTAATCGGCAAGATTCCGGTCATGTAGGCAAGATGAATATACGCCTTGTCCTTCAGGAAATCCCTCAGGAAATCCAGATACTGTTCCTGCGCTTCATGGTTCTCGCGATATTCCCTGAAAATGCAGTCCCATTCATCAATAATAATCACAAACGGACATTTCGTCTGCTGGTAAACATCCTGCATTGCCCTGCTAAAATTTTCTTTATCAAAATAATTAATATCCGGATATTCAAAAAACAAATCCCATAAAACTGATTTTTTTACTAAACGCAGCATCTCATCCATGCTTGATGTCTGACTGAGGAATTCCTGCATATTCAGAAATATTGTATTATATTGATTTAATTTCTTCTCGCAGGCATCCGCTTTGGAAATCTTCAATCCCTGAAATAATTCCCGCGAATCACACCCCCGGCTGTAATAGGCCGCCAACATATTGGCCGCCATCGACTTGCCAAAGCGTCGAGGCCGGCTGACACACACATATTTCTGATTGCTGTACATGACCCTATTGGTATATTCAATTAACCCCGTTTTATCCACATAAATCTGAGAATTCAAAGCTTCTCCAAACTTCTCATTCCCAGGATTCAGATAACCACCCATGCACCGCACCTCCTTCTATTGCCTGTCAGCCCTGCCTGTATATTCATTATGTATTCGTGCTTATTTATGAAGTTTTTGAAATTTTACTTGGCTCTGAACAGTTACATAATAATATTCACCGGATAAGCCGTTTATGCGGCATGCCGCTCCTTCGTCATCTCAATGGCACTGTCCATATTCCCGGATGCTGCCACTACAAAAACAGGCAAACTGTCCTGATAACTGCTGTTGATCTCACATTCCCAGTATTCCAGCCTTTCCCCGTCTTTCTCAATGCACGTCAGAAGCTCCGGCGGAATACGCCATCCATCTGATTCTTCTGTCATCATGGTAACGGCCGCTGACAGAAAATAGCGGATCACACTCTGTCCATGACCATTATCCTTGAAATCCGTATCCAGTCTCCTGAGATATTTCTGAAAAGCGGCTTCTTCAAAAATAGCCAGACTGCTGCCATACCACTTGGTCACAATATATTGCTTATTGCTGTCCATCTGTAAATCTGTACATCCGTCTGTCCTAAGTTCAACTGCTCCTCTCATGTAAACCCCTCCTAATTACTGCAGCTCCGCCAACAGCTGCTTCTGTCACATGACTAATGTTCCTCTCTTCCATCAGCCAACACTTCTCCCACAAGTCTTAATAGCGATTATGAACAACTTCTATGGCTGCAATGACATCCCGCATCTTGAGTTCGGTTCCGTCATCCAGAACTGCCGTCCCCGTCAGATGCCCAAACACCTGATGCTGATCGCTGGCAATTACTTTCATATCAATCTTTGCTTTTCTGTCCAGGATCGGCTCAAAAATCCCCTCAAACCGACCATCACTGGATGAAATCGTCCACGGATCCATGTAATTAAAATTGCCCTTATCATCCTGTCCGATCATAAAAACAACTTCCTGAAGCTTATGGGCACGGCCATCATAGAAAATCACATTCTCAGTGGCACTGCTCCGATCACTGAACCCATAGCCGAGATTGAAACCGAAAGGTACACCGTTCAGCCTTGTACTGCAGGTTCCCCAACGCCAGATATTGTCATAAGTCCACACACCGCGTCCCCAGTCAAGGACAGCCATATCTTTTCTCCCATCAAAAATATAATCGCGCCCGTCAAAGTTCACTTTGCCCTTGACCGGCATACAATTCACCTTCTGATTGTAATAAAAAGCCTTCTGATTCTCCTTCCACGGTGTTGCAATACAGATGCTGTCCATCTCCGGCTGCTTCATCAGAAGATCCGCCGTCAATGTCTTACCATCCTGAAAATCACGGAAAACACACTGAATTCTTCTTCTATGCGGCTTCACCGTATAACGAAGATGAATCCGACCATTTCTGAAATCCGCATTGCCATCGTCCGATGTCCTCCCCAGTCCCAATCGTCCCATAGGCATTGCCGTCAATATGGTCTCAGTATGTTCCTTTCGTTCCACAAGATCAATCAAAGAAACACTAATTAATCCCGCATATCCAAGATCCGACAGGGTAAATGCAACGGCATAATGTTCATTGCCCGCAAGATAATAATCCCATTCCTTAATGCGAAAAGAAGGGGCTGCAATATTCTCGCGATTATACTGCCAGACCGGTCGTCTCGCCCATCCAGGCGTTACAACGTATCCCTGCTTATCCAACAACTTCTGAACATCCGTTACCTCATGCTGCATAAAGATCCCTCCTGTCTTCTCTTATTTTGAACGTATATTATCAGTATAACAAATTTTTTGAAAAAAAATAGTCTTTTATACATATTTCATAAATTTCGGTGCAAACTAATGCTGTCACCCGTCAATATGTTAGCTTTTCCGTTCACAGCATCAAGTGAAAAATATTTCTCACGATTACATGTTGAACGGACTCAGTTTTTTCGCAATTGAAAGGAGATTATCAAAATGGAAGTAAACAATTCAATTAAATGTGGCGTTCATGATTGTAAACATCATGCAGGTAATGTGGAATACTGTACCTTAAACTGTGTCAGCATCGGCGCCTGCGAATGTTCCCCTAAGACAAAAGAGGGCACCGACTGCGAATCTTTTGCAGCCCGCTAAACTAAAAAAAGGGCTGCACCAATAACCCCAAAGCGCGCGGCCCATGTATATCAAACTATGAGAAACACGCTCCGCGAGTTTCTCAAGTTATCGCGGCCTCTACACTC
>OLOB01001138.1_pt1 | contig 18160 bp, 10 predicted proteins | sample 1671911 | NCBI WGS metagenome assembly OLOB01 (sample SAMEA3136625, study PRJEB25190) | human gut metagenome | biome: human gut; feature: human-associated habitat; material: faeces | place: Austria | collected 2013
TTCCATATTTAAATGAAGTAACCACAGAAATAATTGCTTCCATAGGTAATGATAAAGGAAGAACAGTGGCTTTACGTTGTGATATGGATGGCTTAAAAATAACAGAAAATACTGGTGTGCCTTATGCTTCAATTCATGAAGGTGTTATGCATGCCTGTGGTCATGATGCACATATGGCTTCCCTTATAGGTGCTGCTATTATATTAAAAAAATATGAAGATATACTTCCTGGTAAAGTGCTTCTTATATTCCAACCATCTGAAGAAAATGCCAAAGGTGCAAAGCTAATATGCGAACATGGTTATTTAGATAATGTTGATGAAATATTTGGTCTTCATGTATTTACAGATATAGACTGTGGAAAAATTTCCATTGAAGCTGGCCCTAGAATGGCTGCCTCAGATAAATTCATCATTCATATAAACGGTAAAGCTGGTCATGCTGGCACTCCTCACCAATGTATTGATGCTTCTTTAGTATGTGCTGCCATACTGATGAATCTTCAATCAATTGTCAGCCGTGAGATAAATCCTCTTGATAGTGCTGTGGTAACAGTAGGCCATATTGAATCTGGATCAACTCATAATATAATTTCCAGCAAAGCTTTTATTGAAGGTACTGTCCGTACTTTTTCAGTTTCTACTGCCAAACATATTAAAGCATCCATTGAGCGTATTAGCTATGCTACTGCCCTAAGTTACGGAGCAACAGTAAATATTGAATATGAGTCTTCAGCTCATCCTGCAGTAATTAACGATATAAATGTTGTAAATACTGCCATTAACGGTGCAAAAAAAATCTTCAATGAAAAAACTTTCATTGAAACGCCTCCTATAATGCTGGGAGAAGATTTTGCTGTATATCAAAAAAAGATACCTGGTGCTTTTGCTTTTGTAGGTAGTGGTAATGATGAAATTGGTTGTGATTATCCTAATCATAATGAAAAATTTAATATAGATGAAAAATCCGTAATCATTGGTACACAATTATACTTAGCCTATGCTTTAGAAGCTTTATCAAAAACATAATAATTTTTTATATAAAAATGGAGCCTCTCACTTATAGGCTCCATTTCCAAATTTTCTAATATATTATATAGTCATAGCTTTCATATTTTTTATTATATCCATCATGGATAAGGTTAATTTTTACCTTCACTTCCTCTTCCATAGACGCTTCTATCCTATATTCATTATATTCTCCATCTCTATAATTAAAGCTTTCACCATCATCACAGTAATGAGTATATTTCATATGTCCTTCTCCATTTTTAGAACTATAAATTTCTAAATGAAGTACCTTATTTTCTTTTTCCCCTATATAATTCATTTCTTCCATGATAGGAATTATAGAACCAGCTTTTATATAAATAGGACATGTATCTAATGGGGCATCTTTTATGATATACTGACCACCAGTAAATTCCTCCTTAGTCCAATAATCTATCCAACTATCTCCTTCAGGCAAATATACTAGCCTCTTTCTAGCGCCAGCTTCTACTACAGGTGCTACTAAAATATTATCCCCAAATAAAAACTCATCATTTATTTCATAAGTGTTTTTATCATCTTGATAATTATATAATAATGGCTTAAGTATTGGAGTACCATCAAGCTCACATTTTCTATAAGCATCATATAAATATGGAATAAACTTATATCTTAATTTAATATATTTCCTATTTATTTCTTCTGTCTCCTCATCAAAAGCCCAAGGCTCCTGGTCCCTAGTTACCAGTGAAGTATGATTTCTAAAAAATGGTGTAAATGCACCTACTTGCACCCATCTGCTTAATAACTCTCCAGTACAATCAAAACCAAATCCACCTACATCAGTACCGCAATATGCTAATCCACTTAATCCTAAATTCATAAGCATTGGTAGTGACATTCTAAGATGTTCCCAAGTACTTTGATTATCCCCTGTCCATACAGTTGAATATTTTTGTGTACCAGAATAGCATGCACGAGTTACAACAAATGGCCTTTTTCCTGTAGCTTTCTTTAAACCTTCATATGTGGCCTTAGCCATCATATGTCCATAAATATTATGAGCCTCTTTATGCATCATAGGAGTTCCATCATCATTAAACATCACATCATCTGGTAATGGCCCATTAAAGCTTGCAGGTTCATTCATATCATTCCAAATACCTGATATACCTGAATCTAGCATAATCTTTTGATTATTTCCCCACCAATTTCTTACAGCGCTATTCATAAAATCAGGATAAACTGCATCACCAGGCCATACTTTATTTACATAAACTACTCCATCCTTATCAGTGGCAAAATATCCATTTTTAAGACCTTCATCATATATAGTATATCCTTTTTCCTTCTTAACTCCTGGATCTACAATTGTTACTACTTTAAACCCTTTTTCCTTTAACTTTTCCATTATTTCCTGTGGATTACTAAATCTTTTCTCATTCCAAGTAAAAACTTTATATCTATCCATGTAACCAATATCTAAATATATAGTATCACAAGGAATACCCTTTTCTCTAAAGCTATCAGCAATTTCCATCACTCTTTCTTCATTGGCATATGCCCATCTGCTTTGAGCATATCCTAAAGTCCAAATTGCAGGAAGCGGTGTTCTTCCTGTAAGATATGTGTACCTTTCCACTACTTCCTTAATTTGTGGCCCATTAATGAAATAGTAATCAATATTACCATCTACTGCTGAAAAGTAATAATAGTTGCTATTTTCCTTTCCCATATCAAAATGAGTTTCAAAATGATTATCAAAGAATATTCCATAAGCATTTCCTTTTTCTAATGCTATTAAAAATGGAATTGATTTATACAAAGCTTCAAATGTTTCTGCATGTGGTGCTGAATTATCTGTATTCCAATTCTTATAATGATATCCACGTTTGTTTAAGGAACCTGTTCTCTCTCCTAACCCGTAAAATAAAGTATCTTTATTCATAGACTTTTTAACAAATACTTTATATTCTATTTCTTTAGCATATTCATGTCCCTCATCTTCTAACAAAGTATAATCACCACTACGTCTTAAAAATGGCTTTCTATCTCCCCTATGATCTGAACATATTAGTTCATTATCTATGGTATATATATCTATCAAAAATTCATCATAAATTTTTATTATAAGAGCTTCTGTAATAATATTAATACTGCTATCCTTTTTCTCCACTGTAAAGTTACATATATTATTATCTAAATATTCTATAGCCTTAGATTTTCTTTCCTTAGAAACCTTTGGTACGAAGAAATTTACTATATCCTTAGTAACAACCTTTACATATGCATCATTTTTTTCATAAGCAATGCTCACTATATTTTCATCAACAGTATAATTTAATAACTTTCCAAATTCTTCTCTCATAATACCCTCATATACTTATATATTTTCTTTTATTATTTTAGCAGGATTTCCTCCTACCACTACATTATCTGGCACATCCTTAACAACAACAGCTCCTGCTGCTACAACTACATTATTTCCAATTGTTACACCCGGTGCAATTACACTTCTTCCACCTAGCCATACATTATCACCAATGGTAACTGGCTTTCCATATTCAGCGCCACTACACCTTTCCTCTGCATCTAAGGGATGAGTAGCTGTATAAATATGAACACCTGGTGCTAAAAATACATTTTTTCCTATATTAACTGGACATACATCTAATATTACACAATCAAAATTTGCATAAAAATTATCACCTACTTTAATGTTATATCCATAATCACACTTAAAGGTTGGTTCAATAAAAATATTTTCTCCTACTTGTCCTAAAAGTTCTTCTAATATTTCTCTTCTTCTTTCAATTTCAGTCTCAATTGTATTATTATACATTCTAGTAAGCCTTCTAGCGTTTATTCTTTCATTTACTAGAGTTTCATCTGCTGATAAATACATTTCGCCATTAATCATTTTTTCTTTCTCACTTCTCATAATTAGCTCCTCATTAATAACCAATTTATGTTATTATTAATATATTACTGTAATTATACATCGGTTTTTATGTTAATACTTCATTAAAAATTACATTTTTATATAACAAAACTGCTCTAGGAGGATTTATGAATTCAGATTTACTTAATTTAAAGGAAAATAAAAATCATGGAGATTTTAATATCTTACTTAGCACTTATAAAGGTGAAATAACTGACTCTCTTCCTCATGTAGTTCTTCATTGGCACAAAGAAATAGAAATGACCTTAATTTTAAGAGGAAAAGCCGAATATAAAATAGATTTTACTACATACCAAGTAAAAGAAGGTGATATTGTTATTATTTCTCCTGAAAGTCTTCATGCCATAAATAAAATCAGTGGTTACCAAATGGAGTGGACAACTATAATCTTTAGTCTTGATTTGCTAAAAAGCCATCTTACTGATGGATGTTCATTAAATTATATCTCTCCATTATTAAATAAAAGTTATAAACTACCTGTAATAATCAATGCTGAAAGTTCTGGTTATGAAAAAATTTATTCGATTATTAAAAATATAATATTCACATATGATAAAAAAGATATTGCTTATGAATTAGAGCTAAAATCAATGCTATTCTCCCTTTTTGCAAATTTATATAAATATAACTATGTTCATAAGGAAAATACTCACAATGAACTTACTGATTATATTCAAAATAAAATGAAAACAGTACTTAATTATGTACAGGAAAATTTCAATAGAGATATGTCCATTGAAGAAATTGCCAAGCTATGTAATTTCAGCGAATATCATTTTATGAGATTCTTTAAAAAATATGCTGGTACTTCTTGTTTAAAATATATTAATAACTATAGACTAGAAAAATCTGCTGAATTATTAAAATCCACCTCTTCATCAATTACAGATATTTCTTTAGAATGTGGCTTTAACAATTTATCATATTTTAATAAGCTATTTAAAAGGAAATATCATCTTACTCCAAGAGAATTTAGAGATAATATATAAATTTTAATATTGCCTTAATATGCCTTCATAGGTTATACTAAATGTGCAAAATAAATATACATTTAAATTTGGAGGTACTAAAATGAGTTGCGGATGTTCAAACTTAGGAAATGACGGAAAAGCTGTAGTAGATTTAGTAAGAAGTAAAGGAAAAGCTGATCTTAAATTAAGAAACGCTTACGAAATAAATTGTTCTTGTGGACAAACTTTTACTATGGAAATATTAGTTGATAGATGTCCTCATTGTAATATGACATATGGAGTTACACCATGTAGCCAAGGAGATGTTAATAACATCAAAGCTGCTGGAATCAACTACTAAAATTATTTAAGCCCAGCAAATTATGCTGGGCTTAAATTCATATTAATTGTACTACTTATTTACTTTTCTTATTTTTTATTGCTTTATAAATTCCTAAACTTAATACTAAAAGAATTGATATTATTATTAAATAAGGGATTGCTGCTATAATAAAAATAACTGTATTTATTGAGAATTCTTTTATTTTCTTTAAAGAATTAACAAAGGAACTACTAATCTTTTCTCCTAATGTCTTTGGTACTGATTGTGCCACTGTTTCCTGCGAAACTTCCTGTATATTAATATTTACAGTAGCCATATCTACTAAGTTACTTATTTTATTTAGACAAGTGGTTAAATTTTCAATTTCATATCTTACATCAGTTAAGGCATTTTCAATTTCTATTATGTCTTTAACTTCAGTGGCAGTTTTTAATATCTCTAAATATCTTTCTTCCTGTATTTGAAGTGATTTTAATCTGCTTTCATTATCATAATACTGAGCTGTAATATCCTCCGCTGAGGTGCTCTTATTTCTTACCGTTGCTAGTTTACTACTTTCATCTAAAAAATCATCTAACTTATCACTAGGTACATTTATTTTATAACTGGCAAATCTTAAACATTGATAATTATTATTTATTCCCTCAGCATCTATACTGGATGATGCAATATATCCGCCATAACTTTTTACCATATCTTCCAATGAATTAATAACATCATTAAATTTAGCTGTTTCTAAGGATAACTGACTACTCTTTATTATTTTCCTTTCTGGTTCTAAAAGCTTCTCTCCATTGACACTACTTTCCTCTGTAGCTCCACTATCCATATCATACATTTCTGTACTGACACTAGAATCACTTTGAGCCATTTCTAATGCCTGTGATGCTGAACTTAAATTTTCACTAGTTTTAGAAGTACATCCTACCATGATAATTGAAAAAATTAAAATCAGTCCAATAATTCTTTTCCTCATAATATTCTCCTTTTATTTCTTTTATATTCATTAGATAGTAGCATATTCCATTTTGTTCCGTCAAAAATAAAAGATGCATCAAAAAATTGACACATCTTTTATTTCTTAATTATCTATATGATCCTTTCGCATTCCTTTAATAAAATAGTATAATGTCCTTAGTGGTACTGCTGTTGCTCCACATCCCATATACTCAGATATTGGGCTTTCAGTAGATGCTGTTCCAGCAATATCCAAATGTATCCATGGCTTATCCTGCACAAACTCTTTAATGAACATTGCAGCTGTTATAGTTCCAGCTCCAGTTTTATCGGAATTCTTTAAATCTGCAACTTTGCTCTTAAGCTGCTTCTTATAATGGTCAAAGGTTGGTAACCTCCAAAAGCTTTCATCTGTAACATTGGTTGCTTCCATAAAAGTTTCATAAAACTGATCATTATTAGAAACCACCGCTGTAGTATATCTTCCTAAAGCATGAATTGCTGCACCAGTTAAAGTGGCAACATCAATTATCATGCCAGCTCCTTCCTTTTCAATTATATATGTTATAGCATCAATAAGTGTAAGTCTTCCTTCTGCATCAGTATTATTTACTTCAATAGTCTTCCCTGCCATAGAACCTATGATGTCACCTGGCTTAAAGGCATCTCTAGATAATATATTTTCACAAGCAGCCACCACTGCCACCACATTTTTCTTAAGCTTATTTTTAGCTATAGCACTCATTGTTCCAATTACTGCTGCTGCACCAGCCATATCTTCCTTCATATCAATCATACCTGTAGGAGGCTTTAAGGAAAATCCACCTGAATCATAAGTAAGCCCTTTACCTACTAAGCCCAACACTTCCTTATTACCTTCATCACCCATATATCTCATAACAATAAGTTTAGGTGAATGAACAGATCCCTTTGCCACTGATAAAAAGGCCTGCATTCCCATATCTTTACATTTTTCTTCATGAATTACTTCCACTTCAAAGCCACTTTCAGCACCTATCTTAACCACTTCATTGGCAAGTATTTCTGGATATATTACGTTAGCTGGCTCATTTACTAAATCTTTAGCCATATTAATACTACTTACAATATTTAAAGTTTCATTTAATACTTTATTAGCTTTTACAAGCTTTCCTTCATCTACATTTGTAATATATATTTTAGGATTGTAATTACTTTTTTTGCTCTTATATTTATCAAAAGAATATAATGTCATTGCAGAAGCTTCTGTTATACATTTTATAATACCTGGAAGGCATATCTTATTGCTTTCAAAAACTTCTATTGCAAAACTATTAAGCTTAAGAGCTTTAGTTTGCTTAATGCCTCTAGCAATAGCATTTCTTAATACCTCTCCATTTAACTGTTCTTCTTTTCCTAATCCTACATAAATTCTATATTTTAATCCCTTATCTAAGTATGTTGTATAAAATACTTCATCAGCTTTTCCCTCAAAAGGAATAGATTTTAAAATATCATCATCTCCTGATAGCTTACTGATTTTATTTTCAAAAATAGGAATTATAGTACCTTTTAATTCACTGGAATCTATATTTTTAATCCTTATATTCATATTATACCTCCCTTACCTTATCTTTCTATTATTTGTATATTATCATATATAGTAATGTATTTCTACATGTCACCAAAGATTAAAGTAACTAATTTTAGTTTTTTCGAATATATTAGATATTATACCAATTAAAGGAGTATAAAAATGCATATTCTTTCTTCTATTTTACTCGCTTTTTCATCAAGTATTGACAGTTTGATAATAGGCATTGCCTATGGAGTAAAACAAATTAGAATAAAATTCATTATTAACTTAGTAATTTCCATAATTGTAACACTAACAACATTTCTTGCTATGTGTTTAGGACGCCTTATTTGTGACTATATTCCCGCTGATATTTGCAATTATATAGGTTCAACCTTGCTAATAATAGTTGGCCTATATATGATTTGGGATTATTATAAAAAAGAGCATAAACATACAGAGGAAAACTCAGTAGAATTTATTAACTCTTTAGATTACGACCAAATAATTGAATTTAACAAAACAGCCGACATAGATGGTTCTGGAAACATTGAAATAAGTGAAGCAATCACCTTAGCATTATCATTAAGCATAAATAATCTTGCTTTAGGAATTGGGGCTAGTATTTCAGGTATAAGCATAATTCTTACCACCATTTTAACTTTTGTTTTTAGCGTAATTACAATGATCATAGGATTAAAACTTGGATCACGTTACTTATCTAAAATTTTTGGTGAATATTCTCCACTGATTTCTGCAGTTATTATAATAGCTATGGGTATATTTGAATTTTTCTTTTAAAAAAATAGCCCCTTAATATTAAAGGGCTATTTGGTACTTAGAAGCTTTTTAAGCTTCTTTTTTTCTATTTTTAGCTACTATTATTATTCCTGCAGATATAATTAATAAACCAAATAGACATACAAAAGTTGTATCAGTTCCACCTGTTACAGGGATACTTACTGATGGATTATCTCCATTATTTACATTTTGTCCGTTTTGTCCATTAACTGTTATGCTACCAGAGCCATTATTTGGACTTCCATTTTGTGTATTTCCTCCAACAGTGTTATTACCTGAGCCATTACCTGTGTTATGATCATTGTTGTCTTCACCAATATTAGCATCTTCTAGTTTCTTAATTTCAGCTTCTGCTTTAGTTAATTTTTCATAGTTAGTAACTAATGCTTTTTCTTCCGCAGTCAATACATCATATGCCTTTCTTGCTTCTGAAACTTGAGCCTTGCATTCTAAAGTAACTTCTTCAGGAATTGCTTCAATTAGTTCAATTACTTTATTTACTGCTTCATTACTCACTACTTCTTCTACTTTTTTAACTTCAATTGAGTCTCTTACTCTTAATCTAGCTCCTAATGGATCTGTTGAACCAAGACCTATTGCTGTAACTGTGTCTCCTACCTTGATATCACTGCTGAATTCACCAACATTTAATGAGCCATCACTAGCACCAACATATCCATTTAAGAATATTCTAATATCACCTGAACCATCATTTAAAATCATGTATTCTTTGTTATTTTCACCTATCTCAACAACCTTACCAGTTACTGAAATTAATAATCCTTCATTTTCTTTCTTAGCTGCATCACCTGTAGAAAGCTTAGTTGGATCTACTAAATTTATACTTTCATCAATTAATTCTATTGTTTCTAAATCTATTTCTTTTTCACCTTCGTATTCACTAACAAGACCAGTTACTCTAACTTTTTGTCCAAGTTTTAAATCGATACCTGCAACTGGGAATATATTAATACCTCCAGTACTATCTTGGATATAAATTGTATCAAAGAAAGCATTTCCTGCTTGAGTACCAGCTGTTACATAACCTTCTACACAATAGAAATCTCCTAATTCCCCATTATGAGCTTCTTTAATTGGTGAAACATTTATTTCTCTCTTAATTGAATCCAATATATTTAATGCTATATTGTAATTTGTATATTGTAAATCATTGTAGTTATCTAAAGATGCTTGTACTTCAAAGTCAGAAATAAATATAGTTCCTCCTATGAACATATTTCCGCCACCATTAAGCTTTTCCATACCTAAAGCAACAACATCACCTTTTGCTACACTAGTACCTGGTGTATTTTTATTTGAATCAATAGAATATGTTGTGTCATGACCCTTTACAAGCCAAGTAGCTTTTCCTTCTTCAACAGCTTTCTCGTCTAATGAAACTGAACATCCATTGTAGAAGCTATATTTTTGCCCATCAACAACACCTGCTAAGAATTTATTTTCCATGTTGAAGTTTGTAAATGCTAATCTAAAGTTTTGGCTATTAACTTTATTGTCATCATCAACAACTTCATCATTATTAATTCTTGATGTAGCTCCTATACCTGCTAATAATTTATTTAACTGTGTTGAAGTTGCATAAACCCCAGTACCATCTTGATAATCAGCTATACCACATATTATTAAGCTACCACCATTATCAGTATATCTTTTTACCATTTCAATAAATTCTTCACTGAACTCTTGTGGTTGATAACTTATACCATTTGCATTTGAACTTTTCTTTGCTGGAGCTGATATTACTAATAAATCAGTATTTTCTAACATTTCATCTGTTATTTTTTCTGTTTCTATGTTAACTGCAATATTTTCCTTATTAGCTATAGTAGTAAAATTACCTAGGTTATTTGCATAATATCCTGATACATAATCATTAAAATGTGTTCCATCTACAACAACTCTGCTTACCACTGATGGATCCTTAACATCAATCTTTAATACATCAGTATAAATTTTTTCTACTCCATTGATTACAGCTGTAGCCTTTACATCAATATTAAAGTTACCTGCTTTTCCATGAGTATAATCAAATGTATAATTTGCTGTACCTAAAGAATCAACCTTAAATGAGTTGCTTGTTTCATGAACTACTTTACCACCTATAGAATAAGTGATATTAGTAACTTCTAAGTCTGAACTTTCATTGTTGAAGAAGTTTGATGTAATAGCAAATTCTTCACCTTTAATTGGCATTGTAGTACTTGTTGTAGTTTGTGCTATTCCAGCCTTTTCAACTTCATCTATCCATACTGGTGCAGTTACTGCAATGTCTTTATCTTCTTGATCTACTCTAATGAAATAGTATGAATAATCTGGTGATAAGTTAAATTCAACTGTCCCCTTATTTGAATCTAATTTCTTAGAATCTACTACTTTTCCACCATTAGCAATTACTGATACTGTTCCAATATTTTCAGCATCTTCATCAGATATTTCTACCTTGATATTAACTTCTTCTGGCTTTTCATTTAATACAGTTCCCATTATTTCGTTATTTAAAGTATATTTAATGCTTAAATTTTCATCTTCCGTTGCATATACTCTTAAATTTCTCATAGCATCATAAATGCTTTCTTCTGTTAACGATTCTGCTAATATAACTGATTTTGTTGTATTAGCATTTCCCCATCTACCTTTATGGTTATCTTGGTTATTAGTTGGAGCTACGTGCCATCCTTTGTCTAATGCTCTTGTATAGTATTCATATGAAGGGAAATATCCACTTCCTCTTACAGGACCTTCACCATTACCAACTTCAATCATATTTACAATTGCATCGATTTCTTCATCGTAATGAGAGAAATCATTAAAATCTCCAAAAGTATCTCCTGGATGGTTTAATTGAGATATTGACTGGCTGAATTCCTTTAATTTATTATAGTAATTTTGTAAAGCTTCTGTAGCCTTATATTCTGGCTTTGTTCTATTTTCAAAACCTGGAGTATTGAAAGTATTTATATGTCCAATACCATTTGACCAAGTCATCTCGAAAGCATATATTGCAACGAATTCCTCATCAGTCATTGATTCAGCTAAAGCTTTAGAGCTTGTCCATTCATCACTGGCAGATCCATCTTCCATTGAAGCATCATTACAGTTATCAAATGAATTTGAGTGGTCTGTAACAGCTAAGAAGTCAACTCCAGCAACATTTTTTGCATAATCATATGCTTCTGCTACTGTTCCTGCACCATCTGAGTTTGTTGAATGTGAATGTAGTTGTCCAAAATAAACATTTAATTCATCAGTATTGATTTTTTCCCTAACTTCAAATTGTCCACTAACTTCGCTCTTGAAACCTAAAGTATCGCAAGCTTCCACTTTTATAGTATGAGTTCCAACACTTAAATCTTCACCTGGTACATATATAACACTTGTTTCTGATACATTAGAGTGTGCTGTTACATCTATATCATCAACATATAATTTTACTGTTTGTAAATCTACAGCTGTCATATCAGTGTAAGATACTTTTATTGTTGGTTTAGCATTAGTTGTAGTTGCTGTTGGTGATACTATCTTTAATTCAGGACCTTCTAAATCTTCAATAATTAAGCTAGACTTAACTATATCTTCAGTTGATACAACCATTATTTGATAGTTGTTATGTTGTGAACATATTCCTACAACATCTACTAGTTCATCACTTGTAAAAGTAACACCTTCTGGAATTTTGTAAATATTTATACTGTTACATTCAGTATCAGTCATTACTGTATTTCCTGAAGTATTAATTGTGCCTAGATTTACTCCTATGAATTTAACTCTTTGTGATTCATAGTTTTCTCCACCGTTATTATTAATTATATCTGCTACAGTTACTTCTTTTGGTGCTGGCAACTCATTACCCTTTGATTTTACAACAACGCTTTCGTTTTGAATTTGCACTAAAGATTTAAATTCTGAAGTCTTTCCTTCAACTATAACTTCATCGCCAATTTCTAAACTTTCAGTTCCTCTTATGGCAATTCCAGCACTTTTATCTTGAATTGCATAGTTATATCCATTGCCTGAAGCTTCTTTAAAAGTAACTATACCTTTTACTTTTACACTGCTACCAAGCTCTGCAGCTCTAGCATCACTTATTTTTATAGTTCCTTTTTCATCTTCATCAATCTTTACAGTAGTAAGCACAATGTCATCTATTGTTACATTGCTTGTTACCTTAGTGTATTCTAATCTTAGCTTTGTTACATTTTTAGGGATTTCATATGTAACTTTTTGTCCTACATTATTTGGCAGGCTTCCATCTTCTGCTTTTAATACATAAAGATCAGTCCACTGATCATTTACCAACCCTTTGATCGATAAATATGATTCACTAACATTTTGACCTTTTATCCAAAAGCTTAATGTACCTTCTGTTTCTAGTTCAAATGAAGGAGTCTCAATATATCTACCGCTTTTATCAAGCTTTGCTGATGGAGATTCTTTTCCATAGTTTCCTTGAGAATCATATCCTCACATATTACTTGGTTCAAGAATCCAGCCTTCCCCTGCAGCTATTTGATTCTTGTTACCGCTGAAGCCTTCATTAAAAACTTCCACAATTTCATTTTCACTGGCATTTGCTATTAGAGGTATGTCTATTAAATTTAGTACTAATGCAAATGCCATAAAAATACTTAATAATTTTTTCTTTTTACTTTTGTACATTATACCCCTCCTCTTTCCGAACTAATTATACACTATTTTAATTATATTTCGTGTTATTTTTTCCAAAAAATATTATTTTTCTCACTTTATTCTTTTTTAGCTAATTTTTTTATGAAAATATCATATTTTTATTGGTATAATTGTAATTTTTTAAAGTTATACAGAAAACTTTTTTGAAATACACATATATTAATAATATATTGCTACTAATTTCGAATTAATTAACATATAAAAAAGAAAAGGTAACTAGAAACTTTTTCTAGTTACCTTTTCTTTTAATATAAACTTTGAAAAATTTTATCTGTGTTTTCCAAAGATAATTTCTATAATCTTTTTAACTATTCTTATTACCTTTTCTACCTGTTCTTTAATTACAGTAATTATAGTATTATCTGCAGCTGATTTAAATGTTAAAACAGCAGTTCCTCCTTCTGATGTTTCAGGTATATCAATGGTAACTTTTCCATCACTTTCTACTGTATATTCTTTACCATTATATAAATCTTCAAGTTTATCACCTTTTTTATAAGAAGTAGTAACAGTCACTGCATTAACTTCTTCTTTTAAATTTAATGCAACAATAACAGATTGATCATTGTAATTTCTTGAATATACTGTATAACCCTCTTCATCACTGGCAGCTATAGTCTTTCTATCACCTTTAGCAAAAACCATAGAATAATCTTTTCTGATATTTAACAGTTTCTTATAATGATTGTATATTACTGAATAATTTTCATCTTCTAATCTATCCCATGGCATATCATATCTATTTGCATCATTTTCAGTAAGTGCTGATTCTCCTAATTCCTCTCCATAATAAACAACTGGTATTCCCTTATCTGTTATTTGAAGAGCTGATGCAATCATCTGCTTATTTAAATCATAATTTACTGTTGCTAAGAATCCATTTTCATCATGACTGCTTAAGAATTGTCCTAAAAGATTTGTATTGTCAATAAGTGCTGCCCTTTCATCAAGGTACTTAGATGTTTCTTCAATGCTACCATTTACAAAATCTCTAGCCTTATTCTTATATGAGAAGTCTAATAATGCATCCATTTCACCATTATCAAGTTTTCCAGCTGTATTATTAATGTCTGCACCATAATACTCACCAATCATTTTAAACTCTGGATCAACAATTGACATTTGTGTCTTAAATTCCTTTAAAGTTGCATTATCCACATGTTTTACTGTATCAACTCTAAAGTAATCAATGGTATTTCCTTTATCAGTAGTTGCTCTTTCTATCCAATCACTTTGCCATTTTATTATTTGCGCTCTAACAGCAGGATCTTCTGTTCTAAAGTCTGGAAGTCCACTTCCCTCTTCAGTTTCAAAATCACTGCCGCTTTTTTCTCTAAACATACCTGTAAATGCTGCTCTATCATCATCTGTTGGATAATTTGGTGCTGCACTATTTTCCTCTACTTCCTTCATTCCATATCCTGCATGGTTAAGAACTACATCCACCATAATCTTTATACCATTATCATGAGCAGTATCAATTAATTCCTTTAAATCATCTAAAGTACCTAAATGAGGATCAAGACTTTCAAAATCTTTTGCCCAATAACCATGATATGAATATTGCTGTCCACCACTAGCAAACATTTGATTAAAATCTGTATTTTCAACTATTGGAGTAATCCAAATAGTATTGATGCCTAAATCCTTTAAATATGATACTTTTTCAGTAAGTCCCTTTAAGTCTCCACCATGATATGTCATAGCATTTTCTTTATCATAGCCAATATTATTAGGATCATCATTGCTGCTATCTCCATTAAAGAACCTATCTGTTACAACAAAATATATTCTTGATTCATCAAAGCCAAAATCTAGTTCATCTTCACTAGAAATAACTGATGTTACAGTAAGATTTGTAGAAGTACAATGCTCTTCTCCATTTTTATCAATTACTATAACTTTTATTTCTTTTTCTCCAGCAGTAACACTATCCTTAACACCTATAGATTGTCTTATTTTTCCTTCAAATAATAAATCTAAATTCATATTTACTTTACTTGCCATACCAAGGCTACTTAAATCCATATAAATACTTCTAATATTTTCTTTTGATACATCATCACCACTTAAAGAAACATTAACTATAGTATTTTGATTATAATTTACTTCTTTTAATGAAACATCTGCAGCCACATCTATAGCTAATTTCTTATATTCTATTTCATATTCTTCAGTAGAAGTTTCTCCTCCATCTTTAGTCACTATAAAACGATATTTATATACTCCTGATTCTATATTATCAAGGATATATTCAAAATATTGATTCTTTTCATCATAAGCCATATCATAATCATTTACAATGCCACTTGGGCTTTCCACATGAACGACTACCCTTTCAATAGTATCTTGTGCATTTTTTTCATATAGATCTTCATCTCTATATTTAAAACTTATCTTACCTTGATTTATTGATGCATTTTCTATGGCTGGTACTTGGAAGAACTCTCCTACTCCACTGGTAACAGTAACTTTTGTTATGGTCATAGAAGGATCTATACTTATATATCTATCTGAATCATATGGATCTTTTTCATTCCAATCAGTACCTTTTCTTAAAACGAATCCAACAGAAGATGTATCAGGGGCTATTTCAAATTTACAAACAGCTTTTCCATCCTTAACTTCTTGGAAGTCTTTTTGCCCATCTTCTACACCTGTTTGCCATGTCCATATATTCCATCCCTCATAATCTTCTTCTTCTCTTACATAAGTGAATTCTATATATTTCTTTGTATATTTATTTATTGTTATAGATTTTACAGCGCATGCTCCATCAATAACTGCTGTAATTTCTACATTTCCTTTAGCTTTTCCTTTAACAACGCCAAATCCATTTACTGTGGCAATTGCTTCATTAGAAGATGACCACTGTACATCGTAATTATAAATCTCCTGTCCAAATTGATCTTTCACTTTAAGACCTAATTGAAGTTCCTTTGTAGCATATACTTTATCATCACCATATATCTCAATACTCTTGGCTTTTAATTCTTCTACATTAACTTTAACTTCAATTTCAGCATTGCCGCATTTTAAAGTTAAAGTTGCTATGCCTAACTCTAAACCATTTACCTTTCCAGTAATCTTATCAGCTGAAATAACTTTATCATCTGATACTATCCATTCTATATCTGCATTATCTATTACTCTATTATTTTGATCTCTTACTACAGGCTGTACAAATCTATATCCACCTGGATTAATTCCAATCTCCTCATTTTCAACTTCTATTGTTGTTGGAATTTGCTCTTCACCTTCAATAGATTCATCATATAACACCATCATTGATAATGGTGCTACATATGCAGTATTAGTATCCTCTAAAGTATTTAATACCTCTATACCTGCATTATATTCATCTGCCACCACATTCCAATTAGCCTTTTCTGGCAATGTTATTTTTTCTTCTGAAGTATTTCCATTATAAGCTACAACAATATTCTTCCATCCATCACCATTTGCATAATCTTTTAATTCAAAAACTACTACATTATCTTCACTCTTACAAATTACAAGATTGCTTTCTATGGCATCTCTTGTATTCATCCTAAAGGCTGGATGTGATTTTCTAAGTTCAATAAGTCCTTTATAGTAATCATATACTTCCTTAAACTTTTCTTTATTGCTCCAGTTAATTTTGTTTATTGCATCTGGACTCTTATAGCTGTTATGATCTCCATATTTACTTCTTAAGAATTCATCTCCAGCTTGGAAAAATGGTATTCCTTGAGATGTCATGATTATTCCTGTAGATAATACACTTCTTCTTACTAACTCATTATCAAGTGGATTTTCTTCAGTTATCATGTAAAAGGATTGCTGTTTGCAACAGCTTCATCAACAGATGAATACTTATCTGCACTATCTCCACTTAGCTTACCATCTTGAAGTGTTAAAAATCCTGCTGCATCATTAAGGCCTGCTGCCACAACAATCTTATCCCAAAGATTTAAATTATCATGAGCTGTAACATAATTAATACTTTCACTGGCATTTTGGGTAAAGTCATCAATTGACCCCATTACACCTTTTACTATATCAGCTTCCTTACCTGAAGCTCCTGTAGCATAACCTGTAGTTGCATCATCACTGCCACCTTTTATGGTATTTCTAAAGTTATCATTAAATACACCAAAACCATTTCCAGCTTGTGATCCTTTAAGTGTTTGCATTGAAGCACTAAGAGAGCTACCTCCTGCCTGCCAAGGTTCACCATAGATAATTATATTAGGATCAATTTCTGCTCTTAATTCATTAGTAAGCTCAATAATTGTTGTTGTATCAATAAGTCCTGCAAGGTCAAATCTATATCCATCTATCTTATATTCTTGTGCCCAATATTTCACAGAATCTTTAATATACTTCCTAACCATAGGTCTTTCTGAAGCTACTTCATTACCACATCCTGAACCATTTGTGTACTTGCCACTATCATTAACTCTATAATAATAACCTGGTACTACATCATCAAAAGGAGCACCACCTATTGAAAATGTATGGTTATATACCACATCCATTACAACTCTTATACCATTCTTATGAAGAGATTCTACCATTTCCTTAAATTCTTTAATCTTTAAACCAGCATTCAGACGCACATTATAAATAGAAATAACCTTAGTATCGTAACGTCTCGCCCATCTTTGTGCCTGTTCTTTAATAATGGTACAGTAAATCCCTGTTCCAAAATCTTTTGTATTACGCCCTTTTCGTATTTCTGGTTTTTCTACCGACTGATAGCCACCATGATATACCGTCATCATCGCCATTTACAGATCACCCCATCAACAATTCAATTTAGTCATCATCCATTTTAATTTAGTCATTTTGGCCTGTTATGACTAAATTAAATTAGTCTAAAGCAACATATTTTTCTTTTTCCCTTAAATAATA
>OLOB01001139.1_pt1 | contig 18137 bp, 15 predicted proteins | sample 1671911 | NCBI WGS metagenome assembly OLOB01 (sample SAMEA3136625, study PRJEB25190) | human gut metagenome | biome: human gut; feature: human-associated habitat; material: faeces | place: Austria | collected 2013
TCGGCAGCCGCTTCCTGGATTCCGGCCAGCAGGCGGGCGAAGGCCTGCACATGACATACCCGGCCATGATGCCAATCGCCGAAATCGACCACATCGTGCATGACAAAGGCGTGACCGTAGGCAACCTCAAAACCGCATACATCCCCGGCTCCGACCACCGCGCCCTCCTCGCCACCCTCGAAGTACGGTAGTCGGAGTCGCGTCATAGGTCGCGATTCCGTGTTGCCATGCTGCCATGTCGCTTCCGTCGATTGTGCGGTCGTGGCACTGTTCCGTTGTCGTCGGTCCTTTTTTGCCGCCCGTTTTATGGTAATTGCGTATGTGAAGAATGGTGGTTTTGTCGTTATTTTCTTTAATTTTTGTATAAAATATGCGATATTCTAATTTTTGTATATGGAATCGTAAGGAATAAAGGGAGTTTCCTATGGTTCGTTTGGAATCCTTGACCTTGGTGAATGTGAAGAACACGGAGGAAGGCAGTATTGTTTTCCGTGATTTGCCTTCGGGCGGAAGTATCACGGGTATTTACGGGCAGAATGGCTCGGGGAAAACGTCGGTCATCACCGCGTTGCAATGTCTCCGTTATCTTATGTCGGGGTGGCCTCTTCCTTCAGAATGCGGGACTGGTTTGGTGGGGCAGGGAAGCGAATCCGCCTCGATCACTGCGGTTTTCTCCACCGATTTGGGCGAGGTTACCTATGGACTGCATGCACAGCCGACAGATGATGGAAAGACGCAGGTTTCCCGGGAAGTTATTGAGCTGCGTGCAGCGAAAGATGGCGGAAATGGCCAAGGACGAAGGCAGACATTGCTTGATCATGCGGTCTCGGAAGGTGAACTGGGATTGCTTGATTCCACCATGTCTCCTGCGAATAAATGGGGGTCGTTGAAATCGGTGCGTAAGGCTGATGCGAGATTCCGGCAGGAGGAAACGTTGGCATGGAGCCAGTGCCGTTCGTTCGTTTTTTCCAATAGTTTTATGGGGATTCTCGCTGCGATTGATGCTGAGATTTCCAAGAATGATGCTTTGCCGAAAATGAAAATGGCTGCCAGAGATATGAACAGGCAGCTGATTGCCGTGTTGAAGGCTTTGTCCGAGCACGCACGTTTGAACATGAGGGTCATGTCCACTCGTGAAGGCGCGTCGGTTGCGTTTGGATATGTGCCGATTGAGCACGGCTCCAATTTCGATGTTTTGGATATTGGCCGTCCTGTTGTCGTTCCTGAAGATTTACGTTCGACTATCGAACAGATGGTGGAACAGTCGAATATGGTTCTGCCTACCGTTGTGCCGAATCTTCAGTTGGAATGCGATATGCAGGAAGCGGTCACGGAAGATAAGCAGCCCGGTGTCCGTGTATTCCTGAAAAGCGTCCGGAAGATCGAGGGAAGGGAAGTCCATATTCCGTTCTGGGCGGAATCCGAAGGCATTAAACGTATTGTGGGCATGCTTTCCCTACTGACCCGCATGTTCAATGAGCCTGATGCCTGTATAGCAATCGACGAAATAGATGCTGGCGTATTTGAAATACTCCTTGGAAATATTCTTCGTGTGTTGGCGGAACGAGGTAGGGGACAGCTGATTTTCACCGCTCATAATCTACGTGTTTTGGAAGTTCTTCCCAGCAAGGCGATCGTGTTCTCGACATCGAATCCGAAGAATCGTTTCCTGTCTATCAAAGGGGTCCGTGATACCAGCAATCTGAGGGATATGTACATTCGGTCAGTGAATATCAACGATCAGCCTGAGGAGCTTGCTCCACGGATCTCAACCTCCCGAGTTGCCGTTGCCTTCAACAAGGCCGGACGCGTGGCTTCATCTCATCCTGGTATTTCATTACCAAAGCACCAGCGGCGGTGATAATGCCTAGCATGGCGATAACAGTTGTTACGAGACGTGGCCTGGATTCGGGATCGGTGAGTTTATTGAGATCGCCTCCCGTGAAGAAAGCGGCAAATATGAAGAAGAGGGCAATAGCGCATATCGACCAAATCGTGATGTTCCAAAACGTATGCTCTGATATTTTTGCATCCACAATCGAATCTTTGATGCACATTGCTTCAAAGGCTGTTGGGCATGTGATATCAGCACAAACAGCACTAGTAAAACAAGTGCCCAGGCCAGTAATGTCAGCGCCCACATAAGCCAAGCTGGTGATGATAGCCAGCAGGCGATTCCGCCGACAATCCCACTGATGAGTAGTGGCCAATAAATATGTCGATACAGCCGATTGTTCAATTTCCTGAGAGGGGTTTTCAATACCGGGGTATCGCCCTGCGGCAGGGTGTCAGGATGATCGGACGAGTCGTTGGAACTGGCGGCTTGCTGTCCGAGGTCCGGTCGTGATTGTTGATCTGCATGCGATGTCAGGAAACAGCATCCTCCTATCGCCAGGAGCAGCAGTATCCAGATGTATAAATCATTGGGTAGGACTGTTCTGTGGGCCCGCAGCCAGCCGATACTGCTGATGATCTCCTGGAATACCTCTCCCAACGCATATCTCCTTCTCCGGAATGCATATATGCTTATTAAATTTTAATTCAAAAGTGGCGGGAAAACACGCTCGATCAATCTCCCGCTGTGTGTTTTTCCCTTGTGAAAGAGCGTGGAAACTGTACCCTAATTGAAATTATTCATACCGCGGAAGCGCATTTCATAACAGGCCTTGTCAGTGGCGAAAAAGCTCAGAACAGAGCGCTTGTGTATTTCTGCCATGCCATGTTGCGTCTATATTCGCGTTGTCGGTCGATGGTGATGGACGTTTGAGTAAACGTAACAGATCTGTGGCTGCTTCGGCATTGGCACAGGCGGGGCCAAAGCGTAAGTGAAATCTGCTCACTGGTTGGGTGTGACGGAATGGTCCGTAACATCCAACCAGTGAGTCGCTATTTTCTGCAGTTATGTGTATTGGGCGTGTGCTTCCTTTGGGTGCCTCGTTGATAATTGTGCTGGACGGTGGAGTTTGACGCAGTGCGCATTTTAAAAGGTGTATGGAATGAATCGGATTGTAGGCTTGGTTTTGCGGAAGTCATGCGAAATTAAGAGCTGTGATTGAAAACTAGGGAATGGAACCATGCCTGAGGTGTTGTATAGATTGACCGGCACGTGTTCGAGACTGGATTCGGCCGTTTGACTGGATTATTCTGGCGTGGCATACGTAGTGATGTAGCTGTGTGTTTATGTATCTTCAGGCTAAATTTTGATAATAAAGTTCAAAAAGAGCCTTGAAGATTGAGATTTGCTGAGTTTCATGTATCATATCGTTGCAGTAGAGAAAAATCAGAAAACCAAGGGGCGGAATGAATGCTGCTCAATTTCACTGTTGAAAATTGTCTGAGTTTTAAGAGCGAGCAGGAATTTACCATGCTCCGCAAAGGTCAACATAGTGCACAAGATGAGCAAGGGGCATGGAACCGGATTTCCCCGGTTGCTGTCATTTATGGTGATAATGCTGCCGGCAAGTCGAATCTGCTCAAATGCATGAATTTTTTCTCTAACTTTGTGCGTAACAGTTTCGCACCTCGCGAAGGCATCAATACACAGCCTTTTTTGCTGGATAACGAAAGCGCAAAACAGCCATCGACGTTCTATATCGAATTCATCGCCAAAGACGAAAACCGCTACCAATACTGGTTCAGTATCGATGCCCACAAGGTGCGGGAGGAAGTGCTGTGGATGTTCCGTTCCGAAACTAATCGGCGCACCGTGATATTCGAACGTGAAGACGGAAAGAAGACCAAGATCGGCGCTCAATTCCACAACATAGGAAAGATTGCCCACCTTGTTCGGGAGAACGCGCTTCTCCTTTCGGCCGCGGCAGCACTGAACATTACAAGTGTGATGCCTGCATATGACACTATCGCAAATGGCATCCAGTGCTATCCCGCCGTAGATTTTGATAATTCCTTCGGAGTTTTCGTGCATCGAATCCGCAAGAATCCAAGACGGGCATTGTTGCTGTCGAAACTGATCAGAGTGGCCGATCTCGGTATAACCGATGTCGATTTCGAAGAAAAAGACGTTCCGGAAGAATTGCTGGAAGAACTGCGAAAACTGGCGGAAAGCGGAATATCGGGCAGTTCGGCCCCAGCAGGCGATGAGCCACTGGGCGATTCCTCTAGCTCATCACCTTCCTCCGAGTATTTTATGCCTCGCGTACTGTTCAGCCATCAGGGGAGGGGCGTGATCCGTCAGCTTTCGGAACAGTGGGAATCGCAAGGTACCAAAAACGTGATGTTGCTGTTCGACTGGGTGCTTGATTCGCTGGAGCGATCTTCGATCACATTACTTGATGAGCCGGATGTCAGCATCAGTACGAGTCTGTTCTCTGAAATCATCAAATTGTATAAGGATCCGGCAACGAATCCTAACAACTCGCAGCTGATCTTTACTACGCATAACGAGACGTTGATCAGTGCGTCGGGTACCGACGACCGGGTATTGGACCGAGATCAGATATGGATCGTGAAGAAAGACCCCAATACAGGCGAATCCACGCTGAATTGGCTGATGGACTGGAGTCCGAACTCCAAGGAGAATTTTGGGAAGAACTACCGTCATGGCGTATATGGAGGTCTTGCACAACCGAATCTGTATGCGACCGTGAAAGAGCATTTCGACAATGCTAAAAACGCCGGAAAAGAATCCCAACGCTGATATGTAGGCATAGTGCAATAGATAGTTGCGCGTTGGCAACGGGATGAATGAATAACGTCTGAAGGGAGGAATAGTGGTACACAAGCCAAATGCTGGGCACCGGGGGAAATTAAAGCCGAGAAACAAACGGTTCCTCATCTACAGTGGAGGCATTGTCACAGAAGTGGAATACTTCCAATATGTCAGACGGCATTTGTTCGGAGACTATGTAAAGAACCTTCGAATTAAAAGCGGCGAAGTGGATGATCCGGTTCGTGTGGAAGCAGACGGAGTTGATCCCAAAACTCTTGTAGAGGGCGCGGCAAGGCTGTTGCATGAAGACAAGAAAGATGCGAAGAAAGAGTCATATGATCCGTTCGCAGTAGTGTGGGCGGTGACGGATGTGGACGATTTCGGCAAAAACGGTGATAAACTGCGTGCTGCTGTAGACAAAGGACGTCAAAGCGGTGTCGAAGTAATCATCTCCAATCCGTGCTTTGACGTGTGGCTGATTGATCACAAGCAGCCATGCCCCCTGTCATACACTCAGACTTCGGAATGCGAGAAGCTCGCTAAACGACTTGGGCTGATTGACATGAGCCGAAATCGAAATAATCCCAAGCACATTCGCCAGGAAGCGATAGCCGAGCAGTATGCCGCGGCGGCTAAAAATGCACAAAAGCATATGAGTGAGCAACATCGTCGAATGCGAGACAGCAGACCCTCTAGCGGGGATTATGCGCCATGGACAGACATTCCGAAAATTGTGGATACGCTGATTGAAGAGTATAAAACATTGATTAATAAGGGTGAAGAAGAAACATTATAGATTCGAGGTAGTGCGCTGCTTGCCTTGCGTTTATTGTTGCAAGGTCTGCCGATTGCGATTGTGGAGGAGATCGCCTTCGAGAACGGTTGGATCACGCGCGACCAGCTCATGGAGTCCGCGGAGCGTTACGGCAAGAGCCCGTACAGCTAGCATCTCAAGGGCATCGCCGACGGCGAGATCATGCTCGTCCCCAACCAGAAGAGCTTATTCTCGAGAGATATCCATCTCAAGGGTGCTTCCTGATTTTTATGGATGTCTCGATGCGGCGCGTATTTTGAGGGATATGTGTATATGCTGTATTTGGCAAAAGGTTAAGGAAACAGTCAAGGATGTGTGGGGTTTCTTGAAAACTTTCTTGAGTACTGAGCATCCAGGGCTTAATAACGTTGCCGACTTTCTTACAGTTATTATTTCCGCTGCTTCTATCATTATTGCTGTTGCATCGTATAACTACACGAAAGATCATGATCAGCAGATTGCTAAATTCGCGCAGGCGAATGAGATATCGTCCTGGGTGATGCATGATGCAAAAGGCAATATCCAGACAACAGAGAATATGTCTTTAATGAAGGTCTCTATCGATAATGGTTCGGATCAGCCAATTTATGATGTCGTGCTCACTTCCGGAACATATCAAGGGGCCGGCTCCGACTATCTGAGCGGAACGGATTTCACTGCTTGTATCGGTACGGTCCCTCCGGGAAAATTCGCTACGTATGTTCCTTATCCTGGCGAAGGGATGCATGCACGTATCGAATCGGCCATTGCTTTTCGGGACAACAAGGGCAATAACTGGATTCGCGATGCCAAGGGCATCCTTTCCGAAATCAAAACGAACCCATATGAATACCTCAAACTTGATTTGCCGCCGGAGAATTGGCAGTCCCTGGAATCGGAATAAGACGTATGACGTCCGCACTGAATATCGCACCATGGACGACTCCAAGTGGAGAGATGGTAGGGGGTCTTGAAGGTTATGCTGTAAGAGAGCTTGATGAGTGCCATTGGTGAGTGAAGCAAAGTCAAGTCGCTTTACCATGTATGCGTATTTGGAGGAGATAAGGGATGAGCTGGGTTCCGTTTGGCATGGAAGAGGGAAAACCGTCGGTTCTTGTGGACGGTGTTCCGGACTATATGAAGAAAAGCCTCATCGATTGGATGATGCAGGCGGAATTGCTTTTATGCTGTGGTGGTACTTCGATATATGGTGAAAAGTGGCTTGATGAAGATACGCGTTATGAACTGATTAAGGAGTTCGACCGACGTACTAGGCAAGAATCTCATCTTTGTGATGTTGCCCCTAATAAGTATTTCGAAGAGAGTATGAATGCTGATTTGATTGGTCTTCAATACACAGATTTTCTTCTTATGAAGTTGGATGAAGACATGAGAGATGAACAATGTATATTCCCCTCTAGTGAGGAATTCCATTCCCATATTCAAAACCTCGATACCATACTTGAGGAGTCTGGTTCCAAATGGAGGGTGGGAGAGCGGAATTCAATCTGCGGATTGGAAGAGCGTGTGGATCCGGCTATGCAGCAGATGGTGGATAATGCCATGGATTCATCGAGCGGATACGGACAGCAGCTTTCCGAAGCGTGGCATTACATGTTTGGCCGTGAACCGAACTATTCCGCTGCGTACGCGGCCGCCATCAAGGCCGTCGAGTCGATAGCTTTGCCCATGGTGGAGCCGAACAACAAGGACTCGACCCTGAGCAAGGCGTCACGGGTCATGCGGGATCAACATTGGGAATTCCAGATCGAGGCGCGGGAAGAAAACAATGTTCCTGGCGGTGTCATCCAATTACTTATGAGTGGTCTGATGAACAGTCAGCCCGACCGTCACGGCGGTCCGGATTCTGGAGTGGTCTCTAAGGAGAAGGCTCAGGCGGCCGTTTATTCCGCAGTGTTTCTAATCCAATGCTTCAAAGCAGGTCTTGTGCGGAGACCAGCAATCTGACTCAACATCGGTTCGTGGGGTTTGTACTCTCGCTGAATGAATGGTCTTATGTATCATGCACGGGAAGACAACAGCAACAAAGTTCCTTGCTCATGCCACGGGCGAGCTGTTACTTGCTGTTATCTGAAGCTTGTTGCAGTACTTCGATTACTTTTGGCATATCGGTCCAAGGGGCGTATTCCTGCTCGTGATGAGGTGCAAGCGTATTGCGCCCTTGTCTGTTTCCCGCTGTGTTATGTCGCTCCGCATTGCGTATGGCGGCATCGAGATGTTCGCTGTCAATGAGTTCAACATTGACGTATTTGTTGCGATTTCCTCCGACAATGCCGGCTTTCGCCGCAGCCGATTCGACAGTAGATGTCAGTGTGAAGCTCGGTGGGCAGACACTGACATGATCGAGTAGCCAGACCTCGAAGCAGGGATTGGAAATGATGAGTTCGATTCCATTGTCCTTGCAAATTTTCGCGGCCTGGCTGTGGCCATGGAAGTCGTCAACATCGACTACCACCCAGATTTTTTCATAGCAATCTGTGGAGATATCCCGTTCGTCCTCTTCCTTCAACTTGCGCGCAAAATCTGCGAGATGTTCAGGGCTTTCGTTCTTCTGTTGGTACTCGATGACGACGTCATATATGGAGGCAAGCCGCTTGAAGTATTGCTTTTCGGTAACAGCTCCGCCAGCTACGACAAGATAACGCTTCTTGCGTGCCCTGTGGAAACGTGCGGACTTGCGACCATGCACGGGAACGCCTCGCTTCTTCGCCATCAGTCATCGTCTCCATTCATGATCTGTGCGAACACGGTATGGAAACTGGGGTTCGGTGTGGCGCCATACACGCCATTGAGGTAGTTCTTGCCGATGTTTTCTTCCTTTCGAATACCAAGTTCCGCTACCGGGAAGAGTTCCGAGGCGCCGTCTTTGTCTTTCTCCACAAGCCATATCTGATCGGGTTGCAGTAGGCGGTTCGACGAACCCGACTGATTGATCAATGACACGTCATGGGTCGTGAAAATGAGTTGGGAGCCGTGGGGATTCGTTGCCGGATCGGTGTACAGCGCCACCAGCTCTGCTACCAGGGTTGGGTGCAGGCTTGTGTCAATCTCGTCGATAAGCGTGACCGTGGGCCTTGATAGCTGACGAAGGGCAAGCGAGAAGAACGACAGCGCGGCGACGGTGCCCCTGGACTCGTTATCCAGACCGAAGCCGGCAGAGGACGAATCTTCTCCGGTATGGGTGAATTGCAATTGTGTTGCGTTTTTGATGTTGAATGCTTCCTCGAGCTTTCCCTCATCAGCTCCGATCTGAGTCTTCATCTGCTCTTTGAACTGATGCCAGATATCCGAGGGGATGTTCGCCGGAACGCTTTTCACATCGCTGATGCCAAAATCCGCGTATTTGATCAGAGATGTCAGATGCTTCGAAAAAGGTGTCTTGTTCTTGAATTGGTCAAGCAATATGGGCTGTTCCTGTTCAAAGGCATTTGCCACGCAATACGCCATATCATTCTGGAAGAACGAGAATACAGGTTGGACGCATTCGATGCCGGCTGCGGCGGCCGCCGAAAGCAGGAGAGCGTTGGGGCGGAGTCCCACTGTCTTTCGCACTTGCGCTCTAGGTCCTTTGAAGGCGGCTCCGAATTTCACTTCGTCGTTTCCGGTGCGGGAGAACAACAGTGAGGAGTGAGTGGAGAGACGTCCTCCCATGTCCTTAAAGAAGGTAAGCTCTTCCTCCAATATGTGCTTATTGTTATAGCGGAACCAGTACTGGTATTTTAGATGGTTCTCGGCTGTGAACTCCAGGAAGAACATCGATGGTTCCTCAAATGGGTTCTCTTTCAGTAGGAATGGTTCCCTAAGAATATCGCTGTTCGCATCACCTTGGCTGTAGCTGTTTGTCACCATGTTACGCATGGCGCACATCGCCTTCAGGAAATTGGATTTTCCTGATGCGTTGGCGCCGTATATGGCTGTGATTGGAGACTGCCGTGAGTCGTTGGACTCCGTGAACCTTTCGTCGCGAGTCATGGAGAAAGACTGCTCGTCTCGGAAACTCCTGAAGTTCGAAAAACTAAAATCAATCAGCATCGGGTTGCCTCGTAAGTATATTTTGCTCCTTTGATACTGAGATTATATCCAGAAATATACTCATTTTGCAATTTTCTGCTAAAGGCGGTGGTTTCATTGTGCTTATTGTTGCCGTATTGGAGATATCTAGTTACCGTTATACCCATGCTTGCGCGTATCCAGAGCCTCCTTCCAATAGGATTCCCTGGCGAGCACGACGTCTTTAGGCACGGTGAAGTCGTAATGTTCCAGAAGCGTGTAGCGGAAATGCGTCTGCACGTACTCCAACCCGTGCTGTTTCACAATGGCAATCAGCCCCGTATCGTTTCCGTGACCATTGCTGATGTAGTCTTGCCAACGCTGGTATATGCCGTTCCTTCCGGTGGCGCTTCCCACATACAGTTTCCCGTTATCGGTATTGGTGATTACATACACGCCTTGCTGTCGGACAGCGTATTCTTCCAGCTTGCCTTGTCGTTCTCCTCAATCTACTTAAGCTGGGCGTAGGAAAGGCTGACAACAGATTTTGGCGGCCTTGTTCACTTGACACGGTCGCCGGTGGCACTTTTTCTTGCGGTCAGAAACAGCCCGCCCAAAATCAGCCACTGAATATGCCAAATATTGCCAATAAGTCTCGTACGCGCACGATATCGACAGGGAATGTTCCTTATTTCACAGCCCATCTGTTTGAGTTCCCAAAAAATGCGTTCAATGTATGAAGGGATGAGGAATAGTTCGAGGGGGAAGATTATTGTTGGAAAGGATATTGTCAACGTGAGATGGGGAAGTTCAGTGACTTCTGTAGAGAACGCTAATGTGCAGCAGCCTACCGCACCGCAAGGGGTAGTTGAGGAAGCGGATGACGGCATCACTCTGATGGATCTGCTCAAAATCATTCGTAAGCATCTGGTCACCGCGATCATCGCATTCGTGGTGGTGGTGGCAGGCGTGAGCGCCTATACCTTCCTCGCTCCGGCGAAGTATACGGCTACGGCTCAGACCATGGCTACTTACAATGCTTCTCAAAATGGTGTCGACATTAACCAGCAGTCCGCTGGCGGCAGCTACATTTCCAACCAAATCACCTCATACCCAACGCTTGCCACCACTTCAAAGGTGCTCAAGCCGGTCATCGATGATCTTGGCTTGGATGAAACCGTGACGGATCTCGCCGGCCAGGTCACCGTCACCAATCCGACCGACACCGCATTCGTGAACATTGCCGTGGTGGATGGAGATCCGAAGCAGGCCGCGGACATCGCCAATTCCGTTGCCGAATCGCTGAAGAACGTCATTGAAAGCGACCTGTACTCCGGAGATAAGTCCCCGGTGAAGCTTTCCATCGTGCAGAAGGCACAGGTCCCGACGTCTAAGTCTTCGCCGAAGACTGCCCTGTATTTGGCTGTCGGTGTGGTGCTCGGCATCATCATCGGCGTGTTCGCCGCACTCATCAAAGACCTCCTCAACACCAAGGTTGAAGAGACTTCCGACGTGCTCGGCATCGTCCGAGCATCCTCCTTTGGCTCCGTTCCGATGGACGCTTCGCTTGATGATAAGCGTCCGGTGCTGGTAAGCCAGCCTAACGGCGCTATTGCCGAGGAATTCCGCCGTATCCGTACGAATATCGACTTCCTGCAGACCGACCGCACCGAAGGCGTGGGCCAGCTGCTTGTCATCACGTCTGCGCAGCCGTCCGAAGGCAAGACCACCATGGCTATCAACACTGCGGTGGCCCTTGCTGAAAATGGTGCGAAAGTACTGCTTATCGACGCTGATCTCCGCCACCCGTCCGTTGCCCACCACTTGGGCATTGAAGGTGCTGCCGGTCTGGTGCACGTGCTGTCTGGGCAGATGGGTCCGAAGGACGTGGTACAGAGCTACTGGAAGCCGAACCTGCACATTCTGCCTGGCGGCAAGAGGCCAGCGAACGCTGGCGTGCTGCTGAGCTCCGAAACCATGAAGCTCATGGTGGAGCAGGCGCTCACCCAATACGATTACGTGATTATTGATACCGCCCCGTTGACGGTGTCCAACGATGGCGCGGTATTCGGCCGTTGGGCCAAGGGCCTTCTGCTGGTGGTCAGCCGTAACGTGTGCGAGAAGAAGTCCCTGCAGGAGGCGTCCGACACGCTTGCCACCGCGCAGGTGCCGGTGCTTGGCTTCATCTTCAACCGTGCAGATTCGAAGAAGGTCAACTCCCACTCCAACTATTACTACTACTATGAAGATGGTGCTCCGCGTAGCAGCCATCGTGCAAACGGCAAGAAGAAGAGGGTCTGACGTTTTCCTTCTTCACGGAATGAGGGGTGTATGGCAACTGAGAACGATGATTCCCAGTCTATGAACGGTATTCTGTCCAACATATCTCGGGATGTGGTGGACACCAGCTGGGATATTCCTCCGCTGACCTTCCCCAAATTGCAGCCTACCGATTCGGAAGAGGCCGATGGTGCGGATGAGACTTCGCTTGCTGAGCCCCGTACCATCGCTTCCTCCGTACCTGCGCAAACGGAACAGCCGGTTTCGGCTGCGCCAACAATCGCGGATATACCCAGTATGCCGCTCGACACCATCGATTTCGATGATGCGGTTGCACCAGCCGATGCCGAGGAAACCGCCACTTTGCCACCCCTCGTCTCTTCGACAGATGAACAGGACTCCGAAGCGACTCAGGCCTTTGATGCATCAGATGGCATAACCGACCTAGAGGAACTTGCCGCGGAAGATCCGGAACACGATCCGCTGAAAACCATTCCGGCCGCACCGAAAGAGCCATCTGCGGACAAGCGAAAGATTATTGCCATTGTCGCTGCGATTGCGGCAGTGGCGGTTGCTATCGCCGGCGTCATCGTGGTACGTAATCGTATCAATTCGAAAGAACAGCGTGCGGCAGTGGTGGTATGTGAGAAGGTGAAATCCAAATACTCCAAAGCCAACGAAAAACTGCAAAACGCCATCGAACAGGCAACCGGTTTGCAGGGCACTGCGGCAAACCAGGTGGCGGATGCCGCCACAATCGACCAGCTCACTCAGGCCGTGACCAAGGCGCAAAACCTCAAGACGGTCGGCGGATGTTCGGTGTTGCTGTCCGAAACCACACTGCGTGCGCACGCCCGTAGCATGAGCAAGCAGATCAGCAATATCAAAGAACAGACCAAGGCCGTTTCCACAGCAGCCACAGCTGTGGCCGCCAGCAAGCGAGCTTTGGAAGTGAATAAGACGACTGCCGCGTTGCAAAAGGCCATTGCTGACGCAAAGACGTTGCTTGACGGTTCTGCAGGCCAGGTTGCGGACGAGTCGACACGTGACGCGCTTGCCAAGGCGATTGACGCTGCCCAGAAACTCCTCGATGGCAAAAGCACCGATGTTACGGCCATGCAGAACGCTTCGAAGGTGATTTCCTCGACTTCTGACGGCGTGAACAAGTCTGTGGCGGAACAAACTGCGGCTAATGCCCAGTCGAATACCAATTCAAACACTAATTCGAATACCGGTAACGGCACTACGAACCGACGCTACACGTATACGTGGCAATTTGGTCCGGGCTCTGGAAACGGTGTGAACGGTGGTGGTTCGAGCGGCGGTAACGGCGGTTCGAGCGGCGGCAATGGCGGTTCGAACGGCAACGGCAACGGTGGTTCGAACGGCGGCGGTAACGGCGGTTCTAACGACGATAATGGCGGTTCGAACGGCAACGGTAATGGCGGTTCGAACGGCGGCGGTAACGGCGGTTCAGATACAGGTACTGCTGGCGAATAAGCCATACCGGAGAAGGATTTGGATATAGCGAATGGTACCCCCATAGGTCCCTCTTATTTTCTTGGGGGGGGGCTTGTGGTAGATTGTTTGCCGTATGCGGTTGAAGGGGAGAGAGATACATGCAAGGCGTGAATACCGGTGAATCCGACGCACCAAACGGCGAGCAAGGTATGAGGACTCAAGAGATTCATATCGTCTCGTCCAATGCGCATCGACAGGCATACGCGTCCATGCAGAATCAGCGTCTGCAAAAGCAGTTCGAGCCGATGACTTTTTCCAATACCCCGTTTCCTGCGGAAAAGGAAGGACATAGGCGCGGCAAGGCTGAATCGACTCCCCGGTGGCGTTTCGCCTTCGTCGTCAGCCTGATCGCCATCGATTTGGCAGTGATGCTGCTTTCGTTGACCGTCAGCCTTGTAATCAACGGTGCTGCTTTCGATGCCATCGGCGATGTGATGCCGTTTTGGCTTTTCCTCATTCTGTTCAGCCTGATTTGGTTGCTGTGCTTGGCATTCGCGGGCACATACCACCGCCATGTTATGGCGGACGGCTATGAGCTGTATGCCAAAATCATCAATGCGTCGTTGCTGACCATCATCTCATACTGCAGCCTTGCATTTATTTTCAAACTTGCATTGCCCCGTACTGCGTTGATTATCGCGCCAGTCATCGCCTTCTTCTTGGATATCATCGCACGTTGGCAGATGCGTCAAGCGTTGCATCGTCACCGCAGCAAAGGCTCTTGCAAGTACAGAACGGTGGTCATCGGATCTTCCGATGGCATCAACAAAGCCTTGCAGACCATGCGCAACTGCATGAATTGGGGGTACGAACCAGTTGCTGTATGCCCAATTGAAGCGGATCCAGCTTCAAAAGACGCTTATGTGGTTACCTCATACACACCGGATGCCAATATCGAAGGCTCCAGCAAACTCAAGGTGATTCCTTTCAACTCGGCATTCCCACGTATTTGCGAAAGCCTCGGTGTACAGGAAGTCTATGTGGCTGACGTGCTTTCGTGTGATTCCGAAATGCTGCATGGTCTTTCTCTTGCGGTGGAGTCGCTGGGTATGGAACTTGCCTTGGCGGTCTCCCTGGCGGATGTGAGCGGTCACCGTTTGTATCTGCGAAACACCACGGAACAGCCGGTTCTGTTGGCTTCCCTGCCGCAGTACACGGGAGCTGCGAACGTAATCAAGCGTTTGCTGGACATCATCGGTTCACTGTGCGCGCTGATTATTTCCTCTCCGATTCTTCTCGGCGTCGCCATCGCCATCAAGCTTGATGATGGCGGTCCGGTGTTCTTCTCTCAGACCCGTATCGGACTGCACGGCAAGCCGTTCAAAATGTATAAATTCCGTTCCATGGTCACCAATGCTGAGGAGCTGAAGAAGAAACTCGCTGAGGAAACTGGGCAGGAAGACCGGTTCATCTTCAAAATGAAAGATGATCCGCGTATCACCAAGGTAGGTCACTTCATCCGTAAGACTTCTTTGGATGAGTTCCCGCAGTTCTACAACGTGCTCAAGGGCGATATGTCTCTGGTCGGTCCGCGCCCGGCATTGCCGGAAGAAGTGGCCCGCTATGGTTCCCTATATTCCGCCCGACTGCTGGTCAAGCCGGGCATCACCGGTCCGTGGCAGGTGTCCGGCCGGTCGGATCTTTCACAGGAGCAAAGCGAATATTTGGACGTCTCCTACATTGAGAATTGGTCCATCGCTGGAGATCTTGCGATTCTTGCCAAAACCGTGATGGTAATCTTCACTGGCCGTGGATCGTACTGAGCCAATAAGTGGGTTTTCTGTGATTTTCCCTCTGTTTTTGTGATGGAGCAGAGGGAAATTTCATTTGGCGGCCGAAAAAAAGGGTGCCATGTGGCACAATAATGTGCTGGAATAGTCAAATTGAGTGCTTAATGATTTGAGGAGCAAAGCATGGGGCAACATGCTCAAGCAATACGGGAAAAACATACGGCACGGAATGTGACGCTTATTGTACTTGCGGTGCTGATCGTGCTACTTGCCATTGCCGCAGTGTTCGGTATGCAACTGTATAAGCAGGCAAAAAGCGTCAAGGCACACGAATCGCAAGCCATATCCTCACTATCCGCAATCAATGACCCTGCAAAGCTCAAGGATGCCGCCGCGTCGCAGGCGTCCATCGCGCAGGCTCAGCAGCAGACGGCGCAGGCCAAGCAGATTGCGCACGGTTCACTATGGAACGTGGCTGCGAAAATGCCGTTCGTCGGCAGTGACATCGCCACTGTGCAAGGCATGACGGAAGTCGTGGACAACCTTGCACAGCAGACACTGCCATCGTTGACCACTGCGGTGCAACAGCTTGCCGATGCCAATCTTTCCGGTGCGGAAGGGCAACTTAATCTGCAGCCAATCGCCGATGCGCAAGGCAACTTCGACAAGCTCAACCAGCAGGTGCAGCAGCAGAACAAGCAGTATAACAGTCTTGCCGAGCCGAAAATCGGCATGGTGAAGAAAGCCTATCAGCAGGGCAAGGACCAGCTTGACAATATCGCCGATTTGGTCGGGCAGGTCAGCAACGCCACTCACATGCTGCCTTCCTTCCTCGGCCAGAACGGTGCCCGCACATACTTGCTGGCGGCACAGACCACATCCGAAACACGTTCCGGCGGCGGCTTGGTTGGCTCTCTCGGCACCATGACTGCGGATCATGGCAAAATCGCGGTGGGGGACTTCCATCCGAATGGTGAGTTCGTCAATGGCAACAACGGCACCGCTGAGGAACATGCGGTATTCAACAGGCCGTTGGGTTTCTCCTTTGACGTGCGAGATACCTTCGCGGTGCCGGATGTTTCCCGCAACGCGGAGATGCTCAACGCTTCATGGCAGCGTTCGCAATATGCCTGCAACATCGACGGTTTGATTTCCGTGGATCCGGTGTTCATCCAGAAGATGGTGGAGATCAACGGACCTGTCACTTTGTCCAACGGCACTGTGCTTACCGGCGAGAACACCGCCGAATACATGCTCAACACCATCTACAAAGACGTTCCTGTGGCACAGCAGGACGAATACTTCGAGTACATTGCCCAAATGGTGATGGACGGCGCTTTTGGCAACATGACTGTGGACAAGATGATGAAGGTGGCGCAAAGCATCGGTGATTTGGCCGAGAACCGCCACTTCTACGCCTACACGTTCCACGATGACGAAGCGAAGTACTTCCAAGGTGCTGGACTCGCCAAGAATGCGCCTGAGAGCGAGACCAATCCGGAAACGGGCATTTACATCAGCGAGCAGAATCCTTCGAAGATGGGTTGGTATATCGACCGTACCAGCGAAGTGACCAAGACAGGGGACAAGACCTACCACGTGAAGTACACGCTGACCAACCGTATGACTTCCACGGAAATGGCTACCTGCACGAGTTACATTCTCGGTGGTGAGCAGAAGGGCGTTGGTGGCGTGCCCGTGGCGCCGAGTGGCACATCCGCGCAGCGTGTGCTGATTTACGCGCCTGCAGGTGGTTCGATTGGATCAATCGCCGTGACCGGTGATGTGCGTGACCGTAGCAATGCCACCATGGACGGCAAGCCATTGAACTCCAGTATGGCGTACATCGCACCTGGCAAGAGCGTGACGTACGAGTTCGACGTGACCGTGTCTGACAAGGCCACGGCTGATATGAAGCTCGATCAGACGCCGTGTGGCAAAATGACCAATGATGTGAAATACAACTATTGAAATATGGCGCGGTAATTCTCGACATTATTGGTGCATGATTTCCTTGAATTCATCTTAATGAAAACTTGTTCAATGAAGTCTATGAATTATTGCTATATTCTTGGAAATACAGGGGGTATTTCTGCTGGAAAGCGGAGACACCCCCTATTTTATCAGTGAAAAAAGGGTGTATTTATGCGAATTGTTGTATTATATTGCATGTAATTAATATCCTATATTTTCAAGGGGTTGGCATGTCTGTTCTTGACGGATTTGAAGCAGTGGGAGAAAAGACCACCACCAATAAGATGACCATGACGGTCATGGAATCATCCGTTCGCTTTTCCAAAGGCGTGACCGAAGCGCTCGGATGCCCGGCATACGTGAAATTGCTGGTGAATGACAAGCAGAAGAAGATCGCAGTCCAGGCATGCGACGCCAAAGACGAGAACGCCATCAAGTTCTGCAAGACCAAGCGAAGCAAGGCCGATGGCGTCGACTCTGACGCTGCAGGAAAGGCTTCTTCCGTGACCGTGCGTACCACCGATGTGCTGGTAGCGGTGCAGAAGTATTTCACTTTCCCGCCGGTCGCAGACGACCAGATCGCCTATTTCGCCATGGATGGCGAGTCCTACCCGGATGAGAAGGTTGTCATTTTTGCTGTGGCCGATGCCTCAAAGGGTGTATCCGGCAAGCGCGGTCCCCGCAAAGGTTCGCATCATACGGCCAAAGATGGCGAGTAAGTGAACAATATTCCGCTCAGCTTGAAAAATCGCATATAGTACAGTTCTCTTGATGTGAGTGCTGTACTATATGCAGTATCTTGATAGGCTGTGCGAGTCGTCCATAAACGCTAATAATGAGTACGTATGCATCCAGCCCAAAAATCCTGAAAAAGGGAGCTTGGAATGAATGTGGCAGGTAGCGGGCGTGTAGGATCTTCGTTCAGTATTCGAGTCGCTCAAAATAACGTGCTTGGTTGGCGATGGACGGTGGAAAAAGAGCATGACGGCTTTTTCGAGCCCGTTGCGTCTGGCCGTTCGCTCACGCGTAAGATGGCCAAAAGGGCCGCGATAAAAGCGATGAATGAATTGCGTGCATAAACAACCGTAACGCCATGAATGGCCTGCATCTTTCCATATGAAATATAAAAAGGTGTATAAGACAGGAGAGGCTCCGCACA
>OLOB01001142.1_pt1 | contig 18123 bp, 15 predicted proteins | sample 1671911 | NCBI WGS metagenome assembly OLOB01 (sample SAMEA3136625, study PRJEB25190) | human gut metagenome | biome: human gut; feature: human-associated habitat; material: faeces | place: Austria | collected 2013
GCAGATGCTTCCAAACCTGACTAGGCATCTGCAAATCCAATTCCAGCAAGTTGCAGATGCTTCCGACCCTGACCAGGCATCTGTAGCTCCCAAAACAACAAATCAAAGATGCCCACCGGTGAATTTTCTTCTCAAATTCGCTGGTGGGCATCTTTATTGCATCTCTATTTCATCAAATAGCTATATATGTCTCTTTTTGATACACCGCGGTCTTTCGCGACCTGTTTCATGGCATCTTTTCTGGACATTCCCTGTTTTTCATAGATTTCCATATGCTCTTCTATGGAAATCTCTTCCCACGAGGCCACTGCTTCTTCTTTCAGTTCCTGACGGCTTTTGCCCTCGATGACCAGCACACATTCTCCGAGCGGTTTTTCTTTCTCATAATGCGCGATCAGATCATCAATTGTGGAATGAAAGGCTGTCTCATGCTTCTTGGTCAGTTCTCTGCAAAGTGTCATTCTGCGGTTTCCAAGTGTTTCCCTCAGATCACGCAGTGTCCTGACCAGTTTATGCGGAGCCTCATACAAAATGATCGTCCGGGTCTCATTGACCAGCTCTTCCAGAACTTCTTTGCGCTCTTTTTTGTCCATCGGAAGAAATGCTTCAAAAGCAAACCGTCTGGTAGGAAGTCCTGATAATGTAAGCGCAGTAATGCATGCTGCCGGCCCCGGAAGGGATGTTACTTCGATTCCAGCCTCATAACACATAGCAGCCAGTTCTTCACCCGGATCCGAAATTCCCGGTGTCCCGGCATCTGTGATCAGTGCAATGTTCATACCGTTCTGCATCTTCTCAATCAGCGTATATGCCTTTTCAATCTTGTTATATTCATGATAACTGGTCATCGGTGTGTGAATATCAAAATGATTCAAAAGCTTAATGCTATTGCGGGTATCCTCTGCTGCGATCAAATCAACTTCTTTTAAAATACGGACACAACGAAATGTCATGTCCTCCAGGTTGCCGATCGGAGTTGCACACAGATATAATGTTCCTGACATATAATTCTCCTTTTATTTCATCCCGTACAATTTCAGTACTTCTTCCGTATACTCCCCGTCTTTCGTGTAGACTATGAGCGGCGGGTCTACGGCGAGGCGTGGTTTTCCGCCTTTGAGGCCTTCGATAAGAACCATGTTTGGCTCTTTGTCTGCATATGGGTGGACGAGACGCATGCGTTTCGGCTCGATTCCGTAATTGCACATTTTTGTAAAGATTTCCGGCAGGCGGAAAGGACGGTGCACCATGTAGAAACGTCCTTTCATTTTCAGTACTTTTGCACTTTCTCGCAGAAGATCATCTAATGTGCATAACGCTTCATGTCTTGCGATATACAAAGCCTCGTTATCATTTTTCAGGCCGTGTTCTCCAATCATATACGGTGGATTGGATACAATGACTTCATACGAATCATTTCCAAATATGTGACTTGCCTCTTTGATATCACCGGTAACAATATCTATCTTGTTCTCCAGCCCGTTGTGTGCCACGCTTCTTCTTGCCATATCAGCACTTTCTTCCTGAACTTCCAGACCTGTATAATGAAGTCCCGGATTCTTTGCTTCCAGTAAAATCGGAAGAATTCCGGTTCCGGTCCCAAGATCCAGTGCACGTTCCCCACGTTTTACTTTTGCATAGGAAGACAGAAGCACGGCGTCCATGCCAAAGCAGAACCGACCGGGCTTCTGTATAATCTCATAGCCCTTCACCTGGAGATCATCCAGGCGTTCATCGGGCTTCTTATTAGTCATCATTTAACTTGGAGGCGCCATTTTTCTCCTCCAGAGCTTTTAACTGTGCAAACTCCTCTTTCGAAAGCTTTGCATCTTTTTTCTTCTTTCTTGATTTGAATCTCAGCTCACCTGCCGGATATTCACGGATTTCTTTCTCATCATTGTCCAGAGTTACAATAACCCTGACAAGCTGACGCAGTACGCTTAATGACTGTACTTCACCTTTCAGTCCTTCCGGAGTTGTCACCGCCTCACCTGCAGACGGAAGATTATTGTTGAGTTCCTCGTATGTCTCTTCCTCATTTGTCAGGCAGCACATCAGTCTGCCACATACACCTGAAATCTTAGTCGGGTTCAGAGACAGATTCTGTTCTTTTGCCATCTTGATCGAAACCGGTGCAAACTCAGACAGATAGGTGTGGCAGCAAAGCTCTCGTCCGCAGATCCCGATTCCTCCGCGGATCTTCGTCTCATCTCTTACACCGATCTGGCGAAGTTCAATCCTGGTACGGAATACCGCTGCCAGATCCTTTACCAGTTCACGGAAATCAATTCTTCCGTCTGCGGTAAAGTAAAACAGCACTTTATTGTTGTCAAAGGTATATTCTGCATCGATCAGCTTCATCTCCAGTCCATGCTTGTGGATCTTTTCCAGACAAATCTGAAATGCTTCTTTTTCTTTTTTGCGATTCTTTTCTTCTACACGGCGGTCATCCTCTGTCGCCAGGCGGATCACCGTCTTAAGAGGCTGGGTGATCTCTTCATCCTTCACTTCCTTCGGTCCCATCACAACGTTACCGAATTCTACTCCTCTCGCGGTCTCTACAATTACCTGATCGCCACGCTTCACCTCAAATTTGCCCGGTGAGAAAAAATAGATCTTTCCTGCAGTCCGAAAACGGACTCCAATTACTTTTGTCATTCCCTAGTTCTCCTTTATTGTCAACAGAAGAAGTTCCATGACAAGATCAAAGTTGACATTGGCGCGCAGTCTCGCCTTTGCTTTCTCAAGTGCTTCCAGAATTGTCTCAATTCCTTCATAAGAGCTCTTTTTCGCACGCTCCCTGATACTGTCGATCTCTTCACCGAAAATCAGTCTGTCGATATTCATTGTTGCTTTATAGATCAGAACATCACGATACCAGATCATAAGGATGTCCAGATAATCTGTGATCTCAATCTTGTAAGCGGAAATCCGTTTCACAGCTTCCACCAGATCACCGAGTTCCATGGTATCGATATTCTTCAGCAGACGAACTGCCTCATCTTTAATTTCATTAAAATGCTCAGAGCCTGCCAGCATAGCAGCTTTTCCAATATTGCCCTGTGCAAATGCAGTACACACGTCTGCCTTGTAATCAGGAACCTGAAGCTGCTCCATCAGATACCTTTTCACAAGCTGATCCTTAATGTTACGGAGCTTCAGCATAACGCATCTTGAGCAGATCGTTGGGAGCAGACTGTTCGCATTCTCTGTAAGAAGCAGAATTACCGCATAAGCAGGTGGCTCTTCGATTGTCTTCAGCAGAGCATTCTGTGCCTGTACAGTCATCATATCTGCATCCGGCACAATGTAGATCTTGTATTTTCCATTATAAGGCTTCACCTGAATATCCCCATTGATCTGAACCCGGATATCATCTACACTGATGCTGTTCGGCTTTTCATGCGTTACCCAGATAATATCCGGATGATTGCCGCTGACTGCCTGCTTGCACGAATGGCACTCATAGCACGGTTCTGCTCCGCCCTTTTCGCACTGCAGAGTCTGTGCAAAAAGACCTGCAAGCATCTTCTTTCCAGATCCCTTCTCGCCGTTCAGAATATAAGCATGTGATACTTTATCTTCTGTAACTGCGTTCTGTATATACTGAATGATCTCGCTATGTCCTACGACATCTTTAAATCCTGACATATTATCACCCTCTTCTTTCTTACTATTCCATTAGTATAACATAAATTTATGCAGATACCTAGAGCAAATTCCTGTGGTCTTTCTGAATTATTTCTGAAAATTCTGCGAATTTCGCTTTGTAGGTATGTTGAAATCATATCTTCTGCACACAAACTATCTTCTCAATAATAAAAGATGACAACTTTTCCGATATGTTTTATAATAAGCATGAATATATAAAGCTTCTGTATCCAATGATGTAATCGGATTGCTCCATTTCCACGCAATTTATTCTTACATCATACAAGATGTTGGGGTCAAAAGGTATTTTGGTCAGACAAACTTTATATAAGTTTCTTACACAGAAAGGGGATGAACTCATGCTGGAGGTAAAAAATCTTACATTCCAGGTGAATGAAAACGGAATAGAACGAAGTATCGTAGAAAATATCAGTTTTAACGTAGAAGACGGGGAAATGCTGGTGATCACCGGTCCGAACGGAGGTGGCAAATCCACACTTGCAAAAGTGCTGATGGGGATTGACCAGGCAAGTGCCGGACAGATCATCTTAGACGGAACCGATATCAGTGATTATGATATCAACCACAGGGCAGAAGCCGGAATCGGTTACGCATTCCAGCAGCCACCGCGCTTCAAAGGAATGACGGTAAGCAAGCTTTTATCACTTGCGGCTGGAGAAGATCTGACAAGAGATGTCTGTTGCAGACTTTTAAGTACCGTTGGACTTTGTGCCAACGAATACATTGAACGTGAAGTAGACGGAACCTTATCCGGCGGTGAAATGAAGCGTCTGGAAATTGCAACCGTTCTCGCAAAGCCGCACAAACTCTGTATTTTCGATGAACCGGAGGCCGGAATCGATCTCTGGAGTTTTTCTATGTTGATCGAACAGTTTGAAAAAATGCACAAAGAGAAAAAGCAGAGTCTTATTCTTATTTCCCATCAGGAAAGAATCATCCAAATGGCTGACCGGATCATGGTAATCGAAGGCGGAAAGATTGCTTCGATCGGACAGACCGCGGATATCCTTCCACAATTATTAGGGAAGACAGCAGATTCTTACAGCTGTCTGAAATGTAGATAACAGGGGAGGAAGATACAATGACTTTATTGGATAAAATTACAGAAAAAGTATTAGCTCAGATCGATGATACCGGTTTTACACAGTCCGGTGCATTCAATTTACGACATAATGGGATCGCGCTCTGCCACGGTGACAGTGAGCATATTAAAATCAAGAAAAAACAGGACAAGCCGGGAATCGATATTTTCATCGATGGAAAAACAGACGGCGAAGAAGTTCATATTCCGGTTGTTGTTGACGCAAGCGGAATGACGGACGTTGTTTACAATGATTTTTATGTAGCAGAAGGTGCAAATGTAACCATCGTTGCCGGATGTGGTATCCACAACAGCGGATGTAACGAAAGCCGCCATGATGGTATTCATACTTTCCATGTGGAAAAAAATGCAAATGTACGCTATGTAGAAAAGCATTACGGAGAGGGTGAAGGCACCGGAGCCCGTGTACTCAATCCTGTTACCGAAGTTTATCTTGGTGAAAATTCTGTATTTACGCTGGATACTGCTCAGATCAAAGGAGTCGATTCTACGGTTCGTGAAAATAATGTACATCTGGAAGCCGGTTCCAAGCTTTATGTCATTGAAAAACTGATGACACATGGAAAACAGGAAGCTACTTCAAATATGATGGTGGAACTGCTCGGAGAAGGCAGCTCTGCGCAGATCGTATCCCGTTCGGTTGCAAAAGGCGAATCCAGACAGGTCTTCCATCCGAGGGCTGTCGGAAAGAACCGTTGCCATGCACATGTTCAGTGTGATTCTATTATCATGGATCATGCAGAAGTAAGTTCAATTCCTGAGATCAATGCGAAGCATGTGGATGCGGCTATTATCCACGAAGCTGCGATCGGAAGGATCAATGATGAGCAGTTGATCAAGCTGCGGACTCTTGGAATGACGGAAGAGGAAGCAGAAGGGGTGATTATTGAGAACTTCTTGAATTAGAGTCATACGTGTAGTAGTAAAAGAGACAAAAAAGACAAAAATTATCCTCTGGCTATGCTCAGTTGCACTAACCATTCCACCGAGCCTTTGAAAGCATCAATTGTGTCAGCAATGGCTTCCACAATTGATTAAGTCTCGGTTCCATAGTGCAAAATTCGCAGATCCAGAGGATAATTTTTGTCTTTTTCTGTGTCTTAACTCCACTACATTATAAAATCTTATTTAAGTTTCAAGAATTTCTCAATGCAGGATTCACCTGGACAGGCGGAGCCTGTCTCGCTTGGGTGTTGAAATCTCTACTGTTCAAGTATCTTTTTACAGATTTTCTCAAGTACGTCTTCAAGGTCTGTGTTTTCGTAGCGTTCTGTGATTCCGGCGTGGGCGAGGTTTTCTTCGGAGAAATCTTTGGAATCGGCGAGGAAACGGCGGCACATTTCGGCGTATTTGGGTTCTTTCTGGGTTTTCTCACGGGCGAGGGCGCGGGTTAAGCGCTCTCCGTCTTCTACCTCGATGTAAAGTGGAACTACTTTTTCGTTTCCAAAATAGGTTTTCAATTTTTCATAGGATTCAAGGGTTCCGATCATGAGATAATCCTGATTTTTTTGTTCAAAATTGAACTGTCCGTCATCAGCGGTGAAATAGTTCCAGATACCATAAACTGTATTGTAAGCACGTTCTTCGATCAATCGGCCTTCTTTTTTGAACTTTTCAAGTTCAGTTTCGTCTGTAAAGAAATATTCTTCGCCTTCTTTTTCTCCCTCACGCCGTGGACGGGTTGTATAGATCGTTACATTTTTTAACTGTGGCATTCTTTTTCTCAGTTCTTTGTAGATTGTGTCTTTCCCCGTTGAACTTTTTCCCATCAGATAATATATTTTACTCATGTTTCCACACCTTTATCTTGCCTTCCGTCTGTATTCCTTCTATTTGGAGATTCTGTGTTTCATAATAACAAAGAAGTTCTACTGCTTCCCGGCTGATCCGCTCTCCGGGTACGATAACCGGGCTTCCCGGTGGGTAGAGATATGCGTATTCCAGAGAAATGTGTCCTTCACTTTCTTTCCACGGAATCTCTTCTGCTTCTCCGTCTTCTTCCCGTTCTGCTGCCTCCTGCGGTGTAAAATACTGCTCCAGTCTAGGAAGCTCTCCGGAAATCTCTATGCTTCCGGAAACGGCTGTTTTTGCTTCCAGCTGATCGTCTATTTCCAGTAACGCAGATTTTAACCTGTCCAGTCCTTCCTGCGTATCTGCCACAGTCGTCATCGCAAGTACATAGGTTCCTCCGGTCATTTCCATTTCCAGATGATATTCTTTTCGCAGCCGTTCCGCAAGCTCCGGACTTGTAATATTTGCATTTGCTGTGGAAATCACAACTTTGGAAATATCATAATGTTCTGTACGGAGAATCTGTAAATGCTGTAATGGCTTCAGTTCTTCTCTGAACTTTTGCAGCCTCTCTACATAAAGTTCAAATGCTTCCTCACATTTTCCATCCAGGAAATCCACGCAGGCATCCAGGCTTGCCATGAAAATATACGACGGACTGCTGCTCTGCAACATATCCAGATATTTCTTAATTCTTCTTCGATTGGCAAGCTTTCCGTTGATATGCAGGATTGCAGTCTGTGTAAGAGACGGCAGTGTCTTGTGCAGACTGTTGATCACCACATCTGCTCCCAGATCATTTGCGCGCCCCGGAAATGCCGGATGAAATCCGAAATGCGGTCCATGTGCTTCATCTACGATCAGTGGAATCCTATACGAATGTGCCACTTCTGCAATTCCTTTCACATCCGATACCACGCCATCATAATTTGGAGATACGATCACAACGGCTTTGATATCCGGCTCTGCAGCAAGTGCTTTTGCCACATCTTCTTTGCTGATCTCCCCGTTCATATGCATGGAAATATCAAATTCCGGATACACATAGCGCGGTACAAGACCATTCATATAAATTGCATGGTAAATGGATTTGTGACAATGGCGTGCCACCAGAATCTTATCTCCCCGGTGCGTACATCCCATCACTGCACTTAAAATTCCGGCAGTACTTCCATTTACCAGAAAATGACTTTCCTCTGCCCCAAATACCCTTGCGGCTCTTTCCTGCTCTTCTTTTAAAATACCATCTGCGTGATGCAGATCATCGAAACCATCGATTTCCGTGATATCCAGATCGTATGGGAGTTCAATTCCAAGAAGTGTCTTGTTTCTCTTATGTCCCGGCATGTGAAATGCGTAAAAATCGCTCTCGGAATATGCTTTTAATTTATCGTATAGTCGTTCCATTTTAAACCTCTTTAAGTCTTTTAGAAACATCATATAATTTTTCTTCCAAAAACGCAAGAGGACGAAACGGTTCTCCCATTTCGTCCTTTCCATATATTCCGGCTTACACAGCCACAATCTCAAACACTTCCGCCTGGAAATCTCCCTTATCATTCACGCCCTTCTTCCATACACCGGACGCAGAATCGGACAGGATCATTCCGACTTGCATCAGCTCATCGCCATAGCAGTCATAAGCATATCCGCTGACCTTATAACAGGTATCTTCTTTCAGCCCTTTCAGCTTCAGTCTCTTAAATCCAACATTGACCGGCTGCATTACCCGGTAATAACCAACCAGCGCCTTCTTCTGATCCTCCGATACGATCATCCATGCGGTCTCATTTCCCTCAAACGGACTCTTCAGTCGATAGAAAGTTCCTTTCTGGATCAGATCTCTCTTCTCCTTCATAAATGCAATCTGACGGCGGATTTCTGCCTTATCTTCCTCGCCAAGCTTTAAAAGGTCAAGCTCATATCCAAAAGTTCCAAAGTAAGCCACATCTGCTCTTGTCTCGATCGGTGTCACACGGTTTGTCTGGTGGTTCGGTGATGCGGATACATGGCTTCCCATGCAGCTTACCGGATAAACCATCGAAGTTCCATACTGGATTTTCAGACGTTCGATTGCGTCAGTATCATCCGAAGTCCATCCCTGCGGTGCGTAGTAAAGCATTCCCGGATCAAATCTTGCCCCACCACTTGCACAGGATTCAAACAATACATGCGGAAAACGGCTGGTCAGGCGCTCATACAGTTCATACACACCAAGGATATATTTGTGGCAGACCTTTCCCTGATACTCTCTGTCATTTCCATTGGAGAACACCTCTGAAAATGTACGGTTCATATCCCATTTGATATAAGATACCGGCACTTCTGCAAGAAGATTTTCCAGCATGTCCCCGATATATTCACGTACCTCTTTCTTAGAAAAATCCAGTACATACTGTGTCCGGCTGTGGCAGATCCGCTTGCCCTGTTCTGCAAGAAGCCAGTCCGGATGCGCCCTGTACAGATCACTGTCTTTGTTTGTCATCTCCGGTTCAATCCAGAGCCCGAATTTTAAACCTTTGGCATTGATCTTTTCTGCCAGCTCCTTTAACGTTCCTTTCAGCTTTTCCTCATTCGGATACCAGTCGCCAAGGGAAGAAGTACTGTCATCTCTCTTTCCAAACCATCCGTCATCCAATACAAAAAGCTCCATTCCAAGATCTGTTGCCGCATCCGCAAGTCCCAGAAGCTTTGGCGCATCAAAATCAAAATAAAATGCTTCCCAGCTGTTGATCAGGATCGGGCGAACCTTATCTCTCCAGGTTCCCCTTGCCAGACGTGTGCGGTACAGCTTGTGAAAGGTCTGGCTCATTCCGTTAAGTCCGGCTTCCGAATATACCATTACCATCTCCGGTGTCTGGAAGGATTCGCCTTTTCCAAGTGTCCACTTAAATCCATTTGGATGGATTCCCATCAGCACACGGGCGGTATCATAATTGTCTACCTCTGTCTGTGCAAGGAAATTTCCGCTGTAAACCAGACTGAAACCGTAGACCTGCCCCTGGAACTCGTCTGCATTTTCACGCGCAAGTGCAAGGAACGGATTGAACTGGTAGCTGCTGCATCCGCGCATACTGTAAATACTCTGGATACCGTAATCCAGCTTATGTCTTCTCACATGGCGCTCTCTCGCCCACACACCGGCAAGATCGATCATCTCATAATCCTTGTCCGGCAGATCCACACAGGCGCTCATTGCAGAAAGAAGTGTGATCTTTTCGTCAGAATCACATTCAAAACGTACACTTCTCGCGATCACCGGAAATGCTTCATAGATCGTATATAAAAGGACAATTCTTGTATTGATACTTGTATCCTCCAGAACCAGTTCCAGAGTCTGCGCCTCATCATCACTTTCTACATAAGTCGCCGGAAGTCCTTCAAGCTTTGGTTTGCCATTATAAATTTTATGCTCTTTATATACAAACTCGACTACATGGCTTCCATTCTCCCGCTCGATCTCATATGCCGGAAAACGCATATCTCCGCAGCCGAAAGTCGGATACTCCTGCTTGATATTCTCCAGTGAGAATGTAGAATTTCCCTCGAAAGCATACGGTGACATATCACGCATCGCATATTCAAAAAGATGGCTGAAATCTTCTCTGTGTGTCAGGCGTTTTCCATAGTAGAGCTGTCCCGGCTGGTCGTTGTCAAGGATCTTGATGATATAGCTGATCTCCTGGTTGTAGAGATGAAACTCTCTTGTTTTTTCATTGTATATGATTGGCATATCGTTTCTCCTCATTCCGTATTGTATAACGTTCATTTTTCCGTATTATCTGTATAGTATCACTGTTGGTTTTTCAGCGTCAATGATTCCTGCGGATAAATTTGTAAAAACGTACACTCAAAAAAGGAACTCTGTCCTTTCCTGAAAGACATCATCCCTTTTCCTTTCTTAGCAGATTTATTTAATTTTCTCTTTGTATTCTTTTACTCTGCACTACTGTCCACTTTCCATCCAAACGCTTTCTCTACCGTATCGATCAGTACCCGGCTTACTCTTTGTGAACCGTCCATCTGTACATAATAGTAGGTCGCACTGTCGTCCTTGCTTCCCACATAGAATGTAACTGTCTTTTCCTTGTCATCATCCGACGTATCCTTGTAAGTCAGCTCCACCTTCGTCCGCTGATCTTCCGCAAGCCCGTAATTGCCAAGCGTCGCGTCCGTCACATGATAATCTGCACAATCTGTAAAATAGAATCCGGAAAGTGCTGTCATAATACTTGTGACAGTATCTTCCTGATCCTCATTGTCCGCTTCGTAGGTTTTTACCTCGTCACCCGGTTTTGTCACAGTCTCTTTTACAAAGTTATCGGATGTAACTGTTACAAAGCTGTCCTTTTCAGCAACATCTGCAAGCTGCCATACCATTTCCGAAATCAGATCAGCCGATACCGTATACGCTTTTTCTGTTCCATCTTCCATGAAATAATAATTTTCTCCGGAAGCATTCCCGATTAGAAATTTATGTGCCTCGCCATCCTTTCCGGTCAGCGTAAGATTATATTCCGGCGAATCAAATCCATAGTCCGAAAGGTCATCCGGATTCTTGATCTCTTTTACCGCCCGAATATCCGAAAATGCATCTTCCATATTTTGCATACTGCTCTCCGTCAGTGCGATCGTGGTGTCCGGCGCATACTCCCAGGTATCATCCTCTTTTACAAAGGACATTTCTTCCCCAGATGCTTCTTTATACTCGATCGACTCCAGCGAATCTGTCTCAAAAATATGCACCACTGCGTTTTCTTTTTTCTTCTCTTCTGCCTCTGACTTAGATGTATTCCATTTTTTCAGCCCGAAAAATGTAATGAGCAGAACAAGCAGTACGAGCAGAAGGATTCCTATTGTCCTTGTTTTTTTCTCCATCTTTTTTCCTCCTGCCTCTTACGCTTTCCGTCTTCTCATCCAGATCACAAATCCAAGGATCAGAATTGCAAGCGGAATAATAAAGATCACAAGGATGCTGAATGCACCTGCATGCATCGGTGTGTTGGTCTCAGTCGAAAGACTCTTCGCTTCAATCGCAACATTGTTTACATTATCAAAATTCTCTGTCACTGAATTTACAAACAAAGTCAGGTTATCCAGTGTCGTCAGCTGATCTGTGATATCCGAGCTGATCATAGATGCAGAAGCAAGCACCGTAAGTCTTGCTGTCTTTGTGTCTGTATCCGTTGCATCACTCTCATCGTCTTCATCCTCGCTGTCCGAATCTGAAGAATCCGCAGAAATCGCATTGGTAGAAACGGCTCCCAGGATATACTGTCCCTGTGTCTGGTCATTTTCTGTCACTGCATATCCACTGTCTGATGTCTGCATAAATGGAGTAACCGTCAGATTATCATTATCCGTATCTGTTTTCTCCATACCAGGTGAATTCAGCAGAAGTACCATCTGATTGCTGATGCCGCTTCCCAGGTCACCACTCAGAGAAAGCTGTGGGAAGATTGCATAATAATTTCCCTGGTAGCATCTCTGGGTATCTGCAATATAACCGCTGACTTTTTTCAGTCCATAATCCGACATAATTTCGTCCAGATTTGGTGTGTCTGAAGTCGTATCTCCAAGGATCAGATAAACCTTTCCGCCGTCACTCAGATATTTCTCAATAATTGTCTTTTCATCATCTGTAATATCCGATGTCGGTGCATAGAGGAACAACAGGTCACAGTCATCCGGGATTTCCGGACTCATACTCAGGTTGATTTCTTCCGTCTCCAGATTATTTTTAGTAAGCAGATCACTTACCGAACTTGAAAATGTCGCTTCTCCGTGACCACTGGTCCGGTAAATCTTGCTTGTTTCCTCGCTGGTTACATAATTGATCGCACTGGTAAGCTGTCCTTCTCCGTCGAAAGAACTTTCACTGGCATTTCCGGTCGTATAATAAGAGTAATAATCGGACTGGATAATATCTGAAAATGAAATCGTTGTAGACTTTCCGGTTGCATCACAGGACACAACGATTACATTCCCATCGGTATTATATTTCTGAAGAACGGACGGATGCAGTACGCTGTCCACCCATTCCACTTTTACTTTACCGGAAAGCGCCGCATATTTTTTCACAAAAGTCTTGATTCTGGTATCCACAGAATCCTGTTCTGCGATCACTTTCAAATCTACTTTTTTATCCAGCTTCTTCAGCATTTTTGTGGACACACTGCTGATATCGTACAGATTGTTGCTGCTGATATCAATATTTCTTACTTTTTCCGGAAGCTGTCCTGCCACCAGATTGATCACGATTGCAATTGCAATCACGATCACTGCAAGCCCTACGCTGTAAGTTCCGTTCCGGGAAGACTTGCTGCTGAACATTTTTTTGATTTTTTCCATGTCTTCTCCCTCCTAACTCCAACGTCTTTTCTGAATGGACTGCATGGTCAGGAAGATAAATACACCTGCCACACTCAGATACAGGATCAGCCCACTCACATCGAAAAGCTTGTTATATGCTACGTTGTCAAATACATCTGCAAGATACAGCTTCTTCATGATGTTGACCAAAATATTTTCAAATAATGAAGATTTTACAAAGCTTACGATCACAACCGCAACAACTCCGATCGCTTCGATAATTCCTGCGATCACCCAGTTTCCCGTCATCCGGTAAATAATCAGCGCCGCAATGGTAACGAATACCACGATACCGATCATGCCGCTTGTAGCTGATGTCGGGAGGAAATTGATCAGTCCTCCCCAGAGATAGATCAGAAGCAAAACGCCAAAGGTTGTTACTGCCGCAATGATCTGACTTTCTGTGAGTGACGAAAGAAACATTCCGATTGCCAGATACACGCATCCGAGCAGGAAGAACATCAGGATCGACAGATAATCCACCTTCAGATACGCCGTTCCAAAGCTCTTAATGATAATTGGGAAAATGCAAAAAATCAGGCACGGTACCGCAAATACCGTCACCATCGCAAGGTATTTCCCCATCACGATATCAAATAATTTTACCGGTGCGGCAAGCAGAAGCTGGTCTGTCTTGTTCTTCCGTTCCTCCGCAAAGGAACGCATGGTGAGCATCGGGATAATGATGATCAACACGTAGTTGATATTCATCAGAACATATGAAAAATAGGGATATCCCGAATTTAAGTTGTACGCCATAAAATAGATTCCCGTGAAGATCACAAGGAAGGCGATCAGGACATAGCCTGTCATTGATTGAAAATAGGATTTTAATTCTCGTTTATAAATTGCTGTCATTTTCGAGATCCTCCTTTTCATCCTCACTTGTCGGAACGGCATTTTCTTCCGGCTCTTCATCCATCTCAGTCAGCTCGTTCTCTTCTGCCTCTTCCTGCGCATTTTTCTTGCGCCGCTTTACCATCCGGCCTTTCTTTTCGCCGTCCTTCATCGCTTTTGCTGCTGCAGGTGTGCTTCCCTGCGTCAGCTCCAGGAAGACATCCTCCAACGTCGTGCGGCTGTGATACAACATAAGTAACGGGCAGCCCTCCTGTGCAAATGCCATAAATACTGTTTCCCTGATATCTTTTCCATCCTTCGGGAACAGACTCGCTTTTACCGTTCCTTCTTCTTTTCCGTGTTCCACGGATGCCTTCTGCACATTACCGATTGTGCCGATGACTTTCCGTACCGTATCTTCATTTCCCTTTGCCAGGATTTCCACAGTCTGCTGATTCGTCAGAAGCTTTTCCAGATTCTCCGGTGTATCACTTGCCACCAGTTTCCCTTTGGAAATAATCATAATATAATCACAGACTTCCTGGATCTCTGCCAGAATGTGCGAGCTCAGGATCACGGTATGCTCTTTTGCCAGCTCGCGGATCAGTTCACGGATTTCAATAATCTGCTTCGGATCCAGTCCGACCGTCGGTTCATCCAGAATGATGATCTCCGGGAATCCAAGGATTGCCTGCGCAAGTCCGACTCTCTGCTTATAACCTTTGGACAGGTTCTTGATCAGCCGGTCCTGTACATCCATGATCTTCACCATCAGCATGACCTTCTCAATCTGCTCTTGCCGTTCCGGTTTTGGGATCTTCTTCAATTCCGCTACGAACCTCAGGTATTCATTCACCTTCATATCCGTGTAAAGCGGTGGCATCTCAGGCAGATAACCAATACATTTTTTTGCTGCCTCCGGTTCCTCCAGTATATTGTGCCCGTTGATCAGCACTTCACCTTCTGTGGCGCCAAGATAGCCGGTCATAATATTCATCGTTGTGGACTTTCCGGCACCGTTCGGTCCTAAAAATCCATAGATCTGCCCGGTATCTACAGTAAAATTCAAATGATCTACAGCCAGATGTGCGCCGTATTTCTTTACAAGATTTTTTACCTCAATCAATGTTGTTCCTCCTGACTACAAAATTTCATGCTTTTCAATTATACGGATGATTTGTGAAACTTCTGGGGGCAATCTGTGTTCATTCTGTGTTTTTTCTGTAAAACTGTGAACTGCAAAAGTGTACCACCTGCCCGATAATAATAGAAATACCGATATCTGGAATCAGCTTTTCCACATATCGGTATTTTATATTTTTAAATCACTTTTTTACCCGAAAAAGACTTTTTTATATACTGGGCAGATTTCACTTAACTCGCGATTATCCACACCTGTCAGGCAAGGAATTCTTCCAGAATTTCCCGGATTCTTGCCTCTTTTGTCGGCTCCAGCTTTTCGCCGGTATCTTCCTGCTTAAATCTGGAACCGGCTGTATCTTCCATCCGTGCTCCCGGTTGCTGCGTCCGCATTTCATCAGCCTGATTTGCATTCGCCTGTCCCACTTTTGCTACTGTCTGCACGGTCTGCTGCATTTGTCCATCTTCTGTATACCGTTTTTCGTTCGCAGAAACCGTATTTACCGTAGCTGCGCTTGCTGGCACGGTTTCTTCTGAAAATGGTCTTTGCACCTGACCAGAATGCGCCGCTTCATTTTCCTCTGCATCCATTTTCTCCGGAATCTCATCCGCTCTCTGAACCGTAACCTGGATTTCTTTCTGATTGGTCTTCTCATAGCGATGAGCATATGTATTTTCCAGAAAATCTACCATATAGGTTTTCGCTGCCTCCAGCTGATAGGCATCATCCGCAAGCATCCGGAGTAGAAAGAGCGCCAAAGCTCCCATACCGCCCAAAATACCATATCTGTAAAGTCCCTGTTCCCTCTCCCCCGCTGCATAAGCAAGCGCTGTTCCTGTAGCTCCAAAGATAAGGCAGAGCCAGATGCTCCCCTTCGCCCACTGCCTCCAGGTATGCAGCCTCACGCCAAGCACCCGGTATTCATACAAATATTTCTCTACAAATGCACCAACATTCTGTACTTTATCACTCACCATACACCCATGCTCAAATTTTGCCCTTACAAGCCGCATCAGCGGATGATTGCTTTTACTCATGTTACTTGCTGCTCTTACCAGCTTTTTCAGTGAAATCCCGGTAATCAGTCTTGCAATCGCGCCGATCCCGATCATCACTCCCGTCAGAAAAAATACCGTTTCTCTCACCACGAACATTTCCAACATAAAAAGAATCCTCCTTCTTAGATTTACCGTCATTATACCGTAAACCTCCGAATTTGGATTCCCTAATCGTTCGCCACAATCCGACATCCTGTCTGGAAAATGACGCTGCTTTTCTGTTTTACTTTGCTGCCTTACGCATTACATTCTTTCTACAAGACCTTTGACAAGCCCTACATAATGGGTGATTGCCATCTTCACAAACTCCGGATAATCCATCGTTGCACTGTTGTCAGCTTTGTCCGAAATTGCACGAATAATGACATACGAAACTTTATTCAGATATGCGGTCTGCGCCATTGCTGCGCCTTCCATCTCCGCACACTTTCCATCAAATGTCTTTACCAGATATTCCTTCTTTTCCTTGCCGGAAATAAACTGATCTCCGCTGAGCACTCTTCCGGTAAATGTCTGAATGTCCGGATTCACTTCTTTGTTTACTTCCACTGCCAGCTTCACAAGCTTCTCATCTGCCGGGAAAGAAAAGGTATCCATTCTCGGAATCTGTCCTACCGGATCGCCAAGCATACTTACATCCATGTCGTGCTGAACTGCATCTGTAGAAATCACGATATCCCCGATGTTGATATCTGCATCCAGAGAACCTGCCACACCTGTATTGATCAGCGTATCCACACCAAAACAGTCAATCAGAATCTGTGCGCAGATTCCCATGTTGACTTTTCCGATACCACTTCTTACAACTACAACTTCCTTGCCACTCATAATACCTTTGACAAAAGTCATTCCGGCACGTTCCATCGTATCCTGAACTTCCATCGATTCCTTTAAGATTGCAACCTCTTCATCCATTGCTCCGATAATTCCTATCATTTGAAAATCCTCCGTTTTTCCTACATATTGTTTTTATCTATATCTATAGATTTCCCTTCAAAATTACAATAGCTATTATATCAGATTTCTTATAATATGCACTAGCATTTTCTTATAAGGCTGTGTTATAATCATTGAAGCAATTTTATAAGGCACAATAATAGTATAAATATAAAGGAGGACTATACTCATGGAATTTACACCACACGGCGTCTGTTCTAAGAATATTCACTTAGAAGTAGATGAAGCTGGACGTATTCATAATGTTGAGTTCACAGGCGGATGTAACGGTAACTTACAGGGCATCGGACGCCTCGTTGAAGGAATGGATATTCACGAAGCAATTTCACGTATCGAAGGTATCAAATGCGGATACAAAGCAACATCCTGCCCGGATCAGCTTTCACTTGCTTTAAAAGAATATTTAAGCAATAACCAGTAATCAAATAATTTTTTCGCAATTTTGCGTCAAAACAAGCAGGTCAGGAATTATCCCGACCTGCTTGTTTTGGTCTAATTCAGTTTAACATTAGTTAGGCTTCTTGCTTGCTCTGATGTTCCATACTCACATACTTCACGACCGGGTTGTATTATTTGGTCATATGCTTTCTGTCCAATCAGAAAATACGTTTATTAGTTGTGGTCTTTACAGTTCTGTTCGCCCTCTTGTCAGTCTGCAAGACCGGAGATGTTGAACTTTATCAACCTGCAATTCAGACAGGTGTTAAAAGGAATCTTCCCATCTCCCTCCCTCATATTGTTCCCTCGTCCTTACTTTCGCTAATTGCCGCACCGGTTGATAGTCGTATGAATATTTTATAAAAAATATTTTTGGTTTGGTGGTGCGGGGTGGGTTAGGGTGGGTAAGGGGTTGGGATGTTTGGTTTGTGATTTTTAGATGTAAATGCCGTCTGTGTACGAATCACTTACGTCTGAGTTTGCATAATGAGTACAACATACTCGATAATAATAGCCAGTTGGTACAGATAATGTCTTACTTGAACTCACATAAACAGAATTATAGTTTGTTTCCATCCATGAAGTATAATAAGCCCATTTACCATTCAATAGTCGTTCTACCGTTACAATCACAGTTATTTTTGATACAGTTTTTTGTCCAACAGTATTTCCGCCTGCACCGATTTTTCCAGTGCCAGCTCTTACGATATTTGAAGATCCACTTTTCAAATAAACACCTCTGCTCATTGAACCAA
>OLOB01001148.1_pt1 | contig 18058 bp, 21 predicted proteins | sample 1671911 | NCBI WGS metagenome assembly OLOB01 (sample SAMEA3136625, study PRJEB25190) | human gut metagenome | biome: human gut; feature: human-associated habitat; material: faeces | place: Austria | collected 2013
GTTGATGGTGGAGTTAACGAGGAACCAGCCCGCTTATGTGAAGAAGCTGGGGCAGATGTGGTAGTTGCTGGATCAGCTGTGTTTAATGCAGTAGACCGTCAATTAGCCATTCAAAAAATTAAGGGGTAATTTGAATGAAAATTGCGATTTGTGACGATGATAATTTACGAATTGAGATTTTCAAAAATAGCATTGACCGATATCTAAAAGAGCATGGTGATGGTGGATATACATTAACCACCTACACCAGCGGAAAGCCTTTGATCGACGATGTTTCAGATGGTGAATGGTATGACATTATAATTCTTGATGTCTCCATCAACGGAGAAAATGGCATAGAGATTGCCAAAAGATTAAGAAAAATCGGATACTATGGAAATATCACTTTTTGGACAAAACACAAAGAATATGTATTTGATGCACTTGATGTGCTACCGGTTCATTATATCATTAAAGGATCTGAGCATGGAAGAATGTATTCAGTTGTTGAGCAGACTCTTGAAAATATCCGTGAAAAAACGCTTACCATCAAGAACAAGGACTACTTTCACAGAGCTGAATTCCGGCATATTGAATACATCGAAAGCCAGAACAAATACATAATGATCCATTGCACGTGCGGAATATCACACAAGGAACGAGGAAAGCTCAATGATATCGAAAAGAGTCTTGACGGAAGATTTTTGCGCTGCCACCAGAGCTATATAGTTAATATGGACGAGGTAAGCGAAGTAAGCCATTTTTTTACGATGGTATCTGGCGCAATCGTCCCGATCAGGCAAAGAGAACTTGCAAAAATAAGAGAAAAATATGAAAACTACGTCATTGGAGGGAGATAAAGCATGAGCGAAGAAAAAACCAAGAAGTGCAAACATTGCAAGATGGACATTCCAAAAGATGCAAAAATATGTCCACATTGTAGAAAGAAACAAAAAAGCGGAATATTAAAATGGGTTGTATTAATACTTATCATAGGAGTGGTTATCGGTGCTGTCACAGGCGAAGACAAATCCGCTGATAGTACGACAAAACAAACAGAAGCAACTGCTTCAGACAGTCAGAAACAGGAATCTGAGTCAATCGAATATATATCTGCATCTGTAAATGACATGATGGATGCCCTTAATAATAACGCTATGGGAGCGTCTGACAAATATAAAGGTAAATACCTTGAGATTACCGGAAAGCTCACAAACATTGATGCAGCCGGAAAATATATTGATCTCATGGCTGATGGAGATTTTGAGATTATTGGAGTTCAGTGTTACATCAAAAACGACGACCAGAAAGCTAAAATAGCATCTATGTCAAAAGGTGACACTGTTACATTGAAAGGAAAATGTACGGATGTCGGAGAAGTGCTTGGATATTCTCTTGATATTGACGAAATAGAATAAATGCTAAAAAAGACCGGCTCTCGCTACCAACGAGAACCGGTTTTTAAAAAAAAGAAAAAGAAAAATAAGTTTACACTCCGCAAAGTATATGGAAGTGAAAAGTATCGTTTGACAAGCCATATTGTATTATCTTCGGTGTGTTCGGACAAGTCAGAAAGTTTGTTCGGTTAATAAGGAGGAAAAGAAATGGCAACTGCAAAAAAACTACCATCTGGCTCATGGAGATGTCAGGTATTCAGTCACATCGAAGAAATCCCGTTATCAGACGGAACTATCAAAAAGAAAAGAGTTTATAAATCTTTTACATGCTCAGATCCTAGCAAAAAAGGGAAGCGAATTTGTGAGCAAATGGCTGCCGAATGGGCAGCAAAAAAAGAAAGTGAAGCATTGACTGCGCAATATGTTCCAACAGAAGATATGACATTAAAAGAGGCTTGTAATAAATACATCGAAAGCAGAACAGGTATCTTATCACCTGGAACTATTCGAGAATATAAGCGATCTGTCAAAAGAGACATGGCTAAACTTATGCCATTAAATATAATGGAAATCACTCAAGAGGATGTCCAGGCTGAAATAAATCGTGAAGCACTTACTCATTCGCCAAAAACTGTGTACAATATGCATGGCTTTCTTTCTACTGTCTTGAAGACCTATCGTTCGGATTTTATCTTAAGAACTTCCTTACCTAAAAAGGTAAGACCGAAAATCTATGTACCTACATCTGCCGAAGTCAAAAAGGTAATTGAATGTACTGCAGGTAGTGAATTAGAGATACCTGTTCTTTTGGCAGCGTTCGGTCCGATGAGGCGGTCAGAAATCTGTGCGCTTAATTCTGATCATATCAGCCAAAATGTGGTACATGTCGAATATGCAATGGTTATGAACGATTCTCATGGTTGGGTTATCAAAAGACCAAAATCTTTTGCTGGCGATCGTTTTATTCCATTTCCGGATTTCGTTGCAGAAAAACTTAAAGGTATACATGGAAAAATAACAAATTTAAATCCGGCACAAATATCTAATAGATTCGCTGATGTTTTAGAGGATAATCAGATTCATCATTTTCGATTCCATGATTTGCGTCATTATTGCGCATCTGAATTGCATACTCTTGGAATTCCAGATGTATATATTATGCAGCGTGGCGGTTGGGAGGATGATACCACATTAAAAAATGTATATCGGCACGTTCTGGTTGATCGAGAAAAAGAGATGAATGAAATTGGGAATGATTATTTTTCAAAGCTATGCAACACGAAATGCAACACAAAAAAAGAAAGTGCTGAAAAATAGCGTATATTAGGATTTTTCTTGCAGGTTCAAGTCCTGTCATCCGCATTTTTATGAAAATCTTGTATTCACTGGTTCTCGCAAAGAACGTAGTGTTTTCAATGGTTTCGGCAATTTCAAATTAGCTCATAAAATATGTTATTTTGCCATTTTGGGCATAAAAAAGAAGAACTATGCAACACGAAATGCAACACGAATTTGATACAATATGTAAAAAACAGCCCCAAGGAGTAACCTCCAAGGGGCTTAAGTTTTATACCTTTTTGATGTATTTTGCAGAAACAAATCCAAAATATTTTCCGGCAATGCGGATATAGTACCAAGATGCTCCATCTTTGGCTTTAATGGTATCGCATACATCAACTAAATTGCCTTTTGCAAGTGTAGGATAGCTTTTAAGCTGTGCATACTCTGTTCCTGCCCATGTGCGGACATTAAGTGTATTTGCAGTTACCTTTCCCACCCACTTCGGAGTTTTAGACAGAATAGTTGGCGTTGAAAGCGTACTTGCTTTTGCGCCAGTGGTAACAGCGATAGCCACGTGGTGGTTATCATTCAGGAGGATATCTCCTGCCTTTAGATAGTCACCGGATGTCAGATACTTTCTATCCGTCAGTACTTTCGCACCGGCAATCTTCATTGCAGCTCTCATGTTCCGTGTCGTCAGATAGATGCTGACCGCTTTGAGCCTTGCGTTATTTAAGCGATACCCAGCCCCTTTGACGATAGCTGCTGTACTTGCACTACAATCAGATTCACAAGCTACCGTGATCTGCGCCGGATCGTAGTTACTTGCCTTTAAGTGCCGCCAGAACGAATACCGGTCATTACTGTTTCCGGCAGTACCCTGATCATAACCGATGAGATTGTTCTGTGCCGCTTTTGTCGCCATGTCTGCAATCATGGCTGCGATTTTTGCGTCATTGAATCTCAGGACACAGAGCCACGGTCTGCTGTACCAGTTCATGATCTGATATTCTGTACCAGTCTGATCTCCTGCTTTCCCACCTGCATATCTTCCGCGTTCATCATGTCCGCAGTTACTGATTTTTACCATTTTAGTTTCTCCTTTCTGCATCATTCCTCTATAGTCCTTGTAGAACACATCCATGTCAACATTTCCATTAATTCCTGGAACTTTCCCCTTGCTGGAATACTGCCAGCCTGCACCGGCAGATGGACGCAATCTTTCCTGTACAGAGCCGTTGTCGTTAGCCGGATAACGAGCAATCCAGCAATCATACTGCTTCAGTGCATCAGTCAGAACGTTGTTGTACCAATCAAGATTGCAATAAATTCCAACCTTATAACCGGCTTTCTTGATTCTGGTCAGAAATGCTACTGCAATATTCTCAATAGCCTGTTTTCCGAGACTTCTCTGCTGGCTCCATTCAAGGTCATAGAATACTGGAAAGTCAAGTCCACGTCCACCAAGAACAGAAATTACGTTCTCAGCTTCCTCGATAGCTTGTGCCGATGTTAAAGCATAGCTGTACTTATATCCACCAATAAGAATTCCGTTGGATTTACAGCCCTTGTAGTTATGTTCGAAAGATGTATCGACTCCAGATTTCTGATGGATTCTTAATATTGCAAACTTAACTCCAGAATTCGATACTTTTGACCAATCTGGCTTGCCTTGCCACGATGATACGTCAATTCCTTTAATTTCCAATTCTATCAACTCCTTTCATAATTTCATGAAACATATTTATGAATTTTTCAAAGTCCTTAGTTAACTAAACAGGAGTTGCAAAAATCTACGCTATTGCAATCCATGAAACAGCTGGTCTTAAAACTGCACCAGATGTAGCACTGTTTGCAATTTTTACGGTAAATCCAGTCTTAGTGACAGATGAATAATCTACAAATGCATTTACACTTCCGTATACCGGATTAGTTGTTCCACTTCGTATAGAACATAAGACTGTAGGTACAGATTTGAAAGCTTTTTCAAATGTAACATCTATTGTTTGGATACTGTTGGTTGCTATTTCGATGTCCGCTGTCGTGCCAAACTGAGCCTTTGGGTTACTATTTAATTCATTAATCGCCCCCAGTACCGTCTTGTTGTTCGTCTGCAAGTTACTGATGACCGCATTGGTCAGTTTTCCGACAATCCAGTTCCAGATTCCGCTGAATGGTGAAAGCTTGTTTGATTTCGATGCAGCGTCGTAAATCATTAAGGTATCTGCATCTTCTGGGGTTGCTTTTGCTGGGTATTCATTAAATTTTGCCATATTAATTCTCCTTTTCTATATTGAACTCTCTATACTGATTTCAATGGTGGCTCATGCGCCAATAGAACTGTGACTATTGGAGTATTGTATTGTATGTTGATTAATTCAATCTCATAAAATCAATATATGAAAGATTGACATTATTTACAATTTCAATTACCTTTCCTGAGTACATGGTGACTTTTAGCTTACTTCCACTGATGATAACAGGATAAGAAATGCTTTGATATGAATCAATCATTCTAAACCATGGATTCGCTATCATTTTATCATCTACTTCGATATGTAATGCCACCCCCAGAACATTTGAAGTTGATGCTTCAAGATTTGCAAAAAGGTTGATATTTACTAAATATGTGCCTTTTGGGAATGTATAGTAATTTTTGTAATCAGTTGCACTCACATACTGTATTCCAGTAATGTTACTCCATGCATTCCCCCCGATTGCAAGCCCGGAATAATCGCCAGAGCTTCCAGGTACATAAAAATTACTTGCAGCATAAAAACGAGCAGTTTTTCCTAAATTCGTGTTTAGCGTATTGATTCCCAATTTATCTTTTAAATAAGTGAACAGCTGTGAAAACGATATTTTCTTTAATGCATTCCCCTCTCCAACTATCAATGTGTCACTTTCTGCCGGTGTTGCTTTCGAAGTCAGTGCCGACATTAATACTGTTTTTAATGATTCTGCCATAATATTTTACCTCTCTTTATTCTTTTACTCTCAGCATCGAGCCATCTGAAGTAGCAAGTGCTGAGCCATCACTTGTGCCTAATACATACTGGACGTTCCGAACATCAACAGCAATCGCATATTTCGCCCCTGTCTGAACTGATGTAGGGCTTATGCTTGCACCGGCTATATAAATGTTTGCATCTGCCATGCATATCACCCTTTCACTTTGATTTTATAATTATCTACCCACGTTTCATCTGCAATTTTATATATGAATCTCAGACAATAGATTCCTGTTTTTTGTGGCTCAATTAACGCATCTAGCGTATGCTCGTTGATATTGCAGTTTCCTTGATCTTCTACAGTCTCTGTTTCAGCATCTGTATCAACGAAAATCAATTCGTAATCCGCTGAAATGATGGAAAAAGGGATGTCTACACCGCATACCGGCTCTACTTTACTTTTAAATCGGATTTTTTCTCCCAAATCCATTATTGTATTGCTATCTACGTATCTAATTGCCATGTCCTCTCTCCTTTCAGCATATTTTATGTCCGCTGAAACATTGCTTTACAATCTCTGCCGTCAGCTGGTTCAGATTCAACAATGAACTGTATTCAATGTTCTCTGATTCTGCCGTGTATCCTCGTGGCACGAGCTTTCCGGCAATTTCGTGCCCTAATATCAGAAACAGTACAGTGGCGGCATAAGCTGTTAAGCCGCCACTACTTTCTGCATAGACTTCTATGACGTACTGTCCATCTTTATCGGCAGGGACTATTGCGTCCCAGATTTCGAGATCCGATCCCTCTCGTCTCTGGAACTCAATAGTGAACTCATTACACGAGCCATATACTCTTGTAATCATCAGTCATCAGTAACTGTTACGGAGATCACGTAAGTCTTGCCTGCATCGACCGGATTAGGTGTTACACTTGCGGCTGTGATCTTCGGCGGGTTCGGGTCATACTTGACAGTTCTGGTAATGGTTGTTGTCTTACCGGCACTGTCTTTCGCAACGATATTAATTGTATTTGTTCCTGCGGACAATGTGGCCGTAGTGCTGAATGCTCCGTTGCTACCAACCGTTACAGATGCACCGTTGACCGTTACCGTAACAGGAGATGAGGTTGCATCATTGGTTGTACCAGATACAGTGATCGTGCTCTTGTTGGTAACGTATCCATCAGACGGAGAGGTTACGCTCAGTGTCGGTGGAACGGTGTCAATCTTGAACGTTACAGATTTCTGAGAAGCAGCATTTCCATCGTAGTCGGATGCGTCAAACCTAATGGTATGAGAACCGTCGGTAAGCGCTGTTGCCGGTGTGTACGAACAATTGTAACCACCGGTTACAGCGGTCTTTGTAATGCCGTCAGTAATCTTACTTCCGGAATCGATTGTGATACCGATAGTAGACGGATTAACACCAGAATCATCATCTGTGACGCTCCATGTGATAGTCGGTTTGTTATTGGTAAGTGTTGCGGATGCAGTTGGATTGGTGACCGTGATTACCGGTGCAGCCTTTTCTTTAACGGTTAATCTCAGTGAACTACCGATTGCGGAATCTGTCGCATCTTTGGTGGTCACGTTTCCAGCGTCGTCCGTTGCCTTGATTGTTATTCCGTAATAATGTCCACTCTGGCTGTAACTAGACCTACTTGGTGCTGTTGCTGTGGCTTCATATTTACCCGTATTACTGTTATAAGTAAGGGTATAAGTCTGACCATTTACAATGGCTTGTACTTGCTTTACTGACATTTATGTACCTCCATTTCATAATTCATTCTATATTTAACTTTTCACAAAGTTTATTAATAAGTTTCTCCTGTTGGTCAATTTTCTTTTTCTGAGCTTTTATCATTGCGAACATTGCCGGAATCATAATACGCTCATTCCAGTTCTCGGGAAGTCCGTCTGTGTTATGGTCGACTGCCAAAGGAAAATACTTGTCCACATCTTCTGCTATGAACATTGGAAATTCTGCGTCTACGCGTTCATCTCCTTTTGCAAGGTAGCCTTTTTTATACCGTGCCATTATTGGTTCGATGTTGTACAGGTTCTCAATAAATTCTTCTGGCAACGAAGCTCCGAGGATTTTGTAGCGTTTGGAAGAAGAACTTAACGCAGATACCTTGTAATTATTTTGATCGATATAACAGTTCCAACCGCTTGTGATCGTAGGAAGGCTATAGACACGAAGCCCCGCCCGACATGCTAATTCTTTTTCAAATTTCGCATAAAACACATCTTCGCCAGTGTTGGTAATTGTTTCTTTTGCGTAAAATACATCTTTGACCGAAAATGCTTCTGCGCGTTGGTTGCCTCCATCAGTATTAAGACTATCAAATTCTCCATGTCTTCCAGTTATATTTTCTGCATCATATATTGACAGTATGGACTCACCATCAGAATTTTTCGATATATCTATTAACCATTGATTGTTTGAAATTTCAATATCAATTGAACCATCTGGATTAACAGGGTCAGCAGGACGGTCTGGCAAGTCTTTTTTTGCACTGACTGGCTCTATTCCAGTCTCAGAAAAGCGTATTCCATCGTATTCTGCCACTCCATTGGTTTCAGAATAATTCGAAAAACACGTAAAACCAGAATAATCAACAAGTGCTTTTGCTTTATTTGTTTTGTCCAGTATTTTCAAAAAACCTTCGGAATTATTTTTTCCTCCAAGTAATAGTGAACCGCCCATAGCCGAACTAAAACTTATGTACAGTTTTCCGTTGCTATAATACAAGCCGTTCCATTTTCCATCATCACTCAGAATTTTAACAATCTGCTCTTGCGTCAGATTGTCCACATCAATCACTACCGCAACGCTCTGCATATCCATCAATGTTGTAGTTCCACCGGATGCGTACAGCTTGCACCGAACATTCGTGACATCCCTTGGAATACCGATAGTAGAGCCGTTGGAGCTTGAAATAGTTTCGCTAGAACTATTGGTCAGTATCGTATAAAGATAATGTGTCACCGTATCTTCATCGGTTGAACTAGTATAAATGGTATTCCAAGTGTTTCCGTCAGCAGTCTCTTCAACAACGAATCTGCCTTTATAAGGCACTCTAGTAGCTGATTTTCCGTCACGATAATACGCTTTAAATGTTATAAAGTTTGGACTAATTGTCTTGTCAGAGCCACGTTTCAAGACGTTACATGATGGCTCAACCATGTATGTTCTACCAGATTCACCATCTTTTCCATCTTCGCCCTTTTTCTGCTTAGAAATCGTGAATCTTTTTGTTACTGCCAGATTACTGAGATATGTTGCTCTGATGTCTATCCATCCATTGTCTGCACTCAAGCCTGTGACAGTGTAAGTATGCGTATCTACATCCCAAGAGCCGGTTACACTGTCTGATTTTGTAATGGTATAGCTACAATCATTTGTGATATCATTTGGGCCATACATAACTTTCGCTGTAGTTGCCACTGTTGGAAATACCGGAATGTTTCCGTCTGCGTCAGATGTGATCGTCTGCATATCGTTTGACAGCTGGAATGTCATATTCTTGGCAGATGCAATATTGCTGTCCATTTTTGTCAGTTTATCCGGCAAAGAACTATCACCAATTACAACATTATCTCCGCTGATAATTACTTTCTTTGTGTCCATATCAACTTGGAAGATGATATTTCCGTCGCTATCTCTAACAATCAGCGCACCTGTATCGATATAATCAGCATTGATACCATGTGCGTACAGAATTTTTGCTATCAAATCGCCTGTCAGAAAAAACCCGTAAGGATATGTTTCACCACCATCATTGGATACGCCAATGGCTTCTGCTGTGAATTTAATTACATTTTTTGATTCTGCGAGTGTGGGCTTATCGTGCAGATATGTGATTGTACTGCCATCTTCCTGCGTGACCGATGTTTCATACAAGCCGGAAGAATTTTTTAAGGTTTCTTCCAACTTCTTTACAGCTTCTTCTCTAGCCGATTGTTCTTTTTTGGAAAGTCGTCTTGCTTCAACAATGGCTTTCGTTCCATCAGAAACAAATTTGCTCATTCCTCTGATCGGGTCATCGGCTTGAGCTTTCACAGCGGTTTTTCCATTAACAGAGCAAGAAACATCTGTCAGTGGAGTTATATATCTGTTCCACTTACGGTCGTAAGTATATGCCATATCTCCAAACTCAATGAGCGGATTATACGCAAGCTCTCCCGACATGTTGCGGAACTTGACTCCAATTATGGAATCACCGATTTGAGCAGCCACCGTATTCAAGTCCGAATCCGCAACAAGGTCGTTCTCCAATTCAAGAACATATCCTGTGCTTCCGTACATGGCTTCATTTTCTCTATTTTTTAGCTTGATTCCAGTGATTATAATATCATCACTAGACACAGTTGGACTTGTAAAAAAGTCTTTGAGTTTTTCAGATGTATCAGCAGCTGATTCAATCAATGTCAAGAATCCATCATTGTCAATTGTCCAATTCCCTGTCGGGCTGATAAAGCTCTCTGAGTCAATACTTGCACCGCCTTTAAACGTAATGTTTCCATCAGCATCCGCAATTGCACCATAATCTTCTTGCACATTGGAAAAATCCCATTTGATGAACTGCAAATATCCTTTATTGTCCAGGCGAGCGTTCGCAGCTTCGAGCATCGCCGCCCATCCAAACAACTGGCGAAATGTCATATTCTCTGGAATCTCTGACACAATCAGATTTCCATGAGTCATGGAGACTTCTGACGGAATACCAAGAGTCTCACACGCATCTCTAACAAGAGTCTCTATTGACTGTGGCAGAACCAGATGAGATATATAAGTTGCGTTCGTTTTATACATATCGTCCAAAGCGGTAAAACTAAGGATTTCGCCATATTGTTCTGGTGTCGTAATTGTATAAATACCTTTATCAATGGTTTCGACTCTGTCTTCTGTCGCTGCTTTTGTTGCCAGAATCGCACCGCCACTCTGGTCAAGAATTGGCTCATAGTTTTCATCCAGCAATTCATCTGTTGTAGCCGAACTTGCTACAGAGGTCTGCATTTTAAGATACGCATGAACTTTTGCCATGTAGAAATTATAGTTTTTCCACTGATCGGAAGTGTTGTCCAACTCCAATGTCATGGATTTACAAACAACGCAGCCAATCGGAAAGCTGCTACTTTCTGCACAATCGGAAAAAGTGCAGTTTTCACCCATAATTTCATCTTTTACGGTTTTTATAGTTCCGTCAGGGAAAGTGATTTCCACTTCCTGCCAGACCCTTTCTCCGTCCTGTAGTTTTTGTTTGAACGCATCAGATACATTAATCAAGTGGATTCACCCCCTGCATGTTGCAAGATATCTTGGAATAGTATTCTTCACCAGGTGCCGCACAAGCCAAGGAAAACGTTCCCTTTCCAACATAGAATGATTCTGTACGCCAATCATGGTGCCTGATGGAATAGTGGTACAAATTAAAAGGTTTCCCATGTATTATTGCGTTTATAAGTTCTTCTGCTTCTGCCACTGGTATGTTGCTAGCCTCATAACCATACTGAATAACTGTAAATAAAGGAACTAATATAGCTTTTCCAAATTGTGTACGGTTGCTTCCTTCGGAGTAAGTTGTTTCAAAATTACACGTCATATCCTTGTCTGGCTGAGGCATGCGCTTGCCATTTATTTTATATCTATCCGTTATAGATTTGCTCAATAATATAGATGCCATGCACTCACCTCCTATGCCAGTTCAAACGGATTTCTACCGCTTGTATCACGTCTTAATTTTGCTTCTTCAATAATTTCATCAAACACCGTCCTGCGATTGATTTGAGCGGTAAATCTGACATTTCCAGTGCTATTCTGCTGATGTCTTGCAAATGCATCATCAATGATATCCTTAATAACTCCCTCTGGTGCTTCAAGGTTACGTCCGTTCTTCTGATCGCCAAGGACAGCCAGAAATTCGCTTCTAGGTGGAATAACTGCACCTTTTGCAAGATAAGGTACTGTTGGAATTCTCGGAAATGTTGCACTAAATCCGATTGTTTTCTTGCCGAACGGTGTAGGCACTTCCCACGGACCAAAGGAGAAAGCCGATTCAATTCCGCCAATTGCACTGTTGACAGTTCCGATCGCTCTGTTGACGATTCCGATGACCTTGTTCAATATGTTTCGAATGGTATCACGGATACCGCCGAAGATTTCCACCACTCTGTTTCTTGCAGATGTAAATTTGTTTACAATAGCATCGCGGATAGCTGCAACTTTATTTCCCACAATCGTCATGATATTCTCCCAAGTTTCTTTTGCATTGGCTTTCATACCATTCCATAAAGTTGAAGTCTTTTCTTTCATGTCACTAATTTTTCTGGTTGCCGCTTCTGCCATTTCTCGCGTCTTTGAAGTCACAAATTTAACTATCGAAGAAATGACATTTGAAACAAGCGTTCCTATCGCATTCAAAATTCCAGTAACGGTCTCTTTCAGATCAGAAAGAATCATACTTACGCCTTCGCCCATTGTTTTAAAGAAGCCAACAACAGCAGATGCTACGATTCCTGCAACTTCTTTAATTTTGTCCCAATTTTTGTACAGTAGTACTCCAATTGCAATGCACGCCGTTACTGCCGCTATAAAAATTCCACCCGGTCCGATAGCCGTTGCGATAGCTTTAATACCGCCTATAATTCCACCAGAACCAGTCATCAATGCTATGAGACCTTTTGTAAAATCCATAACGGTTGTGATGCTTCCGCTGATACTTTTAGCCAGTACTGCGATCTTTTCTGCAGCAAATGCACCTATAAGAGCTGTGCCAAATGCTTCGATAATAGATTGATGGTCTGTAAAGAATCCAACCAAATCAGCAATTAAGTTAATCACTGTCGGGAGTCCTGTCTCAATCACCCATTTGAGCATCGGGAGAATGATATTGTTGTAAATCCATTCAAAAACATTTCCGATAGATTCCAGAATTGGCGCAAAGGTTGCTGTCAGATTACTAATAGATTCCAATAACGGATAAAAGTTGAGATTCGCCGCCCATGTCGCTGTATCCTCTGCGATTTTCTCAACAAACTGCATAACTACTACAAGAGCATCTGCAATGTTCTGGATAATCTGCGTTCCAACATTGTTCTTGTTCCAAGCATCGGCAAAACCGGATGCAATGTTACCAATAGTTTTAAGTACGTTCTGAGCAATCCTTAGCATGGTCGTAAGCATTGTTGTGCCTGTGCCATTTGTCCAGACCTCTACAAGGCTTTTGCCTACACTCTTGGCAAGCTTTGCGATTCCTGATAAAGCAATGTTTGCCGCATCAATGGTATTCTTGCCCTCTTTTTTCCATGCGTCCTGAAATGGTTTCCAGAGTTTTTTGAGAAGGTCAGCAAGTTTCTTTGCGGAATCACTAATCTTGTCAAGCGCAGTTTCGCCCTCTGCCAGGCTACCATAATCCACACTGCCAACCGAACTCGGTAATCCTCCACCCCCAGAACCAGTTCCACCAGACCCAGAACCGGATGGAGTTGAAGATGCGCTGCTTCCTGTAGAACTAGCCTTGTGAACTTCATCAAGCGATGAAAGATAGTTTTTTGTTTCCTTATTCGCTTTTTTTGTGGCTTTTGCATTGTCGTTCGTGGCATCTGCCAATTTCTCTGCATTGTCTGCTGCCTGTCCATACTGGTCCGCTGTATCTGCGATCGCGTCTGTTCCGGCAAGACCTGCTCCACTTCCACTTGTCTGACCAGATGATTTCTTGCCAGTAATCAGTTCTGTGAAGCTTTTAAATGCATTCGCTAGGGTTGCCAGCTTGCCTAGCAGAACATTAATTACTTTCAGAACAGGTGTAAAAATATTAATCAATCCCTGCCCGACTGTTGCCTTGAGAGATTGCAGCTGTAACTGCATCACTCGCACCTGGTTCGCCCAACTATCCGATGTTCGAATAAAATCACCAGATGCGGCTGATAACTGTTTTTGCACAAAAGCCAGACGGAGGGCAACTTTCTCTTGTTCGGTCATTTCAGATGTGGTCTTGCCATAGCCATTCGCAAGTGCGTACTGGTCAAGTGCCGACTGAGTCATTACCACGCCCAAATCTTTTAATGTTTCCGTTTCGCCCGTAAAAACTGATTTCAGCTTGATATAAGCCAAGTCCTGACTGATGTTATAGAATGATGCTACGTCACCAGTTAGCTGTGTCAGAGCCGTTGACATATCATAAGCCTGTGCTTCTGAGAATCCGAACGACTTAGACATTGCTCCGAATGTACCAACATACCGCTTTGCCATTGTCTCTGACAGTCCGGCTGAGGTCATAGCATTTTTTGCAAATTCATTAACTTTGTCAGACATGGTTGTAAATGTAACATCGACCACGTTCTGCACTTCTGCGAGGTCGGAACCAAGTTCTATAGACTCTTTACCAAACTGAATTAGCTTGCCAACAGCAAATGCAGAACCAACCAAAAAACCAATTCGCTTTACTATCGTTCCTAATCCTTCAAACTGACGGCCTAAAAGATTTACTTTTCGACTTGCACCGGAAATGTCCATTTTATTAAATGAGTTAGAAACCGTGGTGCCTGTTTTTTTTGCCGAATTCCCCATTTTGTCCATAGAGTTTTCGACTTTTTCTGATTTTTGCTGTAAAGATTGAAACGAATCTTCGAGTTTTTCAAATCCATCGTGAAATATGCTATTAATATTTGCATTTATTTCCTTGACCGAGTTTGCTAAATCTTTAAATGCCGCTTGTACTTCTTTGACACCAGACGATATTCCGTCAGTATCTATTCTGGTATCAATGATAATTGAGCCATCAGCAGCCATGCGTCCACCTCCTAACTATTTGAGGTTCAACATCTCATTCAGCGCATCTTTATACGCTTGCTCTTCTTCGCTGAGACGTGTTTTTATATCAATAATGTTCTTATTCTCCTGATAGAATTTCTTTTCCCATTTATCGAGCTTTTCGCCCTTTGCCTTTTTTGAACGAATTCCAACTACGGTATTAAAAAGACATTCGCCAGATTCCATAAAGTATCCAAAAAACGTCCACCAGTGCATATAAGGCACTGCTCTGATTTCTTTACCGGCAACCTTGTTTACCGCCGGAACAATCATGTCTCCGTCCTGCTCCCAGTCCATTAAACGGGGCTTTGGTTTATTTGGATTATCGTCTGACTGTCCGCAGTCAATGAATTCCGATGCTTTCTGACAAGCTTCGTTCAGACACTCAGCCGGTATACTCTGCCAGTCCTCAAACAGAATCTGTAACACAACAACTGCTTTTGCCTGCTCATCCAGCTCCGGGTCATTCATGGCAATCAGAATATCTATAATCGCACGAAAATCCGTTCTGATAGAAAAATCCACCCCACTTATGTTCAGTGAGGTGGGTAGCTCATAGGCGGTCATTTTGTATATTTCTCCACGTACTTATTGACTGCCGTCTGCATTTTCTTTTTTCTCTTTTCGATTTCCGGTGCGATTGCTTCTGCGATCTTGTCAAGTACGATGTAGGCGAATACCTGACCATTACTGAATACAGTAGTCGCTGTGATCGGCTCCTTGAACAGGTCTTTTGATGCTTCATATCCGAGCAAATAGTTGATTTTGTCTTCGATCTGTTTGTTCAGTTCTGCCACTTCTTTACCAGATGTGACTTTTTGAATAGAATTTTTAAGCTGGTCAAAGCACTCTCCCAGTTCCTCCGCACGTGCTGCTACATTGATATCAGTCGGGTTAAGCTTGAAAGAAGAAAAAACTTCGTCTTCGTTGTTGGTAAACGTGAATGTAAAAATTCCATCATCAATTTTGGTATTAATTACTTTTGCCATTTAGTACATCCTCCTTGTATATGTGTTTACTCACTGTCAGCTGTGAATGTACCGGAACTGATATCAAATTTCCCTTTTACACGTTCGCCAACATAGTTAACGGTAAATGGAATCTGATAGCCGGATGTATCACCGCCGTAGGATGTCGGCACAACGTAGCAGTCCTGTTGATATGCTTCATACTTGCCTGCCGTAGCTTCTGTCCAGAGATGAACTTCAACTGCTTTTGTTTTGAGGCTATCGTCTTTGAGACGTCCATCTACGATTTTCTGTAATGCTGTAAACAAATCAGAAGTAGTGTCTGCATAGAACGGATCAGCGTCAGAAGAAACTTCATACCCATTATGTTTAAATGTGGATTCTCCAAGAATGTTTTTAGATGTTTCAGTATCTGGATTGAGTTCTACGTTATACTCTTCCAGATCCTTTCCAAGACGTTCATATTTCGGTGTCAGTCCCCCACAGAGAGAACCTGCATCGATATAATGAGCCATATATTTACGGTCAATCTTACCTGTAACTGCCATAGAAATGTCCTTTCTGCCTATAACTTTTTAAAGGCTGTGTAGGTTAGCGACTATCTCTAGTTGATAGCCGGTTGTTACTTGTTATATTACTTCGTAAGTATTTTCGTAGCGCACCGATAATGGTAATAACCAATCCTGTACGCCGTTCTCCTGCGGTTCTAAACCATAGGAGTTGTCACGGGTGATGCGCTTTATCACTCGTCCCTGTGAAAGCTCAGGAAACGCATTTAAGCGTGTCTCAGAGCCATTTACGACAACTGGTTCTCGGCATATCCATTTACCGAGATTGTCAAGAAACTTCTGAACAGATAGTTTCTGCCTTTCCTTGTCGGATGCTGTTCGGTATACCACGTAAAATGGATACTGGCATACCTGATGCATCGTTCCGCACACATCTTCTTTTTCTGAATAGACCAACGCCCCGTTGTCTGCTGAGAACGCAATTCCCGATTCTTTGCCGAGTTCCTCAAATTTGATTGTTTCATTTTCGTATAGCCCCGGATACTGGTTCAGAAGTGCTTTCATGGCATCTGTCAGAATCTCATATCCGGTTGCATCTTTTCCGATAGGCTTATCCGCCATGTCTTCCACCTCCTGCCTGTGCTTTTACTTTGCGAATCCATGTACTGCCATATTGCCGTTTAGCGGCATCAAACCACTTTGCCTGTGCCCGTGGGTGAGCCTGTTTGGTGTATTCAAGATTTTCCTTTGCGGCTGTCCGACCAGAAAACTGACTAACGAGAACTTTCTTTGCTCCACGTCTCGCGTAGGGACTTCCGGTCAATTCATCAACCATTCCTTTTCCCTCATACAGAAAACGCCCATAAGGAGCCGCCGCTGCACATACTTTCCCAGTTCCCTGCAAGGATGTACTCTCAACTCTCGTTCGATTAATGAAGTCCCCTGTAATCATCGGCATAAACGGCACCATACTATCCATGACCATTCCATCAAGGAGGTACTGGGCTTCTTGGTACTGTCTGGAAAATCTATCCATATTTAACTTGATTTTCATATCTCCATTAACTACGGAGAATCCTTTGAAATGATGAATCTTGCTCATATTACTTACCCAAAATCTCAAAGTGTGGAATCAGTGTGTACGGACCACCTACACTGGTAATCTTGAACACATTATCCTTGTTCTCGTTCATGTACTGATAGAATCCGTTCCGATAATCACCATCAGTTACCGTCCCACCAGTCCACTCGCCCTCCCAGAAGAACGATTCATCTGAGAATGTGATAGTATCCTCTAGAGCGTTGTTGATCTGCTGTTTCCACTCTTTAGGCGGCACCCATGGGAGAATCTTACCGTCTCTATCAGTAATGGTTATATCGCCATTCTGGACAGTGTAACGGATGTGCAACTGTGCGTTGTCTGTTGTATCTGGTCCGTACTTTTTAAGGATTGCCCCTTTGTCCGTAATGAGGTCAACACCAGATAGTATATGAGGATACCAGTACACATCTCTTGTTGTGGCACTTTCGTAATAGTTAAAAAGTGTAATATTAGATGAATACATGATATCCTCTCCTTAATTATTCTTTCTGCGTTGCCTGCTTAATAACCTGATTCACACCAGTAGCCGACAATCCGTTAAACATACCGACCGCAACTGCTGTGATATAGTCCGTTGCCGGAAAATCCGGGATAACTCCCATCCCGACCGCTCCGAGAATTCCACCAATAACCGCCATGATTACCGGAATCCATTCATCAGAGATTCTCTTTGATGCTTTGCATCCCATTCCTACTATGTAGCAAATCATAACGATTGCTATACATGAGCCTAATGTTGAAATGTCCATTATTTATCACCCCTTAACGCCTGAATAGCATTCATAAAATCAGCTGTATTTTTAGCCATTTTCTCAACATTTTCAGGCTTTTTAAGTTCTTCAATAGTTTCACGGAATGCCTGCTTTACTTCGGGATTTTCTCTGAATATCTTTTTCATATTTTCCCTTGAACATTCAAGGCAAATGTCGGTACTCCAATGTGGCTTAAGTTCTTTTCCACACTGTCTGCATTTCATACTCACACCCCCGCATAAAGAATCGGTATTCCATCATCCGTCCTTACTCCCATCAGAAGCGGCAAAGCCGTCTTTA
>OLOB01001151.1_pt1 | contig 18049 bp, 17 predicted proteins | sample 1671911 | NCBI WGS metagenome assembly OLOB01 (sample SAMEA3136625, study PRJEB25190) | human gut metagenome | biome: human gut; feature: human-associated habitat; material: faeces | place: Austria | collected 2013
GTGGTGAGGGAGCCGCTCAGAAGCGAGCGGCAGACGGATAGGCGTCGTCAGTCGGAGCGGGCTGAGCAGCGGCATCAGCGGCAATGGGGCGGTCGCAGTTCGAGTCCCGCGCTTGATGCTGAGACAGCCAGCCGGAAGCAACGCACTCACTCCATTGCTGCAGGCCATCGGAAGAACGGTGAGTGTCCTCATTCCCCAAGGAGGCACTCATGATGGCCCTCTACCACGGTGGTCGCCCTGGTTCGTCGCGGCGGGTGCGGTTGGTGCCGGTACGACGGAGCGGCATGGATCACCGGGCGGTAGCGCGGATCGTGTTGGCTCTGGCGCGGCAGATGGCGGCAGAGGCGGATGAGGCTGTGGAGCCAGCGGCGGATGACGAGGTGGTGTCCTCAGGTGCAGGGGTCTGCGCGGGGCGTGAGTCTGGTACCGGCGATGTGTCGGCTGCCGGGAGTGATGAAGCCGCGGCTCCATGGGCTGGCGCTCATAGTGGGCAGAGTGCCCGTGGTGGCACTTCGGTGGGGCGCTGTGCTGCGAATGAGCCCGTGTCGGCATCGGCTGGGAGTGGCTTGGCAGGTCGGTGTGCTCACCAGCGTCATGACGGTGCTCGCTACTCGGCTCATGGCAGCCCTTTCACCGCTTCCCACGCCGCGCCGGATCCTGCCGGTACGGCCAAGACCGACGAGGCCACTGCTGCCTCCTCCAGCCTGGGAGGCACCTCGTGATGGCCCCCGCAACTCAGCCCCTGGTGTGGCACCAGCTGCGCTTTGCCTTGCCGCTCGCGCAGGACGCGGCGGTCGGCCTGGTGGAGCGGCTGCTGGCGGATGGTTCGCTTGGTCGGGTGGTGCTGGAGCTGCGCGCTTCAAGCGGGCAGGCCATCTGGGCGGTGGGCTCACAGGCTGGTGAGCGGTTGGTCTCGGTGGTGCGTGAGCTGGTGCCGGGCTGCCGGGTGTGTCGTGGGGTCTCGCGACGGGCGGTGGATCAGGCGGTGGTGGTGTCGGCCCGGCCAATCGGGGCGGGACTAGTGACGGAGCGGCTCAGCACGGTGGTGCGGGCCGTCCTGGCTGCTTTGGCTGTGACGGCTGAGGGTGAGGAGTTGGTGGTTCAGCTGCAGCTGGGGCGACGCTTCTCACCGCAGGTACTGGGGCGGGTGGAGCCGCAGGGCTGGCTGGAGCTGCTCGGGCTCGTACCGATTCCGTCGGCTACTGGTGAGCGGGGTCGGCGGATGCGGGCGCAGGTGGGTCGGCATCGGGCGGCAGTCTGTCTGCGCTTGGGGGTGCGGGCGGCCTCGCCCCTGCGTCAGCGAACGCTGCTGCAGGGGCTGCTGGGGGCGCTGCGCCTGGTGGAGGGGCCGGGGGTGCGGCTGCGCGCCCGCACGGATAACCCCGCCAAGCTCGATAGCGTGCGGCGGCCGTGGCGGCCTGGGCTGGAGCTGGGTGCAGGAGAGATTGTGGCGATGGCGGGCTGGCCGGTGGGAGAGGGGGCGCTGCCGGCGACGCCGTCGGCTCATCCGCGGGTGCTGCCGCTGCCTCAGGCGCGTGAGACGCAGCGGGCGTTTGCCTCGGGGGTGGCGGATCAGGCGGGTGAGCGCCTTGGTATCTCGATTGGTGATGCGCTCTATCACACGGTGCTGCTAGGGCCGACGGGGGCTGGTAAGTCCACCGCCTTGGCGCATCTGGCGTTGGCGGACATTCACGCGGGTCGGGGTGTACTGCTGATTGATCCGAAGACGGATCTGGTGGCGGACATTCTGGCGCGCATCCCTGAGCAGCGGCGCGATGACGTGGTGGTGATCGACCCGACCAGTAGCCGCCCGGTGGGGATCAATCCGCTGGCCCGAGCGCAGACGGCACGCATCGGCGCATTGTCATCAGGCGGTGGCGTGCTAGGCGGTGGTGCGTCGCCGGAGCTGGTAGCGGATACGGTGCTGGCGACGTTCAAGGGGGTGTTTGCTGAGTCCTGGGGTGTGCGGGTGGAGCAGGTGCTCACCAGTGCGCTGGTGACGCTCGCCCGCACGCCGGGAGCGACCTTGGTCGATCTACCCCTCGTGCTGACCAACACGGCCTACCGTCAGCGGCTCATTGCAGCCTCGGGGGCGGATCCGCTGGGGACGGGGCAGTTCTGGGCGGCCTATGAGGCGCTCAGTGAGGCGCAGCGTCAGCAGTGGGTTGGGCCGGTGCTGACGCGGCTGCAGCCTTTCCTGATCCGCCCGCACCTACGAGCCACACTGGGTCAGGCCGCACCGTCGTTCGACCTGGGGGAGGTGTTCACCCAGCGGCGCATCGTGCTGGTCAGTCTCAACAAGGGGGTGCTGGGGGCGGAGTCGGCTCGGCTGCTTGGCTCGCTTCTGGTGGGCCAGCTCTGGCCACTCATCCTGGCCCGAGCAGCGGTGGAGCCGTCGCGGCGGCACGTGGTCAGTGTCTTCATTGATGAAGTACAGGACTACCTGTCGCTGCCAGGCAGCCTGGCCGACGCCCTGGCCCAGGCCCGCTCACTGGGGGCGGCGTTCCATCTGGCGCATCAGTACCGCGGGCAGCTGCCCGTGGCGCTCAAGGCGGGGATCGATGCCAATGCGCGCAACAAGATCATCTTCTCCCTGAGTGCGGCGGACGCGGCCGAGCTGGCCCGTCAGGCGATTGGCCTCGAGGCGGCCGACTTCCAGCTGCTGCCGCGCTTTGGCGTCTACGCACGCACCATGCACCACGGGCGGGAGAACCCCTGGTGCCACGCCACCACCCTGCCACCAACCCCACCAACCCAGGACGCCCTGGCACTGCGCGCCGCCAGCCAGGCGCGCTACGGCCAGGACGCCGCGCAGGTTGAGGCCGCCTTGCTCGCGCGAATCGGGCAGCACGGCGAGATGACTGGTGATGACATGGCTCGGATGGCAACGGACGACGCGACAGGTGAGCTCGGGGGAGAAGCGACGAACGAAGGCACTGGGCCAGCGAGCGGCGTACCTGGCTCGACGGCCGGTGTGGTGTTCGGCCGCCGACCAGACAGGCGGAGCGGAGGAACGACATGACGGGCGGAGGGATTGAGCGTGTTCTCCGCGGCGCGTCAGACCACCACTGGGGCTGCGAAGTATCGCCCCTATCTGGCCCCTGCGCTTGTCTCCACCACTGGAGCGCCGAGACGCGTCGGGAGACGAATCGCCAGACGCATCGCTGCAGCGACCAGGCGCGGCTATCGGCGCAGTGGCGCGGCACAGGCGCGGTTACGGGAGGCGACTGATGGCCCTGTATGGCCATCCCATCCACCACTGGCAGCGGCCCCGGCCTCACAGCCTCTGGCTCGCAGCAGCGACTCGATCAACCACATGACGATCACGAAGGAGGAAACAGCCATGAACACATCGATATCGGAATACGCGAGCGTCGGGACAGGCGCCGGTCTGGCAGTGCCGACGCCTGCGACGACACCAACGACGATGATGAAGGGAGCAGCGACGGCAGAGGCAGCGAAGTCTCAACGCCAGGCACTCACGCGGATTGGTCGCGCCCAGCTGCAGGCGATTGCCGAGCGGCTCGATGCCACCGATCGGGCGCTGCTGGCCCTGCTGGCGGCTCATCGCTATGCCACGACGCGCCAGCTAGCGCAGATCACCGAGCTGTCGGGTCAGTACGGTTCGGCTCGTTCGGCGCTGCGCCAGACCAGCCGGCGAATGCGACGCCAGCACGGACTGGGACTGGTCGATCACCTGGCACGGCGGATCGGTGGCACGCGAGCCGGCTCCGCGGGGTACGTCTGGTACCTGACAGCAGCGGGGCAGCGCCTGACAGGCGAAGGGCGCGGGGCGCGGCGGCGTTTTCAGGAGCCGTCGCCACTGTTCCTTGTTCATACGCTGGCGATCACGCAGGCGAGGGTCGTCATCGAGCAGGCCATCCACGCCGTCGGTGGGCACCTGGCCCGGCTGCGTACCGAGCCGGCCTGCTGGCGCTCCTGGCTGCGGCTCGGTGGGGCGCTGGGCTGGCTCAAGCCGGATCTGGAAGCAATCACGGCGACAGACACAGGGGCAGAAGATCACTGGCTGCTCGAGGTTGACCTGGACACCGAGCATCCGGCACGGCTGCTGGCCAAGTGCCACGACTACCAGGCCCACCTGGCCAGCGGCACCTTCCAGGCCCAGCACGGCTACTACCCGCAGGTGGTCTGGCTGCTGACCAACCAGGCACGAGCCGGCCGCCTGGCTGAGCAGATCGCCGCCGACCAGACGCTGACCCCTGGGCTGTTCAAGATCACCGCCGCCCCCGAGCAGCTCGCCGCCCTGATCCAGCGCGGCCCATGACACAGCGAAAACACTCCACCCGCCCTTGGTGTTCTCAGCGCGCTGCTTTCTCCACAAAGAGAACAGTGATGCAGAAAAATGATGCAGTATCGGCAGAAAATGGCGCAATAGCGCGGAACAGCCGCTCGTGCGGGGGCAGCAGAATCGTTTCTCGGGGGCATTTGAAACCGGACTGGACTTTTCCGTCCATCTGAGCGTCAATAGAAAGAGAAGAAACGCAAAACAACAGATAGAGAGTAAGGAATACGAGAGGAGGATGCAGATGACAACACAAACCAGAACGAATACGCCAGATGAGCTACATGAGCTGGCGGCGGTGCTGGAGGCGGTACCGGCCACCGCGCTGGACGGCCAGACGGGCACCGGGCCGATTGCCATCTTCTACGGCGCGGCCCGCTACCCCTTCGAGCTGGCCCGGCAACGGGAGCTGGTGGAGGACTACGCCGACGCGGCTGGCCTCAACCTGGTTACCGAGTTCCACGACCGACAGCAGCGCCAGCACGGCCTGAGCATGCTGCTCGATGCCTGCCAGCGCGGTGGGGTGGCGTACGTCATCACGGCAGGCTGGCCCACCCCCAACCTCACCACCACCGAAGCAGACGCGGTCGTTGAGCAGCTCGCCCAGGCCGGCACTCACCTGGTCTGCCTCAACGCCTGGCGCCCCGGCGACGGCACCCCACCAGCCTGGTGGAACGACGAGGAAGGCGCGTGGATGCGCCAGCTCGACGCACTCAGAGAGGAAGAGCGCCGACAGCGCGAGCAGACCAGCGAACACAGCCAGCCTGGCGAAACCGGTGAAGCCGATGAAGTAGATCAGGCTGGGGAGGCTAGCCAGCCCAGCGACGGCAACCAGGCCAGTAGAACCGGCAACGCCAGTGAACCCATCGAAACCAGCAAGGAGGTGCACCATGCCTGACGCACTTGCCCCCGATCCCTTCACCGCCATGGCCGCCCAACTCACTCCCAAGCGGGCCGTCTCCTACATCCGCGTCTCTACCCGTGAGCAGGCTCAGCGTGGCGGTAGTGAGGAAGGCTTCTCCCTGCCAGCTCAGCGGGAGGCCAACAAGCGCAAGGCCCAGTCCATGGGTGCGCTGGTGGTCAAGGAGTTCGCCGACCGCGGTGAGTCGGCTCGTAGTGCCAACCGCCCGGAGCTGCAGAAGATGCTGGCCTACCTCAAGGAAGATGGTGGGATTGACTACGTCATCGTCCACAAGCTGGATCGCCTGGCCCGCAATAGGGCGGACGATGTAGAGATAAACCGGGCCTTCGAGGAAGCGGGCGTGCGGTTGGTGTCGACTAGTGAAAACATCGACCAGACGCCTGGCGGGATGTTGCTGCACGGCATTATGAGCTCCATCGCCGAGTTCTACTCCCGGAACCTGGCTAATGAGGTCATCAAGGGGATGGGCGAGAAAGCCAGGAATGGTGGGACTCTGGGTAAGGCGCCGCTAGGGTATGTGAACGTCCGCGCCAGGGATGAGAACGGCCGAGAAGTTCGGACGGTCGCCCTGGATGAGGAGCGGGCACCGCTTGTCCGGCTGGCGTTTACGGAGTATGCGACCGGGCAGTGGACGACGAAGAGGCTCGCCGCGCACCTGCATGATCGTGGGCTGACGACCGTGCCAACGGCCCGCAAGCCAGCCAAGCCAGTGACGGGCGCTCAGCTGCACCGCATGCTGCGCCACCCCTACTACAAGGGCGTCATCTCCTTCCAAGGCATCGAGTACGCCGGAGCGCATGAGCCCTTGGTGGACGAAGAAACCTGGAGCCAGGTGCAGGCCATGCTCGATTCCCATCGCTTCGGGGAGCGGGAGCGCCGGCACAACCACCACCTCAAAACGACGGTGTACTGCGGCCTCTGTGGCGCCCGCCTCCTGGTGCAGAACACGCGCAACAGCAAAGGCGACCTCTACCCCTACTTCATCTGTGCCAGGCGGCAGCGAACTCACGACTGCTCCTTCCGCGCCGTCCTGATCGACGTCGTTGAAGAGCGCATGAACGACCTCTACCGGACGATCCAACTCAGCAGCCAGGATCGCCAGCTCGTGGAGCAGTATGTGCGGGAGGAGCTACGGCGCCTTGAGCGCGACAAAGATCGGACGATCCGCTCCCTAACCACCAGGCGCACCAACATCGAGGACAAGCGCCGCCGCTTGATGCATGCCCACTACGAAGGAGCCGTCCCCCTGGAGCTGCTCCGGGAGGAACAGACCCAGCTCACGAGTGAGCTCGACCATATTGAGCGCCAACTGGCCGCCTACCAGGCCGACATAACCGAGGTGCGGCAGCGCCTCACTCAGGCCCTTGACCTCCTCGAGGACTGCCACCGCCTCTACACCGCCGCGCCTGCCCACCTGAAGAAGCTGCTCAACCAGGTGTTCTTTGAGCGCATCCTCGTCAATCCAGCGGTGGATGAGGACGGCCGAGTCGTCCTGCCAGACGATGGAACGAATGATGGCAGATACAGAAGCGCGGCCGACGCAGCAGCTGGCGACTGCCCGATAGGGGAGAATGACGGGCCATTGCAGCGGGCCGCAGCACCGCGCCTGCTGGCCGACGCAAGCAGCGACGCCAATCTGGCAGCCGACCTGCGGCTGCCCTTCGCCTGCCTGACCAGCCGCCTGATGCACAACGTCGCACGACAGCACCGTGCAACCTTGTTGCACGACAACACACGAGAAAACCGGGACAACCAACTGGACTGCCCAGTCACCACTATCTTCTCTAACAACGAAGCGCTCACCAGTGGTGGTGAGCGCTTCGCATCTTCATCAACCAACCCAGACCGTGTTACTCATGACCTAGGTTTGGGTAAGGCTATCGTGGTACCCCCTGTGGGGCTCGAACCCACGACCTTCGGATTAAAAGTCCGCAGGCCCGTCATGGTCTGGCTCGAGCATGCCGACGTCCTCATCCGCAACTGGCTGGCCCGATGCGCCGCTATTGCCAGCAATAGCACGATTGCTGGCAATGCCGGCAATAGCAGCAGCAAGGGAGTGCTCCGATGAGGCATGGCCTCCACCCTAGCGAGAACCCCGCAATGACGCGGAGATACCCCCTCTCGAGAGGTCAGCCTCCCCTGTTTGCTGGCAGAGCCAGCAATGCCAGCCAAGCCAGCAATGACGGCAATCACCGAACCTCACGATAGGAGACACCAATGCCCCTCCAGACCATCCAACTGACCCTCCTCCAACAGGTGCAGCTCGTCATCGCAATCGAGGAGCAGGTCAAGGACCTCAAACGCAGGGTGAGCAACCCAGGCGCAGACCCATCAACAAGCGCGTTCCTAGAGGACTACCAGAACCTCCTACGACTCGTCGCCGACGTCGTCGCCGTCCAGGTCGAGCCCCCAGCACCCGAGGCAACACCATGCGCAGCATGACTGCCCCAGAGGCCGCATGGGTACGCCAACACGCATGGACCCCGACCATGCGCAAGACCTACAGGTCCACACCAGCAGTACTAGTCATGTGTCCATGCGAGTACGGACCATGCGGCCACTGCGCATCCGGCCACCACACAGCATGCGCCCACAACGACCCGGCCAATGCCCAGTGGGCAGCCAGCCTCAGCAATGTCAACGCTGGCTGGATCACCACCGCCGACGAAAAGGTCCCCACCCTTGGCGGCACTGAGAGCTGGCAACTCTGGGAGGCCGGCATCCAGCACGACGCTCGCTGTTGCTGTGCCCGTGAGGACCACCACGGCGCCCTCAAAGAGCTCACCGACCCTAACGACGGCCACCAGACCACCATCTACGACTTCCTCTAAACGACCGACAACATCAAGAAAGGCCCGAACCATCATGGCCGGAGACACCATCATCACTATCATCGGGAACCTCACCGCAGACCCCGAGCTCCGCTTCACGCCCTCCGGGGCAGCGGTGGCCTCCTTCACCGTCGCCTCCACGCCGCGCACCTTCGACCGCCAGGCCGGCGAGTGGAAGGACGGGGAGACCCTGTTCATGCGCTGCTCGATCTGGCGCGACGCCGCGGAGAACGTGGCCGAGTCGCTGACCAAGGGCACACGCGTCATCGTCCAAGGACGCCTCACTCAGCGCTCCTACACCACCCGTGAGGGCGAGAACCGCACGGTCGTGGAGATGCAGGTCGACGAGATCGGCCCCTCCCTGCGCTACGCCAAGGCCCAGGTCACCCGCCAGCCACGCGGCGGCAACCAGGGTGGCCCCCAGCAGGGCGGCTACAACGGCGGTGGCGGCATCGTCCAGGGCCAGTCCGGGTACAACGCCCCCGTCGGCGGCGCCGCGGACGACCCGTGGGCCACGGGCGGCTCCACCTCGTTCGGTGACGAGCCTCCGTTCTAAAGATCGCGACGACGCTGCCCCGTTTCCACAAGCACACCAAGGAGCAACCACATGCCCATCGTTATCGCTGTCGCCAACCAGAAAGGCGGCGTCGGCAAAACTGCCACAACCGTCAACCTGGCTGACGCCCTGGCCAGCAACAGGCGCCGTGTCCTCGTGATCGACGCCGATCCTCAGGCCAACGCCAGCAGCATCCTCGACGTCGAGCTCGACCCCGTTGAGAGCCGAACCCTCCTCGACGTCCTCGCCGCCGTGGCCAGCGGCCAGGCCGGCGCCGGCGCCCTAGCCGCCGCCATCCACCCCGCCGGCCCCGCCTGGGACGGCATCGACGTCATCCCCGCACAGCGCGAGCTCGCCGCACGCGAAGCCGACACCAGCCCCGGAAGGGAGTTCCACCTGCGCACCGCCATGGACGGTGCCATCGACGACTACGACGCCGTCATCATCGACTGCCCACCATCGCTGGGGGCACTCACCCTCAGCGCGCTCACCGCCGCCACAAGCGTCCTCATCGTCACCGAACCCAGGGCATCATCCGTCGACGGCGTCGCTGAGCTCACCACCACCATCAGCACCGTCCAGCGCTACTACAACAAGGAACTCACCACCGCAGGCATCCTCATCAACCGATGGCGAAACGACCGGCTCGACCGCGCCGTATGGCGCCAAGAGCTCGCAGCCATCTACGGCGCCGCCATGATCGACCACCCCTTACCCGAGCGCGAGGTCGTAGCAGTCGCAGCCACCAACCGCGTCCCAGTACCCAAGCGGGAGGCATATGACTACGTCGCCGCCATCGAGGCCGTAGCACGCCACGTCCTCACCAACCAGGATGCGGAGGTGGCCAAGTGAAGCCACAGCCCCGCCGACGAGCAGTCTCCATCCCAAAAGCCACCGGCCCAGACCCCGCAGCCCTCACCGCCAGCCAAGCCGCTAACGCCAGCAATGCCAGCAATAGCGCTAATGACGGCAATGCTGGCAATGAAGGTAGAGCCAGCAGCGCCGACGCTCCGGTCCTCAAGAAGATCACCGTCCGTGTCCCCGTCGAGCTCGCAGGCCGAGCACGATCCGTATGGCGCCTGGAAAGCGCCCAACCCGACACCCCCTTCCGCTCCTACAACAAGCTGATGACCGACTTCATCGAGGCCGGCGTCACCGAAGCCGAGGAACGCCTCAACGGCGGACGGCCCCTACCCCCAACACCCGCCGGCCAGATACCCCGAGGCCGGCCACCGCACCCCTAGAAGGAGACGCGCCCGTGGGATAACCTGATGCTGCCGCCGCGTCACGGCGCGGAATGGAAGGGAACGCCGGTGCACCCGTGTTGTCACGGGGCCCGGCGTTCGCGCTACATGCTGCGATGACTGACCTGCACCGCTCTGCCCTAAACCCCAGCGGAACGCAGCGCCAGGGATCAATCATTAAGTAATGACAACACCTTTAAGAATTGTCAGTGACACCGACGCCCCCACCCTCCTGGTCAAGGCGTGGGAGGCATCCATGCAGGGACAAGGCCTATCCGCCCGCACCATCACCGAACGAATCCGCGTCATCAACCAGATCACCACCGCCACCGGCACCGACCCCGCAGCCCTGACCCCACAAGCCATCAGCACCTGGCTCGCCACCCTCCCCAGCGCAGCCACCAAGAACTCCTACTTCACGGTGCTGCGGGCCTGGAGCAAGTGGCTCCTCCAGTCCGACCACCGCGCCGACGACCCCACCACCCGCGTCCCCAGACCCAAGACCCCAGCCGGCCACCCCCGACCAGTCACCGACGCCCAGCTCGACGCCGTCCTCGCACTCCCGCTCCGACAGGACACCCGAACCAAGATCATCCTTGGCGCCTGGGCGGGTATGCGCGTCCACGAGATCGCCAAGATCCGCGGAGAGGACATCAGCCCCGTCGCCGGCACCATCACCATCACCGGCAAAGGAGGCAGAACCGACACCCTCCCCGCCCACCAGCTCATCCTCCAGCAGGCCAGCCTCTACCCCCGCCGCGGTCTCTGGTTCCCGTCCCCCAAGGACCCGACCGTGCCCGTGCGGGCCAAGACCGTCAGCGCCGTCATTTCACAGGCGTTCGACCGCGCCGACGCACCCGCAACCGCCCACCAGTTGCGCCACTATTTCGCGACATCACTCCTACGCGCAGGCACCGACAGCAGAGTCGTCCAAAGCCTCATGCGCCACGAGTCCCTGGCCACCACAGGACGCTACCTCGCCGTCAACACCGACCAGCAGCGCACGGCGCTCAGCGGCCTGCACCCCACCCCCAACGCCACCCGTCGCCGTATCGACGCCGGCCCTGACCAACAGCAGCCACCGGTCGTCACCCCACGCTGACCCCGCCTTCCGCACGAGGTACAGCTCTGGTCACCACCGAGCCCGGTACAAGCAGGCCACTCACCGACCTGCACCACGTCGGCTCACGCTCGGGACCAGTACGGGTGGCCGGGACGGCGGAAGAAGACGGGTAGACGGTCACCTTTCGTTGCCGACTCGCGAGAACCTGCACCAGCAAAGAGTGACGAAGGGTTGCCCCACCACCATTATGGTGTTACCATAATGGCATGCCGTTCGAGTTCTCCCCCTCCGCCGACAAGCACGGGATTCCCCGCGAGGACGCCGTGTACGCGGTGCTGCACCACGCCGGATACGCTGACCTTCCGGCGAGGCGGCCAGGGGAGAGGAGCTTCATGTTCGTTGGCCTGCCCCATCAGCACGCCATGCGCTACATCGAGGTCGGCGTCGCCGTCGACGGACGCGGTAACCGCAAGATCTTCCACGCCATGGAAGTAACAGACCTGTACCGCTATATCGTCCCGCGGGACGACCGCTGAACCACAGGAGAGGAGAATCGATCATGACCGAGATCAACGAGCGCAATGACGACGCCTACTATGACGCCTACGACGAGGACATCGTCGCCGGCCACGTGAAGCCCGTGCGCACCACCCTGCGCACCAGCCCGGGCAGTCGCGTCAGCGACGACGAGCTCGACGCGATCTTCCGAGGGCGCCCCAACCTGGGGGAGAACCACGCGACTGGTGCTGGCCGCTCCCCGGCCCGCCACGTGCGCTTCAGCCCCGCCACCGACGCGGCGCTCGCCGAGTACGTCAGAGCTCACGGCACTACCAGGAGTGCCGTCATCCGCGACGCCGTCGAGAAGTACCTCGCCAGCGCCTGAACCCCGTCGCCCGAACCATCCCGTCCGTCGACCCTCTTGCCGGGGATGGAGGCCGCACAGATCGGGCAGTCGTCAACCATCCACCATGGGCTGGATTGCAGTGTCTTAACAGCCAGCAACCCGTGTCACTGCCGTGTGTCATCGTTACCGTCATGGACATCAGACCTACCGAACCGACCAGAGTCCCTGACGCTCGCACGACATACCCCGACTGGAGGGGAACCTCATGCGCAGAGATCAGTATGACCAATACCAGCGGCGACCTCTACGAGCTGGCAGGCCTCGACCACGACAGGTGGCAGATCCTCGCTATCGACATGACTGCCCACAGCCACGGCGAGGACCCCAGGTGGATGGTCTACGTCTACGCCGCTGACCGGCATGAGCACGAGGTCGCCCAAGCCGAGGACTGGGAGAAGGTCGCAGCCCAGCATGATGGCATCCCCGTGGTGAAGGTCCTCCTGCACGACGTCAACGCAGACGACGTCATCAAGTGCATGAAGCTCATGAGCGTCCAGCTACGAGACCGCGCCACCAGCCCCTACAAACTGATCCACACGGCCAACGCTGACCACCCGGACCAGGACTGACCACAACAGTATTCCCCCACGATCCGGTGCCAGCACAAGGCCCTTGTGCTGGCACCGCTGCTTGTCTGAGCAGCGTGCGCCCACGCCCTACGAGAAAGGTACGAGCTTGGTAGCAGGTGACCAGGCAGACCGATTCTTGTAGAGGAGAAGTCGATGAGTGAGGGTTTTACCGAGCCGGTGGTGTACGTCGATGAGACGCACGCAGGGATGCTCTACGGGGTCACTGAGAATGTGCCCGAGCAGGTGCGCACGCTGATCGAGGGACTCCAGGCCCCCACGCGGCTGGGCCGTGACGTCACCTGGGGTGAGCACTTCGGGATGATGGATGCCGTCTCCGTCGAGGTGGTGTGGGACGAGGTGACTCAGCTGGCCACCTACAGGGTCCCCGGTACGCAGCGCCGCAGCGTGGCGCTGAGCGACCTCGCCGAGGAGCTGGACCGTGACTGGGAGCGCTACCTGAAGGACAACGTCCTAATCAGCGAGCTTTTGGGGCGCCTTGACGCAATCACCCCGGCCGGGATCGACACTGAGGAGGAGATGACGACCTGGTTCGACCCGCAAGCGCGCACCGTCGTCGCAGATATCGACCTGGCTCCCGTACCGGCCTACGGCGGCCTGTCCACTACTGGGCTGCGCGGTCGGATCACGGTCAGCCCACACGCCTTCGACCTGGACCTCGAGGGTGACGTGCCGGCACGACAGCTGAGCGAGGCCGACGCACGTTTGGTCCTGTCTGACGCCGTGGCACGTGCCAATCAGGAGCCAGTCAGTGTGGCATTTGAGGAGATATGGCCCTACGCGGAGCCGTTCACAGAACATGGCCTCGAGATCGACGACCCGGTTGTGAGGCCGGACGGGACGGTCAGGGTGCAGGTCCTCACTCCGGCCGCTGACGCCGGTGGATGGCTAGGGGGCGCTCGGGCCGAGCAGGCGGTCACGTTCGCCTTGAATCGAGACGCCTCTGGGCGCGATAACGGGCTCGTGATCCGTCCAGGCGGGTCGTTGACCCGTGAACTGCGGGACGGGGCTCTTGCGGCTGATGACGAGAGAATTGTGGAGTGGCTATCTCCTGACCTGGCTGTTGACCCGGGTGTGCGCGAGATGACCGACGCCCAGGCGGCGGCCACGATCCTGGGGATGCGCCCGGAGGCTTTCGAGGCCGCTGCCCAGGGCATTGAGGCTGGTCTGAGGAGTGCCGAGAGAGAGCTAGCCCACCCAACTCGCAGCACGGCAGTCTTCCACATGCTCAACGAGCAGGCCGCGCGCCTGAAACGAGAGGTCCTCCACGGGGTGCCGGAGTCGGAGTTGTCGACGAGCCTCGACATGGAGCGAGGCAGGGTGTGGGTGCGGCCCAAAGTGATGGATTCCTCGCACCGCCCCATCACTGTTGGCGCTAACCCTGAGGGGCAGACGTTCGAGGTCGTGGACCGCAGGCAGGTCCCCAACGGCCAGGTGGGGCCGTGGACGGACCCGCAGCCGCTCAGTGACGAGCAGCGTGCCGCAGGATCCCGGCTGGTGTTGGAGCGGGAGGCCACCTGGGACGTCGACAATGCTGTCCTGCGTGACGGAGAGCAGAGCGTGGCCACCGCCTGGGCATCGATGCGTCTTGAATCGTCTGCTGGCTGGTGGGAGCCTCAGGAGGCGACGGCGCTGGAGCGCTGGGCTCGCGCCCAAGCGGCTCTGACCGGGGGCGACGCACAGGTCAACGTCTATGAAGCCAGCGCGCCCGGTTCGGGCGATGCTGATGGACGCCTGATCGACATGCAAGGTCAAGGACTGGACTGCCGAGTGAGCACGGCGCGCACCCTCTCGGGTGAGAACCAGGTGCAGATGGCCGATGCCAGCAGTGTGCAGACGCTGCCGGTCAGCGAGCTGATGGACCGCGTCAAGAACGCGTGGCCCGACACGACCACACAGGCACTGAACCAGAGAGCCGAGCAGGTAAGGCCGGAGCAGCCCGCGCCCACCATGGCGCCCGTCGTGCATGAGACGGATCTGCGCGAGCAGGCCCGAGCAGCGATGCGCCCGGCCCTGGACCGGGTCGAGCGCATGGTCGGCGAGGGCCGCATCATCGTGGACGGCCCAGCCCTGGAGGACGTTGTCTCCACCAGTGGGGTGCGATCAATCGCCCCGAGCGTGGTGCTCCGGCCCGCAGACGCCCCGACCAATGATGACCGTGCGGTGCTCATCTCATTGAGAGATCCGCACCTCCCGAGCACCGAGACAGTGATTACCCCGCATGAGGGGGCACAGAATCCGTACATTCCTGAGCGGGTGCAGGCGGCCGCCGACCTGGGAATCCAGCCGCAGCTCTTTGACGCGGTACGGGCGACGATCGGTGATGGGCTAGCAAGCGCGCAGTACGCCGCTACGTACCCCGGCAAGCTGGCACCCACCCAGGGTGCGGTGCAGGGGAACGCCGAGGTCTCGTCTCAGGCCCGGGCAGACGAGCCCGAGCTGACCGTCTACACGACACCGGACTGCCCTGGCTGCCAGATGACGAGGCGCCAGCTGGACAAGGCTGGTGTGGCCTACGAGGCGGTTGACCTGAGTGGGCGGCCGGATCTGGTGGCGCAGTTCCGCGAGGAGGGCCTGCTCCAGGCACCGATCATCGAGACCTCTGACGGGCAGCGCACGGCGGGCTTCAACCCGGACCGGATCAAGGCGATTGTGGCCGCAGCGACCCCGCAGCAGGCCCCCGGCACCACAGGGCCGTCCGACGGCGGTGAAGGCGGGAGCAGGCCCAGTCGCGTGCCCCAGCAGCAGCGGTCCCGCGCGCGTGGGGAGGGGATGCACCAGTGAAGGCCAAAGGGGTCCTTGGGGCGCTCCTGGTGGTGCCTGCCCTGACCATGTCGATGATGTTCGCCTCTGGTGGTGGAGGCAAGGACGGTGGGGACGAGAAGAAGGCAGATGGTCCGGTACCGATTGCTGTGCCGCGAGAGTACGAGCAGGACGTGGTGCGAGCCGGGAAGATCTGTCCCGAGATCAGTGGCGCCGTGATCGCCGTCCAGATCGGCAAGGAGTCGTCCTGGCAGCCTCAGGCCAAGAGCAAGTCGGGGGCTCTAGGACTTGCCCAGTTCATGCCTGACACGTGGAAGACGGTGGGCAAGGACGGTGACGGTGACGGGTCCGCTGACGTCATGAACCCCCATGACGCGATCTACTCTCAGGGGCACTTCATGTGCTCCCTGGCTGACCAGATGAAGAAGCTCATCGCTGCCGGCAAGGTCAAGGGTGAGGTGGTCAACCTGGCTCTGGCCGCCTACAACGCCGGCCCGGGAGCGGTTGAGGAGTACGGGGGCATACCGCCGTTCACGGAGACGCAGAACTACGTCCAGCAGATCACTCAGAGAGTCGCCCAGGCCAAGGCCGGCGGCGGAGGTGGCAGTGGTGATGGTTCGAGAGCCTCGAAGATTCTGGCGATGGCCCGGTCCAAGATTGGTAAGCCCTACGTGTGGGGTGCAGCCTCTGACGACGTCGGCTACGACTGCTCGGGCTTGGTGCAGGTCGCCTACGCCGCTGCTGGTATCGAGCTTGCTCATTCCTCGGCGACTCAGTGCACCGCAGGCTCACGTGTGAGCCAGGACCAGGCCCAGCCCGGTGACCTGGTCTGCTGGGACGGACACGTCGCCATCTACGCGGGCAACAACACGATCGTTGAGGCCGCTACCGAGGGCATCCCTGTGCGAGAGACCACCGTCTACCAGATGGCCGGTGGACCCTACTACGTCCACATCAACTAGCCAGCGAGGAGGTACCCATGAGATCAGCAGCGCGACTACTCGTGGCCCTGGCAACGGTCGCACTGGCGACCGGGGTGGCTGCATGCTCCCAGCAGCAGGAGCCCAGCGCGACACCTACCAGCAGTGCGTCCGCTCCACCATCGGCGAGCCCGTCGCCGACACCGGTGGTGCTCGGCGAGACCAACGACGCCGACCCCGACTCTGTGGCTGATGCGGTGGCCGTGGCCCTGTCGGTGCACGACGCCCGCACGGATGCCAGCTCTCAGGCAGTGTGGACCCGCGCCAGGCCGCTGCTGACTGGTGACCTGGCCGCCACCGCGCAGCGTGCCGACGGCGCTGAGGTTGAGCGTCCTGATGGCCGGTGGTCCATGATGCAGCAGCATCAGGCCCATGACGTCGTCGAGAACGTTGATCGCCACATTGACGACCCGGTGCCCGACACGGCGACCAGGGTGCAGCGCCAGCGGGCCGTCAGCACCAGGGCCTACGCCGACGACGGCTGGAACGGGCTGGTACGCACCAGCCGCTACTGGCTGACCCTGACCAACACCGGCGGTGCGTGGCGGGTCAGTGCCGTGCGCTCAGCCATCGACTAGCAGGCCACGCACCCCGGTGTGGATGAGGGGGTCACCCAGGTAGTTCCTGGGTGACCCCCTCAGTGCGCGGTGGCGCGGGGTTAGGTCAGGGCGTCGGTCATGGCTGCGCCGGCGGCGAGCCAGGCGCGCCTGCTAGCCGCTCCCAGTGAGTCCAGCAGCAGCGGGCTGTTGGACATCGCCGGGTCGTAGGGGATACCGACAGCGCACCGTGCCATGCCGTTGAAGATCTCGACGTAGTGGGCCGGCGAGGGCTCGGAGGCCGAGGCCTGGGAGACGATGACGGTGGCCTGCTCAGCCAGCCGCTCACCGTGCCGGCCGCTGCGAGCCAGGCCGTCAAGCAGGAGCCTGGCTGATTCTGCGTGCTCCGGGCGGGTGATGGTGGGCACCACGATCGCGTCGGTGCGCTCGATCATGGATGACCACGCCGGCAGCGACTCATCGTTGCCCGTGTCGATCAGGATGATGCGGTAGTAGCGTGCCAGGACCGCGTGCACGGCCCGGAAGCTGACCTCATCGGCGGGCTGCTCGCTGGCCAGCTGCGTGGGGTTAGAGCGCAGCACGTCGAAGCGGTCCACGCTCTGGTGGTGGGTGAAGGCCTCCAGGTCGGAGGCCCTGGCCTCGGTCCCCAGCAGGTGGCTGGCGCGGGGGAGCAGGTCGGCCACGGTCGCGTCGTGGCCACCGCTCTCTGTCCTCCAGCCCAGCGTGCCGCGGGTGGAGTTGTTGTCCCATGCGATGACGTTGCCGCCCCCGTAACGAGCCAGCAAAGCAGCCAGCAGGATCGTTGAGGGTGTCTTAGCCGACCCGCCCTTGCCGTTGACCACGGCGATTGTCCTGGGGCCGACCCAGTGACGAGAGACCTTGGTGATGTTGTCACGCTCCATCAGCTCGGCCGCCGACGGGGCCAGCTTCAAGCCCATTGCGTTGAGCATTCCCCGCACCCCGTGGTGGGCGGGTCCTTGGGTCGTGATCTCCTCCAGCAGAGACTGACGGCGCAGCTCGGCCTGGACCTCCCTGCGCCGAGGCTGGTGCACCGGAGCAGGCACGGAGGGCTCACGCTCATCGGCACCAGGCGCGGCGCCGGCGGGAGGGCGTGCTGGTGCTGGCTGCGCAACCACCGGCGCCGCGGGCTGGGTGACGGCAGGCGGCAGGGCAGCAGGCGGCGTAGTGGTGGTGGCCGGCGCGGGTGAGGGCGCCGTGGTGGGTGTCTCCGTGTGCTCGGCGGGCTGACTGGCCGGTGGCGGAGGCGTTGGGGGAGTGGGCTGCGCCGGTGCGGGATCTTTGCGTGCGGGCAGGTGGGTGGAGCCGTCAGGGTTGATGA
>OLOB01001159.1_pt1 | contig 17997 bp, 16 predicted proteins | sample 1671911 | NCBI WGS metagenome assembly OLOB01 (sample SAMEA3136625, study PRJEB25190) | human gut metagenome | biome: human gut; feature: human-associated habitat; material: faeces | place: Austria | collected 2013
CACAAAGCGAGTTCCGCAGCGCAGCGAGGACTGTTTGAGCGACTGGGCGTTGCCGGAGAGCCCCTTCTCGCAGCTCGCCTTCTCAACCGTACGCTTTCCCATCTCTACAACACCCCCTGCGGCTTGAGCTCGCATTTCCCGAGCGTCACCTTCAGGTTCCCATTAAGGCAGCGCACCTCGTCAATCAGGCGTTTCTCCATGCCAGGCTCGCGAAGACGCAGCGTGTACTCCAGCGTGTAGAGGCTCCCCATGTTCGACGTGGTCACTTCGGTGAGCTCGTGCTCGGCGGCGAAACGATCGAGCACGTCGTCAAAGATGCCGTCGAATTCCAGGTCCTCAGGAACAACGATCTTGAGCGTCTTCTCCGCTTCGCGCGGACGACCGAGGGGCGAGAGCACATACACCACGTTCACGACCGCGATGATTGCGGTGAACAGAACTGCCAGGCCGAGAAAGCCCATGCCCGTAGCAAGGCCCACCGCCATCGCCAGAAACACGCTGCCGATGTCCTTCGCGCTGCCGGGAATGGTGCGGAAACGCACCAGGTTGAACACGCCCATAACGGCGATACCCGCGCCAAGATTGCCGTTGACCAGGGTAATCACCATCTGCACGATGAGCGGCAGGAGCGCCAGCGTAACCACGAAGTTCTTCGAGTACCGATGGCGAAACATGTAGACCCCGGCAATCACGAGGCCGAGGACGATAGACACGACGGAACACAAAAGAAAGCTCGACGCCGAAACCGACGAGACAAGCGAGTCGGCGGTTCCGAACACCGACGAGAACATAAGATCCGACATGGAAAATCCTTTCTTCAGGAGGAACTATCGAGGCAGAGCAGGGCGAAGATCGGAAAATGGTCACGCCGACTTCCCCTACGAAGCCTTTCCCTGCGGCGCCTCGTTCCCTACGACGCCTTGCGCATGCTCGCCTGATAGGCCGCACCGTATTTGGAAAACGACGAGGGGTACGCCTCACAACCGCCGAGCGCGTCGACGAGCCACAGCGGAAAGGGACCGGCGCACTTCACCTCCATAATCGCCTCGTCAGCAGACAGAAGCGGGCGCGGCATGCCGAGCCCGACAGGCGGACGCCTATTCGAGGCTCGCGCGATGAGCGCTTCCTCGAATAGGTCGCGATATGCCACGTTCTCGTCGAAGGTGATGCGCAGCGTAGAGGGAACATCCGCCGCCTCGCCTTCCCCGCCAATCGCGAGAGGCGCATACGCCGTGCGGTCGCAGATCGTGACCATCGACGCACGCAGCGGAGTGTAGCGCTCCTTGAAGGCGTCTATTTCGCGAGCAATCTGCAGGCTCCGCGACGAAAGCGATGCCTCGGCGAGAATCGGGTCGGGCAGCGGGAACTCGCGACACGCCTGCTCATAGGGCATGCCGCCCATATACGCCCGCGCCGCCGCATACGAGCAGCCGACACGACGCTTGTACACGATGCCCTGGTACTTCTTCTTGAGCTCGACGAACACCTGGTCGTCCTCGCCAGGGATACCGTAGCTGCGCACGCGGAGCTTCTCCTTATAGAGGGGCTTGTCCAGCGATCGCTCGATAAGCGCCCGGTCGGGCGTGTCGAAATAGCGGCTGACTATGCTCGTCGTCCCGTAGTCGTCGACGGCCATGCGCCCTTCGAGTGCCGTAAGCATCGCATGGCGCTGAGCTGCATCGAGGCGGTACTTGACTTCCTTGCGCTCGAAAACTTCTTGATAGCTCGTCATAGGAAATGTCTCCTTTTGAAGAGGGGCGGAAAGCCGTCCCTTTGGCGGTCGTGTCGTCAGCGGCGCGGGGCCGATCGTCGATACAGGAAAGGGAGGAGGGGGAAGAGGATGGCCCCGCCTGCCGACACCCCGAATGCTACGGAGCACCCCTGAAAGAACCCTGAAAGAAACGCTCAAACCTAAAAATCGGGCAGTTTCTTTCAGGTTGTTTTCAGGATCGTCCCCGACAATAACCTCACGGCCGCAACCGCCCCATCCACGATCCCCAGCGCGGAGGCGGTGGCGGCCGTTCGCGTCTCGGCGAGGCGCCCGCAAGGACCCGCGTCGAGGCGTTTCCTTAGCAAAACCGTGCTAGTATTCCAATCAAGAAAGCACCGAACGTGAAAGAGGAGCGCTGTGCAGATTCTCGTAGTCGAAGATGATGTACGCCTTGCCCAGGCACTTTGCCGCATCCTCGAGGAAAGCGGCTACAAAACCGACGCCGTGCACGACGGGCAGTCGGGGCTCGATTATGCAGAAAGCGGCATCTACGACGTCGTCATCCTCGACGTTATGCTGCCGAAGATGGACGGGTTTACCGTCGTGTCGAACCTACGGCGCGCCGGCGTGAACACACCCGTGCTGCTCCTGACCGCGCGCGACGCCGTGCCCGACAAGATCTGTGGGCTCGACTCGGGCGCCGACGATTACATGACCAAGCCGTTTTCACCAGCCGAGCTCATGGCGCACCTGCGCGCACTCACGCGCCGCCAAGGCGAGGTGCTCTTCGAGGCGATCACGTCGGGGGACGTTTCGCTGAATCTCGAAAGCCACGACTTGACCTGCGGCGACCAGTCGATTCACCTCAGCTACAAGGAGTTCTCACTCGCCCGCGTCCTTATGGCGAACGCAGGCGCTGCGGTGTCGAAGGCCACGCTGATCGAGAAAGTGTGGGGCCTGGAGGCAGCCGCCGACGAAAATAACGTAGAAGCCTACGTATCGTTCCTGCGCAAAAAGCTGAAGTTTCTCGGCTCGGCATCGCGCATCGAGACACTGCGCGGCGCAGGGTATCGCTTCGCCGCGGAAGGCGCCGCGACCGACAATCGCGCAAGCGCGTAAGGCCGCGCCGCATTCCCCGAAGAGATTCCCATGCTGAAAAAGCTCCGCATCAAGTTCATCGCGCTCAACATGGCCACCGTGGCCGTAGTGCTCGCCGTGATTTTCTCCGCCATCTGCGTCATCAACTACCAGCAAAGCGTGGCTTCCGTGCACGAAGCGATGAGCAACGCCATCGCGTTCACGGAGTCGAAGAGTCGCGCGCTGACCGACGGCAACACCCAGGGGCAGGAAGGCGCACGGGAACAAGACGCGGGCGACCCCGACGAGCAGGCGGACGGGGACTGGAAAGACGATGGCGCGCGGCATGGCACCCCTCCGCAAATCGGCGGCGGACCTGCGGGAAGCGGCCCGCATGTCCCTGTGGCGGTGTATCGCATCCTGAAGAGCGGCAGCTACGAGCTCGCAGGGTCGGCGGCTTCCGCATCAATTGCAGACGACGTGCTCGAGAAGGCGATATCCCAGCTCGCGGATGCCCCCGACGGTTCAGGCGAGCTCTCCGAGCTGGGATTGTTCTACGAGAAGTGCACCTCCGACACCGGCGTCGAGCGCGTCGCGTTCGCCGACGTCAGCTCCGCGAGCGGATGGCAAACCCTCGCGCTCACCCTCGCGGGCGTCGGCGTGGTCGCACTCGCCGTCTTCTTCGTGATCAGCGTGTTCTTCTCCCGCTGGGCCTTGCGCCCGGTGAAGCGCGCGTGGGAGCAGCAGCGGCAGTTCGTGGCCGACGCCTCGCATGAGCTGAAGACCCCGCTCACCGTCATCCTCGCGAACACGTCGATTCTCATGTCACACCCCGAGCGCACCATCGCAAGCCAAAGCCAGTGGGTCGAAAGCACGCAGGCGGAAGGCGAGCGTATGCAGGGGCTCGTGGCCGACCTTCTTCTCCTGGCGCGCCTCGACGCCGAGGAGACCGACATCGTGAAATCGAAGCCGAAGGAGCGCATCGATCTGTCGAACCTGGTGGAAGGCGAGCTTTTGCAGTTCGAGTCAGTGGCATTCGAGCGCGCCATCGAGCTGGAAAGCAACGTGGACGAGGGCATCGCCGTGTTGGGATCGATCGAGCGCCTGCGCCGCCTGATCACGACACTTCTCGACAACGCGTGCAAGTACGCCGGCGACAACGGGAAAGCGCGCGTCGAGCTGCATGCGCAGAATGGCAACGCATGCCTCGTCGTGCACAACACGGGGTCGCTCATCCCAGCGGAGGACCTACAGCACGTGTTCGACCGCTTCTACCGCGCCGACAAGGCACGCACAAGCGGTGCAGGCGGCTTCGGCCTGGGGCTTTCCATCGCAAAGGAAGTCGCAGAGGAGCACGGCGGCACGATAACCGCGAAGAGCAGCGACGAAGAGGGCACCACCTTCACAGCAACCCTGCCGATTGCGTAATCGAATACCTAAAAGTAGCTTTCCAGGTGAAACATCACATGGAAAGCTGTCGTCTTTTCTTCATATTCCCCCTTCACCATATATGGCGATTCGCAATATATGGCAATAATGCTTGCGTTTTTGCCCATGATTTCGAAAAATGACGGCGATAAGAGCGCACACGAAGAGAGCCTACGTTACAATCGGGGGAAACGCGGTCACGTCACGTTAACCACAAACGCAGCCAAAACGAAACGAGGACCCCATGACCGACCTACGGGCGAAAATCATCTCCATCGCGTGCGCGCTCGCACTTGTTGCCGGGTGCATGCCTGCTGTGGCTTTCGCGCAGGAAGAAAGTGAGGACGCCCCGTCCCCCGCGCCCACCCGCATCCCCATCGACAGGCAGGCATTTGCCCAGGCAGAAGATGAGGGCATCACCCTGCAAAGCGTCAACCTCAACGCGACCGTCGCACCGCACGACGCATTCTCCGACGAATTCCTCTACTTCACGAAATACGAGAGCGGCAACAGGCTCACGAGTGGCGAGGGCTACGACATGCTCCTCTCCGCGGGCGACAATTACCACGCCATGGGCTGCTACCAGTTCGACAACCGCTACGGCCTGCAGGATTTCCTCGTCGCCTGCTACAACTACAGCCCGACGCGCTATTCCATGTTCGCTTGGCTGAAGGACGCAAGCGTGGATATCTCGAACGTGAAGCTCTACGACTCGAGTAAGAAGGCCTTAACCGACACGGGGAAGAGGCTGAACGATTCGTGGTCCGCCGCGTACCAGGCGAATCCCGAGGAATTCTCGCGCCTGCAGGACGGCTGGTTCTACCAGGAATACGTCGAGTACGCGCTGCGCCTGTGCAACAACAGCGCGCACAACTTCAATATGGACAGCCGAAGCGATTGCGTAAAAGGCCTGGTCAGCGGCATTTGCAACCTGTTCGGCTCAGGCGGCATGCAGTTCTTCGTCGGCGGCACGCTCTACGGGAAGCACTACGACGGCGCAGGTCTCTCCGGCACGATGAGCGACCGTGAGTTCGTCACCACGCTGTGCAACTACATCGTCGACCACGTGGCGGAGCTACCTTATGTGAACAGCCAGTACGTGCCCAGCTATCAAAATCGCTACCGAAACGAGCTCGCCGATTGCCTCGCCTACCTCGACAGCAAACCCGACCCCAGCAATCCGACACCGACGCCCGGCGGCTCCACCACCCCGACGCCCGAGCCCAACAAGGCGTTCAGCGATCTGGAAGACGGCGCCTGGTATCTGCAGGCAGTCGAGTACGTGTCGAGCCGCGGCATCATGAAAGGCTACGATAACGGCACGTTCGGACCCAACGACACGCTTTCGCGCGGGCAGCTCATCACTATGCTGTGGCGCCTTCAGGGTTCCCCGCAGGCGGACATGTCTACGACCGCGTTCGCCGACGTCGACTACGACAGCTATTATGGGGACGCCATCCGATGGGCGCGCGCGACCGAGATTGTGAAGGGCTATGGCGACAGCAACGACTTCTGCCCCGACGCGTCCATCACGCGCGAGGAGATCGCCGTCATGCTGGCAAACTTCGCCAAGCGGATGGACGGGAAGAATCCAACGAGCGACGGCGTGAAGCTTGGGCAGTTCCCCGATGCCAACGTGGTTGACTCATGGGCGAAAACGGCTCTGAGCTGGACCGTCGACAAGGGAATCATCTCCGGCAAGATCGACGCGAGCAACAAGGCATGGCTCAACCCGATCGACAACGCGACGCGCGCGGAGGCGGCGACCATCCTCATGCGCTACCTGCAAAACCGCTAGAAGCCCATAGCGGGCTCACCTGCTATGGGCTGGACTTGATACGATGCAAGCGCCGCAAAGCCGAGCCTCCGCATCGGCGGCAGGGAGCAGATCCAACCCGAAACCAAAAGCGAGCGACCATCCCGATCGCCCGCTTCGCTTCCAGTTATAAGGTTGTTCTGCTAGGAAGGAAAGCCCTCCCCCTAGCACGCCATCTGGATTTCCGGCTCTCCATCCCCGAAGAGTAGCTCGCGCTCGGGACCGGAAAGCGCCGCGCGTGCCTGATCGCGCAGGTTATTCATGCCCGAAAGGAACTGGCGGTACATGACGAGGGTCAGGTAGCGGCCCTTCGTCGTTAGCGTGAGCTCGTCGTCGTTGTCGATCGCGAACGACCTGTTCGCGCGCATGAATGCGAGCTCGATCGGCAGCGCCAGCTCAAGCGGCTCGCCGAATTCGCGCTCGAACGCATGCTTGTCGAGGTGCAGCTGGTAGAGATGCAGAAGGAAGTAGTAACGCTCCAGGTCGCGCTTCGCCATGACCGACTTGCCCATGATGGACATATGGCCCGCCTGGATGGCATCGTTGTATTCCTGCAAGCTAAACGAGTTCACATACAGGCAGCCGTTCAAGTGTGTAATCGAGCCCGAACCGATCGCCGGGTACTCGTTGTAGGATACCTGCAGCTCCTCGAACGGCAGCTCAACATCCTTCTTCCCCTGGCCATTCAGACGCGTGAACGTCCAGATGGTGTCGCGCTCGAAGAACGGGTGGTCGCCGCCGGCAAGCACGCCATCGAGAATCTGGTAGTAGCGGTACTCGCGGTTGTAATCCATGCGCCCGAGCGTCTCGACCATCTTGCGCGTGGTTGCAGACGAGATGTAGAGCGGCGAGAACGTGGTCTGGCGCGCGCCGCATTCGACGATTTTCTCCAGGTCGCTGAAGAGAATGTCCTCGGTTTGCGAGGGGAAATTGAAGATCATGTCCACGTTGAGCGAGTCAAAATACGGAACCGCCTCGCCGATGCGCTCGAAGATTTCCTCGCCCGAGCCGTACTTGTGGTAGCGGTCCATCTGCTTAAGCAGGTCGTTGTTGAAGCTCTGCACGCCGACGGACAGACGTTGGACGCGTCCCTTCAGCTCGTTGAGCCACGGCTGCACGAGGTGGTTGGGGTTGGTCTCCGACGACACTTCCTTGATGTTGAAGTTATCGCGCGCAAGGTCGATCGTCTTGCACAGCTCGTCGAGCATGATGGTCGGCGTGCCGCCGCCGATGTAGAGGCTTTCAAAGTCGTATCCCAAATCCTTGAGCATCATCATTTCCTTGCGCATGTTCTCGAAATACGGACGCGCAACGGACTCGCGGAACGGATAGCGATTGAAGCTGCAGTATGGGCAAAGCACCTGGCAAAACGGCACGTGCATGTAAAGCATGTACTTCTCGCCGGGCTTCGGGCCGGGGAAGAACTTCTCGTCGGTCGGATGCAGGTCAAGGTGTTGCTTGGCAATGCCTTTGACCAGGTTAGTGAGCACTCGTTCGGATAACATGGGTCCCCTTCGTGACTTTCTCGAAATCAACGCCACATGGTAGCGCTTTTGCATCCCAAACGCGCAGGAACTATTCGCTTTCTACGGGAACTGCAAGAAGGGGACCACGCTAAAGGCGGCAAGGCAATCGGGAAAGCGGCGCCTCTTACGCGAGGGCGGCCGCCAACTCGTCGCGCGAGGAGAACGGCATCTCCCTGTTGCCCGCCGCATGGTCGATCGCGACAACGGTCCCCTTCCAGGTCGGCTCGCCGCCTTCCCCGCCAGCCGCCTTGTACTCGTCGGTCTGCACGACGTAGCGGCAGTCGAACTCCTCCGGCTTCGGCATCTCCTTCAGATCGAAGCCGTATTCCATATCCCTCAGGATGCGCTCCATGACGCTCGGCGCCGCCGCCGCGGACCCGAGCGACACGAGGCCGCGTTCCTTGTTGAAGACCGCCGTCGGCGACACGTAGATAGTACGAAGCCGTTTCTCGCGCTGGCGCTCAAGGTGATTGACTCCCACGATAACCGCGACGATAACCACCAGCCAGATAATGAAAATTACCAGGTCAAGCGGGCTATCAATCCGATTAAAGCCCAGGAAGAACCACAGCCACAGAAGGAATACGTCGACCAGCACGGCGATGGCGAGGCCGATCCAGTTGCTCTTCTTCATTATTTGTCACTTCCTTCCTTGGCGCCCGACAAGACCTCATCCATCTCCTTGTCGAGATCGCCGGTCATGCGGCGTCGGCGCAGCAAGACGACCGCGCCGTAAACCAGCGTTGCAATGGTGCCGAAGAGCATGAGCCAATGCACCCAGCAGCTCGTCAGCTGCTCGGCGGCCGGTGCGTTCTCGGAGCTCTGCTTTCCTTCCGACTGAGCGGCGCCGTTTTCAGAAGTCGCCTTGTCGGCGCTCTTCGGCGCAGTGGTCGCCTTCGGATCGGCAGCCGCGGAGTCGGAGCCCGTATCGCTCGGCGTCGACGGATTCTTGCCAGGTCCAGGCGTCGGCTCGTCTGTGCCGGGGCCAGGTGCCGGCGGCGTGTACGCGATAACCGTAAGCGTGCCGTTCACCTGGGTAATCTCATAGTTGTCGAGGCTCGTGTTCGCGCCGGCCTTAACGGTGAAGGTGTTGTCGGAGGTGCCGACCGCCGTCTGCGCTCCCGTAAAGTCGTAGCCGAAGCTCTCGCCTTCGACGAGCGACCCAGCCGTCACTGCTGCCTCGTGCTTGGTGAGTGCGGCACCGTCATACACCTTGGAATCCGTCGCGGAAGTTACCGTCACGGGACGCTTGGTCACGATGAGCGGGGCCTTCCCGCACGTCACATTGGCGAACTGGGCGGTGACATCCTCACCGGCGGCGTTCCTTATCACGATGGTGGAAGCGTCGATCTCGGCCAGAAGCTCGCCAGCGTCCGTGATGGAGCCCTTGGTCGCAGCCTCGAGCGTGAAGCCCGCGGGAAGACCGTCGACGTCGATGCCGGCGCTGGTCAGCGGCTTGCCGTCGTAGACCTTGCTGCCGCCGCGCGGCGTGACATTGATCGCCACCTGGCTCGGGGTGACCTCGAGGGTACCGATAGCGCCTTCCACGACGTTGTAGTTCGACTCCTTAGCAGTGCCGTCCCATGTGATGGCATAGGAGTTGGCGCTCGTGCCCACAAGCGTCTGGCTGCCGGTGGCGGCGAAGCTGGCGGTCTCGCCGTTCACGAAGCCCGAAATCTCCCCCGAAGCCGTGAGCGCCGTGCCGTCGTAAGGCTTCGACGCGCTATGCGTGGTAACGGTGAGAGTTGCGGGCAGGATCGTGAGCTGCCCGTCCTCGATCGCGAAGACCACGTTCGAGAAGTTGGCGCTCCTGTTCTCGAAGTCGCCGGGGAGCAGGCCCATGTCGTAGTCGCCGGCGTCGGTGCCGGTGGCGACCTTGTGCGCGGCGTCGCCCACGAAGGCGAAGTCGCCCTCCTTGTAGAGGGCGGAGGAGATCTTTGCGACCTCGTAGCCCTCGGCGGTCTTGGCCTCGCCGTCGTAGGGGAACGTCGCGCTGTTCTCCCTGATGGTCACGACGACCTTCTCGGCGTTCGCGGTCACCTCGAGCCTGCCCTCGCCCAAGGTGATCTTGTAGTTTGCGAGCTTGGTGGAGCCCGCCGCCTCGTAGGCTGCGATGGTGCTCCCGCTCTCGCCGGCGTCGGTCTGCGACCCGCCGTAGGACACGCCCTCGACGCCGTCGCCCCCGGCGAAGCCGGCGGCCTCGAACTCGCTCGCCACGAGAGGCGTGCCGTCGTAGGGCTTGCTCGCGTCCTTGGGGCGGATGGTCGCCTCGGCGGGGTCGATGACGAGCGAGCCGTCCTTGATTTCGACGGCGAACTCGCTCGTCACGTCGTTGCCCGCCGCATCGGACACCTTGGCGGTGCCGGTGACGTTGTTGGTGTAGGTGCCGGCGTCGGCCGCGCTCGGGTCCTCGGTGGAGAGGCCGGAGACCGTGTACGCCTTCCCGCCGACCACGAACTCCGTTGTCTTGAGGCCCGCGGCGGAATGGGTCCCGCCGTCGTAGGTCGCCGACGTCGAGTTCGCCTCGACCGTGATGGTCTCGGCCGCCCCGCGCGAGGTCACGTTCAGCGTGCCCTTCTCGGTGCGGATCTCGTAGTTGCCGGCCTTGGTGTTCTCAGGGTACCCCCACGAGACGATGGAGCTCTCGCTCGTCCCCGGCGCGGTCTGCGAGCCGGAGAACACGGGGTCGGAGATGCCCTGGCCTGCGAGGAACTGGTCGGGCGAGCCCTCGGCGACCTCCCACTCGCTCGCCTCGAGCGCCTCCCCGTTGAAGACCCTGGAGGCGTCCTTGGGCTTGACGACCACCTCGCGCTTCGAGATCGTGAGCTGGCCGTCCTCCACCTCGAAGCTGACGTTCGAGAAGTTCTTGCCGGCGTAACTGAAGTCGCCCGCGTCGAGGCCCATGGGGTAGCTGCCCGCGTCGGTGCCCGTTACCTTCGCCGTGCCCGCGAACGAGATGTCGCCCGCGTCGAAGCCGGCGGGGGCGCCGGCGCTCGCGGCGCCGCCGACCACGTAGGAGACGGCGTAGCCCTCGACGCTGTGCTCCTCGCCGTCGTACTTCCCGCCGCCCGTATTGCCCTTGATTTTGACGACGACCTGCTGGGAGTTCGGGTTGATCACGAGTTTGCCGTCATTCGTTTTCGCAACGATGTACTTGCCATCAGTGCTCACCGTGCCAGCGGTTCCGGAAGCGAAGGTATACGGATAGTCGCCCGCATCGGTTCCCTTGCCACCCAGAAGCGTAACGCTCGCAAACGCGGCGTCCGCGACATCGCAGGTGTAACCCTCGACGTGCTGCAACTCCCCCGTGTATTCCGTCGTTGCGGAATTCGCCGTGAGCGTCACGTTCTGGTAATAGTAGATGTTGATGACGGTGCTGCCATCGAGCTCGACAGTTGCAGTTGCCGTCTGACCAGGTACTGCAGTGTATCCGTCGATGGCCTTCGCGAGGTTGGAGGCTGCAACCTCGCTCCCCCACGGGGCGCTCTGCGTCTCAGAGTCGGCAACTTTCTGCTCGGTGCCGTTGAGGAAATAATTCACCTGGTAGTTGGCAGCGTCCTTCTCGTAGTAGAAGACGATCTCGGGCGTCTCGCCTTCGACGAGCGTCGCTTCCCCAGACGCCTGCGTCGAATCAACCAGGTGATAGCCTTCGATGTCGCTCTTCGCGTTTGCCGTCACGACTTCGCCGGCGTGCCCATAGAGCGTGTCGGCAGGGGAAAGCTCCTTGCCGGTGCCCTGCTCCAGGTACTTCACCTTGCAAGCGAGCAATTTGTTCCACGTCGCCGTGAACGTGACGTTGTTGTCGGGCATGGTAAAGCTCGCGCCGCTTTCAAGCGTTGTCACGCCGTCAAGCCCCGAAACAGTCCAGCCGGCGAACTCGTACCCTACGCGGGTAGGCTCGGCTTTCACCGTCTGCGTCGAACCTTCTTGAGCAGCATGCACGAGAGCATCGCTGTTGTTCCAGCTTCCACCCGCCAAATCGTAGATGACCTGGCGCCCCGAAAGGTACTTGGCGTAGAAGTTCACATTCCCGTCTATCGTATAGGGGAGCTCCACCTGCTGAGTTAACGCTTGGTCGGTATACCACCCATTGAAGGTATATTCGATGCCGCCAACCTTCTTGGAAAGCGGAAGGCTCACGTCAGGAAAGTCGGTGATGTCGGTGGTATCACCCTCGCGGTACGTCAGTTTCGAGGCGACAAGCTGGAATCCCTCGCCCGGCGTCGTCGGGTCGTCAACGTAGTAGCGGGCGTTGAACAGGTTGCGGCACGTGATGGACACGGAGCAGTCGACATGGTAGCCATCGTTGTTGTTCGTCAGCTTGTACGGCTTGACGCAGATGGATTCCACGTCCTCATCGGTCACCGTGACGCCCGGCAGCATCCCTTCGATTACCGATTTGTACGCCTTGAAAATATTGTTCCAGTCGCTGCTTCCGCGAGCAACCTGGTACTCGTCCCCCGTGGAGTCGTCGGGCCAGGTGATCACGCGATCGGAAACACGATCGAAGATGGCGGTCTTCCCGTTGTCTTTTGGGAAATTGCTGCTGTCGAGCCCCGTGAGGTTCACGCTGCCGCTACCAAGGCTGGCCCATTGGGTCGTGCTGGTGGAATCGAGCGACCCATTGGGGTTGTTGAGGTAATAGAAGAGGGCGCTATTGGTCACAGCCGTTGGGGAGGTGACCGTCACGTCGTGCGTCGCCGCAAGCGTGGTGTTGCCGTCCGGGCTTGTATAGCTGAGCGTGACTGTTGCGGTGCCTTGGCGGACGCCCGTCACCGTTCCGCTTTGGTCGACCGTGAGGATGTTGTCGTTGTTCGAGGACCAAATGTAGGTCCCCTCAGCATTTGAGGGGCTCGTCGTTGCCGTCAGCTGCATCGTAGAGAACTGCGCGACGGCGTCGGCACCGGTGATAGAGAGGGACTGCGCAACTGTGGAGTCCGCGGCGGCGGAAGAATCAGCAGCCTTGCCGGATTCATTGTTAGTGGCTGAAGGGGTGTTGGAGTCGCCGCTATCGCCTGCAATATCGGATTCCACACCCGCAAGCGCAGGAGAAGAGATTCCCACGGATTCGCCGCTCGGGCGAGCGGGAGCATCGTCTCCCCCACCCAGCGTCGCCGCAAGGTTTGTAGCGTCGCCAGAAAGCTGGGAGCACCCCCCCGCCATTAGCAGCGCCATCTTCCGCATACACCTCGGCAGGATTCACGGCAGGCCAGCCGAAACCCAGCAAGATGGCAGACAGCACGACAGAGACAACCTTGTTGCCCCATGATGTGCAATTGGCCGAGCTCTTAGCCTCTCTCATGTGATTTATCGTATTATTCATGCTCCTCACCCCGTCAGCCCAGGCTCCAGATGAAGCTTACGGCCTAACTATCTCCGCAATTTCAGCTGGTCATACTTGCCTCTCGTCATAGGCAAGCCCTCTGTTATAGAGGGACACTTCCAGATGCGGTTTTCCAAATTCAGCATACTAACACTTTTTGGGTATTTGCAGGATGACAATATCGTAAATAGTTACCTCAATATATTGTTCGCTATTTATCACCACCTGCTGTTTCATTGATTCACGTACCAATTTTTAGTAAGGTGACGAGGTGATTCACCATACCCATTGCTTCAGTTCGGCGTAAGAGAATATGGGTGGGTGACAAATTGGTTTCAAAACCACCTTTGCGGCAAGGCTCGCTCGACGGCCCAGTGCCAAATATGGGACAAAGGCAACCAATGAAAGCCGCTCGGAACGGAGGCGACAATGGCAAAGCATATGACAAGAAGGGCATTTGTGACGACAGCATGCACAGCCGTTGCCGCAACGGCACTCGGCTGCAGCGCCTCGGATGACGCCAAAGCCGCATGGACATGGACGCAAGACGACGACCTGCCCGTATTGTGTATGCAGGTTTCCGGCGGCGCCATCGTGGCCATGCCGAGCAGTGGCTGGAAACCGCAAGACGGCTGGATTCAACTACAGCTTTCGGGAGGGTCGATTCCCGGAAAAGAAATCGAGTCAATCACCCAAGAAGGATCGACCCTCGTTGTGAAGCTGAAAAAGCCGACGAGCGAAATCGAGACCATGGACTTGCGCCTCACCGAGTACCGGGTCGAAGGCGGCGACGTCTCAAGCATCGAGTCGGTCGACATCATCGACAAGGGCGAGCGCCACGAAGCCCAACTCGGGGTGGACGGTTAGCGCTAAGCCCAATCGCGCTCAATCATTTCCCACTTTGCGTCGCGCGAGCGCTCGACCAGGGAAATCTCCTCATCGCTAAGAGCACGGAAGCGGCCTTGGCTCTTCAGGTAATCGCGCACGCTTGTGAACTCGCGGGGCTTGCGGTTGAGCGTGAACTTCCCACCAGGGACGCCGCTCTCCTGCTCGCCCTCGTATTCGGCGAGATACCACAGTCCGCAATCGACCACGTCGCGAGCGAGATCGACCATCTTCGACTCGGGAGCACCCCACCCCGTCGGGCACGGCGCGATCACGTGGATGAACCGCGTACCGTGGATACCCTTCGCGCGCTCAAGTTTTTTCAGGAAGTCGTTCATATACCCGACGCTCGCCGTTGCGGCATAGGGAAGCCCGTGAGCTGCGATAATCTCGAACACGTTCTTCTTCTGCGTGAGGCATCCGTGGGAGTTCTTCCCTACGGGCGTCGTTGTGGTCTTAGCGCCGAAGGGGGTGAGCGAGCTTTTCTGGATGCCCGTGTTCATGTACGCCTCGTTGTCGTAGCAGATATAGAGGACGTCGTCGTTGCGATCGATTGCGCCCGAAAGCGCCTGGATGCCGATATCTGCCGTGCCGCCGTCGCCCGCAAAGCCGACGACCGTACAATCGTCGGGCTTCTTCCCCTGAGCCCGCAAACCGGCCTCGATGCCCGTGAGCACGGCCGCCGTGGCCGCAAAAGGCGTGATCATCGCGTTGTTCGCAAAGCACAGCTGGGGGAAGTTGAAGCCGACGGCGCTCATGCAGCCTGCGGGCAGCGCCGCCACCGCGTTCGGACCGAGCACCTTCAGCGCCGCGCGGACCGCAAGCGAACCGCCACAGCCAGCACATGCCTTGTGCCCGAAAAACAGCTCGTCAGCAGGCATGTTCTTCGCATTCATCGCCATTATCGCGCACCTTCTTCGCAATCGTCGCCGCATGCAGACTGGCTTGAAACGGGAAAGTCTATCCCGAGGAAGCTCACACGGCCGAGCCCAGCTCCCTGGACAGCTGCCACATCGTTGCGCGCTTGCCCCGCAGCAGCATCGAGCAGCACGTCGAACATGGCGTCCATCTGGGCACTCGTGATGTCGTCACCGCCGAGGCCGCCGATGAAGTTGAACGTCGGCACCATGCACCCCGCTTGCTGGAGCGCGGAATTCACGTTCGTGAACACCGTGCCCTCGGCCCCGAAGGAGATGTCCTTCTCCAGCACGCCGACCGCCGCCGCGCCCGCAAGCGCCTCGGCGATAAGCTTCGCCGGGAAGGGGCGCATGTAGCGGATGCGCAGAAGGCCCACACGCTTGCCCTGCTCGCGCAGCCTTGCGACCGACTCGCGCGCAAGCCCCGCAATCGAGCCCAGCGTCACGAGAACGGCTTCAGCATCATCGCAGCTCACCGCTTCAACAGGACCCGTATACGCTCGACCGAAGCATTCCGCAAAACGCGCTTCCACGCGATCGATCGCTTCGAACGCGCCGAGCATGTCTCTGTGCTCGTAGTATTTGAAGTAGCGGTTGTAGTCGGGGCCGGCGGAATATCCGATGTTCTTCGGATGCTCGAAGTCGAAGCAGTTCGTCGCCTGATACGGCGGCAAGAACGCATCGGCGTCTTCCTCGGCGGGCACATCGACCGTCTCGTAGGTATGCGTGAGCGCGAACCCGTCGAGGTTCACCATGAACGAAGTGAGCACCGCGGGGTCTTCAGCCACCGCATATGCCATAAGCGCCAGGTCAAGCGCCTCCTGGTTGTTTTCCGCATACGCCTGAATCCACCCATGGTCGAGCAGCGCCAGCGAATCGCGCTGATCGCCGTAGATGTTCCACGGGAGCGCCGTTGCGCGGTTCGCGTTCATCATCACGATGGGAAAACGCCCACCCGCAGCGTAGGTGAGGACCTCCGCCATGTAGAGAAGGCCCTGACTCGAGGTCGCCGTAAACGTGCGCGCGCCCGTGGCTGATGCGCCCATCGCACAGGAAAGGGCGGAGTGCTCGGATTCCACGTGCACGTATTCCGCTTTGAGCGAGCCCTCTTCCACCATCTCGGAAAGACGCTCGACCACAACGGTCTGCGGCGTGATGGGGTAAGCGGAAATCACCTGCGGTTTCGCGAGACGAACACCTTCGGCGAAGGCCTCGTCGCCTGAAAGGAAACGCTTCATCGCTCATCACTCTCGCTTTCGGGGACCATGGCAAGCGCACCGAAGCGGCACACCTCGACGCACACGCCGCACCCCTTGCAGAAATCGTAATCGATGGCCACGGCTGCCGCGCCGGTCGCGTCTGGCACCTGGCAAGCAGGACGGAAGATGCAGCCATCGGGACAGTACAGGTAGCACTGCAGACAGCCCGTGCATTTCCCGGCATCGAGCACCGGACGCATATTGCGCCAGCCTGCGTTCTTCGCTACGAGGTAACCGCCGTCGTAGCATGTCGTATGGGCGAAGTCGGCGGGATCGAGCGCGGCGGTTTGCAGCGTGGGAATGAGTGCCTCACCGCGGGAAGCGGGCGCATCGAAATGCGCATCCTTGGCCGTTTCACGTGAAACAGAGCCGATAACCTGGGATTCGGGGGACTCGTCAATTTTTACGGCCACTCCCGCTGCTCGAGTTTTCCCCACCGCCTCAAGCGCCGCATCGACTACGCGCTTGTTCTTCTCGTGCAGCTTCGCGGGCATATAGCCCTCGATGGCTCGCTTCACGTCGTCGGCACTCACGTAGTCGCACACCGAGCACAGCGCACCGAGAAGCGCCGTGTTGGGAATCGGCCGGCCAAGAATCTCTTGAGAGATGCCATTCGCATCGATGGCAACGATGCGCGGATCGCCGAACGAGCGCACCGAGTTCACGATGACTTTCCCATCAGGAAGCAGCTCGTCCTCCCAACCTTCGCCAAGCAGCGTATCGTCGAGGTAGATAACGTAGTTCGCCCTGCTCACTGCACTGCGGTCGCCAATCGGCTCGCGCGACATCTTAGTGAACGCGCGCATAGGGGCGCCACGACGTTCAGGACCGAACGAGGGGAACGCCAGCGCATAGGCGCCATCGGCGAACGAGGACGCCGCACCCAAAAGCCGTGCCGCCGTGAAGGCCCCCTGCCCGCCGCGACCGTGCCAAAGCACTTCGATCATGTAAAACTCGCCTTCTTGTTAGTTTGTGAGATGAGCATCAGTATAGGCGAACCAGGCCGCGCCTACGTGGTTTCGACGATTCAATACAAGCAAGGCAGAATCGAGGTGGGTATTGGTGACTTCATTTTGATGCCGCAGCTTCTTTAGCGGACCGTTATTGGAGAAAGCAAGGGCGCCGACAACGTCGACACCCTTGAATGAGACCCCACGTCAGCGAGAAGAAAGCTCACATCACCCGCGGTTCGCTCGACTATTCACCTGCTTGCTCGCCTATTCGCCCGTGCGCTTGGCCGACCCGCCCGCAAAAGAGGGATCCATCGCCACGGCGTCGAGGCGGCCCATCACGACGTCTTCGACCTCAGGAGAATATGGCGCGTTGTCGCCCTCTCCCGCAAAGCGCGTGCGGATGTAGCTGCCGCACTCGTCGCACGTACCGATGCGATGGCCCTCATCGCCCTCGATGTTGAAGTAGCCCACTTTATGGACAGGTTGAAACCGGCTCAAAATGGGTTGCTTTTCACTTTCGAATCAACCTTGCGGATTGACGCGCACGAGTCCATTTCGGCAATGACTCCCATCCGCAAAAACGGTGCCCGAAAAAGACGTGCGGTCGTGCGCGCGGTGGCAGGCGAGGAGGGAGAGAGCCGTTCTCCCCGTATGGCGCTGGCGTTGTCCCCGTATGTCGCTGCTATACTGAATTCGACTCGAAAGGAGATTGCCATGAGCGACAAGGAGAAAGTTGCGCTAACGAAGCTCACCAGCAAGGGCGGTTGAGCGGCAAAGTGGGGTCCGGGCGACCTCGAAGATGCGCTGCACTGCCTCTCGCCGGCAATCGATTTGCCCGACAAGGACAAGCTCCTCCTCGGGTTCGAAACGAGCGACGATGCGGCAGTATGGAAAATCAACAAGACGACGGCTGCCGTGCTCACGGTCGATTTCTTCACGCCTGTCGTCGACGACCCCTATGAGTTCGGACGCGTTGCGGCGGCAAACGCGCTTTCGGACGTGTTCGCGATGGGGGCCCGTCCCCACGTGGCTCTAAACCTGCTCGCGCTCGACAGCGAGCTCGGCGCCGAAGTCGCAGGCGAGATTCTGCGCGGAGGCGCCG
>OLOB01001167.1_pt1 | contig 17939 bp, 20 predicted proteins | sample 1671911 | NCBI WGS metagenome assembly OLOB01 (sample SAMEA3136625, study PRJEB25190) | human gut metagenome | biome: human gut; feature: human-associated habitat; material: faeces | place: Austria | collected 2013
CTTCCTTGATTCGGTCAAAAGAAGCAGGGGTAACCCCTGCTTCCTGAAATCACTTATGCAGAAAGGAAAAAATCCCTTTCTTTTTTTCATATGGTTCTGATGTGATCCCTTTTACCTCATAGCCGGTTGCATTAATGGCAGCCTTTAGTGCAGCTTCTTCAAGGGGCTGTTGGGAGAGAATCACAGTTTCTCCCTTTCCATGGGAGGATGTGACCTTGTCTACCCGGCAGGCCTTCCGCACTGCATCATTTACATGGGATTCGCACATTCCACACATCATACCGTCTATTCCTATTGTAGTTTTAATCATACAAACATACCTCCGCAGGTTAGCATTAACTAACCATAATCAGATTAGCACAATAATCATAATTTGTCAATAAAAAAATAGCCGAGATAAAATTCTCGGCTATTTTTTATTTCTTTTTAAATTTATCAAAAAAGCCTTCTTTTCCGCTGTTTTTCGGCGGAACATAGGTTTTGTCAAATTCTTTTAAAAGTTGCTTTTGTTCGGATGTAACATTTTTAGGAATATCAACAATTACTTTTGCGGTTGTATCTGATGGTGTTTCCTCTATTTCAAGTTTTTCTAATTTAAAAGTTTTAATTAGTGAAGAAGAATTAAATAAAAGGGCACAAGAATTAGCTGATCAAATCTACAAGGATTATAATGGACAAGAAGTTACTTTTATTTGTATTCTAAAAGGTTCAATTTTCTTCACAGTTGAATTATCAAAGAGAATGAAAAGTGATGTTAACTTTGAATTTATTAGGGTTTCAAGTTATCATGGACAAAACAGCACAGGTGTTATTGAGATGAAAGTTGAATTGCAAGGAGATATAAAAGATAAAGATGTAATTATTATTGAAGACATTATAGACACAGGTAGAACTTTATCTTATTTAACAGAATACTTAAAGAGCAAAGGACCAAGAAGCTTAAAAATATGCTCATTACTAGATAAAAAAGAAAGAAGAGAATGTAAAATGGAAGCTGATTATGTTGGCTTTGATATTCCAGATGTATTTGTTCTAGGATATGGCTTAGATGTTGATGAAAAATATAGAAATCTTCCATATATAGGATATTTTGAAAATGTTTAATATAGAAGCAGAAATTAAAAAACTCCCATCAAAACCGGGAGTTTATATTATGAGAGACAAAAACGATGCTATTATTTATGTAGGTAAAGCTGTGTCACTTAAAAATAGGGTGTCGCAGTACTTTAGAAAAACAAATAAAACAGTAAGAATACAAAGAATGGTTTCATTAATAGATCATTTTGAGTATATTGTTGTAGATAATGAGGCAGAGGCTTTAATACTAGAATGTAATCTTATAAAAAAGAACATGCCAAAGTTTAATGTACTTTTGAAGGATGATAAAGCTTATCCATATATAAAAATAGATGTAAAATCAGATTACCCAAATGTGTTTTACACAAGAAGCATAAAAAACGACGGAGCAAAGTATTTTGGACCATATGCAAACCCATATGCTGCAAAAGAAATGATAAACTTTATAAAAGAGAGATTTCAAATACGTCAATGCAAAGTGTTTAAATCTAATAAAAGAGCATGTTTGAATTATCATATAAAAAGATGCTTAGCACCATGTGTTAATTATGTTTCAAAAGAAGAATATAGAAAGCAAATAGATCAAATTATAATGCTATTAGAAGGAAAAACCGAAAGCATTATAAAAAACTTGGAAAATGAAATGAAAAAGGCAGCTGAAAAACAAGATTATGAAACGGCTGCAAAACTAAGAGATAGAATTTCAGCAATTGAACATTTCTCACAAGAGCAAAAGGTTTCAAACATTAATGAAAAATCAATAGATGTAATTGGTGTATTCAAAAATGAAATTGATTGTGTAGTAGAAATTTTCTTTGTAAGAAATAGCAAAATGATAGGAAGAGAGCATTACTTCTTAAGTAATATGGCTGATGAGAATATTAGCAATATACTTTCAGATTTTGTAAAACAATATTATCTTCAAAAAGAAGAACTTCCAAGTAAAATAATGATGCAAGAAGATATTGAAGATAAAGAAATTATAGAAAGAATATTAACAGAAAAATCAGGCAAAAAAGTAGAATTTAAAACACCACAAAAAGGTGAAAAACTAAGATTTGTAGAGATGGCAGTTAATAATGCAAAAATAACTCTAGAAAACAAAACAAAGGAAAAACACGACTTGGTTTTAGGCTTAAAACAAACATTAAATTTAGAAAAATTACCAAGAAAAATTGAATGCTTTGATATTTCAAACTTGGCAGGAGACTACATGGTAGCAGGCATGTGTGTGGCAATAGATGGTGTGATAAAAAAGAATTTAAGCAGAAGGTTTAAAATTAAAACAGTGTTTACACAAGATGACCCAAGGTGTACAGAAGAAGTTGTAACAAGAAGATTAAAACATTCTATCGAAAACCCAAAAGGTGGCTTTGGAGAATTACCAAATGTGATTTTTGCAGATGGTGGAATAACTCAAATAAGAGCAATTAAAAGGGCTACAGCAAAGTATAACTTGCAAATTCCAGTTTTTGGAATGGTGAAGGACGATAAACATTCAACTAAAAATTTAATAGATGAAGAAAGGCATGTTATAACTTTAACAGAAGAACAAATGAATTTTGTAACAAGAATGCAAGACGAGGTTCATAATGTTGCAATAGAATATAACAGAAAGTTAAGAGAAAAAGAAGCAACAAAATCTGAATTAGATAATATTCCAGGAATTGGAGAAAAGAAAAAACAAGAGTTATTAAAAGCATTTGGAAGCATTCAAGGAATAAAAAAGGCGAGCATAGAAGAAATAACAAAAATAAAAGGAATAAATGCTGATTTAGCAAGAAATATCAAAGAATTTTTAGATTAAAAATTATCATATTTGTACTATTTTAAGAATATATTTTTAATATGGGACAAGGAGGTACAAATATGATAGATGTTGCAGATACAAATTTTTGGAATGAGAAATTCGAGGAGAAAGAAGAAAAACATAAATTAACTTTTGCAAACAAAATAATAATGGTAGGTTTAATTTTATTTGGAGTTTGTACAACAATAAATACAGTACTAATATATACATTTTTTAATCTACTAAATAAATTATAAGGGAGAGATTGTAATTGAACATAGCAACAAATTGGAAAGATTATGAAATATTAGATATGGCAAATGGAGAAAAACTAGAACGTTGGGGAGGTTATACATTAATTAGACCAGACCCACAAATAATTTGGAAAAATCAAAGTTTTCCAGCTAAATGGAAGAAAGCGAATGCTACATATACAAGAAGTAAAACAGGTGGAGGCGCATGGAGTTATAAAACAAAATTACCTTCAGCTTGGCAAGTTAAATACAAAAATTTAGTATTTAATATAAAACCAATGGGATTTAAACATACAGGGCTATTCCCAGAGCAAGCTGTTAATTGGGACTGGATGATTGATAAAATAAAATCTGCTAAACGCTCCATAAAGGTTTTAAACCTATTTGCATATACAGGTGGAGCAACGGTAGCATGCCTTTCAGCAGGTGCTGCTGTATGCCATGTAGATAGCTCAAAAGGAATGGTTGCATGGGCAAAGGAAAATGTAAATTCATCTGGCTTACAAGATAAACAAATTCGTTATATTGTAGATGATGTTGTAAAATTTGTTCAAAGAGAAATAAGAAGGGGCAACACTTATGATGCAATTATAATGGATCCACCATCTTATGGCAGAGGAACATCAGGCGAAGTATGGCAATTTGAAAGTAACATTTCAGACTTAGTTGAACTATGTACAAAAGTACTAAGTAAAGATCCATTATTTTTCTTAATAAATTCATACACAACAGGTATATCAGGTGAGGTATTAAGCAATATTCTAAAGCTTAATATGAAGAAATATAAAGGCAAAATATCAGCAGGAGAGATAGGTTTGCCAATGAGCAACTCAAACTTAGTTTTACCTTGTGGAATTTATGGAAGATGGGAAAAGTAACATTATGTAAATTTATGAAAAGGTCAAAATCCTATATGAAAATTTTTTTCAAAGTTTTCATATAGGATTTTTTGCGTTTCATATAATTTTTAAACTTTTTCTAAAAATCTAGTGTAAAATAACATCATAGAAACCGAAGCGAGTTAAGAGGTGGTTAAATGGTAGAAACAATTTGTAATAAATTGACTTCAAGAATTAGAAAAGAAATGCCAGATATTAATGATGAAAGAGCAGAAGTAATAAATTATGGTTTGCAATTAATAATTGGAGAAATACCAAAATTAATTATAATAATAACAATTGCATACATACTGAAGGTGCTGGACTTATCAATTTTAGTATTAATTCTATTGCTTCCATATAGGACAGTTTCGGGAGGAGTTCATTTGCAAAGTCATCTAGGATGCATAGTTGCAACATCTGTTTTCTATATAGGAAATGCAGTATTAAGTAAATATATTGTACTAACAAAAACAGTTGAATATATAATAACAGGAATTGTGTGGATGTTTTCAATGATAATGATTAAATTATATGCGCCAGCAGATACAGAAGAGGTTCCAATTTTGAGAAAAAAAGAGCGAACAACAAAAAAGATATTATCATATATAGTTATGACATTATCTCTAATAGCTTCATTAATAATTAAAAATACTGTAATTTCAAATTTATTACTATTTGGTGTATTATTTCAAACAGTCGCAATAACAAGGTTAATGTATAAAATAACAGGAAATAAATATGGTTATGAAGAGTATATAAAAATTAATGGCGCAAAATAAAATCGCATAAATATTTGAAAGAAAAGGGGGGATTATCTATGACAAAATTATTAGCAAAATTAGCAGAAAAATATGCTAAAAGTACAAATACAGCATGTTTTGTATGGCTAGCTTGGCATCAACCTAAAATGCCAGCATCTTTAGTAAAAAAAGATTAATTTAAATAAAATATGGCCTAGAGGTAGGAATCTAGGCTATATTTTAATTATAAATCTCGAATTGTTGTGTAAAGAACATATCGTTTTTAGTGGTGTATAAATCTAAGTTGGTATTTTTCTTTAAATATTTTCTGACTTCCCACAAACCTAAACCATGGTTTTGATGATTTTCACCATCAGTTTTAGAAGTGTAACCTTTTTCAAAAATTCTATCTACATTAACATCTTTATTGGTATATGTATTTTGTATAATAACTAAAGTTCTATTTCTATGATTTTTATCAGCTCTAAAAGATACATTTACAATTTTCTTATCACATTTAGAGGCAGCTTCCAAAGCATTATCAAAAAGAATACCTAAGATTCTAGTAAGCTCATATGTTTTAATATTTAGGTTACTTAAATCTGTCATTACTTCATAGTTAAGCTTAATATGGTCTTTTTCAGCCTTTCCAAGTTTATCAGCAAGAATGCTATATATAGCTGGATTATTAACAAGTTCAGGGTTAAGAACAGCTAAGTTATTATTAATTTGGCATTCTTCTAGTAGGTCTTTATAATATGTTTTTAAACCATCAATGTTATTTGTTGAAAGATAACCACCAATTGCTTGAACAATATTATTAAAGTCATGTTTAAAACCTCTAATGTTATCATGTAAAGTATTTAACGTTTTATTATACATTTTTTCTTCTTCTAATTCTTGAGTTGTTTTTTCAAGTTTATTTGTTCTATATAAACTGTACAAACTAATAAGAAAATATAGAAGTAGTAAAGCTAAAGACATAAATATTAGATTATTAGGTATATAGTCTGTGTATAAGTATTCAATATATGCCTGAATAGCAATTGCAACTATTCCGACTAGGAAATTAATTATTAATGTATTATAAGTATATGAATCAAATCTATCTAGTAAGGTAATATGCCAATCTAATTTCTTGAAAATTTGATATATAGCAAATAATAAAATATATAAATTAAATGAATAAATTATCTTATATATTGGAATGACAAATAGAACTGTAGAATGTAGTTTCAAAATACTAGAGTACAATAAAACTAAAGGAGTTCCAGTACAAAACATTATTATATAGAAGGTGATTTCTGAAAAAATTGCTTTTAATGCATTTGTTTTTAATATAAAATATACTAAAACTGGAAAAAGCATTAAGTTTATAAAAGTATTATAGGGATTAGGAATAAAATATGATGTTAAAATCGCAAGTAAAGAATTACATAAAACATATTGAATTCTTTGAGTTTTTGAGCACGAAATATTCAATATTGTTGTAAATAACAAAAAGGTCAAATATATTTCAAGAAAAATCATTGGTACACTTATAATATTCATTAATATTTCATTTTCATTTGTTAACGCATTCCAAATTGTTTGTAAAAGTTCCATATTTAAAAACCTCCAAAAGTTTATTTTTATATTTAGCACCTATAAAACAGGTTACATTATGGTCAAAAAAAATTGTGTTTTCATTAGCCGTTAAGTTAGCAATATTATTAACATTTATAATATAACTTTTATGGCATCTAATAAAATTGTCTGGCAGGCAACTTTCGATTTTTGAAAAAGAACTATATATTTCATAGTTCCTGTTTGCAGTACAGAAAATAAGCTTCATACCATCTTTTTTTATATAATTAATATCATTCTCATTAATAATAGTATTACGATCAATTTTTACAAATTTTTTTCCAATATTTTTTCTATCTTCAACTAAACGGAGGATAGTTTCTTCCAGACGCTCATCACAAACAGGCTTAGAAAGATAATCAAATGTTTTATATTTATAAGCCATTAGAGCATACTCTAGATGACCAGTTGAAAAGATAATATAAACATCTTTATTCTTTTTTCGAACAGCATTTGCAATATCAAAACCGGTTATTGAAGCTTTTAGATTTATATCAAGAATTAAAACATCAACTTTATTCGTACTTACATAATTTAAAACGTCATTAGCAACTGTTGACTGGAACGATATTTCAGCAGAAATATCATTCCTAAAAAAAATTCCTTCTAATGATTTTGCTAGCCTATTTAAAATTTGAAGATTATCATCACATAATACAAAACTTATCATATGAAAACTCCTTATTAACAATTTTAAATACAATTTTTAAATATTCTAGACTAAACACTAAAAAAATTCAATTACCAAGTATAATATACTCCATCATTTCCAAAATGTCAACAAAAAAACACTAAATTTTTATAAAATGAAATCTATAAGTAAATATCAACAAAAAGACGTGAAACACTGTATTTCAAAAGGAAACAGGAACATCGATGCAAGACAAAAAACGACATTATTAGACAAAACATACCCATAAAGACAATATAAAACAAGGGAACATGTATAATTTTTAAAAATAATTCATATTTATAATTATAATAAAAAATTAAGGAGTGTGAATATGAAAAAGAAACCTTTACTTATTTTAAGTGGAATTATAATTTTATTAGTACTAATTTTATTCTTAGTGAATAAAACAAATGAAGGAAAAATTATTCAAACAAGTAATGGAACTGTACTTAGCAACAAAAAGATAGGCTGGGGAATAAGAAGAAATGATAATCACGAACAGCCAGATTTAGGCGCAACTAATAAGAAACTTATAGATGAAAACAACGATATAGCAATGGGAAATAACAATGAAAAATATGTTTATTTAACATTTGATGAAGGCTATGAAGCCCGGATACACACCACAAATTTTAGACACTTTAAAATCAAACAACGTAAAAGCAGCATTCTTCATAACAGGTCACTATTTAAACACTCAAAGTGACTTAGTAAAAAGAATGATAGACGAAGGGCATATTGTTGGAAACCACACGGTAAACCACCCAAGCATGCCAGATTTAACAAATGATAAATTAAAAGAAGAAATAACAAAACTACATATGGCAGTATTTGAAAAATTCAATTATGAAATGAAATATCTAAGACCACCCAAAGGAGAATTTAGCCAAAGAACACTAGAACTTACAAAATCTCTTGGTTATACAACAGTTATGTGGAGCTTTGCATATGATGATTGGGACGAAAACAAACAAGGCAGAGAAGAATATGCAAAAACAAAAATCATATCAAACACACACAATGGTGCAGTAATATTACTGCACGCAAACTCAAAAGACAATGCAAATATATTAGATGAAGTTATTAAAGAAATACAAAAGCAAGGCTACGAGTTTAAAACATTAGATGAATTTAAAAGATGAAGTATTTAGTATCTTTCAAACACACTTTCTTTATAAGATAGATAAAGTAGCCAAACGCAGGAGTTTTGTATTTAGAGAAAATCGAAGACCCCCGAAAAGCTTCTTTAGGCGTCTCCATCGTGGGTTCGATTTTAAATAAATACAAAAGCTCAAGGCGAGATTTGGCGGACTTTTTAGAATAAGTTTGAATTGCAACAAAATTTTCTCAAAAATATTTAAAAAAATATTGATTATTAAATTCACTTTGTGATAAAATGATACCGTTATAAATTGTATTTAAATGCACTAAAATTTTACTAATATTAGGAGGGAAAATGAAAGAATTAGTTGAAGAAAAATTCAAGGAAATTTTTGGAACAGAAGGAAGATTTAAAACATATTTTGTACCTGCTAAAGTAAATATAGTAGAGGAAGATGAAGACTATAAAGGAGAAATGGCTCCTAAAACTAGAGCTAAAAAAGGTGTTTGTGCAACAATTAGGGAAAGAGAAGATAGAATACTAAACTTCTACTCAGTAAATTTTAGTGAAGCAGGCATAATATCTATTTCAATTGATAATGTTGCATACAATGAAAATGAAACTTGGGTAAAATACCCAAAGGAGATCATTCTTTCCTTAAAAGAGGAAGGCTATGAATTAAAACATGGTTTTGACATAGTATATTATGAAAATATAGTAACAGATAATAGAAAAGATATTTTAAAAATATTAACAGCAATAGTTTTAAAAGATATGTATAACTTAGATATTAATAATGAAACAATAGAAACATTAGAACAAAAAACAGATGAAGAAGATGAAGAAGAAGGTAAACTTCTTACAGGAGAAAAGTTACAAATAGATTAGGGCTGGAGAAAAAAATGAGTATAATAGGAATAGATGCAGGAAGTTCATGTATAAAAGCAATTGAGGTAGACCAAAATGCAAAAATAATAAGTAAAGAAATAATCTCAAAAACTAGTATTATAAATGCATTAGAGCTATTTTTAAAACATAATAATATAAAAGAAACTAATATTTCAAAAATAGTTCTAACAGGAGTTGGAAAAGATGAAATAAAAGAAAACATACATGGTATACTTACAGAAAAAGTTGATGAATTTAAAGCAATTGCAACAGGAGGATTAGAGCTTTCCCAAACACAGGAAGCACTGGTTGTAAGTATCGGAACTGGAACAGCATTTGTAATGGCAAGAAAGGATAGTTACAAACATATAGGTGGAACAGGAGTTGGAGGTCGGAACAATCTTAAACTTATGCAAACTAGTTGGAAATACTAAAACGATAGAAGATATAAATAAAGAAATAATTAAAGGAAATTTAGCAAATGTAGATTTAACAATTCAAGATGTAGCAATAAATGAAATTCAAAATTTGTCAAAAGATACAACATCAGCTAATTTTGGAAAGTTAAATGATAAAGCAACTAAGGCAGATATAATTTTAGGAATAACAAACATGGTTTTCGAAACAATAGGAATGATGGCAGTTTTCGGAACACAAAACACAAGCTGTAAGAATATAATTGTTATAGGAAATATTGCTACAATGCCATATTTGAAAACAGTTTTAAACAAAATAGAAAAACTGCATGGTGTTATTTTTGAAATTCCAGATTTTGCAGAATTTGGAACAGCTTTTGGAGCAGTAAAAGCAACAATGAACTAACAACACAAGATACTATAAAGATACAAATGAAAGGATGATTTTATAATGTACATATTTAACAAAGTAACGGTAAATCCACAATTACCAAAATCAATTGAAAAACTAGGAGAAATATCAGAAAATTTGTGGTGGTCTTGGAATACAGAATTTTTGAAAATTTTTAAAGAAATAGATATAGATTTGTGGGAACAATGTAATAAAAATCCAGTGAAATTTTTAAGATTAGTAGACCAAGAAAAACTTGAAAGGGCATCAACTGATCCAGAAATATTAAGAAATTATAGAGTCAATGTAGATAATTTTGAAAGCTATATGAAAAGTAGAACAACATGGTTTAGCAAACAATATCCAGAAAATAAAGATGATGTAATAGCATATTTTTCAGCAGAATATGGACTAGATGAAACATTACCAATATATTCAGGTGGACTTGGAATATTATCAGGTGATCATCTAAAATCAGCAAGTGATTTAGGAATACCAATAGTAGCAATAGGTTTATTATATAAAAATGGATACTTTAATCAAAAAATAAATAAAAATGGAGAGCAAGTATCAGAATACTACAATATAGAAATGGATAACTTACCAATAAAACCTTTAAAAGATGAAAATGGAGAAGATGTAATAGTATATATCAAACTTCAAAAAGATAAGCTATACATAAAAGTATGGAAAATATGTGTAGGTAGAGTAAACTTGTATTTACTAGATACAGATATTCCAGAGAACAAAGAAGAATATAGAGGAATAACTTTAAAACTATATGGTGGAGATCAAGAAATGAGAATACGCCAAGAAATGGTTTTAGGCATAGGTGGAGTGAAAGTGTTACAAGAACTTGAAATTACTCCAAAAGTATATCATATGAATGAAGGACATTCATCATTCCTTGTATTAGAAGCTATAAAACAAACTATAAAACAGAAACAAGTATCTTTTGATATAGCAAAAGATATAGTAACAGCAAAAACAGTATTTACAACACACACACCAGTTCCAGCAGGAAACGATATATTCCCAATTGGACTAGTTGAAAAATATTTTGATGGATACTGGAAAGACCTAGGAATTACTAAAGAGCAATTCTTAGAGCTTGGAATGAAACCAAAAGATGAAAGTAAAAATAGCTTTAATATGGGAATTTTAGCACTAAAAATTGCAGGTAAGAAAAATGGTGTAAGTAGACTCCATGAGTCAGTTTCAAGGGAATTATTCTCAGATGTTTGGCCGGAAATTGCACCACAAGAATCACCAATAACTTATGTGACAAATGGAGTTCACACATGTTCATGGCTTGCACCAAACTTAAAAGAACTATACAACCAATATTTAGAACCATATTGGCAAGAACGAATATATTCAGATGAAACATGGAAAAGAATAGATAAAATTCCAGATGAGGAATTATGGGAAGCACATAAACAAAGAAAAATAAAATTATTAAAACTTGTTAGAGATAATGTAACAGCAAGACTAAAAAACAATGGTGTACATTATGAAAAAATAAGAGAAATAGTTTCAGGACTAAACCCAGATGCTTTAACAATTGGTTTTGCACGTAGATTTGCAACATATAAAAGAGCTGCATTGATTTTTAAAGATTTGGAAAGAATAACACAAATATTAAATGATACAAATAGACCAGTACAAATTATATTTGCAGGAAAAGCACACCCAGCAGATAAAGAAGGGCAAGATTTAATTAAATATATACATGAAATATCATTAATGCCACAATTTAAAGGAAAAATATTCTTACTAGAAAACTACAATATAAATGTAGCAAGGCATTTAGTATCAGGTGTTGATGTATGGCTTAACAACCCAAGAAGACCAATGGAAGCCTCAGGAACAAGTGGAGAAAAAGCATCTGTAAATGGTGTAGTAAACTTTAGCATACTAGATGGTTGGTGGGCTGAAGGATACAATACAAAAAACGGTTGGGCAATAGGAACAAACGAGGAATACTATTCATATGAAGAACAAGACTTAGCAGATAGTGAGAGCATATATAAAACACTAGAAGATAAAATAATACCAACATACTATAATAAAAATGAAAAAGGCTTATCAGAAACTTGGATAAGATTAATGAAAAACTCAATAATGTCTACAGGAGGGAAATATAGTACAGCAAGAATGGTGGTAGACTATACAGAAAAACTATATATGCCATTATTAAATTTAACTAATAAATACTTTAACAGCTTAGAAAATGTTACAGAATATAATAAAATAAAACAAGAACTATATGCAAACTGGAATGATATAAAAATAACACAAGAAAACAATGCAGACAACATTACAGTAGATGCTGGAAACAAAATAAAAGTATCTTGCAAGGTTGAATTACCAAATATAGACAAAGACTATATACAAACAGAATGTTACTATGGAAAAATACTGGAAAATGGTATAGTTGAAGATATAAACATAATGCCAATGGATTTAGTAGAAGAAAACAATGAAACAAAAACATATACATACGAAGCAAAAATAGAAATGAAAACAGGTGGAAACTATGGCTATACATTTAGAGTAATGCCAAAGCACCCAATGCTACTAGACCCAGAAAACTTAAATCTAGTAAAATGGATAACAAAATAAAAAACAAAAGCAATTCTAAAATAAAATTTAGAATTGCTTTAATTTTTATTGACACCATTATTTCAAAATGATAAAATCTAAACAGATTAGATTGAAAGGAATGGATGTATTATGAGGAAAACAAAAATTGTATGTACTTTAGGGCCTGCAACAGATAATGAAGAAGTGCTTAAGAACCTTATGCTAGAAGGAATGAATGTTGCAAGAATTAACTTTTCACATGGAAATTATCAAGACCAAGAGGGTAGAATAAACATGTTCAAAAAAGTAAGAGATGAGCTAAAATTGCCAGTTTCTCTACTATTAGATACACAAGGACCAGAAATTAGAATTGGAAAATTTGCAGAAAACCAAATTTTCTTAGATAAAGGTCAGGAATTTACTTTAACAAACAGCGATGATTTAGGAGATAAAACAAAAGTATCTATAACATATAAAACATTATACCAAGAAATAGATGTTGGAAGAACAATTCTTGTAAATGATGGAACAATAGAACTTAAAGTAAAAGAAATTAAAGATAAAGATATAGTTTGTGAAGTTATTCAAGGAGGAAAACTTACAAATAGAAAAAGTATAAACATACCAGATTTTATAGTTACACTTCCAGGAATTACTGAAAAAGACATAGCAGATATAAAATACGGTATAACAGCAGGTTTTGATTATATTGCAGCTTCATTTGTTAGAAAACCACAAGATGTTATTGAAATAAGAGAAGTATTAAAACAAAATGGTGGAGAACATATTAAAATAATTTCAAAAATAGAAAACAGAGAAGGAATAGATAACTTTGATAAAATACTAGATGTATCAGATGGTATTATGGTTGCAAGAGGAGATTTAGGTGTAGAAATACCAATGGAAGAAGTTCCAATATTCCAAAAAGAATTTATCAAAAAAACATATAGACAAGGAAAACCAGTAATTACAGCAACACAAATGCTAGAATCTATGATAAGTAACCCAAGACCAACAAGGGCAGAAGTAAGTGATGTTGCAAACGCAATATATGATGGAAGCAGTAGTATAATGCTATCAGGCGAAACTGCAACAGGCGAATTCCCAGTAGAATGCGTAAAAACAATGAGTAGAATTGCCTTAAGAATAGAAAGCTCAGTAAAATACTGGAAAAGATTTAAAACAAGGGAATATGAACTAAAAGATATGAACACAGAATGTATAATGAATTATGCAGTATGTACAACAGCAATGAATGTTGATGCAAAAGCAATTATTGCTTACACAAATACAGGAGATACACCAAAAATAGTATCAAGCTTTGGACCAGGATGCCCAATATTTGCAATAACACAAAACGAGGTAATATATAGACAACTAGGTTTGTGCTGGGGAATAACACCAAAATTATTTGAACCACAACCCAATATAGATGTATTGTTACATAAAGGTTTAGATAAACTAAGAGAAGAAAAATATTTGAATGAAGGAGATAAGGTTGTTATAGCAGGAGGAACAAAAGTATTAACAGATGTACCAACTGAAGAATTAAAACAAAACATAGTAATGGGAGGAGTTGTTGAAGTATAATGGAGCCAATATTTATAGTAGCAACAACACTTGTATGTATGGTGTTGTTAAAAGTAGTATTCAAGGTAAATAAGAAAAAAGCAGAACCACTAAAAGAAGATAAAGAACTAGAAACTCTAACAGATAGATTTCCAGAAAACATTGATATAGCAAAGGAAATGCTTGAAATGCTAGACAACAAAAATGTGAAAATTGAAGAAGGAAAAAGTACAGAAACAAGTTTATATATTGCAATTACAAATAAAATATTAATTGCAGACATGAAAAATAACTATGCAAGAATTCAAACAATAGCACATGAATGTTTACATTCTATTCAAGATAAAAGATTACTACTATTTAATTTTATATTTTCAAATATAATAATTGTTTATTGGCTTACAATATCAATACTTACAGCAACACATGTGATTACAAATATTTCGCCATTTGCATTTGCATTAGTACTAATGGCAATGGTAAAACTTGCAGTAAGAGGTTTCTTGGAAACAGATGCAATGACAAAAGCAAGATATTTAGCGGAAAAATATATAGATAACAAAAAAATATTAAACAAAAACGAAAAAGAAAAGTTATTAGCAAAGTATGATAAAATAAATGCTTTAGGAGTTCCATTCACAATAGTATATATAATGCTTGGTTCACTACTTGGAATATTTGTATTTGGATTAATCGCATTAATAGTATAAGAAATTTAAATATGCAATTCGGAAACGAACTGCATATTTTTTTTTATCTAAAATACAATTAAAGAGGAGGAAAGCAGATGAAAAGAAAGAGTAAGATAAATCAAATTTTAGAAATGCCAAGGGAGATAGATAACAAAGAACCTAAAATAACTATAATTTCATTTGATGAAATTTTTTTGGATGAAAACTTATCAGAAGGTATGTCACGTCCTTTAAATAAAGAAGAAAGAAATAAGCTCATAAAAAAAGCGGCTCATTATTGAGTCGCTTAAACTTTTTCTGTCGTTAAAATAACAATAACAGCACCGACGATCGATAAGATGACACCAGCAAGTAAAACATGTCCAACACCTAAAGCATCAAGCATAATTCCACCTGCGAAGTTTGCAAATACTCCTGATAAAGTCATTGAAGTTGTAACAAGCGATTGTCCTTTAACACGATCAGCAACAGCAATTTTTTCATTAACATAATAAACAGAGGCTGGAACAAATAAAGCATAGGCAAACATTTGACATACTTGGGCAAGATAAATCATAATCATGTTTGTCGCAAAATATGTAAGTGCATGTTTTACACAGAACATTAAAATTGAAAATTTAATAAGGGTTCCACAATTAATTTTTTCAGACATCTTTGTAAAGAAAGCCATTGTTGGAAGTTCCAACATTGCTGCAACGAAAACAGCATTTCCCATATCAGCACTTGTTCCACCGATATTTGTAATAATTTGAATAAAGAAGTTATTGATAATTGTATGCGCAAAATAGACAAGTACAAAACCAACTAAAAATAAAATAAATTTTTTATATTTCATACAGAACTTACCAAAAGAAAGTTGTTCTGTTTCTTCTTGTTTTGTATCTTCTTTGACTACTTCTTTTTCATAACCTTTTGGTAAAACAAACATTTTAACAACAACAAATAATAAAGCTGTAAAAATAATATAGAATAGAGGTAAAATACCTGGTGAAAAACTTTCGACAACATGTCCTAAAATAAGAGAAGCGATTGCATAAGCTACAGAACCTAATCCACGAGCAAGACCATAGTTGATTTCAATACCATGTTGTTCAAAAACAAAGGCAAGAGAATTCATTAGGGGCATGATTGATGACATGATTGAAAAAATAGTAACTACTAAAAATAAAACAAATAAAGCACTTCCTGGAATTAAATAAAGAATTGCGGATAAAGCAATGACTAATAAAACAATTGGTGCAATGATATTTCGCATTTCAATATTTTTATGATTGTCTGCAAAAGAAGCAAGCATTGGTTGTAATAAAACAGCGATAATACTTGAAAGGGCAAGAGCAATACCAATTTGTGAGTTTGTACATCCTTTATCTAATAAAAAGACAGAAGCATAACCCATCATAGAAGCAAAAGCAGCAAAGTAGAAAATTTGGCTACCAGCATACTTCAAGTTTAAACTACGATTTTTTTTCATAAACATTTCCTTCCTTAAATAATAATCATATTGTATGTTTAAATATAAATAACTTATCTATATTCTATCATAAAAAGAATAATTGTAAGCGCTTTTTTATATTATGAAAAAAAGGAGAATATTTTGACTTGCTTCGAAAGAAACTTATAATAGAAGTGGTGATAAAAAATGAAAGAAATAATAATTGTAACTGGAGCAAGTTCAGGTATGGGGAGAGAATTTGCTATGCAAATTGAAAAGAAGTATCAAGTAGATGAAATATGGGTGATTGCTAGAAGAAAAGAAAGATTAGAATGTTTAAAGGAAAAACTACAAACAAAGGTAAAAATTTTTGCTTTAGATTTAACGCAAAAAGAATCTTTTGAAATTATTCAAGAAGCTTTATTTCAAGAAAAACCTAGAGTAAAAGCATTGATTAATTGTTCAGGCTATGGAAAATTAGATCATTATGAAAATATGTCAATTGAAGTTATTGAAAATATGATGAATTTAAATATGCTTGCAGTTGTTAAAATGGTCAATAGTGTTTTACCTTATATGCATAAAAAAAGCTATATTGTTAATCTTGCTTCATGTAGTGGTTATATGCCAATCCCTTATTTAAATATTTATGCTTCGACCAAAGCATTTGTCTTAAGTTATTCAAGAGCTTTAAATGAAGAATTAAAATATCGACAAATTCATGTTTTAGCAATATGTCCTTATTGGGTAGAAACAGAGTTCTTTGATCGTGCAGTTGAAAAAGATAAAAAGCCTGTTGTGATTCGTTATGGAAAAGTTTATAAAGCAAAAGATATCATAAAAAAAGCAATTAAAGATATGGAGCGTTCTAAAGATGTTTCACTTTATGGAACGATAAATAAAATACAAATAAATAAGATCTTAAAAGTATATTCTCTACAAATATGAAGATAAAAAATCAGAAGCATTACAACAAATTGATGATGCAAAGAAAGAAATAGAAAATTCTAAAAATACATTAGTTCAAGCTGAAAGTGAAATAAGTACTAAAGAACAACAATTAAAAGATTCTATAAAATTAGGAAAAGAAAAAGAATGCAATAACTGTGAAATAGATAGAAAATATAAACATGTGGAGAGATGTGATATAGAATTTTCGGATATATACAATTAATATTTATGCTACAATAACTGTATAAAATATACAATTATAAGGGGAAATAAATATGAAAAAAACATTATATGATTATAAAGATATAATAAAAAAGCTACCTATAAAAGATAAATATACAAAAGAAGAATTATTAATAGAAGATTTTCTTATTGAGAAAGAAAATAATATAGAGATATATTATGCTCCACATAATGAATATTTTAATCAAAAGGCAAAAATATTTATTGTAGGTATAACTCCTGGATTTCAACAAATGAGTACAGCTATATCAACAGCTAGAAAAGAGTTAGAATTTACAGATGATATTAATGAGGTTCAATATAGATGTAAAGTTGCAGCTAGATTTAGTGGTAGCTTAAGAAAGAATATAATTAATATGCTAAATGATATAAAGTTAAATGAAGCACTACATATAGAAAGTGTAAGTGAAATATTTGAAGAGAAGGACTATTTACTACATACAGTATCTCTTATTCCATACCCTGTGTTTGTAAAAAAAGAAAACTATACGGGGCATACACCAAAGCTAATTAAAAGTGAATTTTTAATGAAATATATATATGAAAATTTTGTAGATGAATTTAAGAAAATAGAGAACTATAAAGAAGTATTACTAATACCATTAGGCAGAGCAGTGGAGGAAGTATTA